>Ga0210033_1003998_pt1 | contig 11570 bp, 10 predicted proteins | sample CryGeymeta201501_FD_185465 | JGI IMG/M metagenome (GOLD analysis project Ga0210033, IMG submission 185465) | Groundwater microbial communities from Crystal Geyser aquifers in Utah, USA - Crystal Geyser metaG 2015-01 (SPAdes) (version 2) | ecosystem: Environmental > Aquatic > Deep subsurface >... | reverse complement strand
AGCCAAGAAAACAAAAGACCCCGACGGGAAGCCCGTCGGGGTCGGAGTGCGAAAGGGGGGACTCGAACCCCCACAGCCTAACGGCCACTAGGCCCTCAACCTAGCGCGTCTACCAATTCCGCCACTTTCGCATACACACTGTGTCAGCCCAGCACGGCGCTGACAGGTGAGTGTAGATAGCCGAAGCCCCGGGGCGTGTCAATCGAAAAAGCGAGGGGCGCGCGGGGGCGCGGTGGGGGTGGCAGGGCGCGGTGTTGGCAGCGTGGGGCGGTTTTCTGCCGGGGTGGGGTGGACGGGGGTGGGGGCGGGGCGCACACTGGTGGTGTCGCGCGTGATTGAGGGTGGGGAAGCAAGGGGGTGTGGCATGAGCGGTTTGTCGTCGCCAGCGTTCGAGCGCAATCGGGATCCGATCCTGGCGGTGTTGCGGGGGTTGTGGGGGAGCGGTCCGAGGCGGGTGCTGGAGCTGGGGAGCGGTCCGGGGCAGCATGTGTGCTACTTCGCGGAGGCGTTGCCGGAGGTGGAGTGGCAGCCGACGGAGCGGGAGGCTGCGTTGGTGGACTCGATCGACGCATGGCGGGGGACGTTTCACGTGGGGAACGTGCGGCCGGCGGTGTTGCTGGATGTGGAGGCGCCGTCGTGGGGTGTGCCGACGGGGTTTGATGGGGTGCTGGCGATCAACGTGGTGCACATGGTGGCCGAGCACACGGTGCGATGTATTCTGGGTGGGGCGGCGGCGCACCTGAGGCTGGGAGGGCACCTGGTGGTGTACGACTGCTTCACGTGGGAGGGGGCGCATGTGAGCGAGTCGAACGCGCGGTTCGATGAGTACCTGCGGTCCACGGGACGGGGGGGCGTGTACAGCTTCGAGGCGATGTCGGCGTGGGCCGAGGGGGTGGGGCTGGTGGAGCCGGAGGTGCATCGGTTGCCGGCGAACAATCAATGTGTGGTATGGAGTCGGGGTGGGGGTTGAGGGGCGCGGTGGCGGGGTGGGTGGATGGATGGAGGGCCGCGCGGGGCGCGGTCGAAGCGGAGGATGAGGGATGCGGTTTCTGCACACGATGTTGCGGGTGGGGGATCTGGATCGGTCGATCGCCTTCTATACGGAGGTGTTGGGGATGACGCTGCTGCGGCGCAAGGACTACCCGGCCGGCGAGTTCACGCTGGCCTTTGTGGGGTACGGTCCGGAGGACAGCCACGCGGTGATCGAGCTGACCCACAACTGGGGCACGTCGAGCTACGTGCTGGGCGACGCGTTCGGGCATGTGGCGTTGGGGGTGGAGGACATCTTCGCGGTCTGCGAGACGATCCGGGCGCGTGGTGGGAGGGTGGTGCGGGAGCCGGGGCCAATGCAGCACGGCACGACCGTCATCGCCTTCGTGGAGGATCCCGACGGCTACAAGATCGAGCTGATCGAGGAGGGCTCGCGAGGGTGAGGGCTGCAGGACGGATCGTGGGTGCCGCGGTGGCGCTGAGCGCGCTGGTCGTCGGTCAGGGGGTGTTGGGGTGTTGCCATCAGCCGAGCGGGGCGGCGCTGGTCGTGAACCTCGAGGCGGAGCCCATGGAGGCGTGGTTCACGGGGCACGAGGGCGAGCAGGCCACGGTGGACCCGGGGGATGCCAAGGTCATCGGGGCGGGGGCGGCGGGGCCGGCGACGCTGAACCTGGTGATGCGAGATGGCACGGCGCGGCACGTGGCGGTCGCGCTCAAGGAGCAGGAGATCGCGGTGGTGTCGCCGCAGGGGTGTGTGGCGCTGGCGGACTACACGGCGCAGTACAAGAAGGGTGGCGGGCCGGTGCGGGTGGTCGTGGCCGCGGGGCCGGACACCGTCGCGTACCTGCCGCCGGCCGACTTCCGGATGGTGCGGGGGCCGCTGCAGCCGCTGCCCGCCGACATCACGGCGAACATGAACGTGGTGCGGCTCACGCGGGTGCCTTGTGGCCTGCTGACCGAACCCGAGCGCCTCGCGGCGCATCTAGCGCGCATGGATTGACCGGCGGGTCGCGGGAGCCCGCGGCGATCGCCAGGGAAGGGACCGAGGTGCGATGTCGATCGAGCTGCGCGTCTACGATGGGGTGCGCCGGGTGGCCGGCGCCGCGTGGGATCGTCTGGTGGGCGAGGGGTCTCCGTTTCTGGAGCACGCCTGGCTGGCCTCGATGGAGGAGGCCGAGTGCGCGGCGGGTCAGGAGGGCTGGATCCCGCAGATCCTCACCGCGTGGCGCGGGGATGCGCTGATCGGGGCGGTGCCGCTGTACATCAAGGGCAACAGCTTCGGGGAGTTCGTGTACGACTGGGCGTGGGCGGATCTGGCCTCGCGGCTGGGGGTGGCCTACTACCCGAAGCTCGTGGCCGGGATCCCGTTCTCGCCGGTGAGCGGTGAGCGGCTGCTGACCGAGCCGTCGCTGTCCGACGGGGAGCGGGAGGAGCTGCTGCGGCTGATGATCCGGGCGTCGGTGGCGCTGGCCCGGGAGCTGGGGCTGAGCGGGGTGCACTACCTCTTCGTGCCTGAGTGGCAAGCGAAGCTGCTGGCCGAGGAGGGCTTGATGATCCGGTTCGGGCACCAGTACCACTGGACCAACGAGGGCTACGGCGACTTCGACGACTTCCTTGGGCGCTTCAAGGCCAAGAAACGCACGCAGATCAAGCGGGAGCGGCGAGGGGTGTATGAAGAGGCAGGGGTGACGGTGGAGATGTTGAGGGGGATGGAGGTGGACGAGGCGCTGATGGACCACGTCTTCCGATTCTACCATTCGACGTGCGACAAGTTCGTGTGGGGGCGGCAGTACCTGAACCGGGAGTTCTTCCGGATGGTGCACGCGCGGATGCCGGAGCGGCTGCTGATCCTGGTCGCCCGCGACAAGGGCGGGACGCCGGTGGCCGGGGCGTTCACGCTGGAAAAGGCGGGGCGGATCTACGGTCGGTACTGGGGCTGCGATGAGGAGATCAAGTTCCTGCACTTCGAGGTGTGCTGCTATGCGCCGGTGGCGCATGCCATCGAGCACGGGATGCAGGTGATGGAGCCGGGGGCGGGCGGGGGGCACAAGTACCTGCGCGGGTTCGAGCCGGTCAAGACGTGGTCGGCCCACTGGATCGCTGACCCGCGGATGCGAGCGCTGCTCGACCGGCACCTCGAGGCCGAGCGCGCGGCGGTGGATCGGGAGATCGTCGCGATGCGGGCGCAGTCGCCGCTGGTGCATCCGATCAAGGTGGACGAGGCGTGAGACGTGGTCGCTGTGTTCGTGGTTTGCGTGGTATTGTTGTAGGTAAACTACTATCACAGTGCATGTCAAGCGGATCGATGAGGTCTCACGGCTGGGGGTCGGGGAGCTCGCGGATGACCATCAGGCGGAGCTCGGTCATCTCCTGCATGGAGTAGCGGATGCCCTCGCGGCCGTTGCCGCTGTCCTTGGAGCCGCCGTAGGGCATGTGGTCGACGCGCCAGGAGGGGATGTCGCCGATGACGACGCCGCCCACCTCCAGCTCGTCCCAGGCCCGGTGGGCCTTGTAGAGGTCGCGGGTGAAGACGCCGGCCTGGAGGCCGAAGCGGCTGTCGTTGACCTCGGCCAGCGCGTCGTCGAAGCGGGCGAAGCGGGAGAGCACGGCCACAGGGCCGAAGAGCTCCTCGCAGACCACGGGCTGATCCCGTGGCACGTCCTCGAGCAGCGTCGCCTCCACGAAGGCGCCCTCGCGGCGGCCACCGCAGAGCAGCGTCGCGCCGGCGTCCACGGCGCGTTGCACCCACGCCTCCACGCGGCGTGCCTCGTCCTCGCTGATGATGGGGCCGATGAAGGTGTCCTCGAGGCGGGGATCGCCCATGCGGAGGGTGCGGGTGCGGGCCACGAGCGCGTCGCGGAAGGCGTCGTAGATGGCTTCGTGAACGAGGATGCGCTGAACGCTGATGCAGGACTGGCCAGACTGGTAGAACGCCCCGATCAGGATGCGCTCCACCGCGTCCGCGATGGCCGTGTCGTGGTCCACGATGCAGGCGGCGTTGCCGCCCAGCTCCAGCATCACGCGCTTCTTGCCCGCCTGGCGCTGGAGCGCCCACCCCACCATGTCCGAGCCAGTGAAGCTCAGCAGCTTGATGCGGTCATCGGTCACCAGCGGCTCGGCCTCCGCCCCCCGACACGGCAAGATCGAGAACGCCCCCGGTGGCAGCTCGCACTCCGCCAGCACGTCGCCGATGATCAGCGCCCCCAGCGGCGTGTCGCTCGCCGGCTTGAGCACGAACGGACAGCCGGCCGCCAGCGCTGGCGCCACCTTGTGCGCGACCAGGTTCAGCGGGAAGTTGAACGGCGTGATGAAGGCGCACGGTCCGATCGGCACGCGCTTGACGAAGCCGTGGTAGCCGTGGGCCCTCGGGCTGATCTCCAGCGGCAGCACCTCCCCGACCTGCCGCGTCGACTCCTCCGCCGCCACCGTGAACGTGTCGATCAGCCGCTGCACCTCGCCGCGGCTGTGCACGATGGGCTTGCCCGCCTCGATGCACAGCGCCAGCGCCAGCTCCTCGGCGCGCTCGGTGAACCGGCGGGCGCAGTGCTCCAGCGCCGCCTTGCGGGCATACGGACGCATGCGTCGCATGGGCTCGGCGGCCTGCGCGGCGGCGTCGATGGCCGCGGCCAGGGCGTCGCGGTCGGCGCGGGCGACGTGGGCGACGGTCGCGCCGGTGGTCTTGTCGCGGACCGGGAGGTCGGTGTTGGCGAAGACAGGCCGGTTGGCCAGGTAATAGGGCCAGGTGTCCTTGAGCGGCATAGGCATCTCCGAGGGTCTGCGCGCAGCATCACAGCGGGGCATGGCGTCGGCGCCGACGGCGACGCCGCCCGCCCGTGCGGCTCAGAAGCCGTTCGAAAAATATATGGCTTGTTTCCTCGTATCTTCTGCCCCCAGGTGTGTCTTCTGCTCGGTCATGGGCCTCTGGGCCCACTCCCTCCCATCAGACGCCACCTGGAGACAGAATCTACGTCGGATCCATCGGCATCTATTTTCCGAATGGCTTCTCAGGCGCCGGCGAACCGCAGGTGCGCCCGCACGGCGTCCCGCACGCTGCGCTCGGTGGCGGGGTCGGTCCGTGAGGCGTCGAGCAACATGCCGACCCGGCGCTCCAGGTCGGGATCGGCGAACAGGTGCGCCGCGCCGAGCTCCCCGCGAAAGTCGTGGAGCGCGGCGATGAGCGCGGTGAACTTCCGGCGCGCGACCGCCACGGAGGAGTCCGTGGGCCCGCTGGCGGCGTAATCCGTCGTCAGGGCCTTGTCGTCGGCGAACATGCACCAGGTCAGGCAGAGGTTGTAGACGAACTTGGCCAGATAGCGCCGATGCAGCACCGGCGCGTCGGCGTCGCGGATGTAGTCCAGCGCCGTGATCGCCAGCGGCGCCATGTAGTCCGGCAAGCCGCCCTCCAGCATCGACAGCGTGGCGTAGCGGCACAGGCGCGGCACGGCCAGCGTGGCGATCAGCCCCTGCACCTGCGTCTGCGGCCCCAGCTCCGGCAGGCCGAGCAGGCGGGTGAGCGGGCTGCGGGCCAGGATGGCGTCGAACAGGGCGCGCAGCTCGGGGCGGCTGCCGGTGCGGGCCAGCCAGACCGTCTCGCGCTTGATCGCCGGGTTGCGGCGGCCCGGCAGGCGCAGCCACTTCGGCTCGGTGCCCTTGAAGTGGAGGTCGCCCCACAGCATGTTGAACGACAGGTGAGTGTCGTTGCGCACCACGCGTGGCAGGTGGCGCAGCAGCAGGTGCCGCGTGAACGCCGCCACGTCGTCCGGCGGCGCCGGGACGCGCGCGACCAGCTCCATCGCCTCGTCGTAGAGGTTGCGCTGGCGCCGATCCCACACGCGGTGGTCCTCGGCGAGCCCGTGGAAGAACCAGCAGAACTGGTAGGCCGTTGCCACGAGATCCAGGTCGGCGCGGTGCAGCTCGATCAAGGGCGGATCGACGAAGCTCCGGTTGGCTCGCCGCTGCAGCTCGAGCTGGAAGTGCGCGAACGCGCTCTCGCTGGCCAGCATGCCGCCGATGAGGTCGAGGTAGAGCTTCGCGCTCAGCGGGTCGCCCATGGTGATGGCGCTGCCGCGCATCAACGGCGCGGCGAAGTCCCTCAGCAGGACCGGGGCGATCGCGTAGCGTTCAGTGAGCGCCTCCTCCATCCCGCGTCCCCCGTCAGCCCTCGCTCGACGGCTCGCCCGGCGGCAGCGCCGCCATGGGCTGCGTCGGTTTGCTGCCGTCGACGTCGAGGTCCACGCCGCGGAGGTTGTGGCCCCAGAGCGCGAAGTAGCCGATGTCGCGGTTCACCATCTCGACCGCTTCGGCCAGCTCCATGCGCTCTGTGGGCGCGCGGTCGGTCACCGCCACGAACTCCGCGTCCGCCAGCAGGTAGTTGGCCACCGGACGGAACAGGCCCTCGGGCACGGCGAAGGCCTGCTGCAGGCCGGCGGGCAGGAAGTACAGGTGGTTCGGCTTCAGCTTGAGGTGGCGCTGGAGCTGGTCGTAGCCGATCGGCGGTGAGAACTGCGTGTTGGCCGGGATGAACACCCCGTTGAAGATCTCCCGGAGCTGCATCCCGATGGGGATCAGCTCCACGCCCAGCCGGTTGACGACGAGGCAGCCCTGGTCCGTCACCGCCATGCGGTAGTCCTCGAGCGCCGTCTGGGGCAGGGCGTAGATGATGCGCTTGAGCCAGGCCATCTCCGTGGCGGACTGGATGAACAGCCCGACCACGCCGGCCTGCAGCCCCGGCCGGTGCATCAGGTGCACGGGGTAGTGCAGCGCCTCGGCCACTTGATCGCTGGTCCACCCGACGGGCTTGCGGCCACCCTGGCCGATCACGACCGCCTCGAGGTCGGGCCGGAGCGCGTCGTCCTCCAGCTCCACCGCCTTGAGGTTGTCGATGTCCACGAACACCGGCTCGCCGACCACCTGGTCGCAGGCGTCGCGATGGCCGGAGAAGAAGTAGAGGCCGTCGTCGTCGAGCGCCTTGCGGCAGCTCTCGAGGGCGAACGGGTGGGCGAAGCCTCGCTGGACGAACACGTTGGAGCGTCGGGTGTGGTACAGCTCCACGCCCGGCAGGCCCTCGAACAAGGGCAGCAGGCGCGCCGGCAGGTTCTCGACCTTGAACAGATAGAACGTCTCGCCCTCGTCGAACCGCCCGCTCGCCTGCCGCCGCAGCTCGGCGACGCCACCGTGGATCTCGCGGTTCCACAGGAACCGCTGGGTGGCGTTGCGCAGGCCCGGCGGCACGCGGATGAACACCGTCCCCTTGTCCTGCGTCGCTCGCCGCCGCACGAGCGACAGGCTGAGCAGCAGCCCCCGGAACGAGATCTCTCCGTCCTCAGAAAACGGCATGGGGCCCGTGGGAGTATACAGGCAGATGCCATCCCGAAGCTGGACGAGGCGCTGTACATCGTAGCCGAACGGCGCCTGGGTGTCCCGGTAGTTGACGAAGTGGGGCGCCCGTCCGGTATACACCTCACCCCGCAGCAGCCGCGCGATGGCGGCCGCGCGGTCCAGCATGTGCGAGCCCTGCGCGGGCAGGTCCACCAACAGCTCGATGCCCTGAATCCGGCTGCGCGCCTTGATGATGCGCAGCGTCGGCAGCAGCGAGTCCAGGGACTGCTCGTCCGTCAGGGCGCGGAAGAACCCCACGACCTGGGTCAGGGTGCCGAACCTCAGCAGCCCACGCTCGCCGATGGCGATCCCGCGGCTGTCCGCGCGCAGTCCCGGCGCCTTGAACCGCTCCTGGTTGAGGGCGATATGCTCAAGCACGGTGGCCCTGTCTCCCTGCTGGTTGCCTCCAGCCCTCCGGCGTCCGCCGACGGGCGAGCCCTGTTATCGCAGCTTCGGCGAGTGCGCGCAACGGTCACCCGCGCGCCACCGCCTCGCCGATGGCCCCCTCGAACGCCTCGAACCACGCGCGGATGGCGGCGCGCCATGGCTCGGGGTCTGCGGTCGCCTCGGTGTCCAGGGCCTCCTCCAGCGCGGCCGCGGCCTGGCTCAGCTCACCGAGCCCCATCGTCCCTGCGGTGCCGTGGATCTGATGGGCAATCCCCGCCGCGCGTCGCATCCGCTCGACCTCCGAGCCCTCGGTCACCCCGTCGAGCTGGGCCCGCACCAGCGCCAGCTTGCCGGGCAGCCCGTCGAGGTAGGTCTTGCGGATCGCGTCGAGTCGAGCTTGCAGGGTGGGTTCGAGCGTCATGGCGGTTGAGCGCGTGTGGTCGCGCGCGGGGCGCGCGGCGAGTCGGTTGGGGGAGCGGTGAGGCTCCGGTGGGAGTGTAGGTGGGGATGCCGCGGGGCAGCCGTTGACCCCCGCCCTTCAACTCCGGTATGCTCCAGCCCGTATTCATCGGTGTCGCGGGGACGCGAAGGGGTGGGCGGATGTCGTTGCTGAAGAAGCTGTTTTCGACGGACTATCGTCGTGCGGTCGCGCTGGAGGGGGCGGGGCAGTACCGGGAGGCGGCGGAGCGGTATCTGCTGGCCGGTGAGCGGGAGGGTGTGTCGCGGATGCATCGGTTTCTGGCGCGTGGGGCGACCGATCCGTGGGTGCGGGTGGACGCGCTGCGCAAGGCGTTGGACTTTGCGCCGGGGGAGGAGGAGGAGGGAGGGGGGGCGCGGGTGGCGATGGAGGGGGAGCTGGCGCGGGCGTTGGTGCAGCTGGTGGAGCATTCGGGGGTGATGGACCGGCGGGATCGGGGGCTTCTGCAGGAGGCGGTGGAGCTGTATCAGAAGCTGGGGATGGACGAGGAGGCGGGGGAGGTGCTGGAGCGGCTGGGGTTCGTGGCGCGGGCGGCCGAGGCGTACCAGGCGGCGGGGAACATCGGGCGGATGGAGGAGATGTATCGGCGGGCGGAGACGGCGGACGTGGGTCAGGCCGAGTTCGACCGGGCGTGGGACGCGTGCGAGTTTGCCAGGATGGTGGGGGATCATCTGGGGGAGATCGAGGCGTTGACGCGGTGCGTGGAGGTGCGTCCGGCGGACGCGGGGCTGCTGGCGAGCCTGGAGGAGGTGCGTCGGCGGCTTCCGAAGGCGGGGCGGCTGACGCTCGGGTCCGGAGCGGGGAGCTGGGTGCTGGTGGGGGGCGACGCGGTGACGCTGGGGCGGGAGGAGGACTGCGGGGTGATGCTGCTGGAGTCGGGGGTGTCGCGGCGTCACGCGCGGCTGAGCCAGCGGGGCGGGGGGGTGGTGCTGGAGGATCTGGGGAGCACGCACGGGACGCACGTCGGCGGGGTGAAGGTGAGGCAGGCGCTGCCGCTCGGGGGGGAGGGGGAGTTTCGGCTGGGGCAGAGCGCGGTGCTGCGGTACGGTCTGGCGGAGGGGGGCCTGCCGATGACCTTGACGGTGGCGAGCGGGCCGCTCAAGGGGCAGCTGTTCGTGTGGGCGCAGGAGCTGCTGACGACGGGGATCCCGCCAGCGGAGCCGGCGTGGATGCCGGCGGGGTTGGCGTTGCGGTTCGAGCGGGGGTACTGGCACCTGGCGCCGGAGGCGTCGGTGGGGGAGGTGCGGGTCAACGGGCGGGAGGTCACGAGCGCGACGCTGCTGCGGCTGGGTGACGAGGTGTCGGTGGACGGCGCGTCGGTGAGGGTCGGGTAGGGCGATGGGACTGTTCAATCGGCTCAAGGGGTGGCTGGGGGGCGCGGACGGCGCGGCGGAGCCTGCGGCGGCGGCGGTCGCGGCGCGTCCTGCGCCAGCGACGCCGATCGCCGGGTGGTCCGGGCCGGACGTGGACGACCTGGAGCTGGCGGCGGTGGTGGTGGGGCTGATGGAGGAGGTGACGGCGCCGGGGTTCGGGCGGTTGGCGTACGAGGCGTCGGGGTTTCAGGAGCGGCTGGGGGCGGTGGAGCAGGCGCGGGCGTTCAACGACGTGGTGGAGGTGCTGCGGCGGGTGAACGTGGCGCTGCGGGACCACTGGCCGGCGGTGGTGCGGCTGGCCCGGCTGTACACGGCGCTGTACGACAACGGCTCGGCCGAGGCGCTGTACCTTCGGATGGCGGCCGCCGGGCAGCAGGTGGCCGAGGCGAACTACCAGCTCGGGGTGCTGGCGGAGCGGCAGGACCGGATGGCGGAGGCGGCGGCCTACTACCAGCGCGCGGTGGCCGAGGACGTGAGCTACGGCAACGCCTGGCAGCGGGCCGAGCAGCTGAAGGTGCACCTGCCGATGCGGGCGCACAAGGCGTCGGTGACGGTGGGCGGGGTGGCGACGGGGGCGGGGCCGGGGATCGGCATCCGGCCGCCGGAGGGCTTCGAGCTGCGGCACCCGCTGGGGCGGGGCGGTTTCGGGACGGTGTACGTGGCGCGGGACACGCGGCTGCACCGGGAGGTGGCGATCAAGTTCCTGCACCCGCACCTGACGCGGGACGGTCGGCGGACCGAGGCGTTCTTCGAGGAGGCCCGGCTGGTGGCGCGGCTGGGGCTGCCGGGCGTGGTGCGGATCTACGATCTGGATCCTGAGGCGACGCTGATAGTGATGGAGTATCTGACGCGGGGGACGCTGCGGGACCGGCTGGCGTCGGGGCGTCCGCTGGTGCCGCAGGCGGCGCTGCGGGTGGCGATGGCGCTGCTCAAGACGCTGTCGCGGATGCACGCCACAGGGCTGGTGCACCGGGACATCAAACCGGAGAACATCCTGTTTCGCGCCGACGGCTCGACGGTGCTGGGGGACTTCGGGGTGGCGATGCTGGAGACGGGGACGCTGGAGGCACGGGCGGCGGGGACGCTGGCGTACATGTCGCCGGAGCAGAAGCGGGGGGCGGAGCGGCTGGACCGGCGCGTGGACCTGTACGCGGTGGGGCTGGTGCTGGTGGAGATGCTGGCGGGCGTGATGCCGCCGGACGCTGGCGTGGGCGTGTACCCTCCGTCGCACTGGATCGGGCTGGTGCCGCGGCGGCTGCGCACGGTGTTCGCGCCGGTGCTGGGGCGGCTGCTGGCCGAGGAGCCGGCGGACCGGGTGTCGGATGCGCGCAAGGTGTATGTGGAGCTTGGGGGGCTTCGGGAGCAGCTGTTGGCGCGGGACCAGGGGCCGGAGCTGCTGGAGGAGCTGCAGCGGCTGGCGGCGCTGGGGGGCGGGGGACCGGAGTCGGAGGCGTTCGTGGCGATGGTGCGTCGGGAGCTGGGGCTGTAGCCTGGCCTCAGAGCGCCCAGGGCATGGTGAGCTGCTGGGCGGGGAGGGCGACGACGACGATCTTGCGGCGCAGGGCGCGCTCGAGGGTGGCGCAGTTGTCCTCGGCGGCCCAGAGCTCGAGGGCGGGGTCGGAGTGGGTGAAGATGTCGATGTGGACGGTGTCGTTGGTGAGGCGGCACTGGAGGCCGCTGACGTTGTTGGCGTGGGAGCGGTCGAGGGCGTTGGCCAGGCGGAGGATGGCGGCCAGGATGCGGACGCGGCGTCGGTCCGGGGCGACCAGCTCGGCCATGGCGCGGTGCTTCTTGCGCGGGGGCTGCTGTCGGTGGTAGCGGGCGACGAGGGCGATGCGGTGGATCTCCTCGCGGGAGAAGCCGTGCAGCTCGCCGTGGATGATGAGGTAGTGAGAGTGGTTATGGTGGCTTCGCTGGCTGATGGCGAGGCCGATGTCGTGCAGGAGCGCGGCGTGTTCGAGGGT
>Ga0210033_1003997_pt1 | contig 11574 bp, 7 predicted proteins | sample CryGeymeta201501_FD_185465 | JGI IMG/M metagenome (GOLD analysis project Ga0210033, IMG submission 185465) | Groundwater microbial communities from Crystal Geyser aquifers in Utah, USA - Crystal Geyser metaG 2015-01 (SPAdes) (version 2) | ecosystem: Environmental > Aquatic > Deep subsurface >... | reverse complement strand
TGGCCTACCTCAAACCCGCCGCCGCGCCCAAGGCGCTGAAACCCGTCGCCGCCTGCGCCGCGCCGAAAGACCCCCAGACCCCTGCCCTTGACCGCACCGCCAAGAACTATGTCGGCGGCAAGCAGGCGCGGCCCGACAGCGGCTATTCCCGCGCGATCTGGTCGCCGCGCGGCAGGCTGCTGGGCCACGTCGGCATCGGCAACCGCAAGGACATCCGCAACGCGGTCGAGGCCGCCCATGCCGCCAAAGGCTGGGCCAGGACCACTGCCCACAACCGCGCGCAGGTGCTTTACTACATTGCCGAAAACCTGTCGGCACGCGCGCCCGAGTTTGCCGCCCGGCGGCGCGATCTGACCGGCAAGCCCGGCACTAGCGAAGTCGAGGCCACCATCGCGCGCCTGTTCACCTACGCCGCCTGGGCCGACAAGTTCGACGGCGCCGCCAAGTCGGTGCCGATCCGCGGCGTGGCGCTGGCGATGAACCAGCCCTGCGGCGTGATCGCTGCCCTTTGCCCCGACGAGGCTCCGCTGCTTGGCCTGATCTCGGTGCTGGCCCCCGCCATCGCGATGGGCAATACCTGCGTGCTGGTGCCCTCGGAACCCTTCCCGCTGGCCGCCACCGATCTGGCGCAGGTGCTGGAAACCTCGGACCTGCCCGCCGGGGTGGTCAATATCGTGACCGGCAGCCACGCCGATCTGGCCGGTCCGCTGGCCAGCCACATGGATGTCGATGCGGTCTGGTGCTTTTCCTCGACCCCGCTGTCGGCGCAGATCGAGGCCGCCTCGATCACCAACCTCAAGCGCACCTGGGTCAACCATGCCCGCGCCCGCGACTGGTTCGGCCCGACCGGCGAAGGCCGCACCTTCCTGCGGGCCGCGACCGAAGTGAAAACCATCTGGGTGCCTTACGGCGAATAGCTTTCGCGCTCGGGCGAGCCCCCCACCGGCGGCACCGGCGGCACGGCCGGGCGCTCCGCGCAGGAGTATTTTAGCAAAGAAGAAAGCCGCGTCAGGCGCGCCCCGAGGTGGCCGAAAGTGCGACCGGATCAATCCCCATCCGCTGCAGCGCCGCGCTCCACTTGCCACGGTCATCGGCGGCGAAGATCAACGCTTCGGCGGCAGGCGCGGTCAACCAGTCGTTGCGGGCGATCTCGGCCTCAAGCTGGCCCGGCCCCCACCCGGCATAGCCCAGCGCCAGCAGCGCCGCGCGCGGGCCGCCGCCACCTGCCAGCGCCTGCAGGATATCGAGCGTGGCGGTCATGCCAAAGCCGCCCGGCACCGCCATGGTGGCGTGACCGGCGGCAAAATCCGCCGAGTGCAGCACAAAACCACGCGCCCGCTCGACCGGCCCGCCGAAATGCACCCGGATATCGCGCCCACCCGGCACCCGCGGAATCTTCAACTGGTCAAGCAGCCCGGTAAAGCTGAGCTCGGGGGCGGGCTTGTTGACGATGATCCCCATCGCCCCGTCGCCCGAGTGGGCACAGACCAGAATCACGCTTTTCGCGAATCGCGGATCTCCCAGGCCGGGCATCGCGATCAGAATCGAGCCCCCAAGCTCCATCATGGCCTCCTTCGCCTGTCCCTGATATGGCGCGCCGCGGCCCCGATCTCAAGGGGGCTGCGCGCCGCCCTGCCCTTGCCGCTGCCCTGACCGACCCTCCATCGCCACAATGTGATTTTCCAATCCGACCCACCCGGCTATGGTGCGACGCATGTTCAGACCCATCACCCTTGCCACCGTGCTGGCGCTTGCCGCCGCCCCCGCCCGATCCGAGACCCAGGCCGAGGTGCTGGTGGCCGACCTGATGGCGGGCTGGCGCAGTGGCCCCGGCAGCCACATGACCGCGCTGCACCTTAGGTTGGCACCCGAGTGGAAAACCTACTGGCGCAGCCCCGGCGAGGCCGGCATCCCACCCGAGTTCGACTGGAGCGGATCGCAGAATGTCGGCGCAGTGCGGTTTTACTGGCCGCGTCCCGAGGTCTTCACCGTCAACGGCATGCGGAGCATCGGCTATCACCACGAGCTGGTGCTGCCGATCGAGATCACCGCGCTTGACCCGAACCGGCCAATCCACCTCAGGGTGCAGGTGGCGCTTGGGGTCTGCCGCGACATCTGCATGCCCGCCAGCCTCGATCTTGCCGCCGACCTGCCCGCCCCCGCCAACGCCGGGGCCACGACCGCCGATCCGGTGATCCGCGCCGCCCTGCACGCCCAGCCCGACAGCGCCCGCGCAGGCGGGGTGCGCAAGGTCTCGTGCCAGGTCGAGCCGATTGCCGATGGCCTGCGCCTGACCGCGACGCTGCAACTGCCTTCAACCGGCGGCAACGAAACCGTGGTGCTGGAGCCGGGGCAGGCGGCGATCTGGGTCTCTGACGCGCAGTCCGACCGTCAGGGCGGACAACTGGTGGCCAGCGCCGATCTGGTGGCCGACTCGGGAACCGCCTTCGCGCTTGACCGCTCGGCGGTCACGGTGACGGTTCTGGGCCGTGACCGGGCGGTGGAAATCACCGGCTGCCCGGCACCCTGACGGCGCACCGCGCTGGCCACCGGCACCAGCCGTCGCGCCTGCGACCGCGGCCAAGGGGGCTCGATGCCCCCTTTGGGCGCGCGCTCTTCAATGCCGCGGACGCAGCATCAGCCAGCCCAGCCCGTAGGCCAGCAGGCTGATCATCGCCGCTCCGGCCAGAAACAGCGCCAGCGCCACGCCGGTTGCCGCGCCTTCGGTCTGCCCCGGTGCCAGCGCCGCCAGCCAGCCCGGCAGGCCCCCGGCCAGCAGCGTGAGCCCCAGCGTGACGGCAAACAGCGCCAGCACCGCCGCCACCGCCCCCAGCACGATGGCGCGCGCCAGCCCCCCGCCGCCCCGCACCATCCGCCGCAGCGCCACCATCTGGCGCGCCACATCGGCCTCGAGCATCAGCACGGCGGGCACCATCAGCAGCACCAGCACCATGCCGAACCCCAGCCCGTAAACCAGCGTGATCACGGTCGGGCGCAGGAACTCGGCCTGACTGCTGGTCTCGTAAAGCAGCGGGGCCAGCCCCAGCACGGTGGTCAGGGTGGTCAGCAGCACCGGGCGCAGGCGATCGGCCACCCCGTCGATGATCGCCGCCCGCAAGCCACGGTCTTGTGCGTATTGGTCGATGGTCGAGACCAGCACGATGGCGTCGTTGATGATGATCCCGGTCATCCCGATCATCCCCACCACCGAGAACAGCGACATCGGCACCCCCCACCAGGCATGGCCCCAGATCGCGCCCACCAGACCGAAGGGAATCACCGCCATCACCACCAGCGGGCGCTGCCAACTGGCAAAAATCCAGGCCAGGGTGAGGTAGATCCCCAGCAGCGCCAGCAGCAGCCCCATCCCGGCGTCGCTCAGAAACGCGTCCTGCTGCTGGTTCAAGCCGCTCAGCCGGGCCGCCACCCCGAAATCGGCCTCGACCTTCGGCACGATCGCCTCGGCCAGCAGGCGCTGCACCTCGGCGGCCCGGGCCGGGTCGTCTTCGGCCAGATCGCCACTGACCGTGACCAGCCGCAGCCCGTTCTCGCGGTCGATGGTGGCAAAGCCCGAGCGCTGCCCGACCGCCACGATATCGCCGAGCGGAAGATAGTGCCCGGCGCTGCTGCGCATCAGGGTGCGGTCAAGAAAATCCGCCGCCAGCTCGCCCGCAGGCAGTTCGACCCGGATCGTGGCCGAGCGCGGCCCGTCGGGCAAGCTCGCCGCCTCGATCCCGTTCAGCCGGTCGCGCAACTCGCGCCCCAGGGCGTCGCTGGCAAAGCCCAGGGCGCGGCCCTGCGGCGTCAGGTTCAGGATCATCTCCTGCTTGTCATAGGCCAGGGTGTCTTCCAGCCCCGACACTTCGGGAAACCGGGCCAGTGCGGTTTTCACCGCCTCGGCGGCGGCTTTCAGCACCGCCGCTTCGGCGCCGTAAAGATCGACCGACAGGGCGTTGCCGCCCGGCCCGTAGTGGCCACCGCGAAAGCTCAGCTCTTCCAGCAGCGGTTGCGGGTGCACCTCGTCCTGCAGATCGGCCACGAAAGTCGAGGCCGACCAGGGGCGCAGATCGCGGTCGATCAGCTCGATCGAAATCCCCCCCAGCAGATCGGGGTCGCGGGTCTCGGCCCCGGCCAGCCCGCGCCCCGACCCGCCGCCGACCACGGCCTGCACGAAAGTAAATGGGGCGCTGCCATACTCGGCCTCATAGCGCGCCGCCAGCGCTTCGGCCGCGCGCTGCAACTCGCGCATCATCGCCGTCGCGTCATCGCGCGTGGCCCCCGGCAGCAGCGCGAAATTGCCGGTGACGGTGGTCTGTTCCGGCCCGTTGAAAAAGCGAAACTGCACCGCGCCGCGCAGGAACAAGGCGCCCTGCGAGACCAGCGCCAGCACCATCAGCGCCAGCACCACATAGCGCGCCGTGATCACCCAGCCCATCAGCGGGCGCACCAGCCGCGCCACCACCCAATCAAAGCCCCGCATCACCGTGCGCGACGGCGCATCATACCAGCGCGCCCGTCCGGCATGCCGCAGGGCGTGCGCCATGTGGTTGGGCAGGATCAGAAAACACTCGATGGTCGAGCCCATCAGCACGAACATTACCACCCAGGGAATATCGGCGATCATGTCGCCGAACCGCCCCCCCACCACCATCATTGCGCCAAAGGCGATGACCGTGGTCAGGGTCGAGGCCAGCACCGGCGCCACCATCCGCCGCGCCCCGGTCTCGGCGGCAAGCTGCGGTGGCTCGCCCAGGCTGCGGGCGCGGAAATCGGCGTGCTCGCCCACCACGATGGCATCATCGACCACGACCCCGGTCATCAGGATCAGCGCGAACAGCGAGATCATGTTGAGGGTCATGCCGCTGGCATACATCGCCGCAATCGCGGCCAGCAGCGCCACCGGGATCCCCGCCGCCACCCACAGCGCGGTGCGGGCGTTGAGAAACAAAAACAGCAGCCCCAGCACCAGCCCCAGCCCCATCAGGCCGTTGTCAAGCAACAGCGCCAGCCGGTCGGTGATCCGCTCGGCCCGGGTGCGCACCAGATCGACCCGCACCCCCTGCGGCAGGCTGGCCTGCAGGGCGGCTGCGACCTCGGCGACCCGGGCCTGCAACTTGATCGCGTCGCCCTGATCGTTGCGATCGACCCGCACCGTCATCGCCGGGTCATCGCCCACGAAATAGGCGCGCGCCCGGTCGATGCCTTCCAGCCGGACGGTGGCCAGATCGCCGATCGTCAGTTGGCTGCCATCGGCGGCCGAGCGCAACACGATGGCAGCGATCTGATCGGGGCTGCGGCGCGCGACCCCGGTGCGCACCCGCGCGCCCGCGCCCACGTCACCGGCCGGCGCGGTCTGCACCATTGCCCCGATCGCGGTGGCGATCTCGGCCATCGTCACGTCGTGGCGGATCAGGGCGACACTCGGCACCTCGACCACCACCTGGGGTGCGGCCAGCCCCTGAATCGTGGTGCGGGTCACCCCGGCGTCGAACAGCCGCGCCACCAGCTCGTCGGCAAAGCCGCCCAACTGATCGACCGAGACCGGCCCGGTGATCACCACATCCGTCACCTGATCGCGCCAGACGGTGCGCCGCACCACCGGGGTCTCGGCCCCCTCGGGCAGATCGCGCACCGCATCGACCGCCGCCTGCACATCGTTGGTGGCCTGGGTCAGATCGCGCCCCGGATCGAACGTCAGGCTGATCCGGGCCGTGCCTTCGGTGGCGGTGGCGGCGGTATCGCTGACCCCTTCGAGCGCGCGCAGCGCCGGTTCCAGCACCTGCACGATGCCGCGATCGACATCCTCGGCCCCCGCCCCCGGCCATTGCACCGAAACCGCGACCTCGGCGATCACCACGTCGGGAAAATACTGGGCCCGGATCCGGGTCATCGCCACCAGCCCCGCGACCACCAGGATCACCAGCACCAGATTGGCCAGCGTCCGGTGCCGGGCAAAATAGGTGATGACCCCGCCGCCTGCGCCCAAAGCCATCGCCTAGCCCCCCATCCGGGTTTCCAGCCGCGCGATCAGCGGCGCGGGCACGCGCTCCTGCGCCAACTGATCCAGCACCCGCGCCCTGACTTCGGCGGGCATCTGCGCGTTGGCCATGACCCGCGCCACCAGCGCGGCGCGGCGCTCGGGCGAAAGCGCCACCAGGGCGGGGGCGGAAGACGCTGCCGCCGCTTCCGGCCGCACCGGACGGATGCGAATCCCGGCCCCCAGCAGCGGCGAGCGCTCGGCCACCACCTCGCGCCCCGCCAGACCCGCCGCGCGCACGATCACCTGATCGTCCTGGCGCCGCAGCAGATCAACCGCCAGCTCTTCCAGCCGGTCATCTGCCGCCAGCACCAGCACCGTGCCGCGCGGCCCCAGCGCGGTGGCCGGCAGCACGATCACCCCATCAAGCGCCGGTTCATCAATCCGCACCGTCACGAAATCGCCGGGGCGAAAGCCGGGGGCGGCGTCGAGCGCGCCGTAAACCAGCCGCCCGGTCTGCCCCGCCGCCACCGCCGCCGCCACCCGCACCAGCCGCCCCTTCGCCACGACCCCGGCCGCATCTAGTGCGACCCGGACCGGGGCGGGCACAAGCTGCCCCGATCCGTCGATCAGGCGCGCGAATTGTGCGGTTGAAAGCCGCAACGACACCTCAAGCGACGCCGGATCAATCAACTCGGCCAGGCGTTCGTTGCCCCCCACCACGCCACCAGCGACCGCCGTCACGGCGTTCAGCAGCCCATCGAATTCGGCCCGGATCTCGGTCTGGGCCAGCGCCCGCCCGGCCTCGGCCAGGGTGATCTGCTGGCGCGCCACCGCCGTGGCCGCCAGATCGACCCGGCTTTCGGCCTGCGACAGCGCCTGCCTGCGCGCCAGCACCGCCTGATCCTCACTTGCGGCGGCCAGCGCCGCAGTCTCGACCGCCGCCGCCGATCCCACCCCGCGCGTCGCCAGATCACTCTGCCGCGCCAGTGCCTGCGCGCGCAAGCTCGCCTGCTTTTGCGCCGCCGCCAGTTCGTCGCGCGCCAGCGCCAGGGCCCGCGTCGCCTCGGCGACCTCGGCCTTGACCCGCGCCAGATCGCTCAGCGCCAGATCGCGCGCCGCCATGGCATCGGCCGGGTCCAGTCGCACCAGAACCTGCCCCGCGCTGACCACCGCCCCGTCCTCGAACCCGTCGGCCAGCCAGATCACGGTGCCCGGCCGCGGGCTGCGCAGCTCCAGCGTCCGGGTCGAGCGCACCTCGCCGAACGCCGTCATCACCGGCACCACCGGCCCGACGGTCGCGGTGACGACGGCGGCGGTGAATTCACGCTCGCGCGCCGCCGGCCCGGCTTCGCCCCCCGCCAGCCGGGCCTGCAAGGCTCCAACCAGGGTCTGCCCGGCCAGCGCCAGAACCCCCAGCGTCAGCGCCAGCAGAAACACCGCCAGCAGGCTCCGTCCGAAAAACCGCATTCCGCCAACCCCTCACCGCACCGCGCGCGTTGATCTGCCACGATGATATATTGCAATTCCTGCCGCAAACCACTGCCCGTTCGCGCCCGCGCCGCCCCGTCGCACTTCTGGCGCGCTCATCGCGCCCTGACGGTTGCTCATCGCTGATCTGCCGCGCCCCCCTTCGGTCTCACTGGTCAAAATATCCCCCGCGGAGCGTCGCGCCCAGCCACCCTGACCTTACGGTGCCATTCCCGGCGCAGCGCCGCCACGCAGCCGCGCCTGCAACGCCAGCAGGTCGGCCCAGGCCTCGCGCTTGGCGGCCGGGTTGCGCAGCAGATAGGCCGGATGCACCATCGCCAGCACCGGGTGGCCGTAAGCCTCGGCCCAGGTGCCGCGCAGCCGGGTGACACCGCGCTGCCCCAGCACCGCCTGACAGGCGATATTGCCCATCACCACCACCAGGTCCGGGGCGGCCAGTTCGACGTGGCGCGCGAGGAACGGCACCATCATGGCGATTTCCTCGGGCGAGGGATCGCGGTTCTGCGGTGGCCGCCACGGCATCACGTTGGTGATGTAAAGCGCGCGCGCCGGATCTGGGCTGGTGCGCCCCAGCCCGATCGCGGCAAACATCCGGTCAAGAAGCTGCCCCGCAGGCCCGACGAAGGGCAGCCCCGCGGCATCTTCGTCGCGCCCCGGAGCCTCGCCGATCACCATCACCCGCGCCGCCGGATTGCCATCGGCAAACACCGTCGAGCGCGCCCCGCGCCTGATCTCGCAATGCTCGAACCCCGCGATGGCGACACGCAAGGCGGCCAGGCTGTCAGCCTGCGCCGCCGCCGCGCGCGCCATCACCACCGGGTCGGGCACCGGGTCGGGCGGCGCAATGGTCGGCACTGTCGCACGGGGTCGCCCTTGGGCCGGGGTCACCGCCACCGACGGCTCGGCTGCTGCAGCCTGCACCGGATCCGGCTCGACCTTGGGCTGCTGATAGCGGTTGACCGGGGCGTCACCGCCGACCTCGGTTGCCCCCAGCTCTTGCTGCCAGGCCAGCATCGCGACCGCAGTATGATAGTCCGGCTCGGGCGGCATCGTCTCTCCTCGGGGGCGCGACTCGCGGACCCCTGGCAAAGGTAAGGCCCACCCCTTCACGCGACAACCGGTCTTGTCCCACCCGCCCGCGCTTTCTATAACGGACCCGTGCCCCAGCCGACGGAGAGACCCATGACGTTGCGCGCCCGCCACCTGCTGGGCATCGAACCGCTGGCCCCCGCCGAGATCAGGGCCATTCTCGATCTGGCCGACCGCTATGTCGATCTCAACCGCCGCACCGTCAAGCAATCCGACGTGCTGGCGGGGATGACCCAGATCAACATGTTCTTCGAGGCCTCGACCCGCACCCAGGCCAGTTTCGAGCTGGCGGGCAAGCGCCTTGGCGCCGATGTGATGAACATGGCGGTGGCGCAGTCGAGCGTCAAGAAGGGCGAGACCCTGATCGACACCGCGCTGAGCCTGAACGCCATGCACCCCGACCTGCTGGTCGTGCGCCACCCCGCCTCGGGCGCGGTCAACCTGCTGGCGTCAAAGGTGACATGCGCCGTGCTGAACGCCGGTGACGGCCGCCACGAGCACCCGACCCAGGCGCTGCTCGACGCCCTGACCATCCGCCGCGCCAAGGGCCGCATCCAGCGCCTGACGGTGGCGATCTGCGGCGACATCGCGCACAGCCGGGTGGCACGCTCGAACCTTCTGCTGCTGGGCAAGATGGAAAACCGCATCCGCCTGATCGCCCCCCCCACCCTGATGCCGCCCGGTGTGGCCGAGTTCGGCTGCGAGCTTTTCGACGACATGCGCGCCGGGCTGGAAGGTGCGGATGTGGTGATGATGCTGCGGCTGCAAAAAGAGCGGATGGACGGCGGCTTCATCCCCTCGACGCGTGAATACTACCACCGCTACGGGCTGGACGCCGAGAAACTGGCCCACGCCAGGCCCGATGCCATCGTGATGCACCCCGGCCCGATGAATCGCGGGGTCGAGATCGACGGCGAGATCGCCGACGACATCAACCGCTCGGTGATCCAGGATCAGGTCGAGATGGGGGTGGCGGTGCGGATGGCCTGCATGGACCTGCTGGCGCGCAACCTGCGGGCCGAGCGCGGGCGGGCAGCGGTCGGGGTGATGGTGTGATGGATATCATTGGGGGAATCGCGGCCGCCACCGAAGGCCTGAAGCTGGTTAATGAACTTCGCAGGATCGACAAGGAAATCGACAAGGCGGAGTTGAAGCTTCGACTTGTCGATGTCGTTGATAAATTGATTGATGCCAATAAAATGGCGATTAGAGCAAGATGGGGCCAAGAGAAACCGCAAACCTTTCTTGTCCGATTTGACCCGCGTCAAATCGGGCCGCGCCTGCCACCAGCCTGCGCACGGCGCAGGCGTTCTTCGCTGAAAACTGTCCACCGGACAGTTTTCCGGGCGCTCATCACCCCCCGGCAGGCGCGATTCGCGCCCGCCAGGCAGGCGCGGCCCGATTTCCAACCGCTTGCCCTTGCTGGGCCGCCCTTGTTCAACGGCTTTCAGCCTTATGAACAATGTGCCGGAAAACGCTCCCCCGGAGCGTTTTCTTGCGGCCCGAAGGCTTGCCCTGACCACAGCAAAGAGGACGGGCGGGCGGCGGTCGGGGTGATGGTGTGAACAAATTTCTGGCCAGCCTTCAGGTCTGGTGGCAGGTGCAGGCTGCCAGCCACCCCGATCTGCTGGCCTGGCCGGTGCTGGTGGCTGCGGCGCTGGCTTTGGTGGCGATCCTGTTTGCGCTGCTGGCCCGGCGCGGGCTTGGCCGCGCCTTGGGCGCGCTGCGCGACTCCGAGGAAGCGGTTCGGATGCAACAGATTGAACTGGAACGGGTCGGTCAAGAGCGCGACGCGCTGCGCGAGCAGGCGACGGATGCCGAGCAGGAGCTGGGCGAGACCCGGATCGCTGCCGCCAGCGAGATTGCCCGCCTGAGCGCCGAACTCGCGGCGGAAAAGCGTCAGGGCGATGACAAGCTGGCGCTGCTGCAAACGGTGCGCAAGGACATGGAAGACCGCTTCAAGCTGCTGGCCGACGAATCGATGCGCCAGAACGGTGAGACGTTGGCGAAAACCAGCCGCGAGCGGCTGGAGGCGGCGCTGAACCCACTGAAGGAACATGTCGGCCGGTTCGAGCTCGAATTGCGCGCGGTGCACGAGGGGGCGCTGAAGGAACGCCAGCAGCTCAAGACCGAGATCGAGCAACTGACCCGCCGCTCGGAAGAGGTGTCGCGCGAAGCGGTGGCGCTGACCCGCGCCCTCAAGGGCGACAAGCAGCGCCAGGGGGCCTGGGGCGAGATGATCCTCTCGACCCTGCTGGAACGATCAGGCTTGCAGGAAGGCGTCGAATACGAGGTCCAGGCGCACCGGGTTTCCGACGACGGCGGGCGCTACCGGCCCGACGTGGTGGTCAGGATGCCGGGCGACAAGCGCCTGGTGATCGATGCCAAAGTGTCGCTGGTCGATTACGAGGTCGCGGTGAATGCCGAAGGCGAGACTGATAGGGCGGCGGCGCGCGCCCGCCACGTGGCCGCGCTGCGCCGCCACATCACGCTGCTCTCGGACAAGGGCTATCAGGCGCTGGAGCAGGGCTCGGTCGATTACGTGGTGATGTTCATCCCGATCGAAGGGGCGCTGTCCGAGGCGCTGCGCGAGGCGGGCGATCTGACCAGCTTTGCGCTGGAAAAGAACATCACCATCGCCACCCCGACCACCCTGATGATGGCGCTGCGCACGGTATCCCATGTCTGGGCGATCGAGCGGCGCAACCGCAATGCCGAACAGATCGCCGCGCGCGCCGGTCTGCTTTACGACAAGGTGGCGGGTTTCGTCGACTCGCTGCAAGCGGTCGGCAAGAACCTTGGTCTGGCGCAGAAATCCTACGGCGAGGCGATGGATCGCCTTAGCCGGGGCGCGGGCAATGTGCTGGGTCAGGTGGAAAAACTCAGATCACTGGGGGCCAAGGTCAGCAAGGTGATTGCCGCCGACTTTGACGGCGAGCCTGCGCCCGACGATCTGCCCGCCATTCCCGCATCCCCCCCTTCCCCATCCGATTGAGGCAAACATGCATGAAATAAAG
>Ga0210033_1003991_pt1 | contig 11583 bp, 9 predicted proteins | sample CryGeymeta201501_FD_185465 | JGI IMG/M metagenome (GOLD analysis project Ga0210033, IMG submission 185465) | Groundwater microbial communities from Crystal Geyser aquifers in Utah, USA - Crystal Geyser metaG 2015-01 (SPAdes) (version 2) | ecosystem: Environmental > Aquatic > Deep subsurface >... | reverse complement strand
GGGTGGAAGTGAGATGGCTGGTGTGACGAACAAACCGCTGGCTCATGTACGGCAGTTGCCGGATGGAAAGTGGGTCGAACATTATCTGGATGAGCACCTGCTCGCCGTCGCCGAACTCGCGGCAAACGACTGAAGCCCTAGTAACGCCCGCGCCTCGGCGCGGGCGAGGATTGAAACTTATAGTATATTGTGTATGTTGTGCTCTTACGTTATTATGCGCGCCAATTTCACCAATTTCCAAAGGTTCAATATGAAAAATCCACGCGGTTTTACATTGATCGAAATGTCGTTTGTGATCGCCATCATTGGCTTACTGCTGGTCGCTGCCGGTACCAAACTTCGCGACTATGCAGTCGAATCTTCGGGCGAAAAGCTTGGGAATGAGGCGGCTGCGCTACTTGGTTCGGTGAATACCTATACCGCGCAGTATTTCGAAGAGATCATGAATGGAACGGCCATCCCCGGCGTCGCCAATAATCTCACCCCAACCATCGCGGAGCTGAAGGTGGTCGGCGGCCTTTCAGCCAGCTTTCCCGTGAAAAACTCCCAGAACACTGGCTGGACGATCCGCATCGATAACCGCGTCCCTGCTGGTTGCGTTCCGCCTGCTTGTGATATCGAGAGTCTGGTTTCCACAGATGCTGGCATTCTGGATCTGGATGGGACCGGCGTGCCCGCGCTAAAAGTTCTTGGCTCCGCCATGAAGCGCATGGAGTCGAATGGGGTGCGCGCCGGCATCTCTGACGAGAACGCGCCTGGAACGATCTCTGGACAAGGGGCGTCATGGACGGCGCCGAATCCGGCTGGGAACGTGGCGGGCGTATTGGCGGCCAAGGGCGGGTTTGGATCATCTGGCTATAGTCAGTTCGTGCGCATGGGCGATTCTCGCGACGTCACCCTCTCTGGGGCGCTAACAGTCAATGGTGCCAACGGGGTGACAGCCACAAAGGTCGCATCGAACGGCACGCTGACAGTTGCCGGGCAGACGACCCTGACAGGCGCCGCGACGGTGAATAGTAATTTGGCGGTGAATGGCACGACGACCCTGAAAGGCACGAGCGCGACGACCCTGAATACCTCTGGGGCGATCACGACAGCCAGTCTGACAGCGACTGGCAATGTGCAAGGCAGATATTTACTGCCCTCCCAGAACATCACGGCCGGTACAGCTTGCTCTACAAACGGGCTCATCGCAAAGGATGCTACCGGCTCGGCGTTCGTTTGCGTAAGTTCAGTGTGGACGAGTTCATCGTCAAAGCCTTGTGTGCATGGGAGTTGGGTGTCGCCATCGACGGGGTTGTATAGTATCGCCGTACCATCAGAGTGTACAAATATTGTTATAAGTGGCTTTGGTGGGGCTGCTGCCGGGGCTTATGGGCAGTATGGAGCTCTGGCTTATTCTTCACAACGGTTGATGGGTGGTGTCGGTGGGGGATCTACTGGTTTGACAAGTGTGTCGAAAGTGATTTCAAACTCATCCCCTTTGTCAGTTTTTATTGGGGCTGGTGGGCGTTCGGACGGACGGGCGCACGGAGTAAATGGACAATCATCATATGTTAATCAAGCTGGTGTCAGATTAGCGACATTCACTGGCGCCACTGGGCAATTTGCTGGCACGGGCGGCTCCAATGGTCAATCTAAGTCTCAATATTTGTTTTCAATAGCCGCAACCTGCTATGGGTCTGGTAGTAGAAGATCATGTAGATATACTTTTAAATCGGTTGTCAATGAGGTTCCCGGAGGAGCTGGTGCCAATGGTGCCAATGGTGCTGGCGGCGGCGGTGGCGGCGCGCCCACATTTAACTATTGCACCTATGAGGATGATTATGGATGTCAATCAGAAAGCCAATATGCAGTTAATCCAGGCGCAAATGGCGGGGCTGGCACACATCCCGGAGATGCCGCTCCTGCCCGGACTACGCCATCCCAACCTAATTGGAATGGAGGGAATGGTAAAGTTACAATTTCTTGGTAAGTTGAGAATAAGCGTATGTATGCATCATACGCGATTCAGACTGATACATGATCGGGGGGTGGTGACTGCCACCACGGATTGCGGCTACGGCTAGCCATACAAACACCCTGGGGACGGGAACTGCTTTTGTGGTCGCCGATGGAGCGTCGCCAACGACTGGAACAGCATCTATTCACTCGGGCATCTGGAGCAAGCTTGCGCACTGATTGTTTCCTGCTCCCCGCATCGGGAGCACATCTCCTTGCGGTAATTTTTCTCAATAAATTCCGGAATCTTGTAGAATTGGCGCATTCATTAGCGTATGTATCTATCGTGCACCAGTCAAGACGTTTCACCATTGAAGAAGTCGACGGCCGAAGCGCAGTTTGCGACACCCAGACAGGCGATCTCCATTATCCGGACTGCATAACCGACTTGAAGGTGCTCTATGGGCACGCCGTGCAGCGAGGCGGTGAGCCGGCTGGTCAGACATTGCTTGCGCGCGTGGCGGCCGGCGAACGGCCGGTCTCTGAAATGATCAGTCAGGCCAGTGAGCTTCACCCGGCAATGAGGGGAAGACTTGGTCGCTGACGCCATCATTTGCAGCTTTAGTGGGTCGGTCGTTGATATCCCGCGCGGGCATCGGGACTCCGCCTCCATATTGCGCGCCCTGTCTCAAGATCCTTGGGTCAGTACATTCGATATGAGCGATAACGCTTGGCTGTGGAAATCCATCGATCAGTTACTGAAGGGCGGCCTACTCGTTGGGCATAAGGAGCCCTACCCTTGGCGTCGGTATAAGCTCACATCAGATGGGCGTGCACTTATTGAATCGGTGGTGGCGTGATGATTGGGCAGCCTTACATGGGGTTGCTCGACAAGCAATTGTTGCCCGCAAGGGATATGGTGGAATTGACGGCGGGCATCCGTGATCGCTGTCTTGACCATCAGACGGCGCGCGAGGAGCTTGAGGGGCAGCTCAGGGTCTCGTTTGAGATACCACTTACAGACATCGGTGCTGCCATCTCAGAGTATTACGGAGTCCCATATTTCCACCTTCAGCCGACGGAGATGATCAAGCCGGTTGACTTGCTCAATAGTGTCAAGAGAGGCGCGTTCAAGGATAGCAGCTGGCTTCCATTGAGCGAGCAAGGGAATGTCGTGTATTGCGTCACGCACGACATGGACAACCGCATCACCAAGGATCAGCTCAATCCGCAAATGGCTTATCCGGGGAAGAAGATTGCCTGGAGTGTCACAACGATTCACGAGTTCCATGAATACGTGAAGTGGTTGTTCGGAGAGTCTGAGCAATCGGAACGTATCTCCGAGGTTACCGAGCTGGATGGGCGCTCGATCGACGACCTGGTGGGGGCGTTGGATGTCGAATCTGAAGGAGATGACGAAGATTCGCCCACCGACCCCAGCGAGGATAACGAGATCGTTAAGATTGTGAACAAGATATTGATTGAGGCTTATCAGATGGGGGCGTCGGACATCCATGTGGAGCCGACTTTCCGTGGAAATCCTGCGAACAGTTTCATTCGGATCCGCTTCCGCAAAGATGGCAGCATGCGGGAGTACACGTGCATCCCATACAAGTACCGCAGCAACATGATCGCGCGCATCAAGATCATGGCGGCACTGGATATTGCCGAGAAGCGCCGCCCACAGGACGGAAAGTTCAAGGTAAAACACGGCGGCAAGACGTTCGAGCTGCGCTTGGCGACTCACCCCTCAGTAGGTGGCGTCGAGGATGCTGTGATGCGTATCCTAGCCTCCAGTAAGCCTTTACCGCTGGACAAGATGGGCTTCACCACACACAACCTCAATATGTTGATGAAGGAGATCGTGAAGCCTTATGGGTTGATTTTCGTGTGTGGCCCGACAGGTTCCGGTAAGACCACCACGCTTCACTCCATCCTAGGGTATCTGAATACCGTGGACACCAAGATTCTGACGGCGGAGGATCCTGTTGAGATCTCGCAAGAGGGTTTGCGCCAGGTACAGATCAATAAGAAGGCCGGCCTGGATTTTCCGGCGGTGATGAAGTCGTTCTTGCGATGCGACCCGGACATCATCATGGTAGGCGAGATGCGTGACCAAGAGACGATCAAGATCGGTATCGAGGCATCGCTCACCGGTCACCTTGTGTTCTCCACTTTACACACCAATAGCGCGCCTGAATCGATCACTCGCTTGATCGATATGGGAGTTGATCCTTTCAATTTTGCCGACGCGCTGCTCGGCATCCTTGCGCAGCGTCTCGGCAAGACACTCTGCCCTGATTGCAAAGTTCCTTACTATCCAGAGATAGAAGAGATCAAAACGCTGGTCAGCGAGTATTCCTTTGAACTCAAGGAAACCTCTGTGTGGAAGGAGGATTACAACAAGGCCGCCAAGGCGCTTTATAGCGACTGGCTGACGCGCTTTGGCGATGGAGAGGGTTCTGCCCGGCGAATCAAGATATTCAAAAAGAATGACGATGGGTGTCCTAAATGCGAGGGGACTGGATATCGTGGGCGTGTTGGTCTTCATGAGCTGATGATCGGAACTGATGATGTCAAGGCGGCCATTCAGCGAGGCGCGCGCCCCGCTGAGATCGCTATCTACGCAATGGAATCCGGGATGAGGACATTGAAGCAGGATGGCATCGAGAAGGTGCTTGAGGGTAAGACCGATATGCACCAAGTGAGGGCGGTATGCATAAAGTAGATCTTGAAGGCATGGCGAAATCCATGCTTGAGGGCGATACGTCATCTGGCCGCAGAGAGCAGGCGATGGCGGTAGAGGAGCGCTTACGTTGCATGTATTGCCGTCGCATGGTCTATAAAAAGGATCTTGAGCGCGTGCCGCCGGAGCCTGGGAAATTGAGGAATGTTGCGAGAATGGCGTGCCCTGGCTGTATCAAGACGATTAAGGATAAGCGGAAAGCGGCACGCAAGGCCATCCGCAAGATGTTGATCAGAGGTGGGGGTGATGGTTAAAAGAAAAAGGAGCGACTCTCCTTTGCTGGTAAAAATATTTTTGCGAAAGTTGGATCGTCAGATGCGCCACCCTAGTAGCATGAAGGCGGTCGCGGATTGCCGTGGAAAGCAGAGTGCTTTAAGTAGGCTGCGAAGCCAGAACAGGCATTTGGTCAGGGAAAGGGGATCTTCTCTGGCGCGGTGGTATAAGGCGCGCCAGAGAAGATATTAAGTCACTTGGCGACCTTTTTTGTCGCCTTCTTCGTCGCGGGTTTTTCTGAGACTTCTTTTTTTACTTTAGGTTTTGCCGCTTTCTTGGTGCGCGGGCCGCTCCAGCGCCTATCTTGCAATGGGTCGACGCCGCGCACGGTACGCTCTTCTTCGTAGAGCTCTTTGATTAGATCAAATGCGGCCCTTGCGTTGCTGCCGGTCAGGTGCATAGTTCGCTCGATCAATGCTTGGAGTGTAGGCGACACATTGTTTGTGCCGGACATCCATCTTGTATAGGCGGAGCCTTCCCTGCCAAGGATAATTGCAAAGTCGGATGGCGAGATAGTGTTTCGCCCGCCGATGTCGCGATAGAACTCGTGGATATCGATACCCTTCTGCAGCATTTCCGGATTCTTTCCGTATAGCCGCAGAAGCATCGATAGTGTGACATCACGGATAGGTGCCGAGCTTCCGGCTTCATCCTTCCACTTTGATGCGGCCACTCCCAGCATGTTGCGAACGGCTGTAAGGGATTGCCTGGTCTTCATATGGAAGGCGACTAGGTCGACACCCAAGATCATGGCTGGCTTCTTCCTCGTTTTCGTGGCTTCATTTGACATGATTGCCTCCTGTAAATATAGTTGACACTCGGCTTGAGTTTGTGCATCATATCGCACAGCACTAATTTGGTCAATAGTATTTTTAATCTCCTGAAGCCTTTGGTTATTATGTGCCGCTACTATCTTTAGGTTTCCGTGGATATACTGAATTTGTGTTAGGTATAAACGTTCGAGGTTGCCTATGTGAACCATTATGTGAAGGAGATTGCCATGTTAAAGTCGAATAAAACAAAATCTGAGAGGTTCGTTGATATCTCTTTTCTGCTCTTCTTTGAGCGGGATATGGGACCATTACAAAGCCTGACTGTGCCGCTATCGTTCCTGGTTGAGAAAAATGGCATCTACGGAGATTCCGGAAAGCGCGATGCATTTCAGGCGGCGATTGAGCTATCTCAAGAGAAGTGCTATCTTGGATATGCATGTGCCGGTGGATGTGGTGGTCGGCGACTCAGGTCGAATCGGCCTCAATGACTTGGAATCACTCTCCTTTATCAACATCGCGGCATTGGCCATCCTCAAGCGAGAGGCGATCGATCGGCTGGACTTCCTAGTATCGGAGGTTGGCCGGGCAAAATACCCGAACCTTGAGGATGTTGATGTAAGGGGTTGGCTGAATCGAGACCCATCCCTTGTGTCAAGCGTCTTTGATGCGTATCCAAATCTACTGTTTGCCGTGCTTGGGCACCCTTGCAATTCGCTGCAAGACAAGCGAATTGGTCGCCGTCAGTTCCCGGTAGTCTTCTTCAGGAGTGCGGAGAAAGTTAAGGAGATACTGAGGCGTAAAGAGGTGTGCGGAAAGCCTGTGCTTTCGGTGCGCTATCAGAGCTGCCCCATTGTTGTGGATGAGGCGTCCTGATCACTTCCCTTCGCTTCCGTCCTCGGTGTAGCTGCGCTCCATCATATCGAAGGCGCCAAGCAGGTCGTTAACGCTATCGAAGGCAACGGGGGTGTCATCCTTGTTGCTGACCTGATCCTCGAATTGGCATCCAGCCTCCAGGGTTGATCGAACGGACTCAACTTCGTCCTCGATCATACCAGTGGTCGGGTCGCCTTCATGTAGGCAGCTCACGATGTCTGCGATCTCCTTCTGCGTCTTCTCTGTCAGCGTGACGCGCGTCGATCTATCAGCCTTCTCGATGCCAAATTCCTCGGCCGTATTGGCTGGTTTTGTGGGCGCGGCATCACGCTTTGACTCAACCTTAAACGGCGGGGTATTGAGGAATGTCATCGGATCAGCCCTCTTGACAGCCAGAAATTCTTTGGGCTTGACGGCGGACTCGATCCCTTTGATTTGCTTGAGTGCACGTCTAGCGGCAACGAACAGGGTGATGCCGCGCTCTACGGCCGGCATGTTGTCACGCAGCTTCTGAGAGGCGCCAGCAACCGCAAGAGATACGGCGATCAGCGGTTTGTTGTCAGGCATTGGGTAGAACGGCGTCGCCCCGGACAGCAGAAGACTCATGATCTTCTCTGACTTGTCCTCGTCGTTTCTGCGGCACATCGCAGCGATCTCATGCATTTGCGGCATGCTGATCGGCAGCATTGCATTCAGGCTGACGGATGTCGTGTTCTTGGTCAGTTTCTTTAGGTCAGCGAACGCATTGAACATCGATGCACGAACGACCCGATCTTGGAATAGTACGACGCCATCGCCGGGGCCGAGTGCGCGCAATTCCTCCAAGGAGATGCGGTGTTGCTTCTCAATGCTGGCATCACTCTTCCCGCGGAAGTTGGTGGAGCCATCTGCCTGTTCGAACCCGGCCACTCTGGAGACATATGCTTCGCCAGCGGCCTTCTGGAAGACTTCGAAGGTCTCTTTTGGGTCTTCTGTCTTGAGGGCGACTTTCAGGCCGGTGTTGGCGATCATGGATTCGACCTGGTTCTTGTTGTCCTTGGCCATTGCCTGGAAGTCCTGTCCGGATGCGGTCAGTCCGATCTGCAGGGATCGACCTTGGGCGAACATCAGATCGATGCCGTCTGCGAAGTAGTAGCCCAGCTCGTCAAGCACGACTTCATAAGGCACTCGTGAGTTCGTCGGGCGATTCTCGACGATATCGATCACCTTGCCTTCTACGTCCGCCCCTAGGTTCGCGGCCATCATCATCTTGGTTGCTGCAACGACGATCTTACCGAGATTACCGGCCTGCTCAACAGCCATCTCAAGGGTTGGGATCATCACAACCAGGATGCGATTGTTCAATACGACATCCGTCATATCGACCTCTGGCAAGGCATCCATGAAGATATGCCCATAAGTGTCCGCCAGCAGGCCGAGTGTTCTGGTGTATTGACCGGTTAGGTATCCGTGTTGGTCGAGCGTGGTCTGTGCTTGCGGCTTGCCGGCTTTGACCGCGTCCGGGTTGAAGCCGGGCAGCCCGACGGTCAAGTAGGCTTTGATCGCGCCAACGGCCGCGTCCGGGATGTCGGCGCGCTGTGACAGCTTGATGATGTTCTGCAGCGACATGTTGTCACGCAATGTTTTGACCGAGACCTCGCTTTCGCGTTTGGCGCGAAGGTAGCACGACACCTGCGTGACACCGGCCATCATGTTCACCGCTTTGGATTGCCATTGCTGCCCGTCGCCGGATGCTTTGGGCATCATCGCCGACAGCAGCTGGTTGATTGTGTCGTTGTTGGCTTTACCGAATGGATTGAGCGTGTTCGATCTGCGTGGCTTGGTGCCGCGCTTACCGGTGGCGATGCGCTCGAATTGGTCTTCGCCGCCCATCATGTAGTTCACGATCAGCAAGTCATCCGTGCGCCAAAGCAGGTCTGCCATCAGATAGATATCAACCCACAATGTGTTTTGTGCCTTGCCGTCCGAATACATGAAGCCCGACCCCCAGCATAGTGGGTTCAGCATCCAGGAGACTAGGGTATTTGTTTTACCGCCACCGGTGGTCGCCATGATAAGTCGGTGAACGCGGATATCTGGGTTCGTTAGCCAAAGTTCATCGCCGCCGTCAATCGTGATTCCTTGGCGTTCGTTCCCAAGAAATTCGATACCTGCCCCTTTCCACATCGACCTATTTGAGTCGGAGAGCGTGGATGGGTCTGGGGCGTTGGCATACTCCGGGTAGCGCAAAGGTAGCGGATGTTTCTGCACGCGCCACCATAGAATGACGCTGAATGCGACAACCAGGGATGGGACGAGAAGTATTGGCAGCGCAATGCAGATCACGCAATATCCTATGCAGGTATTGCGGAAGTTGATTGGCTTTCGCAGCCAGTCCCCCAGCTTCCTGAATAGCGGACGGGTGTCCCGATGGAGGAATTTACCATTGAGTTCCTGATTGCGTTCGACGCTCATACCCAGATCCTTGTATTACTTGCCGCCAGCCAGCCAGGCGCGGATCTTCTTTACATCCCCATACATGGAGCCGGCGTGAATACGCCCATCGCCAGCGATCAGTGTTGGAGTTGATCCGAACCCCGCGGCTTTGAAAAAGTTGTAGGCGCGGATATGGGCGTCCCCACCGGTCGCGCAACTGCCATCCATGGCAACGCCCTCGTTGATAGCGGCCTTCCATGCGGCAAGCTTATCCTTTGCGCATGAGATGCCGCCCATGAATCGGTCTCCGGTCTCAAGGATCGGTGCCGGGATGATGGTTATCGCGACATCGGGCATCTTTTCAAGTGCTGGCTCCAGCTCCTTGCATGCTCCACATGTCGGGTCTGCAAACACATAGAGTTTGAGCGCATTGTTGCGGTCTTTGGCGCCCATGCTAACGATGAGGTCACCTGGGAGAGAGGCTGTGACGCGCGGAGCGGGCTCCTGGGCGGCCCGTTGCTCTTCGGGTTGATCCTCTTTGGGCTGATCCTCAATGGAGGCTTGCGAGAGATTGGTGGCCGCTGGGAGTTCGATCTTTTCGCCGGGCTTCATGTTGATCCCGGAGAAAAACACCAGCCATGTGATGAATACGATCGACGCAAGATTGAATGCGATCATCCCATAGATGAATATGACCAGCGGCGAGATTCGAGAGAATGGATTGATAGATGTCCGCTTGGCCGGGACCAACTTCCCTCTGTGCCCCAAGGCATTTGATGCATCAAATGCCTTGTTCCAGTCATTTGGAGCGCTTGTTGCGCTCTTGACGAACATCTTGAATGCCCTTGCCTCCTCAATGGAAGTACAGGTGCGAGCGACCCTCTTTCCGAGTTTGCTCAGTGACACTCGGAAGTTGTTGCTATTGTCATATTGACTGATATTCGCCTCAATCCTTGTCATGATGCGCTCTTTCCTTGTTGTATGTTTGGATTTTACGCTAATCACAGATTGTGATTAGTCATTCAGGTACTCGATCGTGCGCGTGATGGCGCCCTGGTCAAGTAAGCGCTGTTCAAGCGCCGGGATAGCCTTGTCGACGTACATGCCCGACAGAGTCTGGCCGTAGTCCGCCGCAGCCATTTCAGCCCAGAATTGAGCATTAGGCCCTGCAGCCTCAACGAATCCGCGCGCGATATTCGTCGGTGTCACACCCTGTAGTGCATAGAACAATGGGCGATCGACCATTTTTAGCCAGATGAAGTGCGAGCACGGAATCTTGCCGTCCTTTCTGGCTTCCCATAGCAAGCCCATCAGGAAGGTTGCGCCAAAAGAATGTTTCGCCAATAGTCTCTTCGCGGTGGCTGTTTTCATCGCCTTTGGGAAATTTGTTGCGACCTTTTTAAAGTTAAAGCAGCCAATAAACTGGCCATTCGCTTCTTTCGATGGATCGCAGGAGAGATTGATCTGGTCCAACATATCTTGCGCCGCATCTCTCGCCTTCTCGCATCGCCCCTCGATGCGATGGATGAAGATGGCGGCCAGCGCTTTGTAATAGTCCGGGATCGTCTTCATGTCGCTGAATTTTGGCCCTAGCTGTGCTGCAATCAGCTTTCTGGCGGCGGCGGTATTAAGCGATATCTCACTGCCGCTATCAAGGAGGAGGTTGTTTGCGGTCGTCCACTCAAGCGGACTTTGTGATTTCTTGAGCTGAACGTCCCTGCTCTTACCTTCTGCGCGCCACTTATCCTCAAACCTCAAAACCGGGACGATGCAAGGATTCTTCTTGGATTGCGCGCGCACGAGGGACCATGTGTTGAATTTGGTGCTCAGATGGTTGTATGGGTGGTTGTGCGCGCGCAGCGCTGCGTTGATCGTGAAATACAAGAAAGGAAGAGTGTATATGCCGGATTTATTCAGTACGGTGAATAGATCCATTGCTTGCATTTTCCCTACCATGCCGCTTGCCTTGACAATATTCTTTATGAGCGTCACCGGTGGCGCAGATTCCCATCCGGCCAGCATGGCAAGCTTTGCGAATGGGAATGTCACCCAGTAGCTGTATTTGAGTGCCATCAGACAGATTGCGTCATGCTTGAAGTGCCACAGCACGATGGCAAACCCGATGATGCTGCCGACCCCGAGCAATGCCCAGGTACCAACTCCCACGGTATTATTACTTGGTTGTGCCATATTCTGTTATTTCCACTTGGTCTTCTGTATCTTGAGCATCGCCTTGTACACAAGGCTTTGATAGCGCTCATTCAGGCGTTTTGTTCTTGAGTGATAGTTCCCGACGCGGCGCCAAAAATCCGGGTGGTTGACCGTGGCATCTTTCAGCTCCTGTTTGAGTATCCATGCGCTGGTGTGGATGTTGTAGCAGGCGTTATGTTGCACCAGCTCTCGAGCTTGGTGGATGCCATGCTCGTTTTCCATTTTCTTGATCCAGATCGTATTGATCTGCGCGCGACCGTAGTCGTACGTCCCATTTTTGTTCTTGGAAGCGGTTCCGTCCTGACCGGCCTCAACCTTGAGGATGGAGAGCAGAATGATTTTGGGTGCCTT
>Ga0210033_1003981_pt1 | contig 11598 bp, 11 predicted proteins | sample CryGeymeta201501_FD_185465 | JGI IMG/M metagenome (GOLD analysis project Ga0210033, IMG submission 185465) | Groundwater microbial communities from Crystal Geyser aquifers in Utah, USA - Crystal Geyser metaG 2015-01 (SPAdes) (version 2) | ecosystem: Environmental > Aquatic > Deep subsurface >... | reverse complement strand
CCCCGCTTTAAGCAGCGCCTCTTCCGCCTGCTTGCGCGCGGTATTATCGGTGCCGATCAACAGGTATCCGATGATTCCGTCTTGAGCGTCGCGCAGGGCCGTGACCGACACGACCGCCGGAAAGCGGCTGCCATCCTTGCGGATGTAGGTCAGCTCATAGATGTCCTCGATCCCGCGCGAGGCTTTGAAGACCAAAGCCTCGAACCCCGGCGTGATGGGGGTGCCGAGCTCGAGGCTCAAGGCTTCGGCGCGCGCGATCACTTCCTGCGGATCGGAGATGTCGGCCGGGGTCACCTTGTCCATCACTTCGGCGGCCGTGTAGCCCAGCATCCGCTCGGCGCCGACGTTGAAGATCTGAATGACGCCCTTCGCGTCAGTGGCGATACTCGAGAAGTTGGCGCTGTTGAAAATCGCCGTCTGCAGGGCTCCTGTCACCAACAGACCCTCTTGACCCCCGACGCGGCGCCGCCGAGACTGGGCATCCTGGACCAGGGCCGGGGCGGTGGGGCGTTCTTCGACCCGCTTCTCCCCCAGCGTACTGGTTTGCAGTTGCATCTATCCACGACCTTTCCACTCCGTGCACGACCGTTTGCGGCGCCAACTGCCGTGGTGTGGTCTCACTTCCCCCTGCCTTTCCCGCCGCCTTTCCCGCCCGAGGGTGCTCCGTGCCGCTCCTGGTGCTTCTGCGCAGCAGGCTTGCTGTCGTCATGCCCGTGTCCCGAAGAGTGTCCCTGGGCGCGCGTCTTACTGCTGCTGCCGTTGCTGCTGCCGCCGTGTCCCGTGTTCCCCTTGCCGACCTTGGCGACCGCGCGCTTGGACGACTGGTGGGAATCGTTCTTGAGCGTGAGGGGCTTCAGCTTCTTCCCCTTCTTCTTGACCGGTCCTGACGCTTCATGGTCGGGCTTGCTGTCGGCCTTGTGCCACTTCCCCTTGGCCGCCCACCACATTGGCTTTTCTGGCGGCTCCGGCGTGTTCTGGGCTAACCTGACCAGGAAGCGCTGAGAGGGCGCGCCGCCGAGCTTGTGGGCGATCTGGACCTGTCTCCAGGCGGCGGTGCTGTTGCCCTTCGCAAACAGCTTCTCAGCCAGTTGTTGATGGTGCATCGCCCTCCACGGGCCGAGTTTCTCTGCTCGGGTCAGGTGCTTGGTGGCGTCCTCCATGCGTCCCTCGTCCAACCGCACCATCGCCAACGAGTATTCGGGAGCAGGCCAGGTCGGCCAGATTGTGCCCGCCTGTTCGTACACCTTCGCCGCGTCCTGCAGCCGGTTCTGCGCGTAGTATGTTTGCCCCAGGGCGAGCAGCGGCTCCGCCCAGGCGGGCAGAAGCTGCGCGGCTCTGTTCAGGTCTGCGGCCGACTGATCGTACTGCTGCAGTTCGTAGTACGTCACGCCGCGATCATAGTAGGCGTCGGCGAACGTCGGATAGGCGGCAATGGCGCTGTTTAGCGGCTTCAACGCCTCCGCTGGTTTCCCCGCGGTCAGGTAGGCTTTGCCCAACTCCCACAGGCTCCACGGCGCCGCCTCGCCTGCCCCGCCGGAAGTGGCAGCGCTGAGGGTGCTGAAAGCCCCGTTGGTGTCCTGCGCGAGGAGCGCGTTGCCGAGCCGGTACGCGAGCCCCGCATTGGCGGGCGTGGCCTCAGCGGCCTGCTGCCAGTACGAGACCGTGGCGTTCGGGTCGGGGCTGTAGGCGTACTCTCGCGTGAGCGGCGGGTCGATGACCCGCACAACCGCCCTGGTGTCCGGCTGCCAGACGACCGGGGCTCGGAAGCGGTAGATGCCAAAGTCGTCCGGCGTGTTGTAGGAGGGGTACTGCTCGAGGCGGTACGTCGCGGCCTCGACGCCGTTGACCGAAACTTGGCGCACGGGCTCCTGCGAGGCCACCGTTCCCGCGATGATGTACGTGCCCGGCTGACCCAACGTCACGTAGCGCCCGTTCGGGTCGGACTGGGGATACGTCAATTCGACAAGGGGTTCCCGAGGGGGCTGGACCGACGCCACCGGCACGTTCGGCGCAGCCTCCTCGCTGGGCAGACAGCCGGTTAGGAGCGCTGCCACAGCCAATGCCGCAAGCGCCAGTCCTGGAGCCAAGAGCGTTGCCTTCTGTCGTGCGTTCGTCATGTCGCAATTCCTGCCTTTCCGAAGTTGACCCGAGTGAGCCGGGCACCGAGGCAGTGGGTCAATCAGCCTTGGCAAGCAGCGTTGTGCGGCTGGTGTGGCGGCGGCATGCGTCCCCCCGTCAAAGGGTGAGGCGCCCTTGGGGTCATGGCGTGTAACGTCCCGTCCAGCGGTGCTTCGTGATCTCGGTTTGGAGGGCGTTGAGTCGGCCGTTGTTGCCGGGGTGGCTGTCGAAGACCAGCTCAACTTTGCTGGGGTCCTTTTCGCCGCTGAGCTTCTGGAATGCGTGGATCACCGCGTAGGCGGCTGTCGGGTCGTACCCGGCGGCCTGTGCGAACCTAAGCCCATACTGATCAGCCTGGTACTCGGCGGTGCGGCCGTAGCCCTGAAGCACCAAGTCCCCAACAAAGCTCACATACTTCGCCGCGTTCTGTCCGCCCAAGAGCGCCTGGATGGCCACGTCAGTGCCCATCTGGCGCTCAATGGCCTTGGCAGTGTGCCCGAGGGCGACGTGTGCGCTCTCGTGGGCGATCACGAACGCCAGTTGATCCGGGTTCTCTTGCAGCGCCTTAGTCAACCCGGTCCAGACATAGATTCGTCCGCCGGGAAAGGCGTTGGCGTTCACTTGGTGGTTGTTGAGCACCCGGTAGTCGTATGGGTACTCCGGCGGCTTGGCCACCCGCGCGATCCGCTGCCCGATGCCGCTGACCAGCCGGTTCAGCGCGGCATCCGTGCTGAGCCCGTACTTCTGCTCGAACTGGTCGCCCGCCTGTTGGCCGAGGCTGATCTGGTCGTTCATACCCAAGCCGAGGAGCTGCTCGCTCTCCTTGCAGCCGCCCAACCATAGTGCGGTCAGAGCGGCTCCGCACAGGAGTAAGGCCCGGCCCCGTGTTCCGACGGGTGACTTCGGAACGGGCGCGCCCTGTCGCCTCTGGCTGCGCCCACGGCTGACGCTCTTCCCTGGGTTCTCTGCTACGTGTGCTGAGTGCGGTGACATGATTGCTTTCCTCTCTCTACTGGTCTCCACACCGTCGGCTCGGCGAGTAGTGCTTTGCAGCCAGGCTTGAGGTGCTTCCACGCAACGGTTCTTAGCCAACTCCGGGACTGCCGGAGAGTGCGCGGGGACAGAAGACAAACACCCCGTCATCGCCGCCACACACCTCGTCTTCCATCATCAGGTCCTGCGCGAAGAGCAGTGCGAGTCGCGCGGACAGAGGCCGCGCCTGTGGGGCTTCCTCCGGCAAGTCCCCCGCGCAGAGCAATTGCCGCTGCGCACTGCGTTCCGCTGTAGGCACGGCCGACATTTCAAATACCTCCCCGGTTCGAACCTGTGCCTTGTACGCGGTGAGGCTGTCTTCTGAGGTGCATGCTGATCGTGTTGGCATGGCTGTTATCCTCTCTCCACTCGCCCCCGCCCCCGACCACGCGGCTGCCGTGCAAACGCGTCGTCTACGAGCACTTGGGCGAGCACCTCCCACCGGATCCGCGCAAGCAGCGACCCGGAAGCGGTGGTGGGGAGGCACTCGCCCCGGACTCAGCGGGTCGTCAGCGTCACGGCCCGCGATTGCGCATTCCACAGGACGTCCGTTCCCGTCGCCAACGCCAGGAAGTGCAGCGGGACGAACACTGCGCCGCCGCGCAATTGCGCCGGCGTTTCCAGGTTCTCCCGGCTCCCCTCCAAGAGTGCGTAGGCGCTGCCGATCTTCAGGTACAGCGCGCCTCTGTCCGTGTCAACACGAATGGTCTGCCGGGCATCGTCGTAGCTATAGTTGACCTGCGCCTCTGTCATGACCGGCTGAAGCAGAACCAGGACAAGGCCCTGGTTCTCGAAAGGCTGTTGGCTTTCCGCGAAGCGGATGCCCTGGCCGTTCATGCCCACACTGATATCGCGCAGAGGGAGGTTGACCGGCAGCAGCGCCTGCGAATGGGCACCGACATAGCCTTCGCGGGCGACAGCGAAGGCTCGGGAGGTGGTGTATGACAGAGCGCGATCCAGTCGCACGCCGAACGCGGCGCCCTGAGCGACGGCGACATCGGTCGGTGCCGGCGCCTTCTTCCGCTGGGACTCACTGTAGAGGTAGCCGCCGAGGGCACCCAGCAGTGTTCCTTCCAGGGTGTGGTCCGTCAGCTTGCCCAGAATCAGGCCTGCGCCGGCACCGATGGCGATGAGCTTTGTGGGGTTGCTGTTACTCCGATTGACCGGGGTCGCTTCCAGACGGCCGTTGGTCATCTGCGTGTTCTTGTCGTCGAGAGCGATGAGCGACCCCTGAGCGTGTAGCCGCTCTCCGCTGGCCAGAATGACGTCGCGGAAGCTGAGATCGAGCATGCCAGGCTGGCCGCTGCTTGCCTGCTGCGTCTCCGCCACGATGCCCTCGATCTTCGTGCCGAGGGGGAACTCAGCGTCGCCCACGCGGGCGGAACTGACTGACACGTCGAACCGGTCTCCCTGCCGACTCGTGGCAGAACTCAGCGCCATGTCCAACGAGACTGGGATCACGGTTCCCTCCGGGATGACCATGACGGCTGTGGTTGCTTGTCTGGCAACTACCGGCCTTAGCGCCGGTCTGCCGACGGGCGGTTGGGCGGCCGAAGCCACGGCGATTGGCCCTGCCGAGGTGATGGAGACCAACTGCGTGGCCTCGAACCACTTGACGTCGGCGCCGAGGGCTTCGCTGACAAACCGTAGTGGCACCATCGTCGAGCCGCGAAGGATGCTCGCCGGAACGTCGAGCAGGACGGTCTGACCATTCACTGCCGCGCGACGGTCGCCAATGCCGAGTTGGACATTGGTGGCGTCTTTGGTCGCGGTGATCGTTCTCGAGGAGGCGTCCCATTGCACTTGGGCCCCGAGAGATTCGAAGATGCCGCGCAGCGGCACCATGGTTCTGCCCCCGATTCTCATCGGCGGCACGTCGAAGAACATCGGGCGCCCGTTCACTTCGACCTGTATGGAGGCCATGCCTGATGTGGCGGCAACTGACAAGACGACTAACAACACGTTCATTCTGGCTTTCATGGACTGTCACTTCCCTTTCGGATCAGAGTCTGCGTCTCTGGACGTTACTGCTTTACTTCGCGCGCGCCGAACGAGGTCGCGTGGCTACTCACCTCAGCTTCCTTCCTTCACGTGCCCCAACAACCGGCACGAAGCACGGGGGCCTCTGCCGGCTGAATCGGCTCGGCACATTAGAACGAAACGCCGCGCATTGTCAACCGGACGGACGGCGCACCAACAACAAGGGACGGGGACGCCTCGCCGCCAGCGGCGGCATGGGTCGGAGAGGTCATCGTCACAATGCGGGACCTGGAATCCCAGAGGACCCTCGTCCCCGTCGCCAACGCCAAGAAGTGCAGCGGGACGAATACTTCGCCGCCGCGCACCTGCGCCGGCGTTTCCAGGTCCTGCCGTTCGCCTTCGAGCAGCGCGTAGGACCTGCCGATCTTCAAGTGCAGTTCCCCCGTCGGCACCCCAACCACCACGGTTTGCGAAGGAGCGTCGTATTCGTAGGGGACCTGTGCCCCGCTCATGACGGGCGCAAGCTGCACCAGGACGAGGCCGTGGTCCTCAAAAGGCTGATTGTCGGCGAAGGCAAGGACCCGTCCATCCATAATCACGCGGATGTCCCGCAAGGCGACGGCGACCGGTCGTGCAGAGGTCAGCGTCACCGTTCGCGTCCCGGCGTCCCACAGGACTGGCATCTCGGTAGCCAACGCCAGGAAGTGCAGCGGGACGAACACTTCACCGCCACGCAGCAGCGCCGGCGTTTCCACGTTCTCCCGTTCCCCCTCCAGCAAGGCGTAGGAGCGACCGACCTTCAGGTAGAGCGCGCCAGCTTTGGTGTCAACACGCACGGTCTGCCGGCCCTCGTCATAGTTGTAGGGAACCTGGGCTTCCTGCATGACTGGCGCAAGGCTTACCAGGACGATGCCTTGGTTGTCGAGGGGCTTGTTGTCCAGGAAGGCGACTCCCCGGCCATTCATGACCACTCTGATATCCGCCAACGGGGCGTCGACCGCGGGGGCCAGCGCCACTCGGCGATAGCGGTCTCGGGCTGCAACAAAGGCGCGGCTCGCGCTGTACGCCAACTCGCGATCCAGTCGCACCCCAAACACGCTGCCTGCGGCGACGGCAACATCGGTTGGTTGCACCTTGTTCTGGGATTCGCTGTACAAGTAGCCGGCAAGCGCACCCAGCAGGGCGCCTTCCAGCGTGTGTTTCGTCAACTTGCCAAGGACCAAGCCGGCGCCCGCACCGATGGCAATGAACTTCGTGCGATCGCCGCTCTTTCGGTTCGTCGGGGTCGCGACGAGACGCCCATTGGACATCTGCGTATTCTTCTCGTCGAGGGAGATCAGCGAGCCCTCGGCGGGCAGCTTTTGCCCGTTGGCCAGCAGAACTTGGGAGAAACTGACGTCGAGCATGCCCAACTGTCCGTCGGCAGCCCGCTGCACTTGCGCCACCTGGCCCCGCAACTGTGTGCCGAGGGGGAGTTCGGCATCCCCGTCCTGGGTGGATTGGACGGTCGCTGTGAACCAGTCTCCCTGGAGACTCGTCGCGGAACTCAGCGCCGTGTCCAATCTGACTGGAATCACGGTCGCTTCAGGCAGGACTACACGCGCGGTGCGTCCCCACTCCGCCTGCGCCACCTGGGCAAAGGGCCCCAGGGCGGCTGCAACCAGCAATGCCAAACGACTTCTCGTGGGTGGGCTTCTCATCTTGGGAACTTCCTTTCGTGGGTCAAGTCACTTGTTGGGCTTTCGCCCACGCCGGCCCGCGGACCGGCGTGGGGTTGTCTCGGCAAGAGGTGTCCACCGCGGGTGCCGACGGTATTTACTTGGTGCTGGCACTCCCTCCCGAGCCGATGGCGGCGTTACTGATCGTTGGGCCGCCTGCCGTGGCGGAGACCTTGAACTGCCTGGAGTCCAGGACTTCCGACACATAGTAGACGCGCCCCAACTCCAGACCGACCAGCTCCTGCCCCTCCCCCAGTCGAATCGCCTGGTCCATTGTGAACCGGTTGTCGTTCCTGGTTTCCCAGACGCCGTCGGTGACCGTCACCGGTACCCGTGACGAGGCGAAAGAGGCTCCTGCCGCCCCCGTCTGTCCGGTGCGTCCCGAGGCCCCCGTCTGTCCTGTCTGCCCCGCCGCTCCCGTCTGTCCGGTCTGTCCTGAGGAGCCGGTCTGTCCTGACGAGCCGGCCTGCCCGGTCTGCCCCGGCGCTCCGGTCTGTCCGGCCGGTCCGGGGGACCCGGCAACCGGCATCGGAACGTATGTCGTCGGGCCCTGCCTTTCAACCACGGTTGGGTTCGGGTTCTGAATGATCGTGGTGTGACTTGGTTGCCACCAGGCGAAGTACCCGACAAGCAACGCGACGGCCGCCGCCCCCAATCCTACCGCCACCCCGGTCCAAGTCCTGGAGTCGTCTGTCTCGTCCCGCACGATTCGTGTCTCTCGTATGTTGAGGTCTGGCATGATCTTCAACGTCCTTTCGTCGCGCCCAGCTCTTCGGCGATACTGAGGTCCCGACGGTGCCCCCCCAGACAGCCTTCTGGCGCCGAGGGGGCACAACAGCACAGCACGGAACGGGCGCATGACGAGGGTCAGGCTGGCATCCCTGCCAACTTCGGGCCGCCGCGCTTCAGCCCAGGCTGAAGCAAGGCGTAAAGCAGTCCACCCACAGCCAACGCAGCCAGTACGCCGGCAACCATCGCCCACCTGAAGTACCGAGCCACTGTCTCCAGGGACTGAGTGTTCAGGGCAACCAACGACGCCAGTTGGGAGCTCTGCAGTTGGTTCTGTTGGCTCAGCGTTTTCGCCTGTCCCGCCAGCTCGTCCAGGTTCTGCTGCATCGCAGCCTGACGAAGCGTCGCCGCTTGTTTCACTGCCGCAACCTTCGCCGTGGCAGCGGCAGCCGCAGCGTGGGAGGAGGCGCCCCTTGTTGCGGTTGAGCCGGAGCCACTGCTCCGCGCGGCAGTGGGGCGCCGGGCCGACGTTGTGGTGCTGCTCCCAAGTACTCTCGAGTTGGTCTGTGCGGCCTGCGCGGCCTGTTCGCGCCTCTCCCGCTGCCGGGCGATCTCGTATTGCTTCCAGGCAACCGCCGTTCCGACGCCCATCACGACTGCGGTCTTTGTCTGGCCTTTGAGGAGTTCGTACACCGTGGCGGCGCCCAAACCGATGGTCGTGTTCTTGCGGCCCTTAGAGCCAGCGAAGGTTGGCCCGGCGACGAGCGTGAGACCAACGGCTACCATCAACAGCCCGGACAACACCCCCGCTTTGCTCGGAGGGTGAACTTCTTTCATGGTCGTCTTCATGATCATCTTCTCGCTTTGCGAACATCTGCGTTGCCTGGCTTCGACCGCCAGGGCGTGAGGTACTGAAGGGGTCGGTGCCCTCACCAGGAACTGCTCCGGTCTGGTGAGGCACCGACTGGCGATTCGCCTAACGAATCTGCTGTTGGGCCACGATCTTGGATGCTTCGGTGTAGGAGATCCATCGGCCGTCCTGCACGAAGACGAGGTACCGCATATACCCGGGCAGGGACATGTGGTTGGCTTCCTGCGCGAAAGCTGTAAGGCTGCCTACCTGGGGATACTCTGCTGCGGACGCTCGCCCGACGAAAAGACCTGAAGCGAGCAGCACGGCAGAAGCCCCGGCGATCAGCATCAATCGTTTGCACGTTGTCATGGCTGTGCCTCCTTTCCTTGTTGGTGGCCGCTTGCGACTGTCAAGAGCCACTAACGGCATGTACAAAGTATGCGCGGGTGCGCGCTTTCCAGCATCGCCCATCAAGTGGGTCTTTGGCTCCGTCAATAGACCAAGCGCAACCTCACCCAAAAGGCATAGAAGGAGCTGTAAGCCGGTGGACACATTGGCTGCACGAGTGTTGTAGGCGAGCGCGTTCCTGTGATAGAATCGCTCCAACTGGCGATTCCTCGCGGAGCAGCCATCCCAGCACCTCACTTCGCCAGGAAAGGACCGTGGCCATGAGACAAGCAAAGAAAGCACCGGAAACCATGCCGCGCGCGCTTGCGAAGTCGCCGACCGGAATCCAGGGGCTGGATGAAGTCACAGAGGGTGGGCTGCCGACCGGTCGCCCGACTCTCGTCTGCGGCTCGGCAGGCTGCGGCAAGACGCTGCTGGCGATCGAGTTCCTCGTCCGCGGCGCGGTGGAACAGAACGAGCCGGGCGTCTTCGTCGCCTTTGAGGAAACGGAAGAGGAGTTGACGAAGAACGTCGCCTCGCTGGGGTTCGATCTGAACGACCTCGTGGCCCGAAAGAAGATCCTGCTCGACCATGTTCACCTCGAACGCAACGAAATCCAGGAGACAGGGGAATACGACCTCGAGGGACTGTTCATCCGTCTCGGGTACGCGATTGATTCGATTGGCGCGCAGCGCGTCGTGCTGGACACCATCGAGTCGCTCTTCGCAGGCTTGTCCAACCACTCGCTTCTGCGGTCGGAATTGCGGCGGCTGTTCCGCTGGCTGAAAGACAAAGGCGTCACCGCCATCATCACCGGGGAGCGGGGCGAGGGCACCCTCACGCGACAGGGATTGGAGGAATACGTCTCCGATTGCGTGATTCTCCTCGACCATCGCTTGGCCGAGCAGATTTCCACGCGGCGACTGCGCATCATCAAGTATCGCGGCTCCACGCACGGCACGAATGAGTACCCGTTCCTGATTGACGAGAACGGGATTAGCGTCATGCCAGTGACCTCCCTCGGGCTGGATCATCCCGCCTCGATGGAACGCATCTCTACCGGCATCCCGCGTCTGGACGCGATGCTTGGGGGCAAGGGCTACTACCGGGGCAGCAGCGTCCTGGTTTCCGGCACCGCCGGCACGGGGAAAACGAGCGTGGCAGCTCACTTTGCCGAGGCTGCGTGCCGGCGGAAGGAGCGCTGCCTCTTCTTCTGCTTCGAGGAATCGCGAAGTCAGATCCTCCGCAATATGCGCTCCATCGGAATGGACCTGGAACCTCACGTGCAGAGCGGGCTGCTGGAGTTCGTGACCGCGCGGCCCACGCTGCACGGACTGGAAACGCACCTGGCACTCATACAGAGAGCAATCAGAGAGTTCAAGCCGGGCATCGTGGTCATGGACCCGATCACGAACTTCCTCGCGGTGGGAACGCCCAGTGAGTCTAAAGCCATGTTGATGCGGTTGGTGGACTTCCTGAAGTCGGGCCGGATCACGGCTCTCGTCACCAGTCTGACCGAGTCATCCCATAGCCTCGAGCAGAGCGAGGTGGGTCTTTCGTCCTTGATTGACACCTGGCTTCTGCTGCGCGACCTGGAGAGCAATGGCGAGCGCAACCGGGGCTTGTACATCATCAAGGCCCGCGGTCTGGCCCATTCGAACCAGATTCGCGAGTTCGTGCTCACCGACCACGGTGCAGAACTCGTAGACGTCTATCTGGGGCCGGAAGGAATCCTGACCGGCTCGGCCCGAGTGGCGCAAGAGGCGCAGGATCGGAGGACGCAGTCGGAGCGCCAGCAGGAGATTGAGCGGAAACGCCTCGACCTCAAGCGGAAACGCGAAACGATGCAAGCCCAGATCGCCGTGCTGCAGGCAGAGCTGGAAGCTGAAGAAGCCTATATGCAGAAGCTGATCGCTCAGGAAGAGACCCGGGAAACGGGCCTCCTGCAAGACCGCGCGGAAATGGCCCGGAGCCGCAAGGCGGATCCTGCCCGTGCGACCGGTGCAGCCGCGAAGAAGACGGCAGCGCCCGGGCGGAAGCCGACCACGGGCAAGGTCTGAAGGCAAGGAGGCTGAGATGAACCCACTCACAACCGGACCTCAGGAATCTCCGCCGGGAGAGGCCGGCGAAGAGTTCTGGGAGCTGCGGCTGTATGTCGCCGGTAAGACACCCAAGTCCCTAACGGCCATCGCCAACCTCAGGAAGATCTGCGAAGATCGTTTGGCGGGCCGATACACTGTAGAAGTCATTGATCTGCTGGAGAACCCGCAATTGGCCGCGGGAGAGAAGATACTGGCCCTGCCGACCCTGGTGCGCAAACTGCCCGAGCCTGTCAGGAAGCTCATCGGCGACCTCTCGAACGCCGAGCGGGTGCTGGTCGGACTCGACATCATGCCAGGGACTGCAAAGGAGTAGTCACGATGAATGAGAACCATGACAACGTGAAGGGCTTTGAGGAGGCGCTCTCGCAGTCCACGGCGGGCACCTACGTCCTGCGCCTTTATGTCGTGGGGACGAGCCCGGTGACGACCCGCGCCGTCAGGAACATTCAGGCACTGTGCGATCAGCACCTGAAAGGCCGGTACGACCTGGAGGTGATAGATATCACCCAGGAGCGCGAGGCGGCCAGGAAGGCGCAACTGGTTGCCGCACCGACGCTCATCAAGGAGCTGCCACCACCGGTGCGGAAATTCATCGGGGACATGTCCAGCACCGAAGTGCTGCTGGTGGGGCTGGATCTGAAGGTGTGACACCATGAGGGCAGCGAAAACCCGCAACCGG
>Ga0210033_1003975_pt1 | contig 11608 bp, 13 predicted proteins | sample CryGeymeta201501_FD_185465 | JGI IMG/M metagenome (GOLD analysis project Ga0210033, IMG submission 185465) | Groundwater microbial communities from Crystal Geyser aquifers in Utah, USA - Crystal Geyser metaG 2015-01 (SPAdes) (version 2) | ecosystem: Environmental > Aquatic > Deep subsurface >... | reverse complement strand
ATGCAGCGCAGGTAATCTTTGACGGTGGCCGCGTAGCCCTGCTCCAGCGCGTCTGAAATTAGCGCGTGGCCAATGGACACCTCGCTGATGCCTGGCACCTGCGCCACGAAGGCGGTGAGGTTGTCCAGGTTCAGGTCGTGCCCGGCATTCACTTGCAGGCCAGCGTCCAGCGCGGCCTGGGCGGCGGCGGCAAAACGCGCCAGCTGCTCGGCTTGGTCTGGCGTACCCCAGGCGGCAGCATAGGGCTCGGTGTAAAGCTCCACCCGATCCGCCCCCACGGCTTTGGCCGCCGCCATGGCGGCGGGCTCTGCGTCCATGAACAGGCTCACGCGCAGCCCCCAGGCGTGGGCCTGATCGATAAGTGGCTTTAGGCGCGGCGCATCGGCCGGAAACTGCCAGCCGTGGTCGCTGGTGAACTGGCCTTCTGCATCAGGCACAAAAGTCACCTGGTGCACCGGCAGTTTGGCCGCCACCAGTTGACCCACCACGTCCATCAGGTTATGCAAGGGGTTGCCTTCAATGTTGAACTCACGCTCGGGCCAATCCTGGAGCAAGGTGGCCAGTTCGGGCACGTCGCTGGCGCGGATGTGGCGCTCGTCCGGGCGCGGATGCACGGTAATGCCATTAGCCCCAGCCTGCAGACACAGCGTGGCTGCACGGGTGACACTGGGAATGCCCAGGTGGCGGGTGTTGCGCACCAGGGCGACTTTGTTGAGGTTTACCGACAGGGCCGTGAGGGGATGGGGGTGCATGCCTGGTTGCATGTTTGGGTTGTGGCGGGTCATGCTGATCTGGTCTCCTGTCTTGCTTTCTTGCTTTCTTGCTGTCTTGCTGTCTTGCTGTCTTGTTTTCTTGAGCGCTGGCGTGGACGTGCCCGGGGTCAAAGGCTCTGCACATCCAGCATCATTTGCCGGGTGCGCAGGTTGGACACCCCGCAATGGTAATTGAGCAGCGTGCGCAATTGCGGTTTCAGGGCGCTGGCCACCTCGGCACAGGCGCGCAGCACGGCATAGAAGGGCACGCGCGCACCCAACACCTGCTGCAGCGCGCTCCACTGGGCACCGCTCAGGCTGCTGCGGTCGGTGTCATGGGTTTGGCGCAAGCCGCCTTCGGGCACCAGGCTGTAACGCTCGTCGGGGTGCAAGTCCAGCAGGGTCATGGTTTGGGCATCAAGCTGGGGCAACAAGCCGATTTCACGCAGCAACAGCAGCTCGAACGCACGCAAGGCGGCTTCCAGCACCTCGCCGTGCTCACTGGCAATGAGCTGCACCACACTGGCGTACATGTCAAACAACTGCGGATGCGGGTCTTCACGGGCCAGCAAGAGCAGCAGCAATTCATTGAGGTACAAGCCCGACATCAGCGCAGCCCCAGTGGGCATGACGTGGCCACCCTGCCACTCCGCCGCCTTGAGGGTTTTGATTTCGGCATCGCCGCCAAACGCCACATGCAGCGGCTGCAGCGGCAACAAAACCGGGCGAAAGCTGGAGCTGGGCCGCTTCACGCCTTTGGCTACCAGAGCGATGCGGCCATGGTGGCGGGTGAAGACCTCAAGAATCAGGCTGGTTTCGCTCCAGTCGTAGCGGTGCAGCACATAGGTCGGCTCAGCGGTGATGCGTTGGGTGGCCATGAGTTGGGTTTAGTTCTGAGCCCGATGTTGGTGGTTGCGCAGCGGTTGGATAAGAGTTGATAAGGTTGTGAAATTTAACGTGAAACAACGCCCACAGCCGACAAGAATGGCGTGTCGTAGGGTCGACTTCAGTCGGCCATGGCGGGTTGAAACCCGCCCTACGCAGGGCACGCATGTTTCATGCTTTGGGGTGTCCTTGTTGAACATGGACGTTAGTCTGGACTAGTTTGCTTTGCTTGTGCCATACAGTCTCAGTCACTGCCTCGTAAGAGATGCCATGGCCTTTAAGTCGCACAGCGGTAATGCTTTCCACAACCTAGCGACCGGCGCACACGTTCAGTTAAACCCAAATAATCCATTAGGCGGCACTTCTTGCCTGCATGATGCCTGGCGGCTTGATTTGCAGCCATTTTGCCAGCCTGTTCGTCGTCCATAGCTACGGCTATGAACGCCTCTCGGCCAGCCAAACTGCCTCGCAACTCACCTCGCCATGCATTCATGCCCTAATGGATTGTTTGGGTTAAACAACGAGTCTGATCGTCTCAGGAGACCGCGCCGCAATGCTTAAAAGCGTTTTCGCCGCCCCTGACGGGGCACGTCTACCCTGCTCCCAGTCCTGCAATGTTCGTACGGATACGCCCAGTAACGAGGCAAATTCCACCTGCGATACACCAACCTTCGCCCTGGCTTCAGCAGCAGGTGTCAAGGCAACAACCGTGTTGCGCGCCGCTTTGCCGGCTTTCATTTGTCGGACTGATTCAATAAGGTCATCCTGAAATTGCAACTGCTCTTTATCGATGGTCTTACCCATGTTCCACCTCGCGTTTAAGTTGAGCCAAAAAATCAGCTGGAAGGTTGTCAAACTTGGCCTTGGCATACACGATCAGCAACCAGATACGCGCCTCATCGTTGTTGAAGTAAATCACCCTTGCACCGCCACGTTTGCCCATGCCTTGCCGCGCCCAGCGAACTTTACGGCAGCCATTGGAACCTGGTATGACTTCACCGGCCAGGGGATTGGCTGCTATCCAATTGATGAATTCGGTTCGCTCGGATTCAGACCACAACTTGCGCGGCATATTTTTGGAAAACAAGCGTTTCAGAAACCGTACGCATAAGGCAAATTATACGGCAATGCCGTAGAAACTAACAAGCCTGCGAAATAGATGTGGTGAGTTGCAGCTTCCAGCACCATGCAGTCGTACACGGCAAGCAGAAGCATCAGGCGTAAAACGCTTCGACCTTGCCTTTGAGTTTGATCAACAACGGGTTGCCTTTGCGGTCACGGGTTTTGCCCGCAGGGATCTTGACCCAGCCTTCGCTGACGCAGTATTCCTCGACATTGGTGAGGGTTTTGCCGTTCAGGCGGATGCCAATGTCGTGCTCAAACGCCGCTGCCACATGGTGCGGGCTGCGCGGGTCAGAGGACAGGTGGTCAGGCAAGGTGGGCACAGCTTGGGTTGGCACGGCAGCGGGTTGGGTGGTTTCAGTCATGGCAAGCGCAGAGGTTGAAAATTGGGCTAGAGCGAAAATTTATGGCGAATTGAAAGCGCATTTGTGGACGTTTTCTGGCAGCGGTGCAGCGTGCTTCACTCGTAGCCAAAAGATCGCACGCGGGCCTCGTCGTCGGCCCAGCCAGAACGCACCTTGACCCACATCTCAATGAACACCTTGCAGTCGAGCAGTTTTTCAAGCTCCACGCGGGTTTCCATGCCAATGCGCTTGATGCGCTCGCCCTTGTCGCCAATCACCATGGCCTTGTGGCCGTCGCGCTCCACCACAATGGTGGCGGCAATGCGCAACAGGCGTTTTTGCCCCTTTTTTTGCGGCGCTTCTTCGTCAAACTTGTCGATCACCACGGTGGAGGTGTAGGGCAACTCGTCGCCCGTGAGGCGGAAGAGTTTTTCGCGCACCATCTCGGCGGCCATGAAGCGCTCGCTGCGGTCGGTGAGCTCATCGGCGGCGTACCACCAGGCTTGCTCGGGTAGGTACTTGGCACAGATGTCGAGCAGGCGCTCAATGTCTTTGGGGCTCTTGGCTGACATCGGCACAAACTCGGCAAAGGCGTGCTTGTCCTGCATGATCTGCAGCCAGGGTGCAATGTCGCCACGGCGGTGCACGTTGTCGAGTTTGTTGGCAATCAACAGCGTGGGAATATTCTTGGCCAAGAGCGCCAGCACCCGCGCATCGGCCGGGGTGAAGCTGCCGGCTTCGACCACAAACAAAATCAAGTCCACATCAGCCACCGCGCCGACCACGGTTTTGTTCAGCGACTTGTTCAAGGCGTTGCCGTGGATGGTCTGGAAACCGGGCGTGTCGACAAACACAAACTGCGCCGCACCCACGGTGTGCATGCCGGTGATGCGGTGGCGCGTGGTTTGCGCCTTGCGTGAGGTGATGCTGATTTTTTGCCCCACCAGCGCATTGAGCAGCGTGGACTTGCCCACGTTGGGCTTGCCCACAATGGCGATCAGGCCGCAGCGCTGACCCGCCACCGGGGCCTCCACTGGTCCTGCGGGACGCATGTTGCGGTGCATGCCCGCAAGCAATTCTTCAAGGTTATTTTGAACTGTAGCCCCCGTATCTTCTGTGGAAGCAGCTATATTTTTTGTAGTATTCATCAGTTCACCCTGGATTTAAGTGTTTGTAACATGGCGCTGGCTGCGGCTTGCTCGCCGGCCCGGCGCGAGCCCCCAATGCCGCGCTCGCACAGGTTGAGTTCAGTCACCTCGCATTCAACATCAAAGGTCTGCTTGTGCGCCGCGCCCAGCGTGGCCACCACCTTGTAGCCGGGCACTTTCATGCGCCGAGCTTGCAGCCACTCTTGCAGCTCGGTCTTGGGGTCTTTGCCAATGGCCTCCATGGCAGGGTTGATTTCGACCGCTTGGTACAGGCGCTGCACCAAGGTCTGCGCGGCGGCAAAACCGGCATCGAGGTAGACCGCGCCAATCACGGCTTCCATCACGTCGGCCAGAATGGACGGGCGCTTTTGCCCGCCCGAGCGCATCTCACCTTCACCCAGCAAAATCACCTCGGGCAAGCCCAAGCCCACCGACAACTTGTGCAGCGTGTCTTGCTTGACCAGGTTGGCGCGCACCCGGGACAGATCACCTTCGGGCAGATTTTGTAATTGCCGGTACAACATGTCTGCCACCACCACGCCCAGCACCGAGTCGCCCAAAAATTCGAGGCGCTCGTTGTGGTCGGCCGAGAAACTGCGGTGCGTCAGCGCACGCTTGAGCAAACTGATATCTGCAAACTGGTGCTGCAAGCGCGTCTGTAGCGCGTCCAGGTTGGACTTCAAACCACCCCCTGCATGTTCAACGTGACCTGCCGGTGTATTTGAGCGTCAGGTAACCTGGTCCAGCCAGATGGATCTCGCGCTGGTAGGCGAAGCTGACCACCACCTTGTCATTTTCCTTGGTGACTTCAATGTCTTTGCCAGTGATGGAGCTGATGTTGTCAATGCTGGCGGCTTTGTCAAAAATGCTGCGCACCTCGGCCACGGTATTGCCTTCTTTGGCCTTGTTGACCGCTTTGAGCACCGCCTGGTACTCGATGGCGGTGGGCACAATTTGCGCCACCACCACGCCGGTGGCTGCCAGTACACCACCGACAAACAGCAAGCCAATGAAGGACAGCCCGCGTTGCTTTTTTTTCAAGTAATGCGTCATGTTTTTCCCCTGTCAGTTGAAGGAACCGATTCGTTTAAGACTACCGAAATTCATCCAGACAAAAAAGGCTTTGCCGACAATGTTTTTGTCAGGCACAAAGCCCCAGTAGCGGGAGTCAAGCGAGTTGTCGCGGTTGTCACCCATCATGAAGTAGTGGCCTTGCGGCACCTTGCACACCAAGCCTTCAATACTGTAGCGGCAATTGGACTTGAACTCAAACTCATCGGCGCCCGGCACAAAGGCAGGGCGGCCATCGTCGTTGAGCAAACGGTGGGGCTTGTCGCCCAGGGTTTCTTCAAATTGCTTGAAGTAGCGCATGGTGTCTTCGTCAAAGAACTCGGGCACAGCCGTGGTGCTGATCGGCTGACCGTTGATGGTCAGGCGCTTGTTCAGGTAGGCCACTTCGTCACCAGGCACCCCCACCACACGCTTGATGTAGTCCAGGCTGGGCTTGGGCGGGTAACGAAACACCATCACGTCACCGCGCTGCGGCGGTGTGCCTTCGGTGATTTTGGTGTTGAGCACCGGCAGGCGCAGACCGTAGTGAAACTTGTTGACCAGAATCAGGTCACCCACCCACAGCGTCGGAATCATGGAGCCAGACGGAATTTTGAACGGCTCGAACAAGAATGAACGCAAGATGAACACACCAATGATCACCGGGAACAAGCCCGCCGTCCAGTCCAGCCACCAGGGTTGCGCCAGGATTTTTTGCTGGGCCGGCGCCACGTCACCGTCCACCTGGCTGATGCCCAGTTCACCCAGTTTTTCATTGCGCGCCAAAGCATTGGCTTGCAGTTCAACGGCGGCTTTTTGGCGCTGTGGCAAGAAGTAAAAGCGCTCGGCTAACCAATACAGGCCGGTGACCACCGTGGCCAGAAACAACAGCAGGGCAAAGTTGCCTTCTACCAAGCCAAAGTACCAGGCTCCCACGTAGGCCGCAAAGGCTCCAAGAATTAAAGAGGTTAAAACCTGCATCACGCATCCACCTTCAGAATGGCCAGGAAAGCCTCCTGCGGCACTTCAACCGAACCAATTTGTTTCATGCGTTTTTTACCTTCTTTTTGCTTCTCTAAGAGCTTGCGCTTGCGTGAAATGTCGCCGCCATAACACTTGGCGATCACGTTTTTGCGCAGCGCTTTAATTGTCTCACGGGCAATCACGTTGGCCCCGATGGCGGCCTGGATGGCCACGTCGTACATCTGGCGTGAAATCACCTCGCGCATTTTGGCCACCACCGCACGGCCCCGGTAGACAGCCTGCGAGCGGTGCACGATGATCGACAGGGCATCGACCTTTTCACCGTTGAGCAAAATATCAACCTTGACCACATCGGCAGTGCGGTACTCCTTGAACTCATAGTCCATCGAGGCGTAGCCACGCGACACACTTTTTAGCTTGTCAAAGAAGTCCATCACAATTTCACCCAGCGGAATCTCATAGGTCAGCACCACCTGGCGGCCTTTGTAGGCCATGTTCATCTGCACGCCGCGCTTCTGGTTGGCCAAGGTCATCACCGGGCCCACGTATTCTTGCGGCATGTACAGGTGCACCGTCACGATGGGTTCACGAATTTCTTCCAGCCGACCCTGGTCGGGCATCTTGGAGGGGTTTTCCACCATCTTCACCACACCGTCGGCCTGCACCACCTGGTAGACCACGCTGGGCGCGGTGGTGATCAGGTCCTGGTCAAACTCGCGCTCCAGACGCTCTTGCACAATTTCCATGTGCAACAGTCCCAAAAAGCCGCACCTGAAACCAAAGCCCAGGGCTTGCGACACTTCAGGCTCGTAGTGCAGCGAGGCATCGTTGAGCTTGAGCTTTTCAAGGCTGTCACGCAGGCCTTCGTATTGGTTGGCTTCGGTGGGATACAGCCCGGCAAACACCTGGGGCTGAATTTCCTTGAAACCAGGCAAAGCCTCGGTGGCGGTGAACGCAGCGCCACCAGTACCGGGTTTGATCAAGGTGATGGTGTCGCCCACCTTGGCGGCCTGCAATTCGCGGATGCCGGCAATGATGTAACCGACCTCGCCGGTTTCCAACGCCTCGCGCGGCTGGTTGGCCGGTGTGAAGACACCCAAACTGTCGGCGTTGTAGGTGGTCTCGGTGGCCATCATCTTGATGCGCTCGCCTTTGGCCAGGCGACCATCGACCACGCGCACCAGCATCACCACACCCACATAGCTGTCAAACCAGCTGTCAATGATCATGGCACGCAGTGCACCCTTGGGGTTGCCACGCGGTGCCGGAATACGCGCCACCACGGCTTCCAGAATGTCGTCCACGCCCATGCCACTTTTGGCCGAGCAGGCAATGGCCTCGGATGCATCCAGACCAATCACGTCTTCAATTTCTTTTTTGGCGTTGTCCGGGTCGGCATTGGGCAAGTCCATTTTGTTCAGCACCGGCACCACTTCCACACCCAGATCGAGCGCGGTGTAGCAGTTGGCCACGGTTTGTGCTTCCACGCCCTGGCTGGCATCGACCACCAGCAGCGCGCCTTCACAGGCAGAAAGCGAGCGGCTGACTTCGTACGAGAAGTCGACATGACCGGGGGTGTCGATCAGGTTCAGGTTGTAGACCTTGCCGTCTTTGGCTTTGTAATGCAACGCCGCCGTTTGCGCCTTGATGGTGATGCCGCGCTCTTTTTCGATGTCCATCGAGTCAAGCACCTGGGCTTCCATCTCACGCTCTTGCAAGCCGCCGCAACGCTGAATCAGGCGGTCGGCCAACGTGGACTTGCCGTGGTCAATGTGGGCAATGATGGAGAAATTTCTGATGTGATTCATCAAGGAACAAATGAGTGATGTAAAAAAATAGCAAACAGAAAAAAGGGCGCGGTCAAAAGAGACGCGCCCTGAACCAACTCGTTTGGCAACTGCGGAGAATGCTTAAGTATTGTAGGCAAATCAGCCTGATTTGACAGTCCGAAAATGCGTTTTACCTCTTGCAGTCAATACAACCTGTATTTTATACACAGGTTGTCAACAAATTTTAAAATGCTCAGCGATTGGGCCGAATAACCGTGTATTGAACCCATTCACCGCGTCGGAACAACATATTCAACGGCTTGGATTTGTCATACTTTGACAACAGTGTTTCCAGCTCGGCGACATTGTTCACAGGTTTGTTGGCAGCAGAAAGAATCACATCACCCTCGCGTAAACCAGCGGCAGCAGCCGCATCGGCCACGCCTTCAACCTGCACCCCACCTTTGAGCCCCAGTTCTTTCTTGGTTGCCTCGGTCAGGTCGCTCACCAACAAACCCAGTGCCTGGGCAGCTGTGGCTTCTTTGGTTTTTGCGGGTTTGTCTGCAGCCTTGGCGACCACCTTGTCAGCTTCAATTTCTGCAATCACCACACTCAGGTCTTGGGTCGTGCCACGACGGAACACCGTCAAGCTGCTCTTGGTACCTGGTTTGATGCCGCCCACCATGCGCGGCAGGTCGCTCGATTTGTCAACCACTTTGCCATCGAACTTGATGATGATGTCGCCTGCCTCCACACCCGCTTTGTCAGCGGGTGCGCCCTTTTCAACCCCACGCACCAACGCCCCACGCGGTTTGCCCAAGCCAATGGATTCAGCCACTTCTTTGGTCACCTGGTCAATTTGCACCCCAATGCGGCCACGCGTGACGCGGCCGGTGGCGCGCAACTGCTCGCTGACACGCACCGCTTCGTCCATCGGGATCGAGAATGAAATGCCCATGGAGCCGCCAGAACGCGAATAAATTTGGCTGTTGATGCCCACCACTTCACCGCGCATGTTGATCAGCGGGCCACCCGAGTTGCCCGGATTGATGGCCACGTCAGTCTGAATGAAGGGCAAATAATCACCGGTGTCGCGCTGTTTGGCACTGACGATGCCGGCCGTCACACTGTTTTCCAGACCAAACGGCGAACCAATGGCCATCACCCATTCGCCTACTTTGAGTCGACTTACATCACCCACCTTGACTGCTGGCAGACCAGTGGCATCAATTTTGACCACTGCCACGTCGCTGCGTTTGTCTGCACCAATGATTTTGGCCTTGAATTCACGGTTGTCGGTGAGGGTGACCAGCACCTCATCAGCACCTTCGACCACATGTGCATTGGTCATGATCATGCCGTCTGCAGTCAGGATGAAGCCTGAGCCCACACCGCGTGGTTGCTCACCGTCTGGCTGCTGTCCATGCCCTGGCGGTGGTGTCTGACGTGGGCTATTGGGACTGTTGGGCACGTTTGGAATAGGTAAACCAAAACGGCGGAAAAAGTCCAGCATGTCGGGGTCTATCTGGCTGCCGTTGCCCTTGCGGGCACTGATTTTTTCCATAGTGCGGATGTTCACCACCGAGGGCCCCACCTGCTCCACCAGATCAGTGAAGTCTGGCAAAGCCCTCACCTGTGCGACGGCAGACGATACTGGCAACACCACGGTAGAGACCGTGGCCACCATCAGACCGCCGAAGACAGCGGCGACGCATTTTTTCCAATTGAATCGCATTATTTTTGGCCTTTCCAAAACAGAATAGAAAAAGTTTTTAACCAGTTCAGCACATCGAGACTTAGTTTTTTCTTTCAAGTCCGGCCGCAAACATTTCCAATGTCTGCACCGGCACCTCACCCACCACCGTGAGCCGCCACGCGCCTACCCGTCGGGTCAGCATTCGGGTTGCACCCACCGCATAAGTTTCCTGCGGCAGGGTTCTGTGATGGCGTGCAGCGTCAAAGGTTTCAATGAACAGTGAAACCGATGCCAAACCGTCCGAAAAAACCCATTGCAATGGCCCTGCAGGGGTCTCGGGCTGGGCTTGCAGGTGTTTGTAACAACTCATGGATCGAAAACCGGGCACAGTTTTCCTGAGCCGCCAGCCTTCGTGTTCAGCCGAAGTAGGCATTAACTCAGGTGTTTTCACTGTGTATCCTTCAGTGTCGTCCATCATGGCGCTGAGCTTGCCCCAACTCAGCGGTTTAGCCAACTGCAGTTCAGAAAACGCCGCTTGTTCCAACACCCCGTTGAACGTGTCCAAGGTTTGCAATTTGACCACCAGCCCGGTGCTCTGGGTTGTCCATATCCGGTAACCAAAGCGCAACGAGTCGCGCGCTTTGAGCTCCACCACGTCGGTTACAAACCCGGCCACGCGATCATGCCCGACCGGCTGCAATTGGTAAAACCGGGCGATGGATGAATCCGCCTGACTCAAGAGGCTCGGAAAAAGTCCCAGCGACGCACGCTTTTCGGTAATTGCCAAACGGCTTTGCGGCAAATAGGTCACCACCTGGTCATTGCGCCGATAGGTGCTGCGCGGAACACCCGACAAAGCCTCCACCCGCTCTATTTGCTGCTCTCCTTCGCGCACGTGCCAGATTTTGGCTGACGACATGGCATGGCTCGTGGTCACCACAAAGGTCCCCACATAGGCACTTTGGTGTGCCGACGCATGCAGGCGCATCAACCATTGCTCGACACTCGGGGCTTTGTACGCTACAGCAGGCTTGACAGCCACGGTGCGACCGTCATCATGTGTCTGTGCCTGCACCGATCCCAGCAGTGCCAAGGCGGTCAGCAAAACAGACAGAAGTTTCAACGCCCACCCTCTTCAAAGGTGGCATTGCGCAAAAAACCAGAGGGCATTTGCAGTGCAGAAGTGCCACCAAATTGCCGATGTGCGGCCAGCAAGGCATCGAGCTGTGGGTCGCGAATCATCACCTGCGGCTCGGCTGTCATGGCCAACGCAGAAGTACCGTCATGGCGCACCAGTAGCGACCCTGCGACCGACGGCTCCACCCCAGCGAGTTGCGCCGCTGGCAGCGTTTGCGTAGCAGCGGGGAGGCTTTGCTGCGCCAGCCTTGCCCCCATGGCAGCATCTGAAGTGCGGGTCGAATTCAAGCCCTGCCAGCTCAACACACCGACCATCGCCACCGAGGCCAAACCCGCCACCAACCGCCATGAGCTGTTATTGGCACTTTCAGGTACATGATGTTTTGTGGCTAAAGTCCCTATTTTTAATTGGTTTACAGCTACATTTTCAATAGCGTCATGAGCCATGTGTTGACGCAAACGAAGCAAAAATTCTGAATCATGGGGGCGCAACGATGCCTGACCAGTACGCATCACATCCCCCAGCATGTGGTAGGTGTCCCATTGGGCACGCGCTTGAGGGCTGGACTCCAGCGCCACCAGAGTTTGGGCAAATTCATCACCCGACAACTGCCCGTCTACCAGCGCCGAAACGCGCTGCGCGGTTTGAATTGATAGATCAGTCATGATTCACCTTCATTTCTCAGATCGTCTTCGTGTCGTGCATGTAGCCAAGCCTTAG
>Ga0210033_1003963_pt1 | contig 11628 bp, 10 predicted proteins | sample CryGeymeta201501_FD_185465 | JGI IMG/M metagenome (GOLD analysis project Ga0210033, IMG submission 185465) | Groundwater microbial communities from Crystal Geyser aquifers in Utah, USA - Crystal Geyser metaG 2015-01 (SPAdes) (version 2) | ecosystem: Environmental > Aquatic > Deep subsurface >... | reverse complement strand
ACCCCTGGCACGGCCCGATCCACGAGGCGAGTCAGTATCAAAAATATCGCCTGCTCACGGAAGCGGACGGCGGACGGATGCCCTTCCCCGACGGCTATTTTGCGTCCGCGCTCTCCAACTCCGTGCTCGAACACATCCCGCACGCGCAGGCTGTCTTGAACGAAACCGCCCGCGTGCTCCAACCCGGCGCGCCGTTTTACTTTTGCGTCCCCAACCCGAACTTCACGCAAAACCTTTCGGTGGCGCGTTTCTTCGACCGGATTGGACTAAAGAGTTTCGCAACCGCATATCGCAGGTTCTTCAACTATATTTCGCGTCACCGGCATTGTGACGCTCCCGACGTTTGGGAAGCGCGCCTGGCCGAGGCAGGATTCAAGATCGAGCGCTGGTGGCACTACTTTTCCCCGTCCGCGCTGGCGACGCTCGAGTGGGGACACTACTTCGGCCTGCCCTCGCTGATCTCCAGAAAATTGTTTGGCCGTTGGATGCTCGCGCCGTACCGTTGGAACGTGTCCTGGTTGGTTCGTCTGCTCAGGAAACACGTGGATCATCCCCTCCACGATGCTGGCGCCTATACGTTTTATGTAACGACAAGGTGCAAACGGAGTGCAAAGTCTCCAGACTTTGCATTTGTACCGTAAATCAACTCATTCCAAAGTCTGGAGACTTTGGAGTCCGACTCAAAGAACATGGCCGAACCCACCGTCCTCGATTACTTCAAATCCATTTTCAAAAACTGGCAGTCCTTTGCGGCCTTCCTGCGCGCCTGGGCCGACCGCACTGACACCACGCAACTCGTGGAAACGCCTGTCTCTGTGCCAGGGATTTCGCCTGTTGCCGAACCTGCGACCTTTGACCTTCGACCTTCAACTGTTTTTCCCTGGCGTTCCCTGCTCGCCTTGCTCCTCGCGCTCCTCGCCCAGCGCACCTTCGAGCCGCCGGACCAGAACGCGATGCTCGGCGTTCCGCTCTACCTGGCCGCGTTCGGACTGGCGCTGTGGGCCTTCCTGCGCCGCGAATTGACACCCGCGCCCCTGCCCGCCGCGCAGGTCAATGCGGACCCGCTGACCGTGCGCGCGAAGACGTTTGTCGCCTCCATCATTTTTGGGGCGGCGGCATTCCTGCTGATGTCGGGCAACCAGTTCACGGGCCTGAATTTGACCGTTTGGATTCTGTCGCTCGTCCTCTTTATCTACGCGTTTTGGCTGAAGGAGCCGCAGTCTCTGTGGAAAAAGATCGCGGCCTCCTTCTCGCAGTTCCGCCTCACGCGCTGGGGATTGCTCGTTCTGGCGGTCATCGCGTTGACGTTGTTCTTCCGACTCTACCGTCTCAGCGCGGTCGTGCCGGAGATGACCAGCGACCATGCCGAGAAACTGTGGGACGTGCTCGACATCACCAATGGGAAATATTCCATTTTCTTCCCGCGTAACACGGGACGCGAACCGCTGTATATTTACCTGTCCGCGTTGCTCACGCCGTTCACGGGCATTTCGTTTCTCACCATCAAACTCGCGGCGGTCATCGGCGGATTGCTGATGCTGCCGTACCTGTACCTGCTCGGCAAGGAGATGGGGAGCGCGCGCATCGGACTGCTGGCGGCGGCCTTCGCGGGCATCGCCTACTGGCCGAACGTGATCGAGCGCTTCGCCCTGCGGATCTCGTTCTACCCGCTGTTCGTCGCGCCGACGCTGTATTACCTCCTGCGCGGACTGCGCCTCCAGCGCCGCAATGACTTTATCCTGGCAGGCGTGGCGCTCGGCCTCGGCTTGAACGGCTACACTCCCTTCCGCATCATGCCCTTTGCGGTGGTTGCCATTGTTGGCATCTACCTCCTGCACGCGCGCGATAAAACCATCCGCAAGCAGACCCTGCTCTGGCTGGGATTGCTGGCGCTGACCTCGTTCATGCTTTTCATTCCGCTGGCGCGTTTCGCCGCCCAGTATCCCGACCAGTTTGGCTACCGCGCCCTGACGCGGCTTGGCTCGATGGAACGCCCCCTGCCGGGGCCTGCCTGGCAGCTCTTCCTCGGCAACCTGTGGAATGCGGTCAAGGAATTCAACTGGAACAACGGCATCGTTTGGGTGCATTCGATTCCCTTGCGCCCCGCGCTGGACGTGGCCAGCGGCGCGCTGTTCCTGCTGGGCGTATTGCTCCTGCTGGCGCGTTACGTCCGCTCGCGCCATTGGACCGACCTGGTCATCCTGCTCGCCATCCCGATGACGCAAATGCCCTCGATCCTGTCGCTGGCCTTCCCGGCCGAGAACCCGTCCCTGAACCGGGCGGCGGGCGCCATCGTGCCGGCGTTCCTGGTCGTGGGCGTCGCGCTGGATGGCCTGCTGACCGCTTTCGGGTCCGGGAAGAAGCGGACCGCGCTGGCGTGGAGTCTGGCGGGCATCCTGCTCGTCCTGTCGAGTTTTCAGAATTACGATCTCGTTTTTCGCCAATACAACGATCAATATACACAAAGAGCGTGGAACACGTCCGAGATGGGAGCGGTGATGACGGAGGCCATCCAAAATGGCGTGCCGGCGGACAATGTGTGGATCGTGCCATATCCCCATTGGGTGGACACGCGCCTGCCGCCCATCTGGGCGGGCCTGCCGGGACGGGACATTGCCATGCCGCGCGAGAAACTTCCCGACACGCTGAACGCCGCCGGGCCGAAAATTTTCATGGCGACGATTGACGACCTGGAAACGCTGGCGGCGTTGCAATCCCTGTATCCGCTGGGACAGTTGCGCCGCTACGAGTCGGCGATGGTCTCGCACGATTTCTGGATTTTCAGCGTGCCATAATGTACCGTCTCCTCCGCCCGTTACTCTTCCGCCTCGACCCTGAAACCGCGCACCTGCTGGCGCTGTACGCGCTACGCGGCACGCAATACATTCCCCCCGCGCTCTGGCTTCTCGAAACCATTTGCAAATCCCCACCCAAACCCGTCACCGCTTTCGGCCTGGCCTTTAAGAATCCCGTCGGCCTCGCGGCGGGCTATGACAAGGACGCGCTGGCAGTGCGGGGATTGGGCGCGCTGGGCTTCGGCCACATCGAGGTCGGCACGGTGACGCCGATGCCGCAGGGCGGGAATCCGAAGCCGCGCGTGTTCCGCCTGCCCGAAGACGAGGCGGTCATCAACCGCATGGGCTTTTCCAGCCGCGGCTCGGCGTTTGTGCGAAAGCAGTTGAAGCCCTCTCGAAAAATCAGCCCGTTTGAGTTTGCCTTCGGACGCGGGCCGCGCAGGTCGGATGTAGTTCTGGGCGTCAACCTCGGCAAAAACAAGTTCACGCCCAACGAAGAGGCCGTGCTGGATTATCTCAGCCTCTTGCAGGATTTCGCGCCCCACGCCGGTTACCTGGCCATCAACGTCAGTTCGCCCAACACGCCGGGACTGCGCGCCTTGCAGGGACGCGCCGCGCTGGAAAGCCTGCTTATCCAACTGGACGCGCAGCGAAAGATGGAGGAGGCGAAACTGGACAAAAAACTTCCGCTGCTCGTCAAGCTCGCGCCGGATCTCTCCGAAAGTGAATTGGACGACGCCCTGGACGCCATCCTGCAAACGCACATGGACGGCGTCATCGCCACCAACACCACGCTGGGGCGCGAGGGGTTGCGCTCCGCGCGCGCGGGCGAATCGGGCGGGTTAAGCGGGAGTCCGCTCAGGGTCAGGAGCGAGGCGGTTCTTCGTCAAATTGTGGCGCGCGTGAACGGGAAAATCCCCGTCGTCAGCGCGGGCGGGATCATGAGTCTCGCAGACGCGCAACGCCGCCTCGACATGGGGGCGGCGCTGGCGCAGGTCTACACGGGGTTGGTGTACCGCGGGCCGGGGCTGGTCAAGGAAATCGTGAAATCGTTGTAACGCAAATTGCCAACACCTATCCCACCGTATGCGCAGGTTTGCGCTACGGCATATACTAACTTTCAGGGTCTCGCACCGCGCCAAAAGGTTTGTTATGTAGACAAACGTTCTGTCCGAAGAAACCATGTTGCGCCGAAAATAAACAATATCCCCAACCCGGCAAGAACCAACTTGTTATATAACCATTCTTCCGCGTTTACGTTTTCCCGCACGCCATACCACAAATAAAACAGATAGAGACGCGGTCCAAAAACAACGAATGCAGTTCTGTATCCAATCCAACAAACTGCCCAAAAAAACGTTCCCATAAGATAGCCGGCATTCATCTCTTTCAGGACCAAAGATGCGCTGTTGGAAATTCCGACCAGCGCCAGGGACACGGAAACGAACGCAAATAGCATTTGCCCAACGGAAAATGAAAGGTAAAAAAAGCGATAGAGAATCAGAAGAATTCCCACCCAAAACGTTGACGTTAACAATAAAATCCCAAGTCGCCGAAGCCAAAGTGTCCTTAGCGATGAACGCGTCGCGACAAAAACAAGCGTGTTCTCTTCCTTTTCTCGAAGGATCAGCTCGTTGGACAAAAACATCACGGCCAGGGGAAGGAGGATCTCGACTGCCACCAGAATTTGTTCCAGGCGCATCGCTTCATCCGCCTGGGTATCCAACAATAGTAAAAGCCCGGCTCCTGCAAACAAAGGGAAAAGCCACAATGTTATTGGAGAAACGGCGTTGATTTCACGATAAAGCAGTTTGAACCAGTTTTTGCGCATAAAGACTTTATGGGAACATCGGAAAAAGAGCGTTACTCCACAAATAACTCAGGGAAAACTTTCGCCGGTTTCCCGTTCAACAAAAAGAGCAAATTCACCATCTGAAAGCGATGCGTTGCCATATAACCGGCGATACTCGCGCGTCAGACGGCAAAAAAGCTCCGGGCCGGTCCGGTCCGCTAGCCCATGTAGTTGCACTACCAGGCGGTTTGTGTCAAGTGAAAATTTCTCGGGAATTTTCAATCCAAGCCATAACGACTGGTCTTCCAATAAACGCTGGCGCATAATGATTTCCGCCTCGACAAAGTCCTGTCCCACCAAAGGTTCTGCCATCCGGAGAGCGGAATAGGTAAGCAAGGCGTGCAGCGTATCCTGACCTTTTATTCTATTGTCGTCAAACGTATCGTTATCAAGCATGACAGGACAGATGGAATCGCCGCACCACCATAGGCGCAGCATATGTTCGGCGACCCAACGAGGGTAAAGCAATTCGGGGGAATTGAGCGGCCCTGATTTGGAAATGGACGTGTTATCCATCAGTACCGGATAAAATTTTATGATGTTTTCCGGGAGCATGAATACTCCGGACGAGGGATCATAATAGCCATTCTTGATCAGGGGCGTTAACGCGATTCGGAACTCCTTGAAGTCGGATGGCTTCCCTTCCTGGAGGCAAGTTTCCATCTGTGTCATCAAAACCGGGTAAGGGAAAAAGACCGCATCCGCTTCTTTTTCAGGAATGTAGAGAGGGGCAGAGTACAATACAGCCTCTCCCACCCTGGTTGTCTGGTAATTCTGAGAGGCAATGAAAAGCGGCAAGGGCGGCTGTGTTTTCCACGTTAAAAGGATCTGGCCGGGAGACGACATGGCTTTGTCTGCCGTATGTATCACCTGGGCAAACGAATCCGCCCCCGTTATCTTCACTTCCAGGGAAGTCATGGGACAGGCAGGAAGCGGATGCCAGTTCCCATTGCGCAGCAGAAATACTGTTTCCTGATCCAGATACGCGCCCAACCAGAAAGGCTCAAGCCATCGTTCAGGAGAGCGATACATATTGTCATATTGATGGCGCGGGACGTGAAAAGTTCCAAAATATTCCAAGGTCAGGACCGCGTTCCGCTCCTCCATCTCGCGAGGCAAAGTTATGGACAGGATGTTCTCATTTACTTCGGTTTTTACATTTTGCAATGAGGCGGCGACCTTGGATATCTGAAGCCCTTCGTTCAAATCGAGGGGAAGTACCATGAAAGCAGACGCTGAACCAACCTCAAGAAAGGCTTTCCCGTCCACCCGCGCTGTTTCGCGATCCAGGGTTAGTTCCACTCGATAAGAACGAAGCATGGAACAATCCTGCGCCTTTTCCAGAATTGGTTCCTCCGTGGGTTCGCCGGAGATCGCATTGCTTATCCGCTGAAAATTCATCCCTGTACAAAAAAGAGCGATCATCATTCCGGTCAACAACAGCCCCCCTGCGGCCCCTTGCAAACGCGTCGTTTCTTTCTCCAGGCGGGGCGAAGCAAGGCGAATTACAAAAAGGCTCAACGTCAAGACAAAAAGCGAGAGTTCCAAATAAAACGTTCGATGAAGCATAACCAGGCGGCTGTCAGGACCATAGCCAATCAGCGCCGATACGTAAATGCCGTAAGGCGCAAAACCCGATAAGTACGCTACATCCAGATTAAGGGCCAGGAGTCCGCCAACGACAAATATCATGAGGAGCACAGTCCATAAAGCGCGTTTCAGGATTAATCCAACCAACAAGGTCGCGCTCAACACGCTGGTCAATGTCACTGCGAGCAGAAACGCCCATTCCGTCCCCTGAGGGATCAGACCCTGAAAGCCATACAGGGCAATTTCCAAATATGCCACCCACAAGGCGACGGGAAGCAAAGCAGTCGCTGTGCCTGCGCAAACCCCGATGAATTTTCCAACCAGGTAGTCGTGAACGTGAAAAGAGCGCGTCCAGAGAAAATCATAAGTTGGTCGAAACTCACGTAAAAACCCGGTTGTGCCGAGAATGATCACAAACAAACTTCCGAACAAACCAAGCCCTCGCGCTGTGCCTTCGGCAATCCTGATTGCCGTGAGAAAAGGAAGCCATTCATGATCTACCGAAAACCAACCGATCAAAAAAAACAGCCCGGCCATCAACCAGGTTGCGCTCTGTCGCGCCTGGATTTTCCACTCGGTGTATGCGGTTGTTAGTATTGTTCTAAGGCGCCGGGACATGGCTGGGATTCCCGTCTGATACAAGCAATAGATACGCGTCTTCCATGGTAGGAGAAACCGAGACCGCGTTGTATGGTTGGAACAAAGTTGCAAGAAATCTCGTTTGCATGAAACCTGTTTGGGTTGAAGGCTTGGATGTTACAAGGAAATGGGATTTTTGGAAATTTCCCCATTCGCTTACCGGTATCTGCGCTTCGAACACCTTTCCCTGCGCGAGAGCGATCAGCGTCTCCACAGTTCCCAAGAAAACGACCCGCCCCTGATGGAGGATAGCCAATTGTGCGCAAGCGGAGGAAACATCCTCCACAATATGCGTGGAAAGAAGCACGGTTCGTTCCTGTCCCAATTCCACCAGTAAATTGCGAAAACGCGCCCGTTCCGCAGGGTCCAAACCTGAGGTAGGCTCATCCACCAAAAGAACCGCGGGTTCATGTAACAAGGCTTGAGCAATGACTACGCGTTGTTTCATGCCGCCCGATAATGACTTTAAGCGTTGGTGGGCAACGGAAAGGAGCCCTACCTGCGTCAAAGTCTGTTCGATACGTTGGCGGAGGCCGCTCATGCCGCTTAACATCCCCATGTATTCCAAAAATTCCCACACTGTCAAGTGAGGATAGAGGGCATATTCCTGCGGCGCGTATCCGATACACAAACGAACTTGATGAGGTTCGTGGACTACATTGTGTCCCTGCACCATTGCCAGCCCCGCAGTGGGGGCGATCAAGCCGGCGAGGATGCGCATGAGGGTTGTTTTGCCTGCGCCATTGGGTCCCAACAAGCCAAATACTCCGCCCTTGCAGGTAAAAGATACGTCATGGAGCGCGTCGCGTTGCGCGCCTTTATAGCGTTTGGCGATATTTTCCAATACAATGGACATTGGGGTTACATATCAAAGCAAGGCATGGAGATTACTGTTTGGCAATGGAAATCGCTGTGTAAATCAAGGGGGAAGCGCTTCATAATTTTACCAGTAAGTGCCTTGGCCGCTTGAAGGCGCAAGGCTGGCGTGCACAAACCATGTTAGGGAAGGCATTGACTCCTGCCCGAATCTTTCCCTCTCCCCAAACAGAGAGAGGGGGAAGGAACGCTGAACTAGATTTTCGCCGTACCTCTCCCTCGTCCTTGCGCGTTGGATCCCTGACAGGGCGTTTCGCGAAGGGAAGGGGGGATGAGTGAGGACCATGGCATCTGCCAACCTTTGAGCGCGCGCAGATTGACAATGGCATTGAGTTTCATCCTTGAAACGCGGGCAAGTAGCCCTACGACTTAAGAAAGTCGCAACGTCATGGGCAAGTACTTATAGTCTTGCACCGTTTCTCTATCCAGGGTTCTGTGCAATTACCCACCGACCAGCAGTACCAACACTTGCGCTCTTGCTTATCTTGTTCTCCCGGCCACCAAGGAGAATTGCAACATCCACCTTTGTTGTACCATGGATCGCACTGTTTTCCTGGTCCTGCTTCCACAGAGGTTGCAAATATTCCTGCGATCAACAACGCAACGAGAATACCTGCCAGTAGCAACGACATCATTCGTTGCAGGGAAGCATTGGTTGGAGTAAACGGTAGATTCAACATTTTTATCTCCTCGTATTATATGTTCGTTGGTGCCAGCTCGCCAACGGGTTGACAATGACAAGGGTTTCTCCCGAAGGACATCGGGACGATGTGGCATCCTAAGAGCTGGCTCAGAGAAAGAGCCACTTTGTCTCCTTGCAAACCAATTGCTTTGAAAGCCTGCCGGCTTTCTTACGATTACCTTATTTCATTGGTAAGTTCCACTATTTGCTTCAAGGTTCCAACCGAACCTGTTCCAACAATGACTCCTTTCCCGTCAATCGCCACAAATGTAGGCGTACCTATGATCGAATATTCTTCAAAAATTTCCGGGGTTGCGGACAATATATGCAAATTCCCATGGCCAATCAGATTGAACTCTTTCTGAAATTCGTTGTTTTCGTCAATGGAATTCACCGATAGCGTAAAAACCTGAATGTCAGATTCAATTTCAACAAATTGTGGCTCTTTGGGATTTCGCATGGAGACGCCACAACAGAAACCAGCATATATGGCATTAAGCGGCTTTTTCGTGTCTTTTTTCCCATATACGCTGACGACCTGCCGTCATACACTAAACAAGCAACCCCATATATGGGGGATACCATGCGAACTACCAGAGAGCCTAAATTGTTTAAGAGCAGGATACATTTCCTGGCAATAACGACATTCGTGAGACGTAAATACAAGCAATATCGGACTGCCTGCAAAATCGGCAAGCGAGAGCGTCGCTCCCTTTTCATCGCTCAGGTGAAAATTAGGCGCTTGAGTTCCAACTAATAGCTCAACAGGGTCCGCTTGTGAGGATCCTGCGCTTGATAACAGAAGTTGTTTGTATGCTTTTAAATCAAACAATACCAACACAAGAAGAAATGTCTGCGCGACAAGCAACACAATCACTAAAAGGGAGATGATATTTTGTAGACGAGTGGTCGAACGTTCTACACTCATTTCTCCTTGCCTTTCATCAACTCGATATGTAAATTTCCAAATGGATATGATATGAATTGCTCGCATTCTACCCCCCTATTCAAATTTGTCAAGATATTTCTACTCTGGTGATTACCCACAAGTCTGAAAATAGCAGAGTTCTGAGCATTTTGCTGATTTGTACCTGTTTTTCACCTCCAAATATGCTGTTGTCAAGGGCTTGCGCGACCCAAATGTGGGGACGCAAAAGATGTGGGTAATCACCAGTAATCCTATCTCCCACTTTCATCTGTTTTTCAACTCGCTTGAATCTTGGCGATGCCAATTCAACTGCAACTGGTTCATAGATTGTGATGCCAAAGACTGTATTTAGTGATTGGATAAAGGAAAACAACGCCATCCGATCCTTGCCCAGTAACCGAGTATGAAATGGCATATTACCTGATTTAGGCTTGTAATCAGCAAACTTTTTCCGAAGAGTCGTCCGTAACAAGTTTTCGATACGATCAATTTGCGCTTGTGATAGTGCCATTTTATGCCCTCGCCATAAGAAATATAGTTTCTTGGTATGGATCATCGCCTTGTTCTGTTCGCTTCGTGACCGCACGATGAAATTCCTCCACAATCTTTAAGCCGCTCAATTGAGCAATTTCAGGATAAAGATTAAAACGATCATTAGCAACCACAAAGATCTTCCCGTCGAGTTTGAGGAGTGGAAGCGCATTTTTAAAGACTGCCGCGATTCCATCAATATATTCACGTTGAGCCAATTTGGATTTGCCGCGTTTTTTCGGGCCAATTTCCAGATTGTCTTGGCGCGGGAAACCAAATAATTCGTAGGCATAGATATGTTGATCGTGATAATCAATCTGCCCGACATAAGGGGGAGAAGTGAAAATACCGTCAATTGCTCGATTTCTTATTGACGTACTAGCGAGAGTCTGCTTTAGGTCAACTTTTCGCGAGTCACCTTGGATCACAATTGAACTCTTGTCAGAACGCAATTTGTCGAATTCCGCAAGTCGTCTGGCTGTATCCTCGCTATAGGCATGAATTTTTGTAATGCAATTATCTATTGGGGTGCAGTACTTATTGTGCTTTTTGCACCAATACTGTTTCCCAACTGGTAATGGTTCTTTTGGAGTAGCCAGATCGTAATGAGTTATTAAGCGGGTTGAACGTACTGCTCGGCTCAATACAACCTTTAACAAATCTTGATTTTCATAGTGTGGTATGAGGCGGCGATAATAAAGCATTTCCAATAAAGTTCGGGGCGCAAACCATGTCTTTAGATAGTCGCTATTACACTCTGCTAAGAGGCTTTCCTTAAGAGAGTCCATCCTTTCTTCGGGGAAGAGAGAAAGATTCACCTCTCCAGAGTTAGTTAGGTATTTTGAAAATAAACTGACTCTTCTTTCTACTTCCAAAATCTCAGATCGCGCTTTTACAACGTTGTATTTTGCGGTTTTAACTTTAGCAATTAAACAATTGAAAGGTGAGACGTCAATGCCAATCGAGTGGATTTTCATCTCATTACTTTGAACTAAGGTGGTTCCCGATCCCATAAACGGATCAAGAATCACATCATCAGGTTTGAAGTATCGAGTTAAAAACCATTCCACAAGTTGCGGAATAAATTTTCCCAAGTACGGATGAAGCCTATGAACATGCTTTGTCCTCTGATATTCAGGCAAGCCATGAAAGCCAAGTTCAGGATTCAAACCTGCCCAATGGTGTTTCTCGTTTCCTTGTTCGGCCAAGGATAAGAAAATTTTCAGTTCTCTTAGAGATACGCGCAATTCTCCATTACTGGCGCGCTTGATTGGCTCGCCTTTGTCATTATATTTTCCAATGCGCTGGCGTTGAATATAATCTCGGATATTGTGTTGAGTTTTACCAACCGCGCGTGCAGCTTCTTCAAGCGTTACTAGTTCTAGATTTTCGGACATTATTCAATCTCTCACTTGTGAAGGTTTTGTATTCTATTGTAAGCCATTATCAGGAAAGTATCCTCTCCGCGCGTTTCCTGGCACGGAAGACAACCGACGACGCGGCGATATTCACCGCCAGCGAGATCAAAAACAAAACCAGGCCGATGAAAAACAAAACATGATAATGCGTACTTCCGCCAGCGACCTCGCCCATCTCCGCCGCGATCGTGGCGGTCATGGTGCGGACGGGGGAGAAGAGACTGCCGAGTTTGATCGCCAGCACGGGCGCGTTGCCCGTTACCATCATCACGGTCATCGTCTCACCGATGGCGCGTCCGATGCCGAGCATGACCGCG
>Ga0210033_1003955_pt1 | contig 11639 bp, 9 predicted proteins | sample CryGeymeta201501_FD_185465 | JGI IMG/M metagenome (GOLD analysis project Ga0210033, IMG submission 185465) | Groundwater microbial communities from Crystal Geyser aquifers in Utah, USA - Crystal Geyser metaG 2015-01 (SPAdes) (version 2) | ecosystem: Environmental > Aquatic > Deep subsurface >... | reverse complement strand
CCTGGGTCACCGCAGCCGACGTATTTTTCCCGGAACTCATCGCCGCCGAATGGCGCGAAACCGCGCGCATCGCCCACCCCGCCGATGCCCAACACGCCCAAGCCTTCGCCTTCGTCGATTTACAACGTCTCCGCAAGTAGAGCCCCAAAACCCGCCGCGCAACGCCCCAAGCCGCCCAGCGCCGCGTTGGGTTGGGGGTTTGGCGACGCTGGATTGGGTGCGTTGCTGCTGGACGCTAGACCTCAAACGCTTTTGCGACCGACTTGCGCGCGTGCGGCGCAGGCGATGGAGATGATGCGTGGCTCGGGGCCGAGTTGCAGTGCCGTCAGCCGACCGCCCCAGACCGCGCCGGTGTCGAGGGCATGCACGCCCATGCCCTGCATCAGGCCGAGCGTTGACCAATGCCCGCAGAGGATCGGCAGGTCGCGCTGGCTGTGGCCGGGCACTTCGAACCAGGGATAAAAGCCCGGTTTTTGAGTGCCGGGCGCGCCTTTGTCGTTGAGGTTGATGCGGCCGTGGATATCGCAATAACGCATGCGCGTCATCACGTTGATGATGCAGCGCAGTCGATCATCGCCGCTGAGGGTTTTGGACCAGGTGTTGGGGCGATCACCGAACATATTTCGGAGCAGCCGCTGATAACTGTCGCCACGCAGTTTTCGCTCGACTTCGGCGGCTCGCGCGGCGGCGATCGCCAGCGTCCACTTGGGCGCCAGGCCGGCGTGGACCATGGCAAATCCGAGATCGCGATCGCAATGAAACAGCGGGCGCTGGCGCAGCCAGTTGAGCAGATCATCGCGATCCGGCGCCGTCAGCACGCGACGCAGGTCGGCATTGGCGCGCTGTTGTTCGTCTTCGCTGCGCACCGATACCGCGAGCAGGCTGAGATCGTGGTTGCCCAGCACCACCGTCGCTTGCGCGTCGAGCGAGCGCAGCAGGCGCAGTACTTCCAGTGACTGGCCGCCGCGATTGACCAGGTCGCCGCAGAACCAGAGTTGGTCTTGCGCCGGATCGAAGTGGAGTTTGTCCAGCAAGCTGACCAGGGCGTCGTGGCAGCCCTGTACGTCACCAATCGCGTAGGTGCTCATGGCTCAATGCAAGGTCCGCGGCACCGACAGCGTGAACCGCGGAATGATCGCATCAAAGGCATTGCCATCTTCGGTGAGCATTTGATAGCTGCCCTGCATGGTGCCGACGGCGGTATCCAGGACCGCGCCCGAGGTGTACTCGAAGGCTTCGCCCGGGCCGAGATGCGGCTGTTCGCCGACGACGCCGTCGCCACGCACTTCTTCCACCTTGCCGCTGCCGTGGGTGATGATCCAGTGGCGGCTGATCAGTTGCGCGGCGATCTTGCCCTGGTTCTTGATGGTGATGGTGTAGGCAAACGCAAATCGGCCATCGCTGGGCGTTGAATGCTCGTCCAGAAAACGCGTGGCCACGCTGACCTGAATGTTGGGGGGCTGGTTCATGTCGACATTGTGGGCGAGCGCTGGCCGAACGGCAACAGGCAACTGCGCGCCGAGCTGACGAGCGGCGGTCGCCGCCGTTATGCTGCAAGCTTGGCTTTGATCGCGGCAAACCATGCGGACACTGGATGACTGGTTGCAGCACTGGCTGACCCTGCCGCCGCGCGAAATCGTGCTGGGGTTGGACCGCGTCGGCGCGGTCTGGCGGGCCTTGGGCGCGCCGCCGATTGCGCGTCGGGTGATCAGCGTGGCCGGCACCAATGGCAAGGGCTCAACGGTGGCGTTTCTGGAAGCCATGCTGAGCGCCGGCGGTTATCGGGTCGGCGCGTTTACTTCGCCGCATGTGCTGCGTTATCACGAGCGCATCCGCGTCGCCGGCTGCGACGTGAACGACGCCGATCTGATCCATGCGTTCACCCGCATCGAGGCGGCACGCGGCAGCATCGTGCTGAGTTATTTTGAAGCGGGTGCGCTCGCCGCGTGGCTGATTTTTGCCGCTGCCGAACTCGATGTGGCGGTGTTGGAGGTTGGCCTCGGCGGGCGCCTGGATGCGGTCAATCTGATCGCTCCCGATGTCGCCATGATCAGCAGCATCGATCTCGATCATCAGGGCCTGCTCGGCACTACCCGCGCCGCCATCGCCATTGAGAAGGCCGGCATCGCCCGCGCCGGTCGGCCGATGGTGGTTGGCGATCTTGACCCGCCCGCCAGTCTGGTCGCCGAACTTGCCCGCATCGGCGCACGCCAGTTGCAGGCCGGTCGCGATTTCCGTTGGCAGATCGACCGCGGTGGCAGTACCTGGCAATACTTGAGCGAGCGGGATTGCCTGCGTCTGCCGCTACCGCAACTGCGCGCGCCAGTGCAGATCGGCAACGCGGCGCTGGCGATCACCGCCCTGCGGTGCCTGGGCAGTGGGTTGCCGCTGACGCCGGCACAGTTTGCCGCCGGCGTGGCCACAGCCACCGCGCCGGGTCGCTTGCAGGTGCTGGCGCGGGCGCCAGAGTTGATCGTCGATGTCGCGCACAACCCGCAGGCCGCGCGCGCGTTGGCCGAATACCTGAGCGCCCAACCCAAACCCACGGTGGCCGTTTTTGGTTTGCTCGATGACAAGGATCTGGCCGGGGTCGTCACCCCTTTGCACGCCTACATCAGTCACTGGCAGGTGCTCGGTCTGGAAGCCGACAGCCCGCGCGGACAGAGCGCCGAAACCACCTTGGCGCGGCTGCGAGCGGCCCTGCCAACGGTGGCCGCGAGCCCACAGACGAGTGCCGCGCAAGCCCTGGCGGCGGCCCGATCGATGTTGCCGCCGACCGCGCGCATCCTTGGGTTCGGCTCGTTCCATGTCGTCGCCGCGATCTTGCGCGCCGAGGCCGAGGCCGGCCGCTGATCGAACCGCGGTGCCGCCAGCCGAGCCCGGTATAATCGGCGCTACCCAAAACCTGGAATGCCCATGGATCCCGCGCTCAAGAAACGACTGATCGGCGCCAGTGTGCTGGTCATCGCCGCGATCATTTTCCTGCCGATGCTGTTTGACGGCAGCGCCCCGGTCCCCGGCGATGTGCAACCGATCGATATTCCATTGCCGCCGGAGCGCGATTTCTCTACCCGCATGGTCCCCCTGGATGCGCCGATCCCGCCGAGCGGCTTGGCGGCGGCGCTGGATGCGCCTGGGTCTGAAACGGCAGCGCCGGTGACCGCCACCAACCCGACGATGCCCGCGGCGGATCAGGTGACGACCATCGATGCCCCAGTCAGCGTGCGCAGCGATGCGCTACCACAGGATTTGGCGGTCGCCACGGCCAAGCCCGCACCCGCGCCGGTGGCGGTGACGCCATCGGTGACGCCGACGGCGCCGGTCCAACCAGCCACCGCCGCCGCGCCCACTGCGCTGGCCAGCACCACCAGCAACGCGCCGGTGCCGGCCAGCGCCGGTCGTTTCATGGTCAACCTGGGCAGCTATGCCAGCGCCGCCAATGCCGAGCAACTGGCCAGCCGCCTCAAGCGCGCCGGCCTGGTGGTGCATAGCGCATCGGTCAGCGTTGCTGGCCAGCCCGCTTTGCGCCTGCAATTGGGACCGTTCGCCAGTCGCGCACAAGCCGAAAATGCCCGGCTCAAAGCCAAGGCGGTGCGCGCCGATTTGCCGTTGCAAGTGATCGAAATCGATGATTCCCCGAGTGCCGATGTGACGGCGCCGAATCCGGCGCGCACTGGCGTCACCGCGTTCGCGGTGCAGGTGGCGGTACTCGGCGATATCGCCAAGGCCAACGCCACCCGCGACCAATTGCGCGCCGCTGGCTTTGCCGCTTTCGTCGAGCCATTGCAGACCGACAAGGGCACCGTCTACCGCTTGCGGGTCGGTCCGGAAGCGGTGCGCAGCGATGCCGAAAAAGTGCAGGCCGGCATTAAACAACGCTTCGGTTTTGCGGCGATCATCGTCGCCTATCCGTGAATCGGCGGCGCTGGAATTGCTGCGGTTTGGCAGCCTGCTGCGAGCGTAAACACGGATGAATCCCGCAGACCTGGCGATCATTTTGATCCTGCTCGGCTCGATGCTGATCGGACTGCTGCGCGGGCTGGTGGTGGAGCTGGTGTCGATCCTGATCTGGTGCGCCGCGCTGTTTGTGTCCTGGCGCTTTGGACCACGCCTGGCCGGGCTGTTCGCCGACCAGGTGGAGGTCTCGGCGCTGCGCATCTTTTTCGGCTATGGGCTGGTGTTTGTCGCCACTTTGTTGATCGGCGGGCTACTGTTGTTTGTGCTCCGTCGGCTGATCCGTGGCACCGGCTTGTCGGCCACGGATCGCGGGCTCGGCGTGCTGTTCGGGTTGGCGCGCGGCCTGTTGGTGGTCGTGCTGCTGATGCTGATGGTCGGGCTGACGCCGTTATCGCAGCAGCGCTGGTGGCGCGATTCCGTGGCATTGGCGGCGCTGCAGCCAGTGGCGGTGAAAGCGCGTAGTCTGCTGCCGCCAGCGGTGGCACAACAAATCTGGTTGCTGCCGTCGTTGTTGCCGTTGACTCCGGCGGCGATCAGCGAACCCCAGATCGATCCTTAGCGAGGTATTCCCGTGTGCGGCATTATCGGCATCGTCGGCAGATCTGAAGTCGCCGCAGCGCTTTACGACGGACTCACCGTCTTGCAACACCGGGGCCAGGACGCCGCCGGCATTGCCACGGTGGCCGGCGATCGGTTGCATTTGCACAAGGCCAATGGCCTGGTCAAGGATGTGTTTCAGGCCGAGCACATGGCGCGGCTCACCGGTCATATCGGCATCGCCCATTGCCGCTATCCCACCGCCGGTTCGGAAGGCGCCGACGAGGCGCAACCGTTTTACGTCAACTCGCCGTTTGGCATTGCGCTTGGCCACAACGGCAATTTGATCAACACCGCGGCGCTCCGCCGCGAGTTGTTCGAGACCGACCGTCGCCACATCAACACCGGTTCGGATTCCGAAGTGCTGCTGAACATATTTGCCCACGAGTTGCAGGCGATCACCAGCGCCCGCGTGCAAGCGGCCGATGCGTTTCGGGCGGTGGCGGCGGTGCATCAGCGCTGTCGCGGTGGCTATGCGGTGATCAGCCTGGTGCTCGGCTTGGGCGTGGTCGCGTTCCGCGACATCCACGGCATTCGGCCGCTGGTGCTCGGCCGCCGCGATACCGAGACCGGCGTGGAGTGGGCGGTAGCTTCCGAGAGCGTGGCGCTCGATGTGCTCGGGTTTCGCCTGGAGCGCGACATCCTGCCGGGCGAAGGCGTGGTCATTACCGAAGCCGGCGAACTCAGTGCGCAACTCTGCGCCACGCCCGGCAGCCACGCGCCGTGCATCTTCGAGTACGTTTATCTGGCGCGGCCGGATTCGATGATGGAAGACGTTTCCGTATACAAAGCGCGCTTGCGCATGGGCGAACGGCTGGCCGACAAAATCCGCCGCCTGCGCCCGGACCACGATATCGAAGCGGTGATTCCGATTCCGGATACCGCGCGTACCGCGGCACTGGCACTGGCGCAGGCGCTGGACGTGAAATATCGCGAGGGCTTCGTCAAGAATCGCTACGTTGGCCGCACCTTCATCATGCCCGGGCAAAGCGAGCGGATGAAATCGGTGCGCCGCAAGCTCAACGCCATTGAGCTGGAGTTCCGCAACAAAGTGGTGTTGCTGGTGGACGATTCGATCGTCCGCGGTACCACTTCCAAGCAGATCATCCAGATGGCCCGGGAAGCCGGTGCGCGCAAAGTGTATTTTGCGTCGGCGGCGCCGCCGGTGCGCTATCCCAATGTCTATGGCATCGACATGCCGGCGCCGACCGAGCTGGTGGCGCACAATCGCAGCGAGACCGAAATTGAAGCCCTGCTTGGCGCCGATTGGTTGATCTATCAAGACCTGAGCGACCTGATCGCCGCCGTCGCCGAGGGCAACGACAGCCTGACCCGCTTCGACACCAGTTGTTTTTCTGGCGAATACGTCACCGGCATCGACGATGGTTATTTGGGTGACATCGCCAGCGAACGCGCCGACCGGGTGCGCGCCGAACAACGCCGCTTGCTCGGTGCCTGAGCGGCGGTGCCCGCCCCGCCGCTTGCTTTCACCGCAGCCGGACCCATCTGCCATCCGTCTGCATTCTGCTGGAGCTAAAGCGCATGTCCAATCCCTCGCAGGCGCCCGCCGCCCGGGTCGAAAGTAAACAAGAACTGGTCGACTATCTGGCGCGTGGTGAAAAAGCGCGCAGCGACTGGCGCATTGGTACCGAGCACGAGAAGTTCGGCTTTCGCCTGGACGATCTCAGCCCACCGGATTACGCAAGCCCGCGCGGCATTCGCGCCATGCTCGAAGGGTTGGCGTCGCGGTTCGGTTGGAAGCCGGTTTACGATCAGGAAAACGTGATTGCGCTGCTCCGCGACGGCGCATCGATTTCGCTGGAGCCGGCCGGTCAGCTCGAGCTTTCCGGCGCGCCTTTGGCCAACCTGCACCAGACCTGTTGCGAGGTCAACAGCCATCTGGTCGAGGTCAAGGCGGTTGCCGACGATCTCGGTTTGGGCTTTCTTGGCATGGGCTTTCATCCGCGCTGCACGCGGGCGGAAATGCCGTGGATGCCGAAGGGTCGCTACAAAATCATGCGCGAGTACATGCCCAAGCGCGGCAATCTCGGTCTCGACATGATGACCCGCACCTGCACCGTGCAGGTGAATCTGGATTTCGGCAGCGAGCCGGAGATGGTGAAAATGTTTCGCGTTGCCTTGGCCCTGCAACCGATCGCCACCGCGTTGTTTGCCGACTCGCCGTTTACCGAGGGCAAACCCAATGGGTTCATGAGCTACCGCTCGCAAATCTGGACCGACACCGATCCGGATCGCACCGGCATGCTCGGCTTCGTCTTCGACGACAGCTTCGGCTACGAGCGTTATGTCGATTACCTGCTCGACGTGCCGATGTATTTTGTCTACCGCAACGGCCGCTATCTGGATGCCAGCGGCAAGAGCTTCCGCGATTTCATGGCCGGCAAGCTCGATGTGGTGCCCGGTGAAAAACCGCTGATGTCGGACTTTGCCGACCACCTGACCACCGCGTTTCCCGAGGTGCGCTTGAAGCAATATCTGGAAATGCGCGGCGCCGATTCGGGTCCGTGGAATCGCTTGTGCGCGCTGCCGGCATTTTTTGTCGGGCTGCTGTATGACCAGACCGCCCTCGACGCGGCCTGGGACTTGGTCAAGGATTTCAGCATCGAAGAACGCGAGCTACTGCGCCGCGAAGTGCCGAAGCAGGCCTTGAAGCTGCCATTTCGCGGTGGCCGCGTAGGCGATCTGGCGGTCGCGGCTTTGAAGATTGCGGCCCATGGTTTGCAGCGCCGCGCCCAATGCAATAGCCGAGGGATCGACGAATCCAACTTCCTGGAGCCGCTGATCGAGTTCGCCAACGCCGGCATCTGCCCAGCCGAACGCAAACTGGAACTGTTTCATGGGCCTTGGCACGGATCGGTCGATCCGATCTTTGTTGAGTTCGCCTATTGAACCCAGCGCGTGGCCTGGGCAACTGCCCAGACCCCGGCTTGCTTCGTCGGTCTTCCGCTTTCTGTCTTTGGTCTATTGCCTTTTATCTTTTGCGTTCTGTTTTCTGTTTTCTGTTTTCTGTTTTCTGTCGTCCGTCCTCTGTCCTCCGTCCTCTGTCCTCCGTCCTCCGTCCTCCGTCCTCCGTCCTCCGTCCTCTGTCCTCTGTCTTCTGTCTTCTGTCTTCTGTCTTCTGTCTTCTGTCTTCTGTCGTCTGTCTTCTGTCTTCTGAACCGCATTCTGGCTAGCATGGCGTGCTCGACGTTCCCCAATTTCGGCGGCGCATCCGCCGCCGTGGAGGCAAATCATGACTCAGGCCAGCGCGCCGCAAAAACCCGACCTGGACCCGCAAGAGACCCGCGAATGGGTGGAATCCATCAGCGCGGTGATTGCCGCCGATGGCGCCGAGCGCGCGCACTTTTTGCTGGAGCGCATGGTCGATGAAACCCGGCGCGCCGGCGGCCACTTGCCGTTTCCGCTGACCACGGAATACGTCAATACGATTCCGCCCGGACTGGAAGCCAAATCGCCGGGCGACGCCGAATTGGAGTGGAAGATCCGCTCGATCCTGCGCTGGAACGCCGCCGCGATGGTGGTGCGCGCCAACCGCAAGCCCGGCGAACTCGGCGGCCACATCGCCAGTTTTGCGTCTTCGGCCACTTTGTACGACGTCGGCTTCAATCATTTCTGGCGGGCGCCGAGTGACCAGCATCCGGGTGACCTGCTCTACATCCAGGGCCACTCGTCGCCCGGCATCTATGCCCGCGCTTTTCTGGAAGGCCGCCTCAACGCCGATCAACTCGATCACTTCCGGATGGAAGTCGATGGCCACGGCATTCCGTCTTATCCGCACCCCTGGTTGATGCCGGGCTTTTGGCAAACGCCGACGGTGTCGATGGGCTTAGGGCCGATCAGCGCGATCTATCAGGCGCGGTTTTTCAAGTATCTGGAACAACGCGGCCTGTTGCCGGAATCCGACCGCAAAGTCTGGTGTTTCATGGGCGATGGCGAAAGCGACGAACCCGAATCGCTGGGCGCGATCTCGCTGGCCGGACGCGAGCGTTTGGACAATTTGGTGTTCGTCATCAACTGCAATTTGCAGCGTCTGGATGGTCCGGTGCGCGGCAATGGCAAGATCATCCAGGAACTCGAAGGCAGTTTCCGTGGCGCTGGCTGGAACGTCATCAAACTGGTCTGGGGCAGCTACTGGGATCCGCTGCTGGCGCGCGACAGCAACGGCAAGTTGCGCCAGTTGATGTTGGAGACCGTCGACGGCGAATACCAGAACTGCAAGGCCTTCGGTGGCGCCTACACGCGCGAGCATTTCTTCGGCAAATATCCGGAGACCAAAGCGCTGGTGGCAAGCCTTTCCGATCAGGATATCGCCAGGCTCAATCGCGGTGGCCACGATCCGCATAAAGTCTATGCCGCCTACGCCGCCGCCAGTGCCCGTAAAGACATGCCGACGGTGATCCTGGCGAAAACCGTCAAGGGCTATGGCATGGGCGATGCCGGCGAATCCAAGAACATCACCCACCAACAAAAGAAAATGGACACGTCAGCGATTCGGGCGTTTCGTGATCGCTTCAACATCCCGGTCGCCGACGCCGATCTCGATAGCGTGCCGTTTTATCACCCCGGCCCGGATTCGCCCGAGGTGAAATACATGCAAGCCAGGCGCGCCGCGCTCGGTGGTTCTTTGCCGCAGCGGCGGCGCAAATCGGAATCCTTGCCGGTGCCAGCGCTAACCGCATTTGATCGCCTGCTCAAAGCCAGCGGTGAGCGCGAAATCTCCACCACCATGGCTTTTGTGCAGGCGCTCAACATCGTGCTGCGCGATCAGGTCGTCGGTCCACGCACGGTGCCGATCGTGGCCGATGAAGCGCGTACCTTCGGCATGGAAGGCCTGTTCCGGCAGATCGGCATCTATGCACCGTTTGGCCAACTGTATCGGCCGGTCGATGCCGATCAATTGATGTATTACCGCGAGGATGCCGCCGGGCAAGTGTTGCAGGAAGGCATCACCGAGGCCGGCGCGTTTTGTTCCTGGATGGCGGCAGCGACCAGCTATTCCAGCAACAACCTGCCGATGCTGCCGTTTTTCATTTTCTATTCGATGTTCGGCATGCAGCGCATTGGCGACAGCCTGTGGCAGGCCGCCGACATGCGCGCGCGCGGCTTTCTGCTCGGCGCCACCGCCGGTCGCACCACGCTCAATGGCGAGGGCCTGCAACACGAAGATGGGCAATCGCATCTGCTGGCCAGCGCCATCCCCAACTGCCGTCCCTACGATCCGACCTTCGGTTATGAAGTGGCGGTGATCCTGCAAGACGGCATGCGGCGCATGCTCACCGAACAGGAAGATGTCTATTTCTACATCACCCTGATGAACGAAAACTACCCGCACCCGGAGATGCCAGAAGGCGCCGCCGAAGGCATTCTCAAAGGCATGTACCTGCTCAAAGACGGCGGCAAGGCCAAGAAGAACGAACCGCGCGTGCAACTGTTGGGGTCCGGCACCATCCTGCGCGAAGTGATTGCTGCCGCCGAATTGCTGGAGAAGGATTTTGCCGTCAGCGCAGATATCTGGTCGTGCCCAAGTTTTACCGCGCTCGGTCGCGACGGCGTCGATACGGAACGTCACAACCGTCTGCATCCAGAAGCCAGCGCGCGGCAAAGCTGGGTGCAAACGCAGCTGGCCGGCAAAGCCGGACCAGTAATTGCGGCCACCGATTATGTGCGCGCGTACGCCGAACAGATTCGCGCCCATCTGCCCCGCGGCAGTCACTACAGCGTACTCGGCACCGATGGTTTTGGTCGCTCGGATACGCGCGAAAACCTGCGCCGGTTCTTTGAAGTGGACCGTCACTACATCGCCCACGCCGCGATTGCCGCCCTCGCCAGCGAGGGCAAAATGCATCCACAGGACGTGGCCCGCGCCATCAAGAAATACAAAATCAATACCGACAAAGCCAACCCGGTCAGCGTTTGATTGGGTGGCGACGCGGGTCGGGTGGCAGCCGACCATTTCGGCATGGCCACCGGCGTGCTCAGAACGCGGTTTGCGACGTGCGATACAACGGATAGCGGTTGAAGTGATCGTCCCAAGACGGGTGACGGCGGGCGAAAAATTGCAGCCGCGCTGCCGGGTTGGCGGTGAATGCCGGGTCCTCGGCCAGGGCGAGCAACGGCCGCTATTGTGGCGTGCGGCCAAACTCGACACAGCGCACGGCTTCGGATAGGCGTGTTGCAAGGCGCCGCACAGCGGCCAGGGTGCAGCGTCGCCGCAGGGTCATTGGTCTGGTCCAGAGAAAGGGAGAACATCGCGGCAATGGTGGAGCGCCGAGAAGCCTCGCGATGGCGTTGTGGGAGCGTCGCGGCTGCATTTTTTGCTTTTGTGGGAGCGTCGAAAAGCGTCGCGATGGTCGTTTCGATAGCCAGGTCGCGACGCTTTTCGGCGCTCCCACAACGATCTTGCGACGCTGCTCGGCGCTCCCACCAATAGCGGTGCTCCCACATCGGCCGCGCGGTGGCGGCCGGTGCTGCGCTGGCTGCCGGCCTCAGTCGGTGATCGCTGGATCGCGTCGGCGCCAGCCGATCCAGCCGAGCAGGGCAGCGAGCAGGCTCAAGCCCCAGCCGTTCAGGCCGGGCACCGCGACGGCGGCGACGGCGGCAGCACGCCCGAACACCACATAGCTGCTGCCGGAGTAGCCGCCGTTCGGGTCGGCACCATAAGCCCCGACGATCAGGTCGCCGAAGCCATCGCCATTGATATCCCCGGCGGCGCTGACCGAGAGGCCGGAGTAGTCACTCGCCGCCACGCCATCGAGGCGAAAACCATTACTGCCGGTCAGGCTGGACAGGGCCAGCGTGGCGGTAAAACCGGTGCTCTGGCCGAACACCACATAGCTGCTGCCGGAGGAGGCGTTGCCGTTCGGGTCGGCACGATCAGCCCCGACGATCAGGTCGCCGATTCCATCGCCATTGATATCGCCGGCGGCGCTGACCGAGTGGCCGGAGTAGTCATTCGCCGCCACGCCATCGAGGCGAAAACCATTACTGCCGCTCAGGCTGGACAGGGCCAGCGTCGGGGTGAAGTTCCCAACCGTGGCCGTGTCCTTGCCGAACACCACATAGCT
>Ga0210033_1003952_pt1 | contig 11647 bp, 11 predicted proteins | sample CryGeymeta201501_FD_185465 | JGI IMG/M metagenome (GOLD analysis project Ga0210033, IMG submission 185465) | Groundwater microbial communities from Crystal Geyser aquifers in Utah, USA - Crystal Geyser metaG 2015-01 (SPAdes) (version 2) | ecosystem: Environmental > Aquatic > Deep subsurface >... | reverse complement strand
GCTTTAATTTTCATATGACAAATTGGCCTCTAGCCCTTATATATAAAGGGCTAGCAGCTATCAAAATAATAATTAATTCAAGGGTGTCAAGGCTTTGCCGTGCAGCAAAAAACCGACCAGGTTGTCGGCAGCCAGCTGCGCCATGGCCAGGCGGGTGGGCGTGGTGGCACTGGCAATGTGCGGGGTCAGCACCACGTTGGGCACGGTGAGCAAATCCGGATGCACCGCCGGTTCGCCCTCATACACATCCAGCCCGGCGGCTGCAATCACATGATTTTTCAGCGCCTGCGCCAGCGCGGCATCGTCCACAATGCCACCGCGTGCGATGTTGACCAGCGTGGCGGTTGGCTTCATTTGCGCCAGCTCGGCGGCACCGATGGCGTGGTGCGCTTCTGGTGAGTACGGCAGCACCAGCAACAAATGGTCAGAGTGTTGAAGCAGGTCTTGCTTGCTCACATAACTTGCACCGCAGGCCGCTTCCAGCGCCGCATCCAGCCGCGAGCGGTTGTGGTAAATCACCTTCATGCCAAAGCCGTGCGCCGCGCGTTTGGCAATGGCTTGGCCAATGCGCCCCATGCCCAGAATGCCCAGTGTGCTGCCATGAATATCGGAACCGGCAAACATGTCGTAACGCCAGCTTGTCCACAGACCGGCGCGTAAAAAATGTTCACTCTCGGCCATGCGTCGAGCCGTGGCCATCATCAGTGCAAAGCCAAAGTCAGCCGTGGTTTCGGTCAACACATCTGGCGTGTTGGTGGCTTTGACACCAGCTGCTGTCATGGCTGGCACGTCAAAATTGTTGTAGCCCACCGCCATGTTGGCGCAAATTTTCAACGCCGGGCAGGCTGCCAGCAAGGCTGCATCAATGCGCTGGCTGCCGGTGGTGAAAGCCCCTTGCTTGCCCTGCAAGTGTTCAATCAGTTGCGCCGGTGTCCACAGCACATCGTCTTGGTTGGCGGTGACTTCAAAATGCTGCTGCAAATGCGCCAGCACTTCGGGGAAAACCGCGCGAGCAACCAGAATGGCAGGTTTTTTCATAGGTAACCAGGATGGGGTTTAGCCAAAGATATTGCGTTCGGCAAGGTAGAAGAACGCCCCACCCATGTAGCCAATCAAGGCCAGCCAGCTGATGCGTTTCATGTACCAGAAGAAATCGATCTTCTCCAAGCCCATGGCCGCCACGCCCGCAGCGGAGCCGATGATCAGAATCGACCCGCCCGTGCCGGCACAGTAGGCCATGAACTCCCACAGAAAACTGTCCGCAGGATGCGCCGTCATGTCGTACATGCCCATGGAGGCAGCTACCAGCGGCACGTTGTCCACCACCGCGCTGACCAGGCCAATCAGCATCACGATCACATCCAGGCGGCCAAAAGAGGCATCCATCCACTGTGCCAGGCTGGTCAAAATGTGGGTGTGCTCCAGGGTGGCCACGGCCAGCAAGATGCCAATGAAGAACACGATGGAGCCCATGTCGATCTTGGTCAGCGCATGCACCAGCGTCAACGGGGCACGTTCATCGTCGTCCTTGTTACGGTGAATCACATCACCCACCATCCACAAGATACCCAAGCCAAATAAAATGCCCATGAAGGGCGGCAAGTGGGTCACGGTTTTGAACACCGGCACCGCCACCAAAATGCCCAGACCAAGCGCAAACATCAGGTTTTGCTCAAACTTGGTGGTGTTGGCGTGTTGGCGAACATCGGCACTTTCAAGGCCTTCAACCGGGCGCGCACCCAGCATGTAACTGGTCACCGCCAGCGGTACCAGCAGGTTGACCATCGACGGCATAAAGACCCCTTCCATGATCGCCAGCGCGGTGATTTGCCCACCAATCCACAACATGGTGGTGGTCACGTCGCCAATCGGTGACCAAGCTCCACCGGCATTGGCGGCAATCACAATGATGCCGGCAAAAAACAAGCGGTCATCACGCTTGCCCAAGAGCTTTTTCATCAGCGAGATCATCACAATGGTGGTGGTCAGGTTGTCCAGAATGGCGCTCAGGAAAAAGGTCACAAAACCCACCATCCACATCAGCGTGGAGAGCTTTTTGGTGTTGATGCGTGAGGTGATGACTTCAAACCCGTTGTGGGCATCAACCACTTCCACAATGGTCATCGCCCCCATCAGGAAGAACACGATTTGCGCCGTGCCCATCAGGGATTCACCCAACTGCTCGCTGACCAGATGTTGGTCGCCTGCCAGCATGGCGTAAATAGTCCATAGCAAGCCTGCGCCAATCAGGGCGGAGGCACTCTTGTTGATTTTGATGGGATGTTCAAGCGCAATAGCGGCGTACGCCAGCACAAACACAATGACCAGGGCTGTCAGCATGGGTTGTCACCTCGGATGTTGTTGTAAGAAAAACCTCGCGCGATTATGACGGCTTGAGCATTCAAAAGACTGACGTGTTTTCCCTGATGCAAGTTGGCTACGCGTGGCAGCCCAAAACAAAAAGGCCACCCGAAGGTGGCCTTTTGAAGGTCAACGAACCGTTGATTACTTGGATGCAGCTTCTGCCGGCGCAGCAGCTTCAGAAGCGGCGGCTGCAGGAGCGGCTGCAGGCGCAGCAGCAGGGGCTTCAGATGCTGCAGTAGCCGGAGCCTCCACAGGTGCCGGTGCGGGTGCAGGAGCGGCTTCTTCTTTCTTGCCGCAAGCAGACAGAGCAGCAGCAGCGACGATTACAGCGATCAGAGCGAGAGATTTGTTCATTTGAAATACCTGTTATTAAAAAAATTTCCGGAAATTGCCTTTGTGGCCATCCACAAAGGCCAAGCAGACAAGTAACACCCGTTTGCTTAACCAGAAATTATAGTGAAAACCCTAATGCCTGACACCCAACTGACCACTATTTGTTGCAAACACGCGCAACTACTTTCGTTGCCATGACGGGTGGCAACGATTCAACACGTCTGCACCAGCGCCCAACCGGCTTCTACCCATGACAAAAGCTGCGCCAAAGCCTGGCCACTGAGCTGGCTCACCTCCCGGGCACTCAATTCGCGGGCATTGGCCAGCGCACGCATCAAGGCGGCATCGCGCCCAGAGGCTTGCAGGCATTCCCCGTTGATGAAGAGATGCTGTGCGTCAAACATCATGCGGGTGCGTCGGTCAAGGCGGCAACCGCAGTTCAGCAGCTGCGATGCCAGCTGCTTTGAGGGTTCAACCGAGTCGAACCACACCTGGGGTTTGGGCTCGGTGAGGTATTGCCCCAGGCCACGCGCAAAAGCCTGGCTGTCTTTAAGCGCCTCTTGCAAAGCATCCTGCGCAAAAGCCAACATGCTGGCAGGAATTTCTGCGGGTTGTTCAACGGCCGCTTGATCAGGGTCACGGTAAAGACGCACACCCACGGCATCTTCAGCCTCTTCGGCCAGACGCTGCAGCAATTCGCGCGCCAATTCAGCCCGGTTGGGAATGCGAAAGCCGATGGAATAGGTCATGCATTCGCCCTCGGCAATACCGTCATGGGCATAGCGTGGCGGCAGGTAAAGCATGTCGCCGGGTGCCAGTACATATTGCGCTTCAGACTGAAAGTTGGCCAGAATTTTCAAAGGCATATCCGGCTGCAGGCTTAAATCTTTTTGGCGGCCAATGCGCCAGCGCCTGTGGCCCTGCGCTTGCAGCAAGAACACGTCATAGCTGTCGTAGTGCGGACCCACGCCGCCCTGATCCGTGGCGTAACTGATCATCAAGTCATCCAGCCGGGCATCCGGCACAAAACGAAAACGGTTCATCAACGCATGCACCGCATCATGGTGCAAATCCACCCCCTGCAGCAGAACCGTCCAGCCGGGTTGTTTGAGCGGCGGCAGCGTACGGCGCGGGAACGGCCCGTGTTTAAAGTGCCAAGCTGCGCCCGACTCCTGAACAACCAGACGGGCTTGCGCGTCTTCGTTGGCTGCCAATTCAAACAACTCGCTTCGAGCCAACAAGGGTTTGAAGTTAGGGATGGCCTGGCGCACCAGAAGCGGCTTTTTCTGCCAGTGGCGCTTCATGAACTGTTGCGGGCTCAGGCCGCCCAGCAAGGGCAGCGCTTGGGTGATATCCATGGTCTGGTACTTTGTGAAGGTGTGTCTGCGACAATTATGAGATGGAAATTACTCAACAATGCGTGGTCGCTTTAACCTGGACGCTCAAAGACACTTTGGGCGAAGTTTTGGATGTGCTCGATGAGCCGGTGGAATTTTTGGTGGGGGGCGATGACCTCTTTGACGTGATTGAAGCCGCTTTGCGGGGCTACAAAACCGGAGCCACAATCAATTTGCACATCGAACCCGAGCAGGGGTTTGGCGACTTCAACGATCAGCTTATTTTTCTGGAGCCACGTGCGGTGTTCCCGCCGGAACTTGAAGAGGGCATGACGTTTGAAGGCGTGGCCCTGCCGGCGGGTTGCAACCCGGACATGCCGCAAGACGCGCTCTACACCGTGACCGACATCTACCCCGAGCACGTGGTGCTGGATGGCAACCATCCGCTGGCCGGGATTGCGCTGAATTTAACCGTGCAAGTGCGTGCAGTACGCGAAGCCACCGAGGCAGAAATTGGCTGTGGCAGCGCTGGCACTGGTTTTTTCAAAATCACGCCTCTGCACAGCATGGCTGCGGGCAGCAACTTGCTTCAATAAGTTTTTTTCAGACCGTCGACTCAAACCTTGCCAGTAGAGCCGTACCCACCCTCGCCACGCACACTGGCAGGGAAGTCGGTGACCACGTTGAACTGCGCCTGCACCACCGGCACGATCACCAGCTGGGCAATGCGTTCCATCGGCTCGATCGTGAACGGCACGTCGCTGCGGTTCCAGGCACTCACCATCAACTGGCCCTGGTAGTCGCTGTCAATCAGGCCCACCAAATTGCCCAGCACAATGCCGTGCTTGTGGCCCAGGCCAGAGCGCGGCAAGATCATCGCGGCAAACCCGGGGTTCTGGAGGTAAATGGCAATGCCGGTGGGCACCAGTTGCCAGGCGTTGGCCTGCAGCGTCAAAGGCGCGTCCAGGCAAGCGCGCAAGTCCAGACCCGCACTGCCCGGTGTGGCATAGCTTGGCAATTGATCGGCCATGCGCGGGTCCATGACCTTGACATCAATTTTCATCATTTTTTATCTCCAGCCCCTATCCTAAGGGCGATATCAGCTATCAATTTACGAGCAAGCGAGAGCTTGGTGTCGCGTGACAATTCACGCGAACCCGACTCATCCAGCAACAACAAGGCGTTGTCGTCCTGCCCAAAAGTATCCGGACCAATGTTGCCCACCAGCAGGGGTACGCCTTTGCGAATCCGCTTGGCCTGGGCGTTGGCCAGCAAGTCATGGCTCTCGGCGGCAAACCCTACGCAGTACAGCGCTCGGCTTTTGCCGCGCTCGGATTGCGCCAGGGTGGCCAGAATGTCAGGGTTTTCAACAAACTGCAAAACCGGCGCTTGACCCGTGCCGTCTTTTTTGATTTTGCGATCTGCCGCAGATGCCGGTCGCCAATCTGCGACCGCCGAAGTTGCTATAAATATAGTAGCTGTTTGCGCTTTATTTTCAACGGCTTCAAGCATATTTAATGCAGACTTTACATCCACACGTGTGACACCGTGCGGCGTCGGCAAGCTCACTGGGCCCGCCACCAGGGTCACCTCTGCACCCGCCTCACGTGCCGCACGGGCTATGGCAAAACCCATCTTGCCGCTGGACAAATTGGTGATGCCACGCACCGGGTCGATGGCCTCAAAGGTCGGTCCGGCGGTGACCAGAACCTGTTGGCCACGCAGCAGTTTGGGCTGAAAAAATGCAAGCACTTCGTCCAGAATTTCCATCGGCTCAAGCATGCGACCATCGCCGGTTTCACCGCAAGCCTGGTCACCGCACCCGACACCCAGCAGCTGGGCTCCATCGCTGGTCACTTGCGCTGCGTTGCGTTGCGTGGCCGGGTGGCGCCACATCTCCAGGTTCATGGCCGGCGCTATCAGCAAGGGCACGCGTTCCATGGGGCGCGCCAGGCACAGCAAACTGAGCAAATCATCGGCCTGGCCATGCGCCAGTTTGGCCATGAAATCCGCACTGGCCGGGGCCACCAGGCACATGTCTGCCTGGCGCGTCAGCTGAATATGAGCCATGTTGTTGGCCACACGAGCATCCCACTGCGAGCCGTAGACCGGGTGCTGACTCAGCGCCTGCATGGTCACGGGGGTCATGAACTGCTCGGCCGCCGCACTCATCACCACCTGAACGCTGGCACCGGCCTTGATGAGCAAGCGGCACAACTCGGCAGACTTGTAACAGGCAATGCCGCCGCTTAGGCCCAGAACAATGTGTTTTCCAGCTAAATCTTTCATGCGCCGCAATGTAACAGAGCCCGAAACCAGAGGCTACTTCCGCCATGCACCGCCCCTATAATTGCTCTTTACCAGCTCCCTGAGCGTGCAAGCTCACTTTGACATGACCAAATTTGTCTTCGTCACCGGCGGTGTAGTGTCTTCCCTGGGCAAGGGAATCGCCTCCGCCTCTCTCGCCGCAATTCTGGAATCGCGCGGCCTCAAAGTCACTTTGATCAAGCTCGATCCCTATCTGAATGTAGATCCTGGCACCATGTCTCCGTTCCAGCACGGTGAGGTGTTTGTGACCGACGACGGCGCAGAAACTGACCTCGACTTGGGTCACTACGAGCGTTTCATTGAAACGCGCATGAAAAAGGCCAACAATTTCACCACCGGTCAAATTTACAAAAGCGTGCTCGAAAAAGAACGCCGTGGTGACTATTTAGGCAAAACGGTGCAGGTCATTCCGCACGTCACCAATGAAATTCAAGACTTTATCAAACGCGGCGCTGGTTTTGGTACGGCCGATGCCGTCGATGTGGCGATCGTTGAAATTGGCGGCACGGTGGGTGACATTGAATCGCTGCCATTTTTGGAGGCCGTGCGCCAACTAAGCCTGCAACTGGGCTCTAACAACAGCGCCTTTGTGCATTTGAGTTACGTGCCCTGGATTGCGGCCGCCGGTGAACTCAAAACCAAACCAACCCAGCACACCGCCAAGCAACTGCGCGAAATCGGCATTCAGGCCGATGCCCTGTTGTGCCGTGCCGACCGTCCAATTCCTGAAGAAGAACGGCAAAAAATTTCGCTCTTCTCCAACGTGCCTTTGTGGGGCGTGATCTCGATGTGGGACGTGGACACCATTTACAAAGTGCCGCGCATGTTGCACGAGCAAGGCCTTGACGGCCTGATTTGTGACAAGCTGCGCCTGAACACCCCACCCGCGAATCTGAAACGCTGGGATGACCTGGTTTATGAAACTGCACATCCACAAGGCGATGTCAACATTGTCATGGTGGGCAAGTATGTGGAGCTGAGCGACAGCTACAAGTCCCTCAACGAAGCTTTGCGCCACGCCGGCATGAAAAACCATGTGCGCGTCAAAATCAGTTATATAGATTCTGAGACCATCACCTCCGACAACGTGGCTCAGTTAGCTAAATTTGATGCCGTGCTGGTGCCTGGTGGTTTTGGCATTCGCGGTGTGGAAGGGAAAATTTGCGCGGCTCAGTTCGCCCGTGAAAACAATATCCCCTACCTGGGCATTTGCCTTGGTATGCAGGTGGCCACAATTGAATTTGCCCGCCATGTGGCTGGCCTTAAAAATGCCAACAGCACCGAGTTTGACCTGGGCACACCTAGCCCGGTGATTGCCCTGATCACCGAGTGGAAAGACGAAGACGGCACCATCAAAACCCGCAACGAGGCCTCTGACCTGGGCGGCACCATGCGTTTGGGCGCGCAAAGCTCTGATGTCACCAAAGGTACGTTGGCGCACAAAATTTATGGTGACGTGGTCACCGAACGCCATCGCCACCGGTATGAAGCCAATGTCCATTATCTGGACACGCTTCGCAAAGCGGGTTTGATCATTTCTGCCCTGACGCAGCGTGAACATCTGACCGAAATTGTCGAATTGCCGCAGGATGTTCACCCCTGGTTTGTTGGGGTGCAGTTTCACCCTGAATTCAAATCAACGCCCTGGGCTGGTCACCCCTTGTTCAACGCGTTCATTCGCGCCGCGCTGGAGCATCAAAAACCAGCCGCAACCCTGAAGGCGGTGGCCTGATGAAGCTGTGCGGTTTTGAGATTGGGCTGCAGCGCCCGTTTTTCCTGATTGCCGGGCCCTGCGTGATTGAGTCCGAGCAATTACAAATGGACACCGCGGGAACCCTGAAAGAGATCACCCAAAGCCTAGGCATCCCGTTTATTTTCAAAAGCAGTTTTGACAAGGCCAACCGCTCCAGCGGCAACACCTTCAGAGGTCCCGGCATTGACAAAGGCCTGGAGATTCTGGCCAAAGTCAAACGTGAATTGGGTCTGCCCATCCTGACCGACATCCACTCAGAGGATCAAATAGCGCAAGTGGCCTCGGTGGTGGACGTGTTGCAGACACCGGCTTTTTTGTGCCGCCAAACCGATTTCATCCGCGCCGTAGCGCAATCGGGCAAACCGGTCAACATCAAAAAAGGTCAGTTTTTGGCGCCTGGTGACATGAAAAATGTCATCGACAAGGCACGTGCTGCGGCGGCAGAAAAAGGCCTGGAGACCGACAACTTTATGGCTTGCGAGCGTGGTGCCAGCTTTGGTTACAACAACCTGGTCAGCGACATGCGCTCGCTGGCCATCATGCGTGACACCGGTGCTCCGGTGGTGTTTGATGCCACCCACTCCGTGCAGCTGCCCGGTGGCCAAGGCACCAGCAGTGGTGGTCAACGTGAGATGGTGCCGGTACTGGCCCGCGCTGCGGTGGCTGTGGGTGTGGCTGGCCTGTTCATGGAAACCCACCCCGACCCTGCCAAAGCCATGAGCGATGGCCCCAATGCGGTTCCCCTGAAACACATGAAAGCCCTGTTGGAAACCCTGCTAGCACTGGATGAGGTAACAAAAAAAACGCCTTTCCTGGAGAATAATTTCAATTAAAGCCGTGCATGATGCCCCTTGGCTCTTGGCTCTTGGTTAACGGCTCGAAGTTTGATTTCTGTCGTTTTTGATTTTGTATTTTTTTTGAAAGATAAACATGAGTGCAATCGTTGATATCGTCGGTCGTGAAATTCTGGACTCCCGCGGCAACCCCACCGTGGAATGTGACGTGCTGCTGGAAAGCGGCACCATGGGTCGTGCAGCCGTGCCCAGCGGCGCATCTACGGGTAGCCGTGAGGCCATTGAATTACGTGACGGCGACAAAACCCGCTACCTGGGCAAAGGTGTTTTGAAAGCCGTTGAGCACATCAACACCGAGATTTCCGAAGCGGTGCTGGGCTTGGACGCCTCCGAGCAAGCTTTTCTGGACAAGACGCTGATCGATCTGGACGGCACCGAGAACAAAAGCCGACTGGGTGCTAACGCCATGCTGGCCGTGTCCATGGCGGTGGCTCGCGCCGCCGCTGAAGAATCGGGCTTGCCGCTGTACCGCTATTTTGGCGGCATGGGTGGCATGCAGTTGCCCGTGCCGATGATGAACGTCATCAACGGCGGCGCGCACGCCAACAACAGCCTGGACCTGCAAGAGTTCATGATCATCCCGGTGGGTGCGCCGAGCTTTCGCGAAGCGCTGCGCTACGGCGCTGAGACCTTCCACGCGTTGAAAAAAATCATCGACGAGCGCGGCATGAGCACCGCAGTGGGTGATGAAGGCGGCTTCACCCCCAGCGTGGAAAACCATGAAGCCGCGATCCAGTTGATTCTGCAAGCCATTGACAAAGCCGGTTTTGTGGCAGGTGAACACATCGCCATTGGTCTGGACTGCGCCGCCAGCGAGTTCTTTAAAGACGGCAAATACCACCTGAGCGGCGAAGGCCTGGTGCTTGATGCCCAGCAGTGGACGGACGTGCTGGCCACCTGGGTTGACAAATACCCCATCATCAGCATCGAAGACGGCATGGCCGAAGGCGACTGGGACGGCTGGAAAATCCTGACTGATCGCCTGGGCAAGCAGGTGCAAATCGTCGGCGACGACCTGTTTGTCACCAACACCAAAATCTTCAAGGAAGGCATCGACAAGGGCATTGCCAATTCGATCCTGATCAAGATCAACCAGATCGGCACGCTCACGGAAACCTTCGCCTGCATTGAGATGGCCAAGCGTGCCGGCTACACCGCCGTCATCAGCCACCGCTCTGGTGAAACCGAAGACAGCACCATCGCCGACATTGCTGTGGGCACCAACGCGGGTCAAATCAAGACAGGGTCTTTGAGCCGCAGTGACCGCATGGCCAAATACAACCAGCTGCTGCGCATTGAAGAAGACCTGGGTGACATTGCCACCTACCCAGGGCGCGCGGCGTTCTACAACCTGCGCTAGCCGTCTTCATGAGCCACCGCGCTGTTCCCCTTGCTCTGATTGCACTGCTTGTGATCCTTCACGGGCAGTTGTGGTTTGGACGCGGCAGTGTGGCGCAAGTGGCTCATTTGCATTCACAACTGGCAGATCAGGCTCAGCGCAACGAACAGACTCAATTTGCCAACGACCAACTGGCAGCCGAGGTGCGCGACCTTAAGGAAGGTCTAGAAATGGTCGAGGAAAAGGCCAGAATGGAACTTGGCATGATCAAGATAAACGAAATTTACGTGCAAATCGCACGCTAAACGCTCTGCTGACACGTCTACAATCTACAACGTCTGCCGCGCTCACTGGGCTTTATATTTCCATGAACCAATGCTCATAGAGCCAGGGCTTGGAATATTGTGATGTTGGCGTGATCATCTCGCGTTAGATGAACCCAAAACATTCACTGACCTCGCCCACCTGAACCCCGGTTCAGGATGCCGGTCTGGTGGCGTGCGCAGACAACTTCACTCTTCTTCCTGCCTATGCCTTTTGACTTTTCAGTGATCCTTGAACTTGTTGCCTTGGGCTTGTGTTCGGGTTTTTTGGCAGGGTTACTGGGCATTGGTGGCGGCATGGTCATGGTGCCCTTCATCACCGCCATTTTGTCCGCCAGAAATGTCAACAGTGAACTGGCTGTGAAGATGGCCATTGCCACCTCCATGGCCACCATTGTGTTCACATCCATCTCAAGTGTGCGTGCGCACCACCAACGCGGCGCTGTACGTTGGGACGTGGTCAAAGCCCTGGCTCCGGGGATTGTTCTCGGAGCGGTTGTTGCCAGCATGGGGGTCTTTACCGTTCTAAAAGGTTCATCGCTGGCCTTGCTGTTCGCGCTGTTTGTTGGTTTTTCTGCCACACAAATGTTTTTGGATAAAAAGCCAGCCGCCACCCGGCAACTTCCAGGCCAGGCGGGTTTGCTTGGCGCTGGCAGCGTGATTGGTTTTATGTCAGGGCTGGTGGGCGCTGGTGGCGGCTTCATCAGTGTGCCCTTCTTGGCATGGTGCAATGTGGCCATCCACAATGCTGTTGCAACCTCAGCAGCCTTGGGGTTTCCGATTGCTATCTCTAACGCTTTGGGCTATGCCGTCAGCGGCAGCCATGTCGCTAATTTGCCACCTTATTCAATCGGATACATCTGGCTACCTGGCCTGCTGGTGATCGCCACCTGCAGCGTCACCACCGCACCTTTGGGTGCAGCCGCAGCGCACAAATTGCCTGTCAAACGTTTGAAAAAAATATTTGCCAGCGTGCTCTACTTGCTGGCGGCCTACATGTTGTACCGCGGTCTACT
>Ga0210033_1003951_pt1 | contig 11647 bp, 10 predicted proteins | sample CryGeymeta201501_FD_185465 | JGI IMG/M metagenome (GOLD analysis project Ga0210033, IMG submission 185465) | Groundwater microbial communities from Crystal Geyser aquifers in Utah, USA - Crystal Geyser metaG 2015-01 (SPAdes) (version 2) | ecosystem: Environmental > Aquatic > Deep subsurface >... | reverse complement strand
GTAGCGGGCGTGGATGTCCATCTGCGAGGCGACGGTGGAGGCCAGCAGGGCGCGTCCGTTTTCGAGCACGGCGCAGGCGGTCTCGTCGCAGGAGGTTTCGATGGCGAGGATGCGGGCGGAGGGGAGAGCGGTCATCGAGGTCCCAAGAATTTGTCGCCGTTGAAATGTATCAGGTGCGATGGTATTTCTGAAATCCATACTTCTGTTTCCCATGCAATTTCGTTGAGAAAGCGTTTGAAAGAAGAGAAATCGAGAAACGCAGTCACATACACTCTGCTTGCCTTGCATTTCTTGAAAAGTTCCTCAAGCTCAATATGTCGCTTGGGTGAAACGGGGCCGTGCGAAGTCACTGCCTCGATGAGGAAAATCCATTTCTTGGCTTCATCGAGAAGGACGACATCGGGCAACTTTCCATGGTCGGAAACGGGCACACCAAGTTCGGTGAATACATCTTTCGCGAAAATGAGTGCTTTACGCGCCGCGTCTCCCAGGTAAAGCAACTTTGCCCCTGGCGCAAAACGAGGGCCGAACTCTTCGACAATAGCGGCCTGAAGTTCGTTGTGCTTTCCGGGCGAGAGCTTATAGATTGTCCCATCGGCCACCTGTAGAGGTACCTTGGTTTGTTCTCTCGCATCTTGGTAGATTTCAAGCAGCGCGCCGCGCTGGCTGACAAAAGTCATTCGCTTTGTTTCCCATCTGGATGTGCCATATGCACTGAGAGCCTCCAACACCGGCTCGGACAGACGATAATGGGTTAGAGGGCTGTTCGTAGCCAGCGACGGGTCATCTGGATTGCGAATGACCACACCCGCCTGTTCGAATTGATGCAGAACTTGTCGGCGAATGGTCTCGCGCGTGTTTTCAGCATATTCACGACCATAGCGCTCTTTGATTTCGAGCAGGATATCATGAACGCGCAGGCTGCGCGTGGCCGCATCTTTCCATGCCGTTTTCTCGGAAAGCTGGGCCAGCACAAGTAACGTCAAGGCCGAGATTTCGTTTTGCTGCGCGGATGGCAATCCAAGAGATTCCAAAACTTCCTGAGCCTGTTCGATTTTTCCCATAGTTATCCTAGTCTCCTGAATCATCGGAAAATCTTCGTTCAGTAAATGTGTTTCCCATAAAGTGGAGAACACAATGCTGTCTATCTGTTCTGAGTTTGGTTCTTGAATGTTTTGGATCTTCTCACCAATCCTTTGCACTACTTCCAACGGCGGTAAAGGCAACGCCCGTAGTTCGGCCGCATTTACTTGTGTATTCCCGTTGACAATGCGGAAGTAGCGGTCAACGATGGCGCTGTTGAGAATTGCTGAAAGCCCCAACGCCTCGGGGGATTGAAGAATACCCTTTTTACGATAGACAAAATTCAAGTGGTTTTCAAAACCGATTTGGTCAAAGGTAAATTGCTCGGCGAGGAACGGCGCGGCGATCAGGCGGCGGCGGTCTTCTTTGGCGCTGAAACGGCGCAATAAAACGTAATTGGCGTTTGGAACAAGCAGCGATTCATCCTCGACGGATATTGCCTGCGGTTTATCAAAACCAAGTAAAGGATAAACCACCATGCACGGCTTGACATGTTGCATCCACAATAATGGAACCATGCCATTGCCCTCGGCAGATTGTTTTTTCAACAGTCTCTGCGCTCGGAAAGGTACCACACGCCCCGTCGAGACCTGCAAGCCGTAGCGCTCCAGAGAACCCTCCCATTGGTCAACAGCATCCAGAATCTGCTCATCCAAAACGCCTGTGGGTAATCGAAAGAATAACTGGCCTTCGTGATGGCTCAAAAAGTGCCTGAAAACCACCTGGCGCGTGATGGAGGCATCCTCCAGACTCAAATCATCCTGGGATGTCGAAATACTGACGTATCCTGCCCAATACCGCTGCATCTTTGGCTCGGGTGATTTCTCGAAAGTGAAAATGACGTTTTCCTGTAAAACCTCATCGCTTTTGAAAACATCCTCGCGGGATTGAAAAAGATGCACTGCAAGCGGAGTCACATCTCGGAGCAGGTCACGGCGGAATTCGGAGAAATAAACGCCCGAACAAAAACTACGCGGCACGATAAAACAGGCCTTGCCCTGCGGCGCCAGGAGTTTGGCGCTCAACGCCATGAATAAGGTGTATATATTCGTATGGCCGTTGATTTTTCCAGAGACAGCCTTCACCCGCTTGTCATCAGCATTTAACTTGAAATACGGCGGATTACTGATAACGAAATCGAATGTTCTTCGGCGGGTTTTATCCTCGGCGAATAAAGTTGGTTGTGATTCTGGAAGGCAAGCCAAAATAAAATCTTCACAATATACCTGCCAATGAATTTTCACCCCTTGCTGCCCGGCTCTTTGGCTGGTTTGCGTCAAAACCTGACGGGCAACGTCACACAATTCAGGGTCTGTTTCGTAAGCCTCCACCCACAACTCGATAGGATAATTCTCGGCAATCAAGCGTTCGATAACAGCACAGACCAGCACGCCAGAGCCAACCGCCGGTTCCAGCAAAGTCGCCCCGCTCTGGATTTGCCCCAACTGTTTCGCCATGTAACGCGCAATGGCTGGAGGCGTCAGAAATTGACCGCCGCCCTTGAGTGCAGCCGATGGCCGTTTCTCGAGGACGCGCTTGCCCTGTTCGTAACTATGTGACAAGTAATCAGAAATCACCATCGTGATTAAGAATATACCACAATCCCCATATAGAGTTCACACTTTACATGACTCGCTGCATTCGAATTCACCTGCCAGTTCGAAGGCAAATTCCTTTCTTCAGCATCTTCAGTAGTGGAATAACTGGCGAAACAAAGTACTCATTTCTTCCATCTCTTCATCTTCAACACAAAATCATGCGGATACTCGGCCAGGATTTCCGCCTTCCCATCCGGCCTCACCCAGACGGAATCCTCAATCCGCACGCCCATGCCTTTTTCGGGATAGTACAGGCCAGGTTCGACCGTCACCACCACGCCGGGCTTCAGGATGTTATCGTCTGCCGCGGTCAGCCCCGACCAGGGGCGCTCGTGGACGTTCAGCCCCAACCCGTGTCCCAGCGAGTGGACGTAGCCATCCAGCGGCGCCGGTGTGTTGAGCGGCGACTTGTGCCCCTTTCCCTCGAATTCCTCGCAGACAAACCGGTTGAGATTCTTGAACGGCATGTTCAAATCGAAGTTTTCCATCACCTTGTCGAACACGGCTTTTACTTCATCATAGAGTTTCTGCGCCTCGGGCGCGGCGTAGCCCAGGCACCAGGTGCGGGTGAAGTCGTAAAAATAGCCGCCGCCAGCCTCGCAGGGGAAAATGTCGAAGACGATGGTCTGGCCCAGGCGCAGCAGGTCGGTCGGCGTGCCGGTGGAGTGGGGCACGCCCGCGTCATGACCGATGGCGAAGATGGTGCCTTCGGGGTTCTCCGCGCCCAGCTCGGCCAGCCACAGATTGATCTTGGCCTTGACATCCGCAATGGTCAGCGGGGAGCCGTCTTCTTTCAACAGGACTTCGTCCTCTCGCACCTCGCGGCTGGTCAGGTATTCGGCGACTCTCCCCACGACCTGAGTCGTGATCTTGCCCATCTTGCGGATGTGCGCCACCTCGGCCTCGTCTTTGGTCTCCATGGTTTTCATAAAGAGCGAATCGTCGCGCGTCTCGCCGACCAGCTCGAATTCTGGTATGAGTCTCTGCAAGTGGGTGAAGATGGCGAAGGCCGAGCCTAAGTCGGTGTTACCGTAGATGCCGACGCGACCGTGCACGCGCTGGTCGGTGAACATGCGCTTGTAGCGGATGGCAGCGGCCAGAGCCGGGTCACCGTGGGCTTCTTTCAGCAATGCCTCGTAGTTGTAGGTGCTGTACGGGATGATCTTCAGCCCTGATTTGGCGGCTTCTTCGCGTTCCATGTCATTGCAGAAGAGCATGGCTTCCTCGCCGCGCTTTTTGATGAGCGTCGCGCCGGTAACGTGCCCGCCGCCGGTCAGGTAGTACATGGGCGGGTTGTGCTCGGCGTTGCCGATGACGAGGATGGCGTCGAGGTTTTTGGCTTGCATGAGGGCGTCGAGGTCGGATTTCATGTTTTCCTGCCTAACACATTCTTCAACCCAACCAGCAACGCCCCCTCCTGCTCTGGCAGCACGGCGCGCGGGTCGAGCAGGACGCGGTCGTTTTCGGTGCGGGCGATGATGGGCGGTTGCTGCTGGCGGAGTTTTTCCAGGAATTTATCCGGGCTTTTGACAGCCAGCGAGAGCAAGAATGTGGGCAGGTTCTCGCCCGGCAGGCTGCCGCCGCCGACGGTCGATTCTCCCGCCACAATCTCGCCTTGGCCGAGTTCTTTTGCCCAACCCTCAGCCCGCGCCTTGTTCTGCTCCGGTGTGGCGGCGATCATGCGCCAGATGGGAATTTCGCGCTCGGCCTCGTCTTTGAGATAGTGCAGGAGAGTCGCCGTCAGCGCGGCCAGGCAGAGTTTGTCGGCACGGACGGCGCGCGCCAGCGGATGTCGCTTGATTTTTGCCACCAGATCGGCGCGCCCGAGGATGATCCCGGCCTGCGGGCCGCCGAGCAGCTTATCGCCCGAAAAGCAGACCAGGTCCACGCCGGCCGCCAGGGATTCCTGCACGGTCGGCTCGTGGCCCAGCCCGAAGCGTTCGGTCGCCAGCAGCGACCCGGAGCCAAGGTCATCTATAACCGGCACGCCAGCCCGGTGGGAAACAATGGTGATCTCCTTTAATTCCGGCTCTTCGGTGAAGCCGATGATCTTGAAATTCGAGCGATGGGCGCGCAGCACCAGCGCCGTCGGCTCGGACAAGGCTTCCTCATAATCAGAGAGATGTACGCGGTTGGTTGTGCCGACCTCGACCAGTTTCGCGCCGGATTGTTTCATCACGTCTGGCACGCGGAATCCGCCGCCGATCTCGACCAGTTGCGAGCGGGCAATGATGACGCGCCGGCGGGAGGCCAGTGCTGAGAGCGCCAGCAGCACGGCGGCAGCGTTGTTATTGACCACCAGTGCGGCTTCCGCGCCAGTCAGCCATTTGAGGAGTGCCTCGGCGTGGATCAGGCGCGAGCCGCGCTTGCCCGTGCCCAGGTCGAATTCGAGGTTCGAGTAGCCGTGCCCGACTGCCTGCATGGCGCGGAGTGCGGCTGCGCTCAAAGGGGCGCGGCCCAAATTCGTATGCAAGATGACGCCGCTGGCATTGACGACCGGGATTAGCGTCGGCCTCGTCCACTCTTCCAACATCAGGCGAGCAGACTCGAGGAGGCCTTCACGGTCCGGCAGGGCTTCGCCGTGAGCGCTCAGCCGAACGGTTGGCTCCCCGCCGTTCGAAACGCGCGCCCGCACCTCGTCCAGAACGCTGCGGATGGCTTGCAGGGTGAGTGGACGCCCGTAGGCGGCGATCATTTCCGAAGCCGGTTGAGTCTGCAGGAGTCGTTCGACCGAAGGCAGGGAGCGCAGGTCAGGCATCAGGGATGGGGGGCTGGGAATCGTCAGGTTGGGTCTCAGGCGGCGGCGTGGGCTGCCAGCGGGACCGTTCCCTCATGCGGATGAGATACTCGATGGCGATCATGCCCAGTGCCAGCCCAATCACGTACCACAGCGTGAGAATGTGGCCGAGTTGCAGCCATGCCAGCGTGCTGCCGTAGACGCCGAACCAGATGGCCTGGCGCAGGATAACCGTTCCACTGGCGGGGGGGGCGGAGGGGAAGCGCAAGTTGAGGAACCAGGTGACGGGCAGGGCGGCGCCGGTCAGGGCCGGCGTCCACAAGATGTAGAAACCCCAGCGCGGCCAGACGGTCGGCTCGGTGGCGTAAAAAAGCAACGCCAGGCCGCCCCAGCCGAGGATGAACATGGTCAGGGCCGAGGCGAGGAAGGGACGGAAGGAAGAGCTTGGGCGTGATTCCATGATTGAATTATACCCCACGCGTAAATTAACCCTCGCATTGGTTTATAATACTGATGGTTTGAGGAGGTTTTGATGAACTGGTATGAACGTATTGTGATTGATCCCAAGATACTGGTTGGCAAGCCGGTCATCAAAGGTACACGGCTGGCAGTTGAATTTATCGTGGATTTGCTGGCGCAAGGTTGGAGTGAAGCCGAAATTTTGCGCAACTATCCTGGCTTGACCCACGAGGATGTTGCAGCGTGCCTGAATTATGCCAGCAGTATTTTGAAGGCGGAAAAAGTTTATCCTTTCGAGTCAGTGAGGGTTTGAAATGCGGCTTCTGGCGAACGAAAACTTTCCCGCTGCTGCTGTCAACGCTTTGCGGGAAAAAGGTCACGATGTGACTTGGATTCGTACCGAGGCACCAGGCATCAACGACAAGAGTGTTCTCGCCCGCGCTCAAAGAGAAAGCCGAATTCTCATTACTTTCGATAAGGATTTCGGTGAGTTAGCCTTTCGTTCCCTCCTCCCAGCCGCAAGTGGGGTCATCTTATTCCGCCTTTGCCAGAGCATGGCACGTGACACTTTCACGTGCCTTTTCATTTCCAGCGATTGCTGCTTACTGTTTGCTTCTCACGGATGACTGATAACTCTCTCACTTCATTCTTCCGCCCGCGCGGCGTGGTCATCGTCGGCGCATCCTCCAACCCGGCCAAGCTGGGCTACGGCGTGGCGCGCAACCTGGTCAATAGCGGCTACGACGGCGCGATCCACTTCGTCAGCCAGAAGACCGGCAACCTGTTTGGCAGGCCGATCTATACCAAACTGGCCGAAATTCCCGATCCGGTTGATTTGGCTGTGCTGATCGTCCCTGCACCCGGTGTGCTGGAGGCGTTGCAGGCTTGTGTGCGACGCGGCATCTGCGCCGCGGTCATCGTCTCGTCCGGATTCCGCGAGGCCGGACCGGAGGGGGCGGCCCTGGAAGCGGAAGTCCTGCGCGTAGCCAAGATAAATAAAGTTCGCCTCATCGGGCCGAACTGCATCGGTTTGCTGGACACCCATCTCCCGCTGGATACGACCTTCCTCCCGCCACCCATGCCGGCCGCCGGAGATGTGGCTTTCATCTCCCAATCCGGGGCGATCTGTGCGGCCATCATTGATTGGGCACGCGGACAGGGCTTCGGCTTTTCGCGCCTGATCAGCCTGGGCAACCAGGCGGATGTCAACGAGACGGACATGCTCTCCGCGGTGGCGGAAGACGAGCATACGCGTGTCCTCACGCTCTACATTGAGAGCATCAGCGACGGTCCACGTTTTATCGCCGAGGCCAACCGCGTGGCGCAGCGCAAGCCGGTCCTGGCGCTGAAAGTGGGCAGGTTTGCCAGCGGTCAACGCGCCGCGGCTTCGCACACGGGAGCGATGGCCGGACAGGATGCGGCCTACGAGGCGGCCTTCCGCAAGGCAGGGGTTTTTCGCGCCGCCACCAGCGAGGAGATGTTCGACTGGGCTTCGGCGCTGGCCTGCTGCCCGCTGCCGCAAGGACGCCGGATGGCCGTGCTGACGAACGCCGGCGGCCCGGGCGTGATCGCCGCAGACGCGCTCGAAATCCACGCTCTCTCGTTGGCCGAACTCAGCCCGGAAACTCGACAGGCCCTGGCAAGCCGCCTGCCCCCCGCCTCAGGCCTCCACAATCCGGTGGACATGCTGGCCTCCGCCTCGCCCGAAGTCTACGCGGATTGCCTGCGCTTGTTGTTGGCCGATCCCGGCGTGGACGGCGTGCTGGTCATTTTACCCCCGCCTCCGATGGTTCCTGCTGAGTCTGTCGCTGATTCGCTGATTCCGCTGATTCGTTCTTCCCCCAAGCCGGTCGTGGTGGCGCTGATGGGCGAGCAGCTTATCCAGAAGGCCGCCGTGCGTTTGCGGGCGGCACGCGTGCCTGAGTATCGTTTCCCGGAGCGGGCCGCCTCGGCGCTGGCGGTGCTGGCCGAGCGTGCGGAGTTTTTGGATAAACAGACCCTAAAGGTCTCGCAGACCTTTAGGGTCTCTAAGGCTGCCGCCCGCGCCGCTCTTGCGGATGCTCCCAGCGGACGCTTTCTGGACCCTGGGCCGGCTGACCGTTTAATGGCCGCCTACGGCATCCCGACCGCGCCCGTTAAACTGGCACGCAGTGAGGCTGAGGCTGCCGAAATTGCAGCGGGACTGGGATTTCCCGTCGTGCTGAAAGTCGCCTCGCCGGATATTCCTCACAAATCCGACGTGGGCGGCGTGCTGCTAGGCATCGCCAGTCCTGAAGCCGCTGCCGAAACCTTCCGCACCGTGATCGGGCGCGCCCGCCTGGCCAAGCCGGATGCCAAGATCGAAGGTGTGCATATCCAGCGTCAACTGCCCGATGGTCAGGAAGTTATCCTCGGCGCAAGCCGTGATGCGCAGTTCGGCGCGTTGATGATGTTCGGCTCCGGCGGCGTGGAGGTGGAGGGGCTGATGGATGTTGCCTTCGCCCTCGCCCCGCTGACCCTCTCCGAAGCCGACGAACTGCTGCGCCGCACCTGGGCGGGGAGGAAACTGGGAGGTTTTCGCAGCATTGCCCGCGCGGATGCCGAAGCCGTGAAAGATGTATTGGTGCGCCTGGCGCATGATTTGCCGGAAATCGCTGAGATCGAGATCAACCCGCTGCGCGTGCTGTCAAAAGGCGCGGTGGCGGTGGATGTGAGGGTGAAATTATGACCGCGCCATGCCCTCGGTGGGGGTCAACGTGGCCTGGATCGGGATTGCCATCTTTGCGCTGCTCCGAAAACGTACCGCTCGTAAAAAAGAGAGCGTCTGACAACGCTCTCTGCATTTTTGCGGGGAGAATGGCCTCTTTACCTGCCTTCCAGTCCATAGAATTGCAACTGGCGCGGGGTGATGATGCCGGTGGTTTCGTAGGATTTCAAACGCAACAGATCTTTATCGAAAGTCACGATCAGGCTGGCATTGCCGGTCACTGCACATTCCAGGATGCGATTGTCGTCTTCGTCTGCTTCCACAACCTGCAGGGTGATCTGCGGTTCGACAATTTCAACTATGTCGCGGATGATTTTCAAGAAAAGAGTAACGCGTTCCTGTGACCATCCCAATTTGTTCCGGACTTTTTCTTCCAGTTCGGACAGAATGGCGGGGGATGTGAGCAAGATGATACGGTGGGCGGAGGCCAGTTCGAGGACTGTCTCGGCCTCGTGTCCGTGCAGCGCGGCCGAGATATAGACGTTGGTGTCGAAAACCACCCTGAGCAGCACCATGGATTGTTACCCCAACAACAGTTCTAGTTCCTCGTCGGTATGGATGCCAAGCCGGCTTGCTGTCTCGCTTCCCCATATCCGGATTGTCTGCCAACGCCGCATAAACTGGTAGTGGCGGAAGGCTTCGCGGATCAACTCGCTCTTGGTGCGGTGCTCATCCTGCGCCGTTTCTTCGATCATCTCATACAACTCCGGCGGGACAGAGATATTCAAAATCCGTCTTTTCTGGTTAAGTACAATAGTCATACGATCTCCTGTAATACAATGTATTATAACAGATTTTGACCGTACATTTCCGCGAACAGCGCCGTCGTCCCGCCGGTGTGCCAGAAAAGCGCCGTTTCGTCTTTCTTGAAGAACCCTTTACGGATCAGGTCAATCATCCCGGCTGCGGCGCGGCCGGTGTAGACCGGGTCGAGCAGCAGGCCATCATAGCGGGCGAACAAGTGGATCGCCTCGCGCTCGGCTTCGGTCAGCACACCGTAACCGGCGGTGTTGTAATCCGCATTGACCAGGATCTCATCGGGTGAAAACTCGATCCGCTTGCCCAGCCCCTCCGCCGTCTCGGAAGCCAGTTTTACCACGCGTTCTTGCAAAACCCTCTCCGGCTCGTCCACGCTGATGCCCAGGATTTTGCCCTTGTAACCGAAGAGCCGCGCGCCGAGGACGAGTCCCGCCTGCGTCCCACCGGAGGAGGAGGCAAAGACGATCCAGTCCGCGTCCATGCCCTGGCCGACAAATTCCTCGACGGCGAACGCGTACCCCAGTGCGCCAACCGGGTTTGACCCGCCGTAGGGGACGAGATACGGCTTGTGTCCCTCTCGTTGAGCCTGGTCGAATGTTTGCTGGAGTACGACCTCACGTTGGGACTTTTCCGCCCAGACGATCTCCGCGCCAAAGAGATGGTCGAGCAGGAGGTTGCCGGAAACTTGCGCAGGCGGATCGCCGGTCAATACCAGGATGCACTTGAAACCAAAACGAGCCGCGGCTGCGGCCGTCTGCCGGCAGTGGTTGGACTGCACCGCGCCAGCGGTGATTAGCATTTGCGCACCCTGGGTCTGCGCATCGGCGATCAGGAATTCCAGCTTGCGGATCTTGTTGCCGCCGAATGCCAGCCCGGTCTGGTCGTCGCGCTTGACCAGTAACCGCGGTCCGCCGAGCGCCTCGGTCAGGCGCGGCAGGATTTCGATGGGGGTTGGGAGATGAGCAAATTTCAGGCGAGGTATCATAGAATTTCCTTGTTCTTTGTTAGTGTCTTCGAGCCTTCGTGGTCAGCTTCCAATACTTTGACGCGTGCGTGACATGCCTCTTGCTCTCATGATGTCGAGTAGGCGAGGAATAGACTGTGTGTACAGCTTGTACAGCAACGTACTGGCGGGATAGTCCCACGCGCCCAGCGTGCGCACGACCTGCCCGCCCAGTCCCTCCTTGAAGCGGAACACACCCCACATCGAGTCGCTCTCATCGAAGACATCCGGCGCGCCCCACAAGTCATAAACTGTGCATCCCGCTGCCTTCGCCCGGCGCATGGCTTCCCATTGCAGCAAGTGGTTGGGCATCTTCTCGCGGTGGGTCTGGCGCGACATGCCGTATAAATAATAGGCGCGCCCCGCGAAGTAAAAAACAAAGATTGCGGCGACGGGCTGGCCTTCGACTTCGGCGATTAAGGGTTCGCAGGTTGGCAAGTTCACAGGTTTGAACGTTCCAACATTCAAACTTTCCAACTTGCCAACGTGTGAGTGCATAAAAGTCTGCCAAACGGTTTGGTAATAGTTTTCGTCTCGAATGACGAACCCATCCCGCACCGAGGTTTCCGCATACAACTTGTAGAGCATCGGCAGATCAGCCAGCGTGCCGGGGCGCACGGTCACGCCCTTCTTCTCTGCCAGGCGGACGTTATAGCGCGTCTTCTGTTTCATGCGCGCCAGCAGCTCGTCTTCGGATAAGGTCAGATCAATCAGGACGGTATTGCGGAACTGGATCTGGTCGGACGAAAATAACCAACCGCGCCGGGTCAAATCGGACCTCACGGCCTGTCCGCCGTTATCCCTTCGGATAATACCCTCAGGGCAGGCTTCGGCCATGTCTGCGCTGCCAGGGATTCCCGTCCCCAGCGCCACGTCCGGGTCAATTTTGACGAAGATGGCGCCCTGCTTCCTGGCAAAAGTCTGCAAATCGTCCAGCACGCGGGCGCGAAGGGCGGCATCGTTCCAGTTCATCAACGGGCCCTTCGGGACGTACAGCAGGCACATCTTTTTTGCAAACCCGCTGACAGGTATAGTGCGCTTCAAAATCATGGCAGCAGCGGTGGGCGGGGTAGGGGTTAGGGGATGCGAGTTAGGGGTTACAGGGTATGAGTTACGGGTTACGGGTTGCGAATGCCAGATGAATGGCATCGGCTTCCAGCCGTATTTTGCTTTCACCTGCGCCCATTCCCAAGTTTGCAAAAGGTGCGGATTGGGCAGGCTTGCGATCAATCCATTCCACGCAGAAGGCTCACCGCGAAACG
>Ga0210033_1003947_pt1 | contig 11656 bp, 13 predicted proteins | sample CryGeymeta201501_FD_185465 | JGI IMG/M metagenome (GOLD analysis project Ga0210033, IMG submission 185465) | Groundwater microbial communities from Crystal Geyser aquifers in Utah, USA - Crystal Geyser metaG 2015-01 (SPAdes) (version 2) | ecosystem: Environmental > Aquatic > Deep subsurface >... | reverse complement strand
TTTCATGCTTTGGGGTGTCCTTGTTGAACATGGACGTTAGTGGCTTCGCGCAAACTGATGACACGCATGACATCATCCTCACGCTCCACAAAAACCACACAATAAACCGTCTGCCCAATGGGCGCAAACCCAATCATGCGCAGTTCAAAATAGTCATGCCGGGTGGTGTCAGCATGGCTTATCAGCAAGTCAAATTCGAGGCTTTTAGCCATTGCCAGCGTCAAGCCATGATTCTTGATATTCAAGGCATCCTTTACTGGGTCAAATTCGATTTGCATTCGCTACTTATTGTATGTGCATAAAGTGTAAAGTGCATCTATGACAGGCAGCTTGATCTTAGGTCTTGCCATGCAATATCCTGATCTTGAGTCCGTTTGATTGCATTGAATCAGCCCAAGGCCACGGTGCGAAAGCCGGCAAACACATCGGTGCGCTGGGGCTCAAAGAAATTGCGATAGCGCGGGTGGTGCAGGCGGGCGTGGGTGGCAAAAGAGCCGCCGCGCAGTTCACGGTGGCTGGCAAACCAGGGCTGCGAATACTCACGGTAAGGGCCGGGTGAAAAGCCGGGGTAGCCCATAAAGTCGTCGGCCGTCCATTCCCACACGCTGCGTCCCCAGCCAAAGCCGTTGTGGCTGCAAGCGGCATATTCCCATTCGGCAGCGGTGGGCAAACGCCGCCCGGCCCACAGGCAATAAGCCTGAGCCTCATAGGCGTTGACATGCAGCACCGGGGCATCTGCTGGCAGCGCCAGCCACTGGTCAAACCAGCGCATTTGCCAGTCGCCCTGGGGCGTGCAGCGCCAGTGGGCTGGATGCGCCTGAGCCGACTGGGCACGCCACTGCCCTGCCTGGCCTGGCCAGAACCCTGTGTTTTGGTAACCACCCGCGCTGACAAATTCAAGAAAATCACCCGTTGAAACCGGTGCGCTGTCGATCTCGAAGGCGCGCAGCGTCACCGGCTTGGGTGGGCATTCGTTGTCAAAAACAAAGCCCGTGGTGGCCGAATCTTGCCCCAAACAGAACGCCGCAGCGGGCAAGCTCAGGCACTGCCGCTTGGGCACTTTGGGCAGCACCACACCAACCGGTGCGGGGTAGCCCAGGGCGGCGCGCAACCAGCAAAAGGCCTCAGCGTGCATGTCCTCGTGAAACAGTGCCAGCCGGTAAAAATAAGACGCTTGGGGTGAACAAGCAGCATCACTGGAGATACCTTTGAATGCCGCCAGACACGCCTCAAGCTGACCGGCCAACATGCCAAATACCAGGTCACGTGCAGGCCAGGTGATCTGCCAGCGTTGCGCATGTGCCAGGCAGGCGGAGTTCAGGTGCGCATCGGGCCCGGCATGGCGTGCCGGTAGCGCCGCCCGGGTAAAGCCTTGCGCATCAAGCGTGTGCGGGCCACGCAAAATCCAGAACTCGGCAAACCAGGCAATGTGCGCCAGCTCCCAGGCGATCGGGTTCACACCCGGTTGACAAGGCGGCAACCATTGCGCAGCGCTCAGGTCTTGCACCCAAGCCAAGCTGCGTTGGCGGCTGTCAAGCAGGGCTGTGGCCAGGGCAGCGCCTGTCAGGAAACGGGCATCGGTGCACAGTGCTGGCAATAGCATTTGGCAATCTCTCGGTTTATTGCGGTTTGGCGCGGCACTTTACACAGAGCCAGCCGATGAGCACGACTGCGGCCACCAGCAACCAGAGCCAGGTCGCGCCCGTCAGGTTCAGAATGCTGGCGCCAAACACGTTGAGCAAAATCGTCAGCGGCAAAATGCCCAAGCCGGTGGCCCAGATGAACGTCCACCATGAAATGTTGGTCAACGCAGCGGCGTAATTGAGCAGGTTGAAGGCAATCACCGGGATCAGCCGACCGGTCAGCAGCGCCACACCGCCTTGCCGGGATGACCAGTCGCTCAGGCGCTTCACTTGCTGCTCAGAGAGCATGCGATAGACAAACGGCCGCCCCAGCAAACGCACCAAACCAAACGTGCTGATGGCACCGAGCATGGCTCCAACCCAGGTGATGACCGAGCCCCACCATGGCCCAAACACCATGCCGTTGGCCAGCGTGATGAGCTCCGACGGAAACGGCAAAAACGAATGCACCACCATCAGCACGATCGAGCCCAGCGCCGCCCACGGCCCCCAAGCGCGGATGTGTGCCACCACGTCTTCCATGGTGTTGTCGCCACCCAGGCTGAGTTCGGGCGGCCACAGCCACCACAGGAGACTGCCGACGGCCAGTACCCCCAACACCAGCATGGCCAGGAGCGCTCGGGGCGAAGGTTTCAAATGGGGCACGACGTTGATACTGGGTTGAGAGTGAGCGCTTGAGCGTAACAGGCCAGGCGATGGGTCTGTCAGCGGTTCAAGGCTGCAATCAATGGGCAGGCCACCTGGCCGGTGCTAGCGCAACACTGTTCAACCAGGTCGCGCAGAGCCGCCTCCATAAGCGTCAAGTTAGCCAGCTTTTGCCGCACATCGGTGAGCTTGCTCTCGGCCAACAAGCGGGCCTGGCTGCAATGCGTGCCGTCTTGCAGCCGCAGCAGCTCAAGAATCTCGTCCAGACTGAAGCCCAATTGCTGGGCAGATTTGACAAAGCGCACCCGCGCCACGTCGCGCGCGCCATAGCGGCGAATGCTGCCCAAAGGCTTGTCGGGCGCACACAGCAAGCCCTTGCGCTGGTAGAAGCGAATCGTCTCGACGCTGACCCCGGCGGCCAGGGCAAACGCGCCAATGGTCAGGCTGCCTGTGATTCCGCTTGGGATGCCCTCTGAATTTTTTTGCATAAAACGCTTGACTCCGTACTTGACTACAGACTTATCTTAAGCTGCCTTTCATCACAGATAAACGCTTTGGAGACCAAGCATGACGTTCATGACCCGCATGGCCGATAAAACCGGAACCCTTGGCAGCCTGGTTTCGGCCTTTGGCTGTGCAGCCTGTTTTCCGGCCATTGCCAGCATGGGTGCCGCCCTTGGCCTGGGTTTTTTGCAGGCGTACGAGGGCTTGTTCATCAGCCGCTTGATGCCGCTGTTTGCCGCCATCGCCTTGGTGGCCAATGCGCTGGGCTGGATTAGTCACCGGCAATGGCAGCGCAGTGCGCTCGGCATGGTGGGGCCGACGCTGGTGCTGGGTGCGCTGGGCTGGCTTGGTGGCGAGGGCTGGCCGACTGTGCTGCTGTATGTCGGCCTGGGGCTGATGCTGGCGGTGTCCGTCTGGGACTTGGTGTGGCCGGCCAACCGCCGCTGCGGCCCCGATGGCTGTGAACTGCCCTAACGTCCATGTTCAACAAGGACACCCCAAAGCATGAAACACGCGTGTCCTGCGTAGGGCGGGTTTCAACCCGCCATGGCCGACTGAAGTCGGCCCTACGACACGCCATTCTTGTCAGCTGTGGGCGTTGTTTCACGTTAATGGATCGGTTGGAATGAACATTGACCTTTTCAGCTTCGACACCGTTCACCATTTGGGTGACAGCGCAACGTAACCGATGGAGCCCCTGGCTGCGCGCCTGGTGTTGTTGCTTCTTCTTGTGGGCAGTAGGCCGCCGCGTCGTCTTACCTACCCCGGCGCACCGCAGGCAGCACACTCAGGCGCGTCAAACCGAAGAATCTAGTAGTCCGTTTCACCAAAACCGATACATGAAATCTTGTCTTTTTCCGCCATGCGTTGTGGCTCGTCTTTGCCATAGTTACGGCTAGGTCGCCTCCTCTGGCCTAGGGCAAAAAATCCTTCCCTTTCATTTTGTGTCGTTATTGATAAAGCAAACTACCAGGAGACGGTGGCATCAGCGCGCCTAATTCCCGCATCAATAATGCCTGCATATCAACAGGTTGAGACGCGAGTACTGCCAGTGCAGAAGTGCTTCCGCACCGACAATCTTGTCTCTGCGCAGATCGACAATCGGCTGGTATTGCAGCTCATGCTGACCGTACTCGACGGTTTGTGCCAGTTGAATCTTCGACCGTTCGCCGGTCGCAACACGCCAATTCCCCAATAGGGAAGCGCCTATTTTTCTTCATCCTGCACAGCAGGAAAGTTGTTTCACATCCTTGAAGAAAGTCTGCGCGCAAAGTTTGAGCCCTTCTACCATCGTCAAATAAGGGAACAACTGGTCGGCCAGTTCCTGCACCGTCATGCGGGCGTGGATGGCGATGGCTGCGGTCTGGATAATTTCGCCCGCCTCCGGCGCTACTGCCTGCGCGCCGATCAGTCGGCCGCTGCCCACTTCGGCGACCAGCTTGATGAAGCCGCGTGTGTCGAAGTTGACCAGCGCGCGCGGCACATTGTCAAGCAGCAGCGTACGGCTGTCGGTCTCGATGTTTTGTGTGTGGGCTTGCGCCTCGGTCAGGCCCACCGTGGCAACTTGCGGATCGGTGAACACCACCGCCGGCATGGCGGTCAGATCGAGCGTGGCGTTGCCGCCGGTCATGTTGATCGCTGCGCGGGTGCCAGCCGTTGCCGCCACATAGACAAACTGCGGTTGGTCGGTGCAGTCGCCGGCGGCGTAAATATGCGCTTGGCTGCTGCGCATCGCCTGGTCGATGACGATGGCTCCCTGGGCATTGACCTTGACGCCTGCTGCCTCCAGCGCCAGGCCAGCGGTGTTGTGCGTCCGGCCGGTGGCAACCAGCAATTTGTCGGCACGCAACTCGCCATTGGCCGTGGTCAGCACAAATTCATCATTTGCGTAGCTCGCCTGGCTGGCCTGCGTGTGCTCCAGCACCGTGATCCCCTCAGCACGCAAGGCATCTGTGAGCGTCTTGCCGATGACTGGGTCGTCGCGGGAAAACAGGGTATTGCGTGCCAGGATCGTGACCTGGCTGCCCAGCCGGGCAAAGGCCTGGGCCAGTTCCAGTGCCACCACCGACGAGCCGATCACGCTCAGGCGCGCGGGAATCGTGTCACTGACCAGAGCCTCGGTGGAGGTCCAGTACGGCGTGTCTTTCAGACCGGGTACGGGCGGCAAAGCCGGGCTGGCCCCGGTTGCGACCAGGCAGCGGTCAAATGCCACCGTGCTCTCGCCGCCTTCGTTCAAATCGACTGTCAAGGTGTGGCTGTCCTTGAATCGGGCTGCGCCGCGTAGCACCGTGATGGCGGCATTGGCGTTCAGAATGCCTTCGTACTTGGCATGGCGGAGTTCATCAACCCGTGCCTGTTGCTGGGCGAGCAGAATGCCCCTGTTGATGTCTGGCGCACTTGCCGCTATGCCGCCATCGAACGGGCTTATCCGGCGCAAATGGGCGATGTGAGCGGCGCGGATCATGATCTTGGACGGCACGCAGCCGATATTGACGCAGGTGCCACCGATGATGCCGCGCTCGATCAGGGTGACCCGCGCGCCGAGTTCGACCGCCTTCAGTGCCGCCGCCATAGCACCACCGCCGCTGCCAATGATGGCAACCTGCAATAGGCTGCCACGTTGGGTCGTCGCGGCCTCAAAAGCGCCCCGGTATCCCAGCGCCGCAATGGCTTCCAGCATCTGGTCGCGACTGGCGCTTGCGTCAGCCAGCACCTGTGCGCGATTCTCGGAATAGGAAACCGTGGCATTCTTTACACCAGAAATTTTTTCCAGAGCCTCTTTGACGTGGGTCGCACAGGATGTGCAGGTCATGCCGTCCACTTTGATTTCAATCATTTGTTTACTCCATTGGAATGGGTCGTGCAGCAGGCATCGGCTTTTTGTTTGCGTCGGTAGGCGTAAATGGTCAAGCCGATGAACGCGACCAACGCGGGCAGCAACACATAGTCGAGATAGCCGCTCAGGGCAGACCAGCCGACCACCCCGAGCAGAATCACCAGAATCGGCGTGAAACAGCACAGCGCCACCAGCACCGTGCCAATGACGCTGACCCGCAGTAACGTTTTTGGGTCTTGCATGGTCAGTTCTTGCGTGTGGATGGATAGCCGGCGTTGGCGGTTGCCTTGGTCAGTGCCTGAACACTGGTTTTGGCATCGTCAAAGCTCACCGTAGCCTCACGTTTGTCAAAAATCACATCGATCTTGCTCACGCCTTCGACCTTGGCGAGCGCCGCCTTGACCGTGAACGGACAGGCCGCACAGGTCATACCGGGCAGCGCCAGCGCCACGGTTTTCGTGGCAGCCCAGGTTGGCGCGGCGATAAGGCCGGCCAAGGCGAACAGTGACAACAGTTTTTTGATTTGCGTCGAAACATGGATTTTCATGATGAACTCCGGGTTAACGTGAAACAACGCTCACAGCCGACAAGAATGGCGTGTCGTAGGGCCGACTTCAGTCGGCCATGGCGGGTTGAAACCCGCCCTACGCAGGGCACGCATGTTTCATGCTTTGGGGTGTCCTTGTTGAACATGGGCGTTAGTAGAACAAGGGAAGGACCTAGGGAAAGGCGAGCGCGACCAGCACCAGCGCGGTCACGATCCAGAAGATCAGGATGTAGGTGCTGCGCACTTGCGGGATCGCGCACACCTCGCCCGGCTTGCAGGCGACTGCTGGGCGAAAGATGCGCCGCCAGGCAGCAGGTGGAGGCGCGGATGGCGGCCAGCCCGCCGGTAAAAAGCGCGCCGCGTCCGTTTTGTGGTTCAACCATCTGTTTTTTCTTTCAAAGAGTGGGGCGATGGTTTAAGCATATTTCCGTAGTAAGGTACGGAGTCAAGGGGTTGTTCGAATTATTTTTAAGAATTTTTTGCAATTGGCGCTTGGGTCCGGTTGCTTTCTTGCTGATGGTCAATCTTGCGAGGGCAGTTTTTGCCGGATTTGCTGGCACATAGCCGTAGCTATGGGCCAAAAAGACGGTAAAAAATGAACCGCTGCGGTCGGATTACAGCCGATGTACCGAAAGTCCGACAGACTCCTAGGTTCAAATTGGCGTGCAGCCTGCAATAGGTTGCAATGCCCTGCAGCGGCTGCACGCATTGTGGCTGAATCGCACTTTGGCAACAATGACGCCGTTGCTTGGTCAGGCATTCACGCCTTAATGGATTGTTTAGGTTCAACCCGTTGTTTCACGGCCCGCTCGACACGCGGGATTTACCTGGCTCCGGCGCTGTACGAGGCCGGTTTAGCCAGCCTGACCCGCACCGATGATGACATGGCCCACACTGTTGCATCAGCACCTGCAGTATTTCATTTGCTACTATTAATATAGCTTCTAATGCTTAATAAGCATCCCCCTGCAAAGCCGACGAATTACTTGCTGGCTTCAAAAAAAGGGCATACGTGCTGCGGCAATACATATTTTTTTGATAGCAACTTATGCAATATTGACAGTAGCTAGAGGTCATTAGCATCATGAAATGACCCGGGCTGGTAGCCACAACTAGAATGCGCCACCTGTACTTTTTCCCACAGACCGCTTGTTTTCTTCAATAAGTGCTTATGGACATTGATTATTTCAGTCTCAGTCAGGTTCACCTTTTGGGTGAGATCGCGTCCAACTGAGGAATCTCAGGATGAACCGAAACCTCTGGCTGCTGGCCATCTGCCAAGGCTTGTTTCTGACCAATAACGTCACCTTTATCGCCATCAACGGGCTGGTGGGCTTCAGCCTGGCACCGTTGGGCTGGATGGCCACGTTGCCGGTGATGGGCTATGTGGTGGGCGGCGCGTTTTCCACCGGACTGGTGGCCAAAACACAAAGCCGCTTTGGCCGCAAGACATCTTTTCAACTGGGTCTGCTGGTGGCCTTGGGCAGTGCACTGCTTTGCGCCTATGCGGCCTGGAGCCGCAATTTCTGGTTGCTGTGTGCGGCCACGCTGATCGCCGGTTACTACAACGCCAATGCCAATTTGTACCGCTTTGCTGCGGCTGAACTGGCTGCGGTCGGCTTCAAGGAAAAAGCGGTCTCGCTGGTGATGGCCGGTGGCCTGCTCGGTGCTGTGCTGGGACCGAATCTGGCGGCGCAAACGCGCGCGCTGACCGACGTGCCTTTCATGGGCGCCTACCTGGCGCTGGCCGGGGTGGCGCTGCTGTCGATGGGGGTGCTGGCGTTCATCACCTTCCCGCCTGTGGCCGCCAAAAAAGCGTCGGACGCGGGCCGCCCCTTGGGTCAAATCATGCGCCAGCCGGTGTTCATCGTGGCGGCAGCGACAGGCGCTTTGGGGTTTGGCGTGATGAATTTGCTGATGGCTGCCACCCCGCTGGCCATGCAGCAGTGCAGCTTGCCGTTTAGCGACGTGGCGCTGGTGCTGGAATGGCACGTGATCGGCATGTTTGCACCCGGGTTTTTCACCGGCCACCTGATCAAGCGCTTTGGCGTACTGCCAATCATGGGTATTGGCGTTGGACTGAACGCGCTGTGCATTGCGATTGCGCTCTCGGGTGTCGACTTGCAGCAGTTCTTGCTGGCGCTGTTTTTGTTGGGCGTGGGATGGAACTTTTTGTTCACCGGCAGCACTACGCTTTCCTTGCAAACCTACGCGCCCGAAGAAAAAGACCGGGCCCAGGGCGCGCTCAACTTCTTTGTGTTCGCCACAACCGCAGTCAGCTCGTTTGCCTCGGGCGTGCTGGTAACCACGCAGGGCTGGCAGCTGCTCAATTGGGGGTCGCTGGCTCCGGTACTGGCCTGCGGCGCGGCGCTGATCTGGCTGGCGCGACACCAATCGCGTGTGTGACTTGGGTTACAGACAGAGTCATGTCAACGCTGTCACACTGACATCTTTTTTGAGTAAGGTAGATATGAACCCAAACAATCCATTAGGCGGTGCTTCGTGCCTGCATGATGCCTGGCGGCGTGATTTGCGGCCATTTTGCCCGTCCGTTCGTCGCGTCCATAGCGACGGCTATGAACGCCTATCGGCCAGCCAAACTGCCTCGCAACTCACCTCGCCATGCAGTCATGCCCTAATGGATTTTGGGATGAAAATTAAGTTGTTGACTATGAGATCGGTGCTTGGTGCCGTGTTGGGTGCGATGCTGGGCTTGAGTTTGCCCACGCAGGCGCAAGATCAAAACTTGCTGCCAGAAGCCCGCAAAGTGGCCAGTGCCGTGCCCTCGAAACTTCTGGAGATGCTCAACAGCCAAATCGCCAAAGGCGGTCCGGCCGCGGCGGTGGAAGTGTGCAACGAAAAAGCGCCACAAATGGCCAAAGCCGCCTCTGAGCAAACTGGCTGGGCGATTCGTCGCGTCAGCCTGCGCAACCGCAACCCCAAAGCGGTGCCCGATGCCTGGGAACTTGAAGCCTTGAAAGACTTTGACCAACGTGCTGCCGCAGGTGAAAAACCGGCAACGCTGGAAAAATACGGCGTGGTTGACACCGCCACGGGCAAGGAATACCGCTACATGAAGGCGCTGCCGACACAGCCAGTGTGCCTGGCGTGTCATGGTGCTGCTGAAAACTTTGCGCCCGAGGTGGCTGAAAAACTGCGCACGCTGTACCCGGCTGACAAGGCCACAGGTTATTCCGTTGGTGATTTGCGCGGTGCGATCACCCTGCGAAAAGCCATGTGAAGTCTCTAGCTAAATAGCCACCTAGCCCTTTTATAACAAGCGTATATAGCTATTTAAAACATAGCACTTTACCAGCATTGGATCAAGCCATGAAAACTGCCCATGACCTCGTTGCCGCTGCCAAAACGCGCGTGCAAGAAATTTCTGTGGAACATGCTCAGGCCGCCATTCTGGAGGCCGATGTGTTGGTGGACGTGCGCGAAGCCGACGAATTTGCCGCTGGCCACCTGCCTGGTGCCGTGCATATGTCACGTGGCATGCTGGAGTTCAAGTTCACCGCCAACCCGGCCTTGCAATCGCGCGATCTGGCGGTGCTGCTGTATTGCAAAACCAGTGGCCGAGCCGCGCTGGCTGCTGCTGCCTTGCATGACATGGGCTATTTGAATGTGAAGTCGATTGCCGGTGGCTTTGATGCTTGGACGGCGGCCGACAAACCGGTAGCCAAGCCCGAAGTGCCCTCATTCGAATAGTCCCCTTACCATCGACTTGGGCTGTTGGCGCGAGCACCGCACGCAATTCAGCATTTAAAACGGTGTCTTTCTGCCTGAAGCCAGCGGAGCGGGGCATCACACTAGTCATGCCACCGACCGCAGGATTTTTACTTTTTGATCAATCAGCAACCCAGGCTGACATCCGATCAGAAGTTGTGATTGATACCCACCGCAAACAACCTGGTGTCGGCTTGCAGCGTTTCTGATCCTAATCTGTAGGCACTGTACAAATAAGTCCGCTTGGACAAGGTGTAAGTTGCACCAACAGCGTAGGCATCACGCTTGACCGTGCTTTTATCGTCATCAGACCTGGCGTAACTGGCCGACAACAAGATATTTTCACCAACCGGGACATCCAGACCCAGCTGGTATTCGGCCGCGTCAACGGTTAATCCTTGGTTGTTAATTCCGTCCTTGACGTCGCTGTAAATGACCTTGGCAACTGCGGAGCCGAAGTCATAAGAAGCACCGACCAAGGTGTATTTCACGGAAGGGGTTGCGGCGGCTTTAGGATTCTCCACCTGATAACCCAACTGAACGCCAATCGGCCCCCCGGCAAAAGAAATGCTGGCCGCAGTGACGGCCGATGCGGCAGGGTTTTTCTCGTCCAATGAATGACTCACCGTACCGGTAAAGCCACTGATTTCGGGTGACGTATAGCGAAAACCGTTGATCGGTCGGTCGTTGTAATTCTGGCCGCTGATAAAAGCCGTGTAAATCGGGGCAATATTGGCGTCAAACAAGGCATTCGAAGAACCAATGACATCGTCATAAGCACTCCAGACCTTGCCGATCTGGAATTCACCAAAATCGCCCGACAGGCCAACATAAGCCGTACGGTCAAATGTCTGAGTGCCATTGAGTTGTGGGTTCAGGTCATTTGTTGTTGTACCAGATGCACCCGTATCCAGATCAAAACCTTGTTCCAATTGAAAGATGGCTTTCAAGCCACCACCCAAGTCCTCGGAGCCCTTGATACCCCAGCGCGAGTCGTCGACACCACCGCTGCCAATAGACGTCTGTTTGGAAGTGCCATCATCGACACGACCGCCCCAGACATCAAGCAAGCCGTAAAGCGTCACGCTCGATTGGGCAAATGAAGCGCCCGAAGCAGCAAGCACAGCCAATGCGACTAGATTTTTCTTCATGAATGTCTCCTGGTATATAACGTTATAAATTCGACCGCACAGATCTTGAATTGACAAAACGACGGGCAGGTGTCCGGACGACCTCTACCGCGATTCAATTTTGTAATTTAATGATACGCTAGTTTTGATGTGACCATCAGCTGGTTGCAGCTCGGCGCATCTTCCCTTGGACAAGGTTGGTCAGCCGTCTTTGCCGTCGAGCCGGGTTTTCAGCAATTTATGCTGGCGCTGTTTTTGCTGGCGCTGTTTTTGCTGGGTGTGGGTTGGAACTTCTTGTTCACCGGCAGCACCACGCTCTCACTGCAAACCTATGCACCTGAAGAAAAAGACTGGGCCCAGGGTGCGCTGAACTTCTTTGTGTTCGCCACCACCGCAGCCAGTTCGTTTGCATCTGGCGTGCTGGTGACCACGCAGGGCTAGCTGATATTGAACCTGGGTTCGCTGCTGCCGGTGCTGGCCTGCGGCGCGGCGCTGATCTGGCTGGCGCGCAACGACACTAAATCACAATCAATTCAATAGCTGCTTACGCTTATTCCATAAGGGCTAGAGGCCAATTAATGTATAAATTTTTGCGCCGATGGCCCGGCTAATTTAACGTCCG
>Ga0210033_1003946_pt1 | contig 11661 bp, 9 predicted proteins | sample CryGeymeta201501_FD_185465 | JGI IMG/M metagenome (GOLD analysis project Ga0210033, IMG submission 185465) | Groundwater microbial communities from Crystal Geyser aquifers in Utah, USA - Crystal Geyser metaG 2015-01 (SPAdes) (version 2) | ecosystem: Environmental > Aquatic > Deep subsurface >... | reverse complement strand
GTTCAAACGAAGATGAACCAGTAGCAATAAAAATTTTCTCGGGAAAAGAGTCAATTAACATTTTGAGGCCAAGTCCTATTGAAGGCACGTACTGAGCTTCGTCAATCGCAATAATATCGTAGGGTGTCGCAAATTCTTTGAGAATCAATAGACGTTCAGTTGAAAAAATTTCACGAACGGTAACATCGTCACCAATTACCGAAAGAATTTTTTTATTTGACTGTGTGGCGAGATATTCACGGAGCATTGTGGTCTTACCAATCCGTCTTGGACCGTAGATGATTAGCACCCGCTTTGGCGCAAGGGAAGTTGAGATTGTTTGTTTTCTCGTGATTTTCATATAAATTTATGGTATCAGATACCATAAATTATGTCAAATATATGGTTTATCATTCCAAAATTAGTGGTAATTTATAGATATTTAGCTTAAGTTCCAAAGATAAAATACAACACCTCGTTCAAATTTAGGGGTTTGACCCCTAAATTTACTTAGAATATCCCTGTTTTGGCCTATTCGTGCCAAAATTGTGGATTATTCGTGCCATTTTGGCATGAATAGTGATATAATTTGGCATGAATAATCTATAAAACTATGCTTAGTATAACCGACCGACAATTTCAAATTATTGAAGTAATAAAGAATGCCAAGACTGCCTCATTCCGTGATGTTATGGCAATTTTAGCCACTTATAGCGAACGAACCCTAAAGCGTGAGTTGTCAGATTTGGTTAACATGGGGGTGCTTATAATGAGTGGAGGCGGTCGTTCTGTGGTCTATACAGTTACTGTCCTCGGTCGATTAAGTGTACCAATTATTGGAGAGACATACGCTGTGCCTGAGCCGGAGTCTCGTTTAGGTGCTCTACAAAACTATCAATTTGGATTATGGCAACATTTTCCAACTAAATTATTTTCAGATAGCATTTACCGTGAATTTGAGACTTTAACCACAATCTATCAAGAATCCTTAAGGACACAGTCTGCTGATATACGGAAGCGAGAGTTAGAGAGATTTATTATTGAGCTCTCATGGAAATCGTCACGAATTGAAGGGAATACATATACGTTCCTTGATACGGAACGTCTGCTTAGAGAAGGAGTGTCTTCTTCAATGAATTCTGTTGAGGAAACGCAGATGATTCTTAATCATAAGGAAGCATTTGATTTTGTCATTTCAAACCCTCTTGATAATGGGAAATTGACTCAAGCGTACATCGAGTCACTCCATACCCATCTGATGAGAGATTTACTTGTTGACATGGATTGGCGTCGCTCGGGGGTTGGTATTACAGGTTCAACCTACCATCCACTTGATAATCAGTTCCAAATTGTTGAAGCGTTGGATGATTTGTTACAAGCCATTGAAAGGATGGCAACGGTATACGATAAAGCATTTCTTTGCTTGTGTGGGATTAGTTATATTCAACCGTTTGTAGATGGTAATAAGAGAACAGCACGGCTTCTGGCAAACGCCTTACTTCTGAGTGGTATGGCCGCACCACTTTCCTATCGTAGCATTGATGAAGTTCACTATCGGTCAGCACTCCTCGCATTTTATGAACAATTGAGTATTATGCCAATGCAAAAGATTTTTACTGAGCAATATGAATTTGCAGCTAAAAACTATCATTAAAATCTAATTATAAATAATGGTAGTACCTCCTTTTATTAACCCCGTGGGTGGTCGGTGAAGTGAGAGATGGTAGGCAACTAGTTTAATTTCCCGAAGGAGATTATTTTTTGGTGGGGAGAGAGATGTAGATGAGCTTTATTTTAATCAGCTTTTAATCCTGTTGTGGTATTCATTTGCAAACAGGTTTGAATAAAATATCTTACAAGAGTTTGCTATAATATAAACACGACAAGTTCTTTTGTTCGTTAATTTTTTGGAAATCAATGCGAATTGCTGATGATCAATTAAAGCGGTTTATATTAGATTCAAGTTTAGCTACTAAGGCGGATATTTCTGTCGCGGAAAAAGTAGCCAAGGATGAAAATCGTACTTTAGCCGAGGCCTTAATGGCTGGTGGTTATATGACTGAAGACGATATGCGCCGAGTGGAGTCTTATATTCTCGGTATTCCTTTTGTTTCTCTTAAAGATGTTAAAGTAGATTTTGAAATTTTATCATTGATTCCTGAACCGGTGGCGCGTACTCATAATATTATTGCTTTCAAACGCAATGAAGGTTCGCTGGAAGTAGCCATGCTAGATACTGACGATTTACCAGCGATTGATTTTATTAAAAAAAAGGTCGGACTAAAAATCATGCCTCGTTTAACCGATACTGAATCAATGCGTTTAGCTCTTCAGCAATATCAAAAAACTCTGAAAGATGAATTTGGCGATATTATTATGCGGGATGCTGCTAAATTGAAAGTGGTGTCAGAGAATAATGGCGAGGAAACGTCTGAAGCTGATTTGAAAAAAATGGCTGAAGATTTACCAGTAGTGCGGATTGTGGATACACTGTTACGTCACGCTATTATGCAGGGCGCGTCCGATATTCATATTGAGCCAATGGAAGACGAGGTCTTGGTTCGTTATCGGATTGATGGAATTTTAAATGATGCTATGAAGTTACCGAAAATCGCGGCTGGGACCATTGTAGCCCGTCTCAAAGTGCTTTCTAATCTAAAACTTGACCAAAAGCGTCTTCCCCAAGATGGCCGTTTCAAAATGGAAATGGATGGTCAGAAAGTGGCCTTTCGGGTTTCCATGCTACCAGTTTATTACGGCGAGAAAATTGTGATGCGTCTTTTGCGCGAAAATCGTAGTGGATTTTCTCTTGAAGGGATTGGTTTTCATGGTTCAACTTTGGAACGAATTCATAAAGCTACCAGAGCAACGACAGGAATTATTTTGATCACTGGTCCGACTGGTTCGGGAAAATCAACCACTCTTTATACGGTGTTGGATTTGCTGAATACTCCAGAGGTAAATATCTCCACTGTAGAGGATCCGATTGAATATCAGATGCCTCGTATCAATCAAACACAAGTCAAACCAGACATTGGTTTTACTTTTGCTTCTGGTTTACGGTCACTGATGCGACAAGATCCCGACATTATTATGGTGGGGGAAATTCGTGATCAAGAGACAGCTAGCTTGGCTATTAATGCCGCTTTAACAGGACATTTAGTTTTAGCGACTGTTCATACTAATTCCTCGTCTGGCACGATAGCCCGATTAATTGATATGGGAGTGGAATCTTTTCTACTAGTCTCAACTTTACGGGTAGCTATCGGACAACGTCTAGTCCGTAAATTATCCGATGACAAAACACCTTACACCTTAACCAAACCAGAACGTGATGAATTGGCCAAACACGCTGATTTAGATTTAGTTTTAAGGACGCTAAAAGAGGAAAAAATTATTCATCCCGATGACACTTGGAATAATATTACCTTTTACCATCCCAAAGAAAATGGTGAAACAGAAGATGGTTATCATGGTCGAATGGGAATTCATGAAGTGTTAGAAATGTCACCCACCATTAAAGATATGGTAATGTCTCATAAGACGGGCGATGAAATTGAGATTCAAGCTTGCAAGGAAGGCATGTTAACAATGATGGAGGATGGCATCTATAAAGCCGCCAGAGGTCTTACTAGTATTGAGGAAGTGCTTAGAGTAATTAGTGAATAATCCAATATGGCAAACTTTATTTATAAAGGTGAGGATGCCCAAGGTAATAAAATCTCGGAAAAAGTGATTGCGGATGACCGTTATGCCGTTTACGACATCGCCCGTAATAATGGGCACACTATTTCCAGTATTCAGGAAGCTAAAAAATTTCAATTAAAAAGTTTTTTTAATTTTGGTCATCTTAATTTACTCTTAAGTCATGTAAAAAATGACGAGTTGGTGATGATGACTAGAAACCTTGGTTCAATGCTGACTGCCGGTCTTACGGTTACCCGCGCTTTATCGGTGATTGAAAGACAAACAAAAAATTTAAAATTAAAAAATGTTGTCAAACAGATTGGTGCTAAAATAAATAAAGGCGATTCCTTTTTTGTATCACTTCAGGATTTTCCGGAGGTGTTTAGTGATTTATATGTGGCGATGATACGAGCAGGAGAAGAAAGTGGTAATTTAGCAGAGTCATTACAAACTCTAGCCATTCAGATGGAAAAATCCTCCACCATCAAAAAGAAAATTAAAGGGGCGATGATTTACCCAGCTATTGTAATTACCGTGATGTTTGTCATTGGTATCTTAATGATGATTTTTGTCATGCCAACAATTACAGATTTATTTAAAGGAATGAACAAGGATCTACCAGCCACCACTCAAGCATTGATTTCTACCAGTGACTTTTTAGTCAATCACACCTTTTTGGCTTTACTCGGCATCATTAGTGTAATCAGTGGATTTATTTATTTTTTGCGCACCAAGATTGGCAAATATACGACTTCTTGGTTGGTACCAAAATTACCGGTTATTGGCACTCTGGCCAAGGAAACAAATTCTGCTCGTACGGCCCGCACTCTTTCATCATTACTTAATTCTGGAGTGGATGTTATTCAGGCCCTGGAGATAACTGAAGAAGTGGTGCAAAATATTTTTTATAAAAGAATTCTTCGTACCGCGCGCAATCGGGTTGAGAAAGGTACAGCCCTCTCCGAATCATTTATTGAACGACCAGATCTTTACCCGATTTTGGTGGGAGAAATGATTTTGGTGGGAGAAGAGACTGGTCAAATAGCGGGAATGCTAAAAGAATTAGCCATTTTTTACGAAACGGAAGTGGAACGTAAGACTAAGGATTTATCTACTATTATTGAACCGCTTCTGATGGTGGTAATTGGCGCGGGGGTGGGCTTTTTTGCCATGGCTTTAATTGGTCCAATATATTCTATCTCTGATGGTATATCTTAATTTAAAAAATAATAAGAGGGGATTTTCTTTACTAGAGGTTATTATTGTGTCCGCCATAATCACCTTATTTTTTGGGGAGTTATTTGGTGGCATTCATTATACTTTGGCGCTTATCACTGACAGTAAAGCTAAACTAACTGCTTTATCGGTGGCGAATGATGCCATGGAATATCTTCATTCTTTGTCTTATGACGCGGTTGGTACGGTGGCGGGTATTCCCAATGGTTTAATTCCCCAAGTTAGTACCAGTACCCTAAATGGTATTGAATTTGAAAAAAGGGTTTTGGTTGAATATGTGGATTCACCCGCTGATGGTTTAGGTCAAGCTGATAGTAACGGCATCACTACTGATTATAAACAAGTTAAAGTGACAGTTGGTTGGGTGAGTGGCGGACAAGCGAAACAGATTTTTTTGGTCAGTCTAATTATTCCGAGGTCCATTGAAAGTGATGAAGGAGGCGGTACCCTGCGAGTAAATGTGTTTGATGCGAATATTATTCCTTTGCCAGGAGCCAGCGTGCGAGTGATAAATAACACATTATCACCTCATATAGACATCACTCGCACCACTGACGCCTCTGGCATTGCCCTCTTTAGTGGTGCACCAGCTGGGGCCGACTATGAAATTTTTGTGACAGCCAGTGGATATTCCAGTGAGCAAACCTACATGGCTACAGTAGACCTACCAAATCCGACCTCTAGGCCAGTGGCGGTTCTTGAAGCAGATGTTTCCACAATGAATTTTTTTATTGACAGACTAAGTACCCTGGACATTACTACACTGGCGGATAAGACCAACCAGATAGTTTCTGAACAGTTTAATGATTTGTCGGGAGTGGCCACTTCCTCCGCAGTTACCGCAAATGCTGGTTCATTAGTATTAACTGATGTCGCTGGCTCATATAGTCCAAGTGGTGAGGCATTTTTGGCCTCGACCTCACCAGCTATTTTGCAACAATGGGATAAGGTTGAGATGACGTCAGTCGTCCCAGCTGATACCACTTTAATACTCCAGCTATATACAGGAACAAGCACCTATATTTTGGTTCCGGACAGCGCTCTTCCGGGCAACGGTGTCGGTTTTTCCAGTTCGCCAGTTGATATTTCCGGGCTAGATGTTGCAACTTACCCATCATTAGTAATTGGCGTACAATTGGCTACTACTAACTCAACCATTACGCCAGCAGTTGATACTATTGTTATTCAATATGTAGAATCAGAAACCCCGCTCGGGTCGGTGTCATTAATCTCTCTGGGTGCAAAGACGATTGGTACCGATGCGAGCTCTAGCCCAGTTTATAAAACTGAATTGACTGGTACTAGTAATGGGTCCGGCAAGTTAATTTTTAGTGATGTTGAATACGACAGTTATACCATCAGTGCTACTGGATACGACATCAGAGAAGCTTGTCAGGCAAATCCAGTGAAAGTTTTTCCCAATACCAATACCGAATTATCTCTTATTCTTGGTAGTAACACTGTCAACTCTTTACGGGTCGTTGCCAAAACCTCTCTCGGCACAAAGTTGTCTGATGCTACGGTTACATTAAGTAGACCTGGTTTTTCAGCTAGTGGTATTACTAGTCCTTGTGGCCAAGTGTACTTCGGCAGTCTGACATCTGCCGATGATTACGAACTGTTGGTTGAGGCGATTGGATATGTTTCTCAAACAATGGGCTCCACCACTGTTAGCGGGGACACTGTCAAAACAGTCACTTTCTAAATTATGTATCTCTCTACTTTCAAATATCATCTAAACCACAAAATATCCCGACTTGGTTTCACCTTGGTGGAAATGCTAATAGTCATAGGTATTTCCACCGTTTTGATGATGGTTATTACTGCCAGTATTACTTCACTCTATAAAAATAATAGTTACACCTTTGCTCAAGCTAATGAAACTGATTCGGCCCGGCGTGGGTTACAGACCTGGGTTAAGGATGCCAGAGAAATGACTTATGCAGTTAATGGGGCATACGCGATAGTTTCCTTGGCTGACAATGAGATGAGTTTTTATAGTGATATTGATCACGACAATGCAGTTGAATACGTTAAATATATTTTGAATGGCACTACATTAGAAAAACGAATTCATAACCCTTCTGGGTCACCGGCCGTATATAATATGGCCATGCCAGATTCAGTTGAAATACTGTCTGAGTATATCCAAAATGGTTTACAAAATGTGCCAATTTTCAATTATTACGATAGTGCGGGTGTAGAATTAGTATCTCCAGCAACAATGATTAGTGACGTTCGTTATATCACCATGCATATTATTGTTAACATTGATCCCTTACGTTCTCCGGGTGAATTCATGCTTCAGGGTAGCGCGGCGCCTCGAAATCTAAAGGACAATCTCTAATTTATGACTACTAAAAACAGACAGCAAAACAGACTCCACGGTGGCTACCTGATGGTTTTGGTTTTGGTCTTTAGTAGTGTGCTGCTCACCATCGCTACTTCATTTATTAGTTTTATTATTCTCCAGAGTAAGGTCATTACGCAACGTGTCCAGTTTGAACAAGCTGGTCAAATTGCTGAAGCCGGACTCAATTATTACAAATGGTATTTGGCACATTATCCTGATGACACCACTAACGGTACTGGTGTGGCTGGCCCTTATGTCAATGTCTATAATGATCCCGAGGGTGCAGCCATTGGTGAATATTCACTAACAATCGCCAGTTCTACCTATTGTGGGGAAATATCATCCATAGATGTCATATCGGAAGGACATACTTATGCCAATCCGGCTGTCAGTCGCACTGTACAGGCACATTATGCTCAACCGTCCGTTGCTGAATATTCTTATATTTTGAATAGTGATGTTTGGGCGGGAGAAGATCGAGTAATAACCGGCCCCTATCACTCCAATGGTGGTATTAGAATGGACGGAACTAATAGCTCGGTGGTGACTAGCGGTCAATCAACTTGGACTTGTAATTCAAGTTTTGGCTGTTCACCTTCAGGGACAAAAGATGGCGTCTTTACCACTACCACTAATCCTAACACCTCACTTTTTTCTTTTCCTTCAGCCCCAATAAACTTCGCTGGTATTACGGTTGATTTGGCCTTGATGAGGGATCGGGCAAAGTCTGATGGTATCTATATTGGTCCTTCAGATAAGTCAGGGTACCATTTGATTTTTAAAGCAAATGGTAAGGTTGAGGTCAGGAAAGTTAATTCCAAAGAAAAAGAACCAAAGGGATATGCTTGGGGTTACTACATGCATATTTTGAATGGGACTAGTTTGGTCGGTGAATACACCCCGCCCAGTGATTGTCCGTTGATTTATGTTGAGGACCAAGTGTGGTTGGAGGGGGTGGTGAACGGCAAAGTTACTTTGGCAGTAGCCGATCACGAAACATCAGGAGATGATGACGAGGATGAAGACGGAGGTTCAGGACCTTCAATTATTTTAAACGACAACATTACTTATGCTAATGCAACCTCTGGGTTGTTAGCCATGGGTGAGTATGATGTTTTAGTGGGGCTAGTTGTACCAGACGATATGGAAGTAAATGGTATTTTCATTGCTCAGAATGGTCATTTTGGGCGAAATTATTATGGTTATGTACCTAGTGGATGGAGTGGTTATAATAAACGAAATTCTCTTACTATTAACGGCACCATTGTTTCCAATGGACGAGTAGGAACACAGTGGGTATGTAATTCCGATCCTGCTTATTGTTCAGGATTTAAGTTAAGATTCAATAATTATGATCGTAACCTAGTGCTGGCACCACCACCTTTAGTGCCACGAACTTCTGATGTTTATACCTTTTCTGATTGGCGGGATAAATAGAATGGATATTTGTGTGGTAGGCGGAGGGAGCGTAGCTCCCTCCGCCTACCTTTATGTTACAATTCTTACAATATGAAAAAAAATCGCCAACCGTTAGTGATTGCTAATTGGAAGATGAACCCACAATCTATAGTAGAGGCCAAAAAGATATTGGGGGAGATAAAAAATACTGCTAAAAAATATCCGTCTGTTCTGGTAATGGTAGCCCCCCCAGCTATTTTTTTGACTGAATTAAATAAGGTAGCAGGTGGGGCAATCGCTTTAGGAGTTCAAAATATTCATTTTGAACCTTCAGGCGCTTTTACTGGTGAAATTTCTCCCACTATGGCGGCTAACTCTGGTGCTAAATTTATTTTAGTCGGACATTCAGAAAGACGAGCTAAGGGTGAATCAAATGAAGAGGTGGCAAAGAAAGTTTTGGCCATTTTGAAAGTCAGATTGACGCCAGTAGTATGTGTCGGTGAACGCGAGCGCGATGATCAGGGTAATTTTTTCTCATTTATTGAAACTCAAATTGAGTTGGCTTTTAAGAATTTACCAAAAACTCGTTTCAAAGACATAATAATTGCTTACGAACCGATTTGGGCAATCGGTACTGGCATTAATGCCACCGTAGAAGATGTTAAAGAAATGCAATTATTTATTTTGAAGATTTTAACTAAACATTTCGGGAGAGCGGTTGCTTCTCAAGTACGAATTATATATGGTGGCTCAGTCAAAGCTGATAACGCTATTAAGTTGTATCAGTCGGGTGGAATAGACGGTTTTCTGGTGGGTGGAGCCAGTTTAAATCCAGCTGAATTTTCAGCTATCATTGCCAGCGCAGCAGTTTAATTTTTTTTATGAGATGTATTACTGAAGTTGATGATTTAGAGAATAAGTTTGTGATAGTACGTTCATCTGGTAACGTTCCTATTATAGATGGACAAGTGACTAATATATATCGGTTAAAACGCTCTTTAGCCACGCTTTCGTTTTTAAGTAAACAAGGAGCTAAGGTAATTGTGATTGCCCATATTGGTCGAGAGTTGTCAGACACTTTGTTACCAGTTTTTGAAGCATTTAATAAATTAATTCCGATGCGTTGGGGAGGATTAATTGGTAGTCCAGAATTTAAAAGTGCTCGCGCTTCACTACAAAGTGGCGAAATTCTCTTGGCAGAAAATCTTCGGCAGGATCCTCGGGAAATTGAAAATGATAAAAACTTTGCTCAAGAATTAGCTGATTTAGCTGATATTTATGTTAATGATGCTTTTGATAATATTCATCGTCAACACACCTCAATGGTGACATTGCCAACTTTACTTCCGTCTTTCGCAGGCATTAATCTAATGGCAGAAATAACGGAATTAGAAAAAGCTAGACAGCCAATTTCACCTTCGTTATTTATTTTAGGTGGCGCAAAATTTGAAACCAAAATGCCGTTAGTGGAAAAGTATCTTGAATTGTATGATCATGTCTTTGTAACGGGAGCCTTGCTTAATGATATTTTAAAAGCCAGGGGTGATGAGATTGGTACTTCTTTGATATCTGACGTTTCTTTAGTTGGAACACCATTCTTGGATAATCCAAAATTATTGCCAGCGATTGATGTAGTGGTTGAAAGTAATCGTGGTACGCGCATTTCCTCTATTCATGATATTTCTCCTGTGGAAAAAATAATTGATATGGGGCCAGCTACTTTAGCGTCATTGCTACCACTCGTAAACAATGCCAAGACCATACTTTGGAATGGACCACTCGGTCTTTATGAAAAAGGGGCTATCGGAGGAACGGAAATTTTAGCTAAACAAATAGCTGGCTCTGGTGCTTTTAGTATTGTGGGGGGTGGAGATACTGTGGCTGCAATTGAGTCTCTAAATTTAAATAATAAATTTGGTTTTGTTTCTACTGGAGGTGGGGCGATGCTAACATTTTTAGAACTAGGTACCACTCCAGCCATAGAGGCATTAGGGTAGTTGTGTTAAACATGGCCGAGTAAGCTTCGCTTACTCGGCCATGTCCATTTTTTTTATTGAAGAATCTGAGCTAATCTTTTTGCTACCGCCTTCATTTCAATTGGGTTAGTGTTAGCGTGAAGTGGTTTTTTGAAAACACCATCACCAGTGTGTCTCGGAATAACATGCAGATGAGCATGAAAAACTTCTTGTCCAGCTACCGCACCATTATTCATAACAATATTTATACCCTCAGCGAGCTTTTCATCTATTAAAGCCGTGGCTATTTTTTTTGCCACCATTATCATCTGACTAAGTGTTTCATTATCACCATCAAAAATATTAACAATGGGTTTCTTGGGAACCACCAAGGTATGTCCATAATTTATGGGTTCAATGGTAAAAAAGGCGATAACCTTATCATCTTCATAAATAATATCAGCGGGAATTTCGCGGTTAATAATTTTGGTAAAAATTGATGTTTCTAATTCAGTTTTCATGGGGCTATGGTAACATACAGCATATTCATTATGGAACCCCTCTTTACTTATAGTCCGATTATACCGCCTTTGATTCAGGAGAAATTGGGTCAGTACTCTCTCATTTTACAACAATTGTTATGGCAAAGAGGAATTGAAGATGCGACCACGGCGGAATTATTTTTGCATCCAGATTATGATACAGAATTATATAACCCACTATTATTACATGATATTAAATTTGCTTGCACTCGTATTCACAAAGCGATTAAAAATAAGGAAAAAGTGGCAATTTTTAGTGATTATGATTGTGATGGAATTCCTGGTGCGGTCATTCTTCATGACTTTTTCAAAATAATTAATTTTACGAATTTTCAAAATTATATTCCGCATCGTCATTTTGAAGGCTTCGGTTTGAGTAGAGAGGCAATAAATAAACTAGCGGCTGACGAGGTAAAGTTAATCATTACTATTGATTGCGGTACTAATGATAGAGAAGCAGTGGTGCAAGCAAATAATCTTGGTATTGATTTGATTATCACTGACCATCATG
>Ga0210033_1003943_pt1 | contig 11665 bp, 12 predicted proteins | sample CryGeymeta201501_FD_185465 | JGI IMG/M metagenome (GOLD analysis project Ga0210033, IMG submission 185465) | Groundwater microbial communities from Crystal Geyser aquifers in Utah, USA - Crystal Geyser metaG 2015-01 (SPAdes) (version 2) | ecosystem: Environmental > Aquatic > Deep subsurface >... | reverse complement strand
AGGCGCGAGGCATCCGCATCGAGCTGTCGCTGTCCGACGACACCGCGCCCTGCTGGGGTGACGACGACGCGATCCGGCAGGTCTTCTGGAACCTCCTGGACAACGCCATCACCGCGTCCAGGGACGGAGGCTGCGTGGAGATCGCCGTCAGTCACCAGGGCGACGACGTCTGTCTGCAGGTCCAGAACGGCGGCGACGGCATCGCGCCCGCGGCCCGCGACAGCCTGTTCGACTTCTTCTCCAGCGGCCACGCCCACGGCATCGGCATCGGCATGGCCCTGGTGCGCCAAATCGTCGACCGCCTCGGGGGCAAGGTCGAGCTCGCGGACGCCCAGCCGAACGGGGCCACCGTGCGCGTGCTCTTGCCGGGCCTGGCGTCGCACCCGCCGCAGGACGGCGACTCGCAGGACGCCTTCGGCTAGCGCTCGAGCGCTTCGACCACGACGTCGTACACGCGCGAGTCGAAGAGCAGCTCGTTGTGTCCGAGATCCTCGAAGTGGATCACCTGCGCCTGATCGACGGCGCCCGCGCTGCTCGGAGGCGTGACCATCTTGTCGCGACCGGCCACCACGGCGGTGTGGGGAATCGACTCACCCCCACGGGTGACGGACGTCCCGAGCTCCAGAATCGCATCGCTGTCGGGCCGCAGGGCTGTGGCGAGCACGCCAGGCACGTAGAGCACGCTGCGCGTCCCGGCGTGGGGCGTGGCCAACGTGATCAGGCGCTCGACGCTGCGCGCGCCCGGGGAGAGCTGGATGTAGCGGCGGCACAAAAGTCCACCGAGGGAGTGCCCCACGAGCGCGAGGCGACTGGACTTGGGCACGCGCTCCTCGATGGTGCGCGCGAAGCGCTCGGTGATGACGTCGAGGCTCGAGAGCGGGCCGTAGTTGAAGTCGAGCGTCTCCCACGTGGTGCGCCGCGTGACCTCCTCACGCATGGGATCGAAGACCGGACCCGCCGCCATGAAGCCGTGGACGAAGACGGCCACGCGTGGGCCCATGGGGCGCTGCGCGGTTCGGCGCAGATTCTTGGCGATGAGCCACCCTTGCTGAACCACCGCCTTGGCCTCGCGGCGGAAGAGCGATTCGGGCAGCCCCTCACGCATAGCGCGGCACCCAGCCCTCCGCCTGATACCAGCGCAGCACGTACTCGAAGGCCTTGGCCCAGTCCGTGTGGCGCGGGCGGAAGCCCTGCGCGGCGAGGGCGCTCGCGTCCACTTCGAGCGGCTCGTACAGCAGCGTCATGGCCTCGCGATCCATGCGCGGCCTCAGCGCTGCCTTGATGGCGTGGCGCCGCGTGACGAGTCCCCAGGACAGGAGCGCCGCGCGGTCGGCGACCTGGTAGGGCCCCGGCGCCAACAGCAGGCGCGAGATCCAGCGCATGGGCTTCGCGGGCATCGTCAGGCGCCCGAGGGTGGGCAGGTCGTAGGCGCGAAAGGTCTCCGTGAGTCGATCGCCAAGGGTCCAGGCGTCGCCATCCGAGACGTTGAAGGTGCGGCCGGCGGCCTCGTCGCGCTCGAGCACGAAGAGCGCGGCCCGGGCCACGTCCTCTGCGTGCGCCATGGTCGCCAGGGGCCCTCCGCTCAGGCCCGGCAGGCGTGGCATGGTCAGGCGCAGGATCGGTCCGACGGCGAGCAGACTGGCAGCGAAGTGTCGACCGCGGCGACCGTAGATGGGCGCCGGGCGCAGGATGGTCACGGGCAGCGACTCGCTGGCCGAGAGCAGCCCACGCTCCGCGGCGAGCTTGGACTGACCGTAGGGGCCGCGAGGGACGAGCTCCGTGCTCTCCGGCAGGGGACCTGCGGCGCTGCGGTAGAGCGTGGCCGTGGAGAGATGCACCATGCGACGCGCACCGGCCTTGGCCGCCGCGCGATAGAGCGCGAGGGTGGCGTCGGTGTTCACCTGGAAGAGCTCCTGCGCCGTGGCGTCCGCATCCATCTGCGCCGCCGTGTGGATGACGAAGTCCACGCCCTTCACCAGCTCGTCGGCGACTCCGGGCACGCGCAGATCCGCGGGGCGCACCTCCCCGCGGACGGGGACGCTCATGCCGCGGGCGATCCGGTCGCTCGCGAACACGCGATAGCCCTGCGCCTCGGCCAGCGAGACCACGTAGCGGCCGACCGTGCCCAGAGCGCCGGTGACGAGGAGTGTCGAACGAGGCTTCATGACAGCCACTCCGTGAGCAAGCGCCCCGGCTCGGGCGCGCGCATCAGCGCCTCGCCCACGAGCACCGCGTCCGCCCGACTCTCGCGAGCCAGCGCGAGCTCTTGATTGCCACGCACGCCACTCATCAAGACCCCGATCCTATCCGAGGGCAAGGCCTCGAGGAAGTCCGCAGCCTGCTGAAGATCGACGCGAAAGCTCGCCAGATCCCGGGCGTTCACGCCGAGCACGCGGGCCGGCGTCGCCAGCGCACGGTCGATCTCGGCGCCGTCCGCCGCCTCCACCACGGGCTCGAGGCCCAGCTCGAGGCTGCGGCGCACCAGCGCGTCGAGCTCCGCGTCGGAGAGCGCGCGCACCAGCAAGAGCACCATGCGCGCGCCCACGCTGCGCGCGAGCTCGAGTTGAGCCTCTTCCAGCACGAAACCTTTGTAGAGCACGGGACTCGAGCATGCCCGAGAGACCCGGCGCACCGCCAAATTGCTGCCGCCGAAGCCGGGGGCGTCGGCGAGCATGCTCACCGCCACCGCGCCCGCTCGCTCGTAGCCGCGCGCGATGCGCACCGCCTCACCGGCGGACCACGGCCGTATCTCCCCCGCGCTTGGGCTCCTGAACTTGATCTCGGCGATGATGCGCGGCGCCGCGCCCGGAGGTCGGCGCAAGGCGGCCAGCAAGCTCTCGCGGGAGAGCCTCGATCCTTCGGGCACGGCCGACGCGATGAAGCCATGGCCTCGGCGTCGCTCGTTCTGCCGACGCGTGCGCGTCAAGATCTCCGAGAGATAGTCGCGGGCGCCCGCTCGCTGCACGCTCACGAAGCCTGACTCCGCGCGATCCAGGCATCGAGGCGGCGCGTAGCCTCCCCCGAGTCGATGGCGACCCTCGCCAGCTCCGTGGCCTCGTGCAGGTCCGACGCGCGGCCCGCGATCACCAGCGCGGCCGCCGCGTTCATCAGCACGGCCGTGCGCCTTCCACCCGGCTCGCCGGCGTACACGGCGCGGATGATCTCGGCGTTCTCGGCCGCGTCGCCTCCGCGCAGCTCCTCGGCCGAGGCCGGCGCGAGCCCGAAGTCCTCGGGCGTGACCTCGGTCAGGGAGACGCTGTCCGCTTCGACCCTCGCGACGCGCGTGCTGCCCAGGGGCGAGATCTCGTCGAGCCCGCCGGCTCCGTGGACCACCCAGGCGCGCGCGCATCCGAGCAGGCGCAACACCTCGGCCACGATCTCGACGCGGTCCTCGGCATAGACGCCGACCAGCTGATGCGTCGCCCCCGCGGGGTTCGCCAGGGGTCCGAGCAGATTGAAGAAGGTGCGCAGCGACAGCTCGCGCCGGACAGGCGCCGCGTGACGAAGGGCGAGGTGATGCGCGGGCGCGAAGAGGAAGCCGATGCCCACGTCCTCGACGCAGGCGCGCACCTGCGCGGGCGAGAGATCGATGCGCACGCCCAGGGCCTCGAGAACGTCGGCGCTGCCCGCACGCGAGGAGACCGCCCGGTTGCCATGCTTCGCGACGCGGACTCCCGCCGCCGCCACGACCACGGCGGTGGCGGTCGAGATGTTGAAGGTGCCCAGGCCATCGCCTCCGGTGCCGCAGGTGTCGAGCAGCACGCCCTCGCCCACCAGCTCCACGCGAGCGGCGTGGGCACGCAACACGCGGGCGGCGGCGGCGAGCTCCCCTGCGGACTCGCCGCGCATGCGCAGCGCGACCGAGAGCGCCGCGAGCTGCACGGGGCTGGCGTCACCCGAGAGGATGCGCTCCATCGCGTCCTCCATGCCCGCGTCCGAGAGCGTCTCGCCCTCGACGACTCGGCGCAGCGCGTCGCTCAGCACGCGGCGCCCTGGATCTCGGGCCGCTCGAGCTGGCGAGTCAGCGTGTCGAGCCAGCACGCGAGCAGGTCGTGGCCGTGCTCGGTCAGGAACGACTCCGGATGAAACTGCACACCCTCCAGCGGCAGCGTGCGATGACGCAGCGCCATGATCTCACCCTCAGGGGTGCGCGCGCTGATCTCGAGGCAATCCGGCAGCGTGCTCTCCTCCACGATCAGCGAGTGGTAGCGCGTGGCGGTGAAGGGGTCGGGCAGGCCCCGAAAGACCCCGCGCCCGTCGTGATGAATCTCCGAGGTGCGGCCGTGCATCAGCCGCGACGCCCTCACCACCTTGCCGCCAAAGGCCTCCGCCAGCGCCTGGTGACCGAGGCAGACGCCGAGCATGGGCAGCGTGGCTCCCAGCTCGCGGATGACGTCGAGCGTGATGCCCGCGCTCGGAGGCGCGCCCGGCCCCGGTCCCAGCAAGACGCCCGCAGGCTCGAGCGCCGCGAGCCCCGCCACGTCGATGGCGTCGTTGCGCACGACGCGCACCTCCGCGCCCAACTCAGCCAAGTACTGCACCAGGTTGAAGGTGAAGGAGTCGTAGTTGTCGATCACGACGACCATCGTCCCCGACGTACCCGCCGCCGCGTCCACGGTCAACGGCCTGCGGCCGCCGGCGCGGGCAGGTCGTGCGCGGGAGTCTCGACCTCCTTGTCGTGTCCGGCGCGCCGCGCGAGGGGTCGCAGTTCCTCGAGGCGGACCAGGTAGGCGCCAAGGGCCGCGTCCGCGCGACGCTGAGCGTCGAGCGCCATCACCAGATCCATGTCTTCGAGCACACCGCGCTCGAGCACGTCGGCGTAGCCCTCCAATGCGGCCCGGCGCGCGTCGTAGAGCGTCTCGCCTTCCTGACGCAGCGTGATGCCCTGGGAGGTGTGCACCTGCGTGTCGTGGATGCGCCCGACCTGCCGCGCGGCGGCGGGGATCGCTGCGCTGTGTAGCAGACGCGCCGCGTTCACGGGTTTGCCGTCCTCGACCTCCCCGTCCACGTCCGCGAGCGCGCTGGGGCAGGTGTCCGCAGCCACGGCCCGTTGCAGCGCGGCTACGTCATCCGTGACCGTCGGCGCGGGCGCTTGCTCGGATCCGGAGCAGGCGAGCAAGAGCCCGGCGGCGAGCGAGGCGCAGGCCCACCTCAAGAGGCGGCTCCACGGGGCGGCCACCCACGCTCGCGCAAGAACTTCTCGAGCCGGAGGTTGACCAGCTCCGGGTACTCGACCGCCACGTAGTGGGTGCCGCCCGGGACCACCATCATCTCCGCGCCGTGGACGGCGTCCGCCATCTCGCGCATGGCCCGCCGAGGCGTGAACCTGTCGCGCTCACCCGCCACGACCAGCGTGGGGACGTCGACCTCGGACAAGAAGGGCCGCGCGTCGTACTCACCGAGCCGCTCGAGGATGCGCAGGTAGACCTGCATGTCGAGGTCGGCGAAGGAGGCCGCGAGCTCTCCGAAGATGCTCTCGTCGAGCGTCCCCGCGGCCAGGCCCAGGCGCTTGGCCCACTGCACGGTCTCGGGCATGCGCACGATGCGCCGGGTCAGCGCCTCGGTGATGCCGGGCACGAAGGAGAGCGTGCGCAAGGCGCGAGGCAAGAACTCGCCCAGCTCGGGCCGCTCGAGGATGCCGGGGAAGAGCCCCCCGGCGACGCCATTCACGAGCACCAGCCCGGCCACACGCTCGGGCGCCTGCCGGAAGACCTCGAGCGCCACCGCCACGCCCATGGACCATCCCGCCAGGACCGCACGCTCCTGCTCGGCCGCGTCGAGCACGGCCAGGGCGTCACGCGCGTGATCCTCGACGCTGAGCGCGTCCGCGTCCGAGGGCGCCGCGGAGGCGTACAGCCCGCGGTAGTCCCAGGAGTGGAAGCTGTAGCGATCGCACAGATAGTCGATCTGATGGACCCACGCCTTGTAGCTCCCGCCCAGCCCGTTGCAGAGCAGGATCGGCGGGCCCTCCCCCACTCGATGACGGGCCAAGACGGTCCCGTCGAAAGACGAGAACCGACGCTCCTCGACGTCTCCATCACGCATGGGCGGGAGCCTAGCAGTCGACGCCACGGCTGCCGAGCCGAAGGCGTCGGGCCTTGCTGGTCCAGGAGATCCGCATCCGAGCGTTCCTGCCGCTTGACACCCCAGAGTGGGCCCGGATAACGTGCAGACCACTTCGATCTACCCCCACCATCGGGGGGCGGACATCGAAGCCGATCTACACGCGAGCCGATCTGGTGCACCCCAACTAGGTGCAGCGAGTTGCCGGCTCGGGGGGCCGATAGGAAACTCCAAGACATGCCCGACGAGCCCAACAAACCCCGCAAGATCAAGGACCTCAAGGCTCGACTGGGCCGCACGATTACCCCCGGTACGGCGGGTGCCGCGCCCGGCGCCGCCGTACCTCCGCCGAACCTGGGCGGTCCGGTGGCTCGCCCGCGGGGCATCGTCGCGCCTCCATCGATGCGAGGGCCCGGATCGAACGCGCCCTCGAGTCCCGGCGGAATCGTCGCGCCTCCCTTCGCACAGCCCGCGGCGCCCTCGCAGCCGGCCGATCCCTTCGGGGCACCGGCGCCGGCCGCGCCGACCGCGGCCCAGCAGGTGCACCTCGTCATCGACGAGACGGTGAGCGTCTCAGACGAAGAGGCAGGTCGCAAGAAGCGCGGTCGCGTCCCGATCATCTTGGGCATGGGCGCCATTCTCGGCCTCATCGTGGGCTTTGGCGTCGGCAGCACCGCCAACTCCCGCACGACCTACAAGCTCGCCGCCGAGGACGGTCAGGCGATCTACCACTCCGTGCACGAAGCCAGCGACAAGGTGAACCAGGCCAAGACCCTGCTCGACCGCGCCGTGGCGGCGATGGCGGCCGGACCGGGCAAGACACCCCACGTGGACTACGAGGCGATCACAGCGCTGCGCGCGATCGAGAAGCCCTTCACGGCCGGCATGTTCAACCGCCGCCGCTACAGCGCCTTCAACCCGACCACCGTCGACCAGCTCTTCGACTACTACAACCACGTCGGCCAGCTCTGGGACGGCTTCGAGCAGCTCGCCGCGCGCGTGGGCGGCGAGACCAGGCACCAGGAGCTCGACCGCTCGGCTGCCGCGCTCGGCTCGATGTCCACCGCCCCGACCGGGTGCATCCCCCAATCCAACGAGGGCATGTTCAGCTGCGCGTTGGTCTTCGTGCAGCCGCCCGAACTGCAGGAAGGTCAGCCGCCGCCCACCACGGCCCAGGTCCGCAGCTCGCGTACGAGCCGGCACATGCTCGAGAAGACCATCTACACGGGCCAGGATCTGAGCGACAACCCGAGCCAGTACGTGATCCTGAACGATGGCGTGCACTCGCAGGCAGTTCTCGGCGAGCCGGCCACGGCGTTCCTTCAACTCAACCAGGAGCTCATGCGCCTGAAGGTGATGATGGACCAGACGTCGGAGACGCAGGGTCAGCTCGAGCAGGGCCTGGGCGACATCGCGCGCCTGGCCCAGTAGGCGGAGTGCCGCTCCCGGTTCCTCGCTGGAAGCCTCTCGACGGGGCTCTCGAAGGGTCTCTCGAAGTGGGCCGCGAGCCCTGTCAGCGGTGTCCCGCGCTTCCCGAGCCCGCGAGGCTCAGTGTCCGCCGGGAAATAAACTGGCCTTCCTGCGCCGATCCATCCCCGCTCGCTGCGTTGCTCGTCGCTCACATACCCCCGGTATGCTCGCTCCTCGCGCCTTGCGAGCGGGGCGCCTCGACGCAGGAAGGCGATCAGTTTATTTCGCGCCGGACACTTTGGTGCGAGCGACCTCTGGCGCGAACCGTACGTGGACACGGGAACATGCTAGGTTCCGCCCAGTGACCCGCTATCGCCTTCGCTATCAGGCCACGGATCTGGAGATGCCACCCGGAGAGTTCCTCGTCGGGCGCAGCTCCGAGTGCAATCTGGCCCTCGATGACGCGCTCGTGTCGCGCAAGCACGCGCGCTTCGAGGTGAGTGCCAAGGGCGTGACCGTCGAGGATCTCGGCAGCCGAAATGGCGTGCTCGTGAACGGCAAGCACGCCCGCGGCAAAGCGGTGGTGCGGCACCTCGACCGCGTCGGCATCGGCTCCCACGAGATGATCCTGGTGGAGCTCGGACGCGCGGAGAATGGCCGCAGTCCGACCTCCGAGTTGCTGGTATGTCTGGGCTGTCGGAGGCCGCTGGAGGCCTTCGACAAGATCTGCCCCGGCTGTGGCACGCCCGTCCCGCGGGCGGCGAACACCCTGGCTGGTGCGACCCTGGAGCTTCGAGCCGTGGACTTCGGCCTGAGCGAAGACGAGGACACGCGCCAGACCTCGGCCTTCGTGCTGCTGGCTCCGATTGTCGAGAAGGCCATCGGCCTGGGGCACTACGACGAAGCGGCGCACATGATCGGCGCGCAGCTCGACGCTCTCAAGCAGGAGGCGAGCCGAGGTGCGAAGATGCCCCCCGAACTCGTCGCGCAGGCGACCACGCTGGCCCTCGGCTTGGCCGCTGGGCTGCGCCAGCCCCGCTGGTTCAACTTCATCTTCGACTTCCACGCCATCCTCGGGCGCTTGATCCCGGCGCCGATCGTCGACCGCCTGCACGAGCTGGTGCGCAGCGCGCGCTACCGTGAGCCCACGTCTCTGCGCGCCTACCTCGAGGTGATGCGGGCCAAGCGCGAACTGAGCGCCTCGGATCGCTTCACGCTGCGCCGACTCGAAGGCCTCGAGCGCGTGGTCTCCGCCTGACGGGCCGCCCGCTTTCGCGGCCGAACGCGAGGGACGAGCGATCCGGTCTTTCAGCCGCCCTAGGGCTGGGTAGGTTCTTCGCCGATGAGTGACTGAAGGCGCCGGAAGCGACTCGGGCTGAGGCGCTCGAGGCCTGCCCCTTCGGCCCAGATCAGGAAGCCCTCGACCACCTGTGCGAGGGCGGGACGCTCGGGCAAGACGGACGCGAGGCGATCGATCGTGGCTGCGCTGGGCAGCAGGCGGTGCCGCTCGTGCAGCGCCAAACACCATGCGGCCCACTCCGGACTGTCGACCAGCCGAGCCAGGCGCAGGGCGACCCCGCTCACGCGATCGATCTGTGCCTCGTCCAGGCGCACGCCGGTGCTGAGGCGCTCGTCGATCTCCGCCGCACCGCGCCGGAAGATGCGTTCAGCTTCCTTGCTGCGACCCGTCTCGATGGCCTTGTCGAGGATCTGCGCCAGGAGATCGAAGCCGAAGGTATGACCCGGGGCGTCGATCTGCCCAGTGAGAGTAGGTTCGTCCACCTCCGCGCCGCAGTGCGGGCAACGCGCGCTACCTTCCGGGAAGGGCACACTGCAGGCGCTGCAGATGAGCATGAAGCCGGTCGAGCGCGACGTCCTCTTGTCACCCCGACGGGTGACGGAGAAGACCAACTCCTGGGTGCCGATGCGGATGCGATCGCCGCTCGCCAGATCCCAGGGCTCAATGATGCGCCGGCCGTTGACGCGCACGCCGTTTCGGCTCCCCAGATCCTCCACCTTGGCTCCGTCCGAGCCCATGGTGATGCGAGCGTGCCGACGCGAGACGAGCGGGTCCTCGAGCGTGATGTGGCAGTCCGGACTGCGCCCGAACACCACCTCGGGTCCCACGAGGTCCAATTCCTGGAGGAGGAAGCGCAGGCGGTAGCGGCGATCGGGCACGAAGTCCGAATGTTAGCGCATGCGGGCCCGACAACACCAGGACTCGCCACATGCTCCGTGGCGCGCTAGGTTGCGCCCTTATGCGTCGCAAGGTGGAAGAGATCGTGCGGGAGACGCTCCGACCTTTGGTCGAAGCGGACGGCGGGAGCCTGACCATCGTCGAGGTGACCGACGCGCGCATCGAGCTGCGTCTGGGCGCAGCGTGCGCGGGTTGCCCGGGCCTGGCCTACACGCAGCGGGAGCTGCTCGAGCCCTTGCTCAGGCAGGTCGTGGGCGCGACGCCACGCATCGACATCCACTCGCGCCCCGATCCCAAGAACGCTGGGCTCAAGAACGCTGGGCTCAAGAACACTGGGCTCAAGAACACTGGGCTCAAGAACACTGGGCTCAAGAACACTGGGCTCAAGAACACTGGGCTCAAGAACACTGGGCTCAAGAACACTGGGCTCAAGAACACTGGGCTCAAGAACACTGGGCTCAAGAACACTGGGCTCAAGAACACTGGGCTCAAGAACACTGGGCTCAAGAACACTGGGCTCAAGAACGCTGGGCCGAAGTCTGAGGTGCCCGACGTCGGAGCGTCGGAACCCGCGCCGTCGAAGACGAGCCAAGCGCCCGAAGGCGACTGACGCGCGGGGCGTCCGCCCTCAGAGCCCGCGCAACGGATCGTTGCCGACCGTGTCGCCCGATCCGCCGTGACTTTGATGGTTGTCGCCGTCCCCCTCAGGCGCGTCCTGACGGTTGCGGATGTGGCCCGTGATGCGGTCGATGATGTCGGGGTTGGTGTCGGGGCTGGCCGTGTCGCCCTCTCCCGAGGTGACGGCGTCGACCAGGGAGTGACCGTGCGCCTCGGGCCGGCTGCGGTTCGGCCGCAGCTCCGCCAGACGTTCGAGGGTCTCCTTGCTCTCGAAGACCAGGCAGTAGAAGCCGTAGAAGGAGTTGTTGTCGACGGCCCGCAGATGCGTCGCGTCGTCCTGCCACTCGAGCCAATGCACGCGCTCGCCGCCCTCGTGGGTGGGCTCGTTGCGCTCCCAGGCCGGTCCGAATCGGCCCTGCAGAGCGGCCGCGAACTGATCGAAGGTGGCGCCGCCGAAGACCGTCGAATTGAAGGCCCGGTACCACTTCCAGAGCCGCCCGCGGATGAAGAAGTAGTAGTCGTCCGATTGGTCGGTCTGCACGCGCAGCATGGACTCGCCGTTGTTGTGCGTGAATTCCGGGCGCAGGAAGCCCGAGTCGTAGCCAGTGGTCTGACCGTGGAACTGAATGTAGCTGTCGCGGATGCGCAGGATCTTCTCGCTCATCTGGTGGCGGATCTGATCCTCCTCGATGGCACCGGGAGCCTTGGTCAGCGCGGGATGGAACTCCTCACGCACCTGCTTCGTGAAGTAGCGCAGGACCTCGTCCTTGGTCATCCCCCAATGGATGTCCCCCAAGGCGGGCGCGATGGCGTCGCTGTTCGGAGCTTGCGTGGGTCGAGCGGGCTCGCGCGCGCGACCGCGATGGCGGCGCTGCGCGTCGGCCATCGTGGCCACGTTGGACAAAGTGAACGCGAGGGCGACCAAGCTCGAGAGGAGGACGCTCTGTAGAACTCGCTTCATGGAAGACTCCTGGGCAACAATCGGGCTTGCCACGGCTCGTCGGAAAGGCGGCGAACGATACCAGTGGGGCGAGGAGATGGAAATCGCCCCGCTGCACTTGGACGTGGCGGAGACCGCGAGATTCACCCGGGCGAGTCCCGCGGCTCATCACCAAGCCTGGCACGGGCCCGCCGCGCGCGCGAGGCCGACGACGCAAACCCGAGCGGGCCCCTCCCTGGCCTGCGAGGGCGCGTCGCGGGTAGGCTCGGGCGCCTCAGCCGCTCCTTCACCATGTGTGGCGTCTGCGCGGCTCAAGAGGTGTCCAGAAATCACCTGGACCGGATGTAGCGACTGGGGCTTGTTGACGTAGAGCCGCGCGAGGTCGGTGTGGCCGGAGGCGCAGCAGCTCGGGTGCTCGAGGCGGCCATGGCACGGGT
>Ga0210033_1003937_pt1 | contig 11680 bp, 17 predicted proteins | sample CryGeymeta201501_FD_185465 | JGI IMG/M metagenome (GOLD analysis project Ga0210033, IMG submission 185465) | Groundwater microbial communities from Crystal Geyser aquifers in Utah, USA - Crystal Geyser metaG 2015-01 (SPAdes) (version 2) | ecosystem: Environmental > Aquatic > Deep subsurface >... | reverse complement strand
CGCGAAGCTTTCAATCCCCTATCGCAACCACCTGTGGTGGCGGTTTAGTCCAACTCGGTTTATCTCCCGCCGTTCAACAGCTGTACTCTCCGGAAACGTTAAGGCGGCGGAAGATAAACGCTATTCGTTATGTTGAATGCAACCCGGTGCGCGCTGGCATGGCTGCACGGGCCGAGGACTACCGCTGGTCAAGCGCGGCGGCGCACTGCGGATTGCATTTGGATCCCTTGATCAATCCAGATTCACCCCGCCAGCAGCAACTGGCCACGGTTGCAAATTGGTCGAACTGGCTGGCACAGGTGGATGATGCGCATGCCTTGAACACCCTGCGCCTGCACGCCAACAAGGGGTTGCCGTGCGGCGACGAGCGTTTTGTGGTCAAACTCAGCGGCATGGCCGGGCGATCTCTGGAGCCCAAACCACGCGGACGACCGAGGATGCAGATGGAAGAAAAAGGGTAGCGTCCCCTTTTAGCGACAAGCATCTTGATGAACGTGATAGGATTAAATCCTGTCAACTTCCTTGGAGCGTTTCATGCGCACAACGCAACAGTTCAGCATCACACTACCCAACGAGATGGCTAATGTGGTTAAGTCAAAAGTGGCTGGCGGTGATTACGCGACCGAGAGTGAAGTGATCCGCGATGGGCTGCGCGCATTGATGGCACGTGACCGTGCTATGGACGGGTGGCTGCGTCAGACGGTGGCACCGGCGTATGATGCATTGAAGGCAGACCCGAGCCGATCCGTCACTCTTGAACAAGTGCGCGCACGGCTTGCAGAACAAAACAAAAGAGCCACAGAATCATTGTGCAGCGTTACAGCGTAGTTTTTTCACCAGAGGCTGCTGAGCAGCTTGATGCGCTTTACGCTTATGTGGCCGCTGCTGCATCACCAGCCACAGCGCTGAGCTACACCAATGCCATCGTCACGTATTGCGAAGGCTTGAGTATTTCGCCGCACCGTGGATCACGCCGTGATGACGTTCGCCCGGGTTTACGCGTGACCAATTACAAGAAACGTGCTGTGATTGCGTTTACTGTTGACGGGGGGAAAAAGGGGACGCTACCCTTTTCTGTTAAGCAAACTGCCGCCGTGGGCAGAGTCGTTGGTGTCTTCACGTCCGGAACCGACATACCCGCAATGCCCGCGACGTTTTCATTCCATTGCAGGATACGCATCCCCCACTATAGAATGGTGTTACCTCTTACTCAACCGTTGACGCCATGCCCAATACACTCGACAAACCGCGCACGGCCACGATGACCCTCAAGCTCGACACATCACACCGTGACCGACTAAAGTCTCTTGCGGTCGCGAAGAAGCGTAGTGCGCACTACCTCATGAAAGAGGCAATTGAACGTTACCTCAGGGCAGAGGAGGCGCAACAGGCTGCCCTTCAAAGCGTAGATGATTCTGTTGCCCACTTCGAGGCAACGGGGCTGCATATCACGCTCAATGAGTTAAAGACCTGGGCGAAGGATGTAAAGGAAAATCGAAACGCTCAGCTTCCAGCATGTCACACATAAAACTTTCAGGCAGGGCGCGAGGTGACATCATTCAACTTTACGACTTTCTGGCACAGTTTGATTTGACGGTTGCCGACAATGGCAACGATGCAATCATCGCCGGGCTGGAATATCTTGAAGCTCATCCGCACAGCGGCGCACCAGTGGAAGACCGCCCGAATGTCCGCAAGTCAATCGTCGCGTTCGGCGCAAGTGGCTATCTGATTTTCCATAAACGCTATGACAAGATGGACACGAACCTTATTGCCAGAATCATCCATCAAAAGGAGTGGTACGACGCGCGAACCATAGGCCTTGCCGAAGAAAAGATCGAAGAGATCCAACTGAATTAATTGGTGTCAATCGTTCTTCTTACCCGAGCAAATCCTGCGCGTTCCCAAGGCCAGATTTCCACGCCATAGCGGTTCTCAATCCTTTTCACTATCGCTATGGACAAGTCATCAGTCAACTCGTTGACGAAGTAAGAGCTGCGCAGGGCAAATGGCTCCCTCAGCACAGCGTCACGCTCGTAGGTCAGCCCCTCATGCTGTTCCATCAGGCTGGCCCGCTCGCGCAGGACTGCGCTTGAGTTAAACACCCAGTCAACAAAGTCGATTTCTTGCGCTGTCCAGTCGCACACGGGCGCGCTCAGGTAGTCGGTCGCCCAGTCCGGACCATTGCGGTTGCTGGCATGCCAGTACAGGTGCTCGTTGATCTTTGTGCGGCCGGTGAGCCCTTCTGCAATGTAGGGGTTGGCCGCAATGCCTCGGCGCACATAGGTGCAGGCGCTCACAAAATCCCCCTGCCTAAACGCAATTTGACCCGCCTGGTACCAGTGCGCCGGTGAATCTGTAGCTTCTTTCAGATAGCTTTTCATGGCACTTTGGGTTTCGCCTGTCATCAGGCTGATGTCGCCCAGCAGCATGCGCACGCCCAGGTTGTCTGCGGGGCACCAGGCCAGCAGCTTTTTAGCCAAGGCTTTGGCCGCCTTGCCGTCACCCCGGTGCATAAGCCCCAGCAGATAGCCGTGGGCAATGCGCAAGAAGGATCGGTTGTCCACCTCCCCCCATGAAATCTGGCCTTTGAAGCCGGGCGGGATGAGGGCTGTAGCCTGCCGGTAGGCTTTTTCGCGCACGTCGGTGGATTCGTCGCGCATCTCAAGGCTCCAGAGCCGATTGGCGATGAAGTTTTGAATCTCCAACTGGCCGGGGAACTTGATCAGCAGCTTTTGGGCGCGCAGCAGGCCCTGTTTGTGGCTGATGCGGCCTGCCTCCAGGCTGTCGATCAGCTCGTCAAGCTCCTCTTCTTCGGCCCAGTCTCTGGAAAACGTGCCGTATTGAATTGGCTTGGCGGTCTCGGCATCAAGTTGTTCATCTACCGAAAAACTAAGTTGGGTCGTCATGGCTGGTTTCCTTGGTTGACTGCGTGGATGTGAACACCCGGCCTTGGGAGGCGATATACCGGCGAATGTCAGGTGCCATGTGTTCTGGCACCAGCATCACGGCAAGTTCCATCGCATCGGCAATGCGCTCGATGGACGACAAACGCGGGTCGCGCTTGCTGCTCTCAATCTCTGACAGGTGCTGCACCGACATGCCCGCAATGCCCGAGACGTTTTCCAGGGTCAGGCGACGCTGGTTGCGGTAGCGGCGAATGGCGGAGGGGATGAAGGAATGCATGGTGGGAAGTTTAGGTGGCGACGTGGTGAATGGTTCATCGCATCGTATGAATTCGTAAATCTGGTTGATGTCAAATCTACAGACCCAACAGAGCAAGTTCTGCCTGCCGCCGCACCACCAAGCCCGGCAGCACCCGACCACCGCCGTGAACCCACTTGCGCAGCTCCAGCGCAGCACCGCGCCAATCCATCTGGTTGATACGTCGGCGCAGGGTCGAAGTCTGCAGCCGCCCGGCACCCAGGTTGAAGGTGAAGTCAACAATGGCCGCCATTCGGTTTTCGGGTTGGTTTAACAGCACTGGGCAATAGCGCAGCGTGGCGGCCAGCGCTGCGGCCATGTCAGCGGCCAAGTAGTTTTCAGCTTCTGCCTCGGTCAACGGTGGGTGGTCTGGCGGGCACAAATGCCCCCAACCAATCGTCCAGTACCCAGCAGGGCAAACATACGGGTGCGCCCGGCGCAGTGGGTCAGACTGCGGCACCCGGTGGAAACCTTCAAACCGCTTGGCCAGATCAATGGCCGCTTGCGGCACCGCCTTGCTCCTTTGCGTCATGACCGCGCCCGATCAAAAACCCGACCCACAAACCAAAAATTGAGCACACCCGACCACAGCGCCTGGTCAGCCTCAGTCCAAGCAGCCATTTCAGCAACTCCGGAGCCAGCCGAAACGCCCCGCCCAACAAGCCACCCAGCAGTGTTTGTTTGAACCGTAGAATCGACCGGAGCGACCTGTGGTGGCAACAATTTTTGTGCCTATACGGAATCCCACGCTAATTACGAGACAAAAGACACCAAGTCGTCTTCAGGAAGTTTTAATGTCCAGTCTATCAAGCCGCGACCAGTATCACGAGCAGGTTTTGCTCTTTCCATTGCGGTAGGGGCATATGAGCCAACTCTCATTCGGTCCTGGCCCCGGTCACGTTCGCGTCGAAGGGGATTTCGCTCGTGTGTTCGATGCCGACGACTACAAAACGATGATTAACGCTGTCGACGAGGCCACTGTTGTTTTGCGAGCGCACTTGGTCATGGAGGAGTTCTTGAATATCTGGGCAGCACGAGTTACCAGCACAGACGATCTCTTTGAGGGCATCTTTGTCTCATTCAAGACGAAGCTTGCGATCTGCCAAAACCTTGGGTTTGACGCGAGGTTTGCAAGGATGCTTGACAAGCTGAACGACATTCGAAATCGGTACTCGCATCGACGAAAATACCAGCTGGAGGAGAACAAGCTCAATTCGCTTCGCGATGCCGTGGATGCGCTGCCCTCTTTAAACCCGACTCAGCCCTGTTCAGAGTTCGAAATTTGGCTTGAAGGAACAGACATTTCCGGCGGGCGCCGCCAAATGACGTATAAGTGGGCGACCGCAGATGTAAAGAAGAGAATGACTATCGTGCAGGTGATTGCGGTCCTGAAATTGGTGCAGTGGATGCAAGACGCATTCAACTCCCGTGGCGTCAAGTACGACCTCATCGTAGTTCCCGCGGAAGGAGGTCTGACCCGCTCATGAGCACTTTGATATCACTAATCCCAGACGTAGATGTGCTTGTGGCTCTTGCACCAGAGGAACTTGCTGAGATCGTTCTTCAAATGGCTCATGAACGGCGACAGAACGATCTAATTCACCTACAGTCCATCGCCTCAGACATTCACGGCAGTCCTGGAGCGTCAGACGGCTATCCCCAGAATCGGAAACGCGATGCCGAGTTGGCGCTGGCGGAATCGTGGAATTGGCTATCGGTCCAGGGCCTTCTGATTCCAGAGCCAGGAACAAACGGAAACAATGGCTGGATGGTCCTTAGTCGCCGTGCCCGAGCGATATTGGCTAATGGATCTTTCAAGACATATGCTCGTAGCGTTGCCTTCCCGAAAGCGTTGTTGCATCAATCCATAGCCGAAGCAGTCTGGCTCGACATCGTTCGTGGTGACTTGGAAACCGCGGTGTTCAAGTCATTCCGAGCTGTCGAAGTGGCAGTTCGCGAGGCGGGACATTTCGCTGATACAGACATTGGTACCGCGCTAATGCGTAAGGCATTCGACAAAACGACCGGGTCACTGTCCGACATGCAGCAGCCCGAAGCAGAGCGCGAGGCATTGGCACATTTGTTTGCGGGAGCTATCGGTTCATACAAGAACCCGCACTCGCACCGCACCGTTGCCATAAACGACGAGACCGAAGCCCAGGAAATGGTTGTTTTGGCGAGCCATTTGCTTCGCATTGTGGACAGCAGGCGGTAGCCCGATGCGGCATGACCGATCAATGCACCGTATGCAGCGCGTCAAAGCCGTGCAGCGCCCATGACCTTCAACGTTGAATGACAGATATTTGTTGGGCAAGTTTCGGCCGGGCGTGCCTCAGCATGCGGACGGAGCGGAGAAGTCCGATTGCAGACTCACCCGCGTAGAATCATTTTGCAACGAAAATATAGTATTATTTGTTGCAAAATGAGTAAACACGCCGATTCAATTGACACCAAAGTGATGCAGCGGATCCAGTCGCAGGGGCCGGGTTGGGTGTTCACACCCGCCGACTTTGCCGATCTTGGCAGCCGCACTGCCGTGGCCACTGCACTCACACGCAGCAAGGCGGCAGGCACGATTCGTCTTTTGGGGCGCGGCTTGTATGACACGCCTGTAGTCCACCCCGTTTTGGGGTTGCTTTGGCCAGCTCTTGAATCGGTGGCAAAGGCGCTGGAGCGTAAAGAGGGTATCCGGCTGCAGCCATCGGGCGTGTACGCAGCGAATCTGTTGGGTTTGTCTGAGCAGGTTCCCGCCAAGGTGGTGTTTTTGACAGACGGAGCTACGCGTACGGTGAAGGTAGGGCCTACCCAGATCAGCCTTAAGCGGACGACACCGCGCAATATGGCGGCGGGCCAGTTGAGCGCCATGCTGATTCAGGCATTTCGAAGTCTTGGCGCGGTCAATATCACGCCACAACGCATTGCTCGCTTGCGTGAGTCATTGCCGGCTGTGGAACGCGCCAAATTGTTGCAAGACATTGCGTTGGCACCCGAGTGGATGCGCGCCCATTTGCGTGAGGTAGCTCGGCCATGAGCAACCGATTCCTGGTCCTGTCGACCCAGGACCGCAAGCTGGCGTTTGATAACGCAGCCCTCAGCTTGCACCTCAATGCCGTGATCCTGGAAAAGGATTTCTGGGTGTCGTGGTTGCTGGGCTTGTTGTTCGCGCAGCCAGATCTGGCACCATTTTTGGTGTTCAAGGGTGGCACGTCCTTGTCCAAGGTGTTTGGGGTGATTGACCGGTTCTCGGAGGACATTGACCTGTGCTTGGTGCCGGAGTTTGTAGGAGCCGATGCCTTGGGTTTTGATGCCCTGACAAGCCGTGTGAAGCGCGATGCCGCCGTGCTGGAGATGCAGCGCCTGTGTGCCGACAAGGTGCAGCAGGTGCTTTTGCCTTTGCTGGAGGGTGCGATCATCGACGCCTTGGGCACCGCGCCTGCAGGCAAATGGCTGCATTACGAGCTGGATGTGGATGCCAAGTCACCTATTCTGTACTTTCGCTATCCAACGTCACAGGGGCATGGCATTGGCTATGTGCGCCGCGAAGTCAAACTGGAGATGGGTACGCTGACCGACCAACAACCCACCGGGCGCTACCCCATTGCGCCGATGGTGGCCAGTGTGTTTGTGCCGCTTTTCAGCGACTGGCAATGTGAAGTGGTGGCGTTGGAGTTGCAGCGCACTTTTTGGGAGAAAGCAACCATACTGCATGCGGAGTACCACCGGCCACATGATTCACCCACACCAGACCGGTATGCACGACACTATTTCGACATGGTCAGGTTGTTGGCGCACGCCGATGCGCAGCAATTTCTAGCGGACAAGGCGCAATGCGAGCGCGTGGTGGACTGGAAAAGCCGCGTGTTTGCCCGAGGCTGGGCGCGTTACGATTTGGCCCGCCATGGCACGTTTCGGCTGGTGCCGCCCATGGCGCGGCAGGCTGATTTGGCGCGCGATTACGCGACGATGCGACCCATGTTCATGACCGAGCCACCGAGCTTTGACGTGTTGCTGATGGTGCTGGCAGACGCTGAAAATGTCATCAACAAACTGTGACAGGCTAAACTTCAACCATGGTGAAGGTGGATATCAATGCTGAGCTGCTCCGGTGGGCACGTGAGCGTGCGGGCATGACCCGTGGGTGAGCTGCTGGCGAAGTTCCCCAAGCTTGACCAATGGGAAGCTGGTGAAGCCAAACCCACGCTCAAGCAGGTTGAGGACTACGCCAAAACGACCCAAACGCCTTTTGGGTACATGTTTTTGGAAAGGCCGCCCAGTGAGCCACTGCCAAGCGGCGATGCCGCCAGAGGCTTGGCAGGGGCCCTTTGAAACCCGCTTTTGCGGGACATTTACGCAGCTACCAATGCCGTTTCGTCATCTGGAGTTAATTGGGGTCAGATTCCAATTAATTTATGACTTTTATGACTGTAGCCCCGGTAAAAACTGCGTGAGCAGCTATTATTTTTGAACGGTTTGGTGCCGATGTTGGGTTGTTTACATGTAGCTATTTGAAAGGTGCGCAGCCTGTTGGGCTGGGGGCCAGCCTGTGCAATAGTTGATTGACTTCATACGGTTGATGGCCGTATCATTACCGCACCTCACACCTAGGAGATCAACATGCAGACAGCCACACTCAAACCAGCTCGAATGGAGCTAAAGACAACTCAAGATGCCAAGGAGCTGCTGAATCAGGCGGCGGCTTTGGACGGCTTGGATCTCACCTCTTTTGTTCTTGGTCCAGCGATTGAGAAGGCCCGTAAAGTGGTTTCTGATCACGCCATCATCGCGCTGACAAAAAGTGGCCAGGCCACCCTGATTGGCTTGCTGGCTAAGCCACCCAAACCGACTGAGGCCATGAAGCAACTCATGAGTTTGCCTGACTTTCCTGTACGAAAAGCATGAGCATCGAGTTTTCATTGTTCGATCCGGCCAAAGCATATGGTGAACGGAAAAAATTCGATTGTGGTCACACTGTCATTAACAAGTTTGTTCATGACACCCTGGTGGCGCAAGTCAAGAGGCAGCTAAGCGTGGCTTACGTGCTGACTGAGTCCGATCAAGATGACAGGTTTGTCGGTTTTTTCACAATGGCGCATCACGCAATAGATGCATCGTCGCTTTCCACGCTGCAACTCGGCTCTTTGCCACGAAGGATTCCCTGTGCCCGCTTGATCATGCTCGGCGTGGATCAAAATTTCAAACATAAAAAGCTCGGATCAAGGCTGATGAAGCAGGCGCTTGCAATCACCAAAGAGTCGTCTTTTCTAATGGGTTGTTTTGGTCTATATCTGGATGCTGACCCGGGCGCTGTTGGCTTTTACCAAAAACTGGGCTTCGCATTGCTTGAGGGAGACAAGAGCCCAGAGCCGTCGCCTATGTTCATCGCGGTGCGATCCATTTAGTAAAAAGGGGACGCTACCCTTTTTTAGGTGGCGGCATGGGCTAAAAAGTTATAATATTGTTATTATTTTTTAGGAGCCGTTCATGCTGACATCCATGCGCAAAATTGGGAATTCCAGGGGGGTGTTGATCCCGGCTGCCTTTCTTGTATCTTGCCAGATCGAAGATCAGGTGGATATGCAGTTGCAAGATGGCCAGATTGTGATTAAGCCAGTTCGCCGCAAGCTGCGCGATGGTTGGTTTGTTCACGCGGGGGCATCATCAAAAGCCGTCTTGGCCCAAGAGAAGGTAGAGGCGCAGGAATGGAGTGACGCACCTGTCGCCGATGACAGCGAGTGGGTATGGTGAGCCGGACTGTTGTATCCCGAGGTGATGTGTATTGGGTCAACCTTGACCCGACCATCGGCAGCGAGATTCAAAAGACGCGTCCTGCGTTGGTGGTGTCACCAGACGATATGAACACCGTATTGCCCCGAGTCATCATCGCGCCTATCACCAGTGCTGGGCGACCTATGGGGTGTCGCCCCGAAGTGATTTTTCAGGGCAAGAATGCGCGTATTTTGTTGGACCAGTTGCGATGTGTGGACAAGATCAGACTGAGCAAAAAAATGGGCAAGATTGATGAGCAGGTTTGGCATGGTGTTTTGCTGGAAATGCTGGCCTGAAAGGGGACGCTACCCTTTTCCCTGGCATGGAGCGAGGCGCTCGTGGGTGATGTGGCACAGTCCAACCGACGAAATGCGGTGAAGTGTGGTGGGTGGGGGGAAAGGGCACACACCGCATCAAGCGCCTGATAATGTCGTTTATTTCTTTTACTTGCGACAACTACCATGCAAATCGCCATTGACTTACCGAATGACTTTGTTGCTTTTCAGGCCATGCCTGAAATTCGTCAAGAAGTGCGTACCTCTTATGCCTTATGGCTCTACCAGCGCGCCCGTGTCACGTTGGCCAAAGCGGCGGAGTTGGCGGGTGTTGATTTGTACGATTTCATGAGCATTTGTAAAGAAAATCAGATTTCTGTTATCGACATCAGCTCTGAAGAACTTCAGGCAGAACTCAACGGATTTGATGCCCAATGATTCTTGTTGCTGACGCTTCGGCACTCATCGCACTTTCCGCATGCGACAGCCTGCACCTTCTTGATGCGCTTTTTGGCAATGTCATCGTGCCGGAAGCGGTATATGTTGAAGTTGTCGTGACTCAACAGGCTGATTCGCATCACGGCAAGTTCCATCGCATCGGCAATGCGCTCGATGGACGACGCTGGTTGCGGTAGCGGCGAAAGTATTTTCCAATTCAGGTATGAGCCTGAAGCGAAGCCAGTTTGATCTCAAACTTCCTACAGGTTGACCGGGTTGAAAGTGGCAGTGTAAGCGGGCTGAAGAAGCGCGCAATGGCCACCTTTCCAGTCAGTGGCGGTTGGATGTTGTTGCGGTAGGCGCTTGCGCCGTCCCTGGGTTTTGTGAATTTGTTTAAAACAAGCCGGGTGGGGGCCCGCGCAGCGGGGAGGCGCGGCTACAGCGCCTCGGACTTGTCCATACGAAGTGTGGTCAAGTCCCGGTAAGGCTTGTCCACACTGAGCGCAGCGATTGTGGGCAAGCCTGTCCTGACTCAGAACGGGGCGATGAAAGTCAAAAAAATGCCCACCCATGGGATCAAATCCGCTGACGGGCAGAGCTTCAAATCAAGCCTGTTTTTTGACTTTGTGCTTGTTGAACATGGCAAACAAGGCGTCCTTGGCTGCCTGCATTTCCTGGACCGCTTGCAGGTCGGTCTTCTCGCGCGCTTTGGTCTCCAAATCGTCGAGGGTGATGCCCTTTTTGAACGTCACCAGGTGTTTCTCGTTCAGCGCTGCCAGGCACTCCAGTGGGGTCTTCACATCAGCGTTTTTGTAGACCTTTTTGATTTTGCCTTTATCACTGACTACCTCGGTGGCAAACAGACATGGGCGGTGCATGTTGAGCCACGAGTTGAAGGTGTTGGCGAAGAACTCCTGGATCGGGCCGGCATACTTTTGCGGGATGTGGCTGTAGCCCATGTGCTTTCTGACCACGCTGTTGTTTTTGCTCTCGGCCAGGGCGTTATCGTTGCTTTGGCGTGCGCGTGATTTGGTCTGTTCGATGTTCAGTTTGTTGAGCAGTTCGGCGACCTTTTTATTGACATATTCCGAGCCGTTGTCAGAGTGGAATCCCTTGATCACAAACGGGAACTGGCTCAGGATGAATTCCAGCACAGGCAGCAGAAATGCTTCGCTGATGCCCTCTACACAGGCCTCTACCTGCCACTGACTGACTGCATCGACGCAGGTGATGTGATAGACCCCCTTGATGCCATCGAGGTCCCCCTGATGCACGCTGTCAATACGTACCCAGCCAGCGCGTCCGTTGGGCCGTGGGGCCTTGCGTACACCGATGGGGTTGCACACGGGGCGGGTCTTGGTCAGGGTCACGCGCAAGACCCGGTAGCCGCTGCTTTTGCGCAGGTTGTACAGATGCGACACGGACAGGTTGGCCAGTCGTTCGTAACGCTTGTCGCCATACGTGTTGTAGGCGCGTTTGAAGAGGTGCACGATGGCCGGACCACAGACGTCTTCATTTGCCCGATCCATCTCCACGAGCAGATCAATGTCGTTGGCAGTGTACTTGCGCGCAAAGGGCGCTGCCGGGGCGCGATAGCGTTTGGCCAGTGGCACTTGGGCAAGCCGGTTCTCATGCCAGCGTGCCACCAGCCGTTTGATCTGGGCGCGGCTGTAGCCGCTGGTGCGCTGCAGGTAGGCCAGTATCACGCCTCGTTCGTGCTTCGTGCGGTGCGGGTAGTCAAAGCGCTTGAGTACGCGGCTGACGTACGCATAACGCTCATCGACACCCGTGGTTACACCGCTGAAGCTCACGCTGGGCGTGGCTGCAAGAAATTCTTCAAGTTGCGCAATCGTGCGCAGCTTTGTTTCGTCCATGTTAATCACCATTCCTGGATGATCAACCCGCTGGCAATTTTGTGGGTTACTGGTGCCGCTTTGGGCTCATTCCTGGGTGGAAATACGCTAGCCGTTCAGGCTCATACCTCGTTGGACAAGGCT
>Ga0210033_1003925_pt1 | contig 11699 bp, 1 predicted proteins | sample CryGeymeta201501_FD_185465 | JGI IMG/M metagenome (GOLD analysis project Ga0210033, IMG submission 185465) | Groundwater microbial communities from Crystal Geyser aquifers in Utah, USA - Crystal Geyser metaG 2015-01 (SPAdes) (version 2) | ecosystem: Environmental > Aquatic > Deep subsurface >... | reverse complement strand
CGTTCGGGCGTTCGATCCGGATCAGGCGATTGCCTGCATCGTAGTGATGCGTCGTGACCTGATTCGCGGCATCGGTGACCGTGCTTAAGCGACCGTTGCCGTCGAAGGCGTATTGGGTTCGGCGGAACGTCGATAAGTCGCTGGTCACCGCCACTTCGCTGCGCGCACCGCTGGCGTCGTACTGGTAGTTCACCCAGGTGCGCGACTTGCGGTGGACATTCAAGGCCTCTTGCGCCAGTTCGTTGTAGCCCGTGTAGCTGCGCCCGAGGTGCTGAACGATGGTGCCGTTCGCCAGCGTTTCATCGACGGTTTTAAGTCGCCCGTTGTCGTCGTAGCGGTGATTGAAGGTGCGACCATCCGCCCAGCGCGTCTGCGTCTTACGATCCATCACGTCATAGCGATGGACCACGCTCTGGCCATCGAAGTCGGTGTAGGCGATCAGGTTGCCGATCGCATCCCACAGGAAGTCCTCGTGCGATCCATCCGGCAGCAGGCGTGAACTGACACGACCACCGGCGTCATAAGTCCAACGCGTCGTCCGATTCAGCGCATCGGTCTGCGCGATCTTCTGGCCGAGTGCGTCGTATTGGTAGCGCGTGGTTTGATCGCCGAGGGCGGTGCTTTCAACAACATCGGACAAGCGGCCGACGGCATCGTAGCGATAGGTTTTGGTGATACCGGCCAAGGTCTCCGTCAGCTTGCGGCCGACGCCATCAAAGGTCGCGGTCTCGGTCTCTGCATCGGGATAGGTGAGCTGGGTGCGTCGACCGGCGGCGTCGTAGGCGTACGCGGTCGTGCGATTGAGTGCATCGGTCGTCGCCGTGAGCCGGTTCAATGCATCGTAGGTGTAGCTCGTGGTCTGGCCCAGGGGATCGGTGCTGGTCGTGCGCCGACCGGCGGCATCGTAGCTGCTCGTGCTCGCACGATTCAGCGGGTCGATGGTCTTGGTCACCCGCCCGGCAGCGTCGTACTCGGTGGCCGAGGTGCGCGTGCCGACCTTTTCGCTGATCACCCGGTCGAGTGCGTCGTAGCTGCGGTTGACCTGTGGCTGGCCGTACAACTTCTCGTAGAACCCATTGCCGTTCGCGTCGAACGCGTACGCATCCTTCGCCGCCGCGTCCGGATAGACCGTGCCGGTTTGGTGACCCTGCGCGTCATACGTGTGCGTCGTCGTGCGCCCCATCACGTCGATGCTCGCCGCCACATCGCCCGCCGCGTTGTATTGCGTCAGGCTGATGAAGCCGAGCGGATCCACCGTCTTGGTCACCCGGCCCTCGCCATCGAACTCGCTCTGGCTCACCAGCGCCTGCGTGCTGCCGTCGGGCAATAGCCGATAACGTGTCTCCTGCGTGACCCGGCCTTCGCTGTCGAGTTGGTACTCGCTGCGCGCGCCGGTGGCGTCGGTTTCACTGACGCGACGACCCTGCACGTCGGTCTCGTAGGTCGTGAAGGCACCGTTGCCGTCGACCAATGCCTTCAGCGCATTGCCGTGAGCGTCGTTGACCGAGCCCCAGACCATACGGGTCGCGTTGCCTGCCGGATCGGCGATGCCGGTAAAGCGGCCCTGCATGTCGTAGGTGTAGTCAGTACGCTGGTCCAGAGCATCGAAGCTCTCCTCGATGTCGCCAGCGAACACCGTGTTGTAGCCGTACCGTGTTTCCTGACCCAGCGGATCGCGCTCGGCCAGCAACTGCCGCCGAGCAGAATAATCGCGCTCGGTCGTCTCGCCCAAAGGATTGGTGACGCTGATCTCTTCATCGACGTCGTTGTACGCATACGTGGTGATTTGGTTCAGCGCATTCTTGATGCTGGTGACGTTGCCGCGATCATCGAACGCAACCTCGGAACGATTGCCGCGACGGTCGAGCACAACCTCCTTGCGGTTGACCGTGTCATGCGTCAACGCGATGCTGCTGCCACCGGCGTCGAACTGGCTGATGACGCGACCGGCGGCGTCGTAGGTCACGCGCAACAACGTTCTGCCCGCTGGGTCGGTGTAACTCACCAGGCCATGCTCGCGGTTGTAAGTGAACAGCGATTGCCGGTTGCTGCGATCAGTCACTGCGCGCAAGTCGCCATTGCCGTCGTAACTGTAGGTAAGGGTATCCCCGGTCGGATCGGTAACCTGGCTGATGCGCCCTTGTCCGTCGCGCGTGAAATGCAGCGACTGCCCGTCATTGCCGGCGACCCCGGTCGGCCCATAAACGATCAGATTACCGAAGCGATCCTCGACATTCAGCACCCCCTGCTGCTCGTCGATGCGATAGACCATGCCGTCGTTCGTCGTCAGCTTGAACTGGCGCGGATTCCAGGTTTCCAGATCGTTCATGTCGAATAACACGCCGCCGCGCCACTCCAGTCGCGGCAGGCTCAATACGTCCAGCGTCGCATCGGTGCCGTACTGCGGTTCGAAATCGATCGCCGTGCCGGGCAGACCGAAGCTCGCGCATTCCGAACCCGCAAGCTTTGCCTTGAAACGATACGCCGTGCCATCGGGCAGGTAGACATTGACCCGGTTGGCGTGCAGCGGCCGCACGCATTCGGCGAATGAACCAGGCGGGTGATACAGCTCCCAACCGATGCCAGTAGCGCGGTTTTTGGTCACGGTCGTCGACTGGAATTCGATGCTCCAGCCCTGACCGAAGTCCAGCTTTTCCGCACGGCGGCGCGCGCTGTAATGGCGCACCACGCGCACCGGCAGGCCGGCCGATTCGACTTCCATGTCGAGGATCGACAGATCCATCATGCCGAGCTTCGCGCCGCCATCGACTTCGACCTCGGTGAGCGCTGTCGCTACCTGGTCCTGCGCATCGCGCACCGTCAGCCGGATCTTGTAGAAGCCATTCTTGATGGCGGTCGGGTCGAACACGCCGAGCTTGGCGTTGGTGGTTTGGGTGGTACTTGAGGCGAATTCATGCCATTGCTCGCGATCAACCGGCGTGTACTCGAGCACGTAGCGCATCACGCCGTCGTCGGTGGCCGTGCCGATCACATCGCTGAGATAGGTGATGCGGGCGTCTTCTGCGGGCGTGGCAAGCGCTGCCAGCGGCGGCGCGCTGGTGCCGGGCGCCATGACCACGAGTTGGCGACGGTCGGTCAGTTCAGTGACGGGCGTCTGCGCGTCGCGGCCGAGGAAATCGATGGTGTGCACGCCAGCAGCCAGCCCGCTCAGCAGCACATTGCCGCTGGCATCGACGTTGGTCGTGCCGCCGTTGACCTGGACACGCAAGGTGTAAGGCGGAACGCCATTGACGCCGGCGATGTGTGCGGTCGCCGTCTCGCCGACGTTGATGCGCGGCGCGCTCAAGGAATGCGTGAGGTCGAATGGCAGTTGCAGTGCGCTGATGGTCAAGCGGTAGTCGTGCGGGGTAGACAAAATGCCGTCGGATACGATGGCCTTGATATCGAAGAAGCCGGCACGGTTCGGATAGGGCCAAGTCACCAGGCCGCGGGGAGAAAGTTTCAGGCCGGCCGCCGAACTGGAATTTAGCCAATAGACCAGGTCGCGCCCTTCGGGGTCAAACGCTTCGATCTGATACGCATAGGGAATGCCGAGTTGCCCCGCTGTGATGGGTGAACTCACGACTTGCGGCGGCTGATTCGGCGGCAATACCCGCAATACATACGACTGCGAAACACTATTGCGACCATCGGTAGCAATGACCGTAACCGGATAGTCCCCAAGGACCGGGCTGGGCCAGGTGATCAGACCTTCCGTGTTGATGGACAGGCCTGTGGGCGCGAGGTCCAGGACAAAGGTGATCGGATCATTTTCAGGATCAGTGACCGCGACTTGATACGCATAAGGCGTGCCCGCCGTGGTTTGCGCCAGCGGCGAACTGAGGATGTGCGGGGAACCGTTGCTCGCCGGCACGGTGATCGTGATTTCCTGGGCGGCACTTCCGCCACGGCCATCACTGACTTCAATGCGCAGAGGATGCTGGCCACCCTGACTAACGCTAGGTGTCCACGCCAATTTGTTGCCAACGAGCGTCATGCCTACGGGTTTGATCGGCGCGGCATAGGCCAGCACATCGCCATCTGCATCACTGGCATTGATCGTATGCGTGTAATTGGCACCGATCTCGATCCGGGAGGGTGGCGCATTCATGATCTGCGGCGCGCGATTGCCACCACCACCGACCGGGGTGGCAGTCCAGGTTTGCGTGCTACTTAGACCGTGGCTGTCGGTGGCCTTGATCTCGAAGGTCTGCGCTGCCGACTCCGTGCTCACGCTCAACCAATCGATGCGGCCGACACGATCAAAGGGCCGAGTCAGACCAGCACCGCTGGGGCCGCGAACCAGGTCCAGCGTGACCGCGTCGTTGTCGGCGTCGTAAAAGCCGAAGATGTACACATAGTTGCTGCCGGGCGTGTACGTCGGCGGTGCCGATCCTTGCAATACCGGGGCAACGTTGTTGGCTGCGGTAACGACGACTTCGAACACCTGTTCCGCAGTCGCGCCGAGTTCGTCGGTCGCCAGCAACTTGAACCGGTGAATACCCAACTGCTCGACAGTCGGCGTCCATTTCGTGACGACGTTGCCGCCAATGTTGGAACCGATGATGCTCGCGCCAAACGGCGCTTCCACCAGCCGGGTCGTGATCGTGTCGCCTTCCGGATCGAACAATTGCGCGTAGTAGTAATAAGGGCGACCGACCGAAGCGGCACTCGGCGGCGTCGACGCGAATTGCGGCGCGAGATTGGATTCGCGGATCACCAGCGGGAACTGCTGATCGGTGAAGTTTCCCTTGTCATCTTCGACGCGGATTCCCATAGCGCGCGTCACCAAGATCGGCGAAGGCCAGGTCAGCAACCCACTATCCGAGACCGTCATGCCGTCTGGACCGCGCGTCACGATGTAGTGAATCGGGTCGCCCTCGGGATCGCTCGCGTGAATCTGGTAGGCGTAGGGGATACCCACCACTACCGCGTTATTGGGCTCGCTGGTGATGATGGGCGCCTTGTTCAAAGACACCTCAATCGTGAAACGAAGTTGATCGACTTGACCGCCAGGCGTGTGCACTTCCACAGTCACCGGAAAGCTTCCAGCCTCGGTCGGAACCCACAGCATCGTCGTCGAGGTAGCGCCAATATCCAAACCGGCCGGTTTCTGGACCAAAACCAACTGCGTGCCCGTCGGCGCGCCTGTGTAGCTGAGGACGCCCCTGTACAGCTGACCAACATAGGCTTTCGTTTCGGGTGCGCCATCGAAGAAAACCAAAAGTCTCTCTGCGGTTTGAACTGCGCGCCCCATCCAGCTTTGAATCGTCGTGGCACCCGTGTCGTCTGTGGCGCTGACGGCAAACGTGAACTCGCCCAATTCTGCTGGCGTGTAGGTGAGCAACCCGGTCGCGGACAAAGCAGCACCGCTGGGGGCATCCACCAGCGCATAACTGATCGCGCCACCCTGTGCGTCCTCTGCGACGATTTGATAGCTCAGCATCTGCCCAAGCAAGGGCAATTTGTTGGGTCGCGACGTGATGTAAGGGGGCGTGTTGTCGACGGGCGCGCTCTCCACGCCGACACGCAGATCGAAATGTTGAACCATCACGCCGCCGTGCTGATCGACCGCTTCAACTTCGATCGGGTAAGTACCCACGGCTGGCAATGCCCAGTAGAGCGTTCGCTCGCTGATCTGCATGCCGTTCGGGGCGGTCTTCAACGACCAACTCACGGCGTCACCGAAATCCGGGTCAATCGCGCTCAAGGGATAGATGAATCGATCACCCGCTGTCCAGCGCATCGGCGCGATGCTGGTGATCCGCGGAACGCGATTACGATGGCCAACCGGTTCCAACGAAGCGGGCGCTTGATCGCTGATGATCTCCGCCGCACAAACGGTGATTCCAGGATCGCGTTCGGCCCTGAGCAGGTAGTGATAATCGTGACCGCCGCTGATTTCCTGATCCAGATACAGTCGCCGCCCATCGTCGATCACGGCCAGTTGCGCATAGGGCCCGGCGGCTTGATCCGCGCGCAGCAGAACGATGCGCGCGTAGTCATGGGCCGACCACAACAATTGAATGGCACCGGGCTTACTGCGGCTTTGCAGTTCCGGACATGCCACCGCGCCACCGGCAGCGGCCAGTAATTCACCACGAATCGATAAGCCACCCACGGGGCGCCCGAAAGCGCCCAATTGCGGCGCCAGCGGGTCGAACTGCTGAAGCAATTTTCCGCTGGCGATGTCGATACGAAACACGGCGCCGCCATTCACGTCGGCAGTCCAGAAACTGCTGCCATCGGGATCGAGGTTCATGGCAAATGGCGTTATTTTTAAATCCGGGTGCGGACCATCGGGCTGATAGCGCGTGCGCATCGAACCCGCTCGATCAAACCGCGCGATGTACGGAGAAGAATTGGAGCCGGTACCCGCGATCATGACGCCGCCATTACCTAGCAAGCGCAGCGCGTAACCGTTTGCCTGGCCACGATCCATTTTGGCGAAATCCGGTAACGGGGAATCCAGTGCCATATCAAAGCGTCGAATGAGCGCTGATTCCGACGAGTAGTACAGCGTGCGTCCGTCGGCCGCCAAATCGATCCAGTCCAAGCCGCGATCAAATGGGGGATGGAAATCCCGAACGCGCGTCCCGTCGGCGTCGATCAGGGTCAGCTTGGGCGCCCGAAATTCGGCCCCATCAAACCCGCCCCCATTGGCGACCTGGCCGACCAGATACTGCTGGTTGGCAGTCGGAACAATGGATTCTGGGGCCGACCAGTTGTTGCCCAGTTTCGTGACCAGGCGTCCACGCCGATCAAATTGGTACAGCGCCGATTGATCGAACCCGGTCAACAGTAGGCTACCGTCGGGCTGAATGTGACTACCGGCAGCATTGATGCCGACAGAGCCGAGACCGCCCGTTCCGACACGCATCGTCGCGCGCAATTCGCCATCGGGTGCGAACACGTGGGCGCGCACGGTGCCGACCGACACCACTACATCGCCGTTGTGAATAACCGCCTCTGGCTCAGCCGGAGGCGATTGCGCGATCACGGCGGGGACAGCAAAAAAAACGCCGGTGAGCACGATAGCAAGGCGAGCAATCACTGAAGAGGTTTGCATACGTGGCTCCTGCGCTTACGGTTGACGGCAGGCGAGCTCGCCTGCCTGCCATTGGATGATGAAATCCTGGTTGTTTCCGCCTGCTGCCGACGCGAGGGTGAACTCGCCTTCGATACGCTGCCAGCCGGGCGCGAACCAGAGCTGCGGACTGGTCATGGCCGCCGACACGGTGCCGATGCCGACGCCGTCCAACGCAGTAACGGCTAGCGACACCAGCTCGGCATGGCCCGAACCACTGACGCGAACGGCGTTGCCGTAGATCAGCCCTTGCGCGCTTTGCGCTTCGCCGACCAGGTCGCCGTCGGTATCGCGGATTTGTGCCAGCAACTGGTCGCTGCCATCGCGCGTTAATTGCCAGCGATAGGTTTGTGCAGCGGCGAGCGTGATCGGCTGCGCAGGCACACTGGCGAGCGACGCACCGGCAGCTTGAACGAACACACCTTGCTGCCGTGCCATTCGCCAGCCGGCGTCGGGCAAGGCGGGTGCGAACGGCAGGTTGCCGCTCGCCACTACGCCAGCCGGGCAGACGGGTTGAGCGCTTTGGCAGAGTGTGGCCTCAAGGCTGCGTGCCAGCAGGCCAAGTTCGACCAACACCGGCTCGGTGCCGAGCGCGCTGATCTCGCGCGTGCGGCCAATGGCATCCAGCGCTTTGCCGAGTGCCGTGCTGGTTTGCGCTGCGGCGATCGCCGCCAGACTGTCGTCGATGGCACGTATCGCCAGCATGCGCTTGGCGGCGTTCTGTCCGCTCAGGTTCAATGCCAGCAATGCGGTGCGCGCGGCGTTGGCGCGAGAGGGGCTGTCAGCGCTGCGCAGTGTGAGCTGCTGCTCGACCTGCACGCCGGAAGCGTCGCTGACACTGATTTCAACGACAAACTCGCCACCGGCGGCCGGTAGGCGCAGTCCCCAATCGACGGCGCGCTCCGACTGTGGGGCAAGTTCCAGCGTCCAGGTCGCGGCGTCGCTACCGAGCGTATCCGGGCGATCCAGTCCGGGCACGAAGGCGAGCGCTTGCGGCCATTGTCCACGCAAGGTCAGCGTCTGGGTCGTGTTCGCGGTATTGCGCACGACGCTGGTCAAGCCGACACTTGTCCCGGCGGCCAACGGTTCCGTCAGCAGAGCTGGCGCGGTCGCGAACAGGGCGTCGATCTGGTCGAACAAGGCCTGATTTTGATTGGCGGCGTCACCCTCGTCATCGTCGTCATCGTCGTCATCGTCGTCATCGTCGCCATCGTCGCCATCGTCGCCATCGTCGCCATCGTCGTCATCGTCGTCATCGTCGCCATCGTCGCCATCGTCGCCATCGTCGTTATCGTCGTCATCGTCGCCATCGTCGCCATCGCCATCGTCATCGTCGTCATCGTCCTGATCGACGGCACGCGCTGCCTCAACCCAGTCGAAGGCGAACCAGAGCGCCGTTCCGAGTGCATTGCGCTGGCGCAGTACGGCCGCATCGACACTGCCGTCATTGAAATAGCCAAGCACCTCGGCGCCATTGCTGTGGATGCGGCGTGCGGCAGCCACGGCCGAAAATCCGAAGAGGTGGCCGTCGCCGCTGGTCCAGCTCACCGGCACCGCATCGCTCAATCGACCGGTGCTCTGGGCGCCAAGATAGGTATCCAGACCATGATTGCGCTCGTCGTGGCGCGCATCCACGATCAGCGCGTGTCCGTGTAGCAGGTTGGCGCCGATCTCATCGATGCTGGCTTTGCTCAAGTGGCCGACGCCACCGGAAATCCAGTAAGTGTTGTAGAGACCACAGCGCAAGGCCGCCAGGAAATCGGCGTCGCTATGCACGATGCGATGCTCGATGCCGCGCCGGTTTAGCAAGCCATGCAGGTACAGGCTGCGCTCCGTGGCACAAGCAGCTTCGTTTTGCGGCGGCGCCGGATTGTCGCAGCTCATCCAGATCAGAACCCGGTGATCCCTGGTCAGATCAGTGTCGACTTCGAATTCGGCGATCCCGCTGCGCACCGTGAGCGTGACCGCGGCACTCGTGGTCGTGCCGCCACGATCATCGGTGGCGATGGCGGTAAGGACCACGGTACCGACCGTGCTCGCCGGGTAGGCGACAGCATGCGGGCCGCTACCGGTGACCACGCCGATGGATTGGCCATTGGCGAAGAACTCGACCTGGGTGACCGTGCCGTCGCTGTCGGTAGCTGCGGCCGTGACCGTGAGCGACGTGTCGACGTCGACCGTGCTGCCATCCGCCGGGGCGGTCAAGATGATCGCGGGTGCGACATTGGCTGCGCGCACGATGAGGTTCACCGCGGCACTCGTGGTCGTGCCGCCACGATCATCGGTGGCGATGGCGGTAAGGACCACGGTACCGACCGTGCTCGCCGGATAGGCGACAGCATGCGGGCCGCTACCGGTGACCACGCCGATGGATTGGCCATTGGCGAAGAACTCGACCTGGGTGACCGTGCCGTCGCTGTCGGTAGCTGCGGCCGTGACCGTGACCGACGTGTCGACGTCGACCGTGCTGCCATCGGCCGGGGCGGTCAAGATGATCGCGGGTGCGACATTGGCTGCGCGCACGATGAGGTTCACCGCGGCACTCGTGGTCGTGCCGCCACGATCATCGGTGGCGATGGCGGTAAGGACCACGGTACCGACCGTGCTCGCCGGATAGGCGACAGCATGCGGGCCGCTACCGGCGATCACGCCGATGGATTGGCCATTGGCGAAGAACTCGACCTGGGTGACCGTGCCGTCGCTGTCGGTAGCTGCGGCCGTGACCGTGAGCGACGTGTCGACGTCGACCGTGCTGCCATCGGCCGGGGCGGTCAAGATGATCGCGGGTGCGACATTGGCTGCGCGCACGATGAGGTTCACCGCCGCACTCGTGGTCGTGCCGCCACGATCATCGGTGGCGATGGCGGTAAGGACCACGGTACCGACCGTGCTCGCCGGGTAGGCGACAGCATGCGGGCCGCTACCGGTGACCACGCCGATGGATTGGCCATTGGCGAAAAACTCGACCTGGGTGATCGTGCCGTCGCTGTCGGTAGCTGCGGCCGTGACCGTGACGACCGTCCCGACCTCGACCGCGCTAGCGTCCGCCGGGGTGGTCAAGGCAATCACCGGCGCGACGTTTGCCGCGCGCACGACGATGTTGACTGCCGCACTCCTGGTCACGCCGCCACGGTCATCGGTGGCGGTGGCGGTGAAGACCAGCGCGCCAGCGGTGGTCACCGTGTAATCGAGAAGGTAGGGACCAGCTCCGATGATCACACCGATAGGCTCGCCGTTGGCAAACACTTCAAGCTGGGAAATGCTGCCATCGCCGTCGCTGGCTGCGACGTCCAGAGGGATGACGCTTCCGATGTCGAAAATTTCGCCGCTCATGGGCGTGTTGAAGAAAACCGTCGGCAACTGGTTCTCGGGCTGGCTCAGTGCCAGTTGCGCTTCGACGTAGACACGGCGCGCATCGGAATTCATGACATAGATTCCGGGTGTGGGCAGCGCGCCGACATCCAGCCGAAGTGTGGCGACTGCCCCGGCGAACCAGTCGCCCGACACGAATCGCCAAGCCAGGGTCTGATCTTCCGCCGCAACAACTTGTGCGGGCGACTGCAACGCATCAACGCGAACGCGTGCCAGCAAATCGCCATGCCAATAGCCCAGTTCGCCGGCATCCCAGGCATCTGGCGCCAGCACCGCAGGACGGCTCAAGCCGAGCTCGCTCACGTCGGCCCGCTCGTCCAGAAAAGAGTCGGCATCGGCATCCAGATCGATATCGATCAGTGGAAATAGACGAACATTGCGCAGGGTCCGACCCGAGCTGTTCTCAATACGCCAGATGATCGCGCTGACTTGGTTGTCCGGAGTGCGTTCGATCATGGTCGAAACGGAATATTCCGCTCCCACACCTTGTGCATTCACGGTGGGCAACAAGATGTGTTCCGAGGCCGCCGTAGCGTCGGCCGTTACGCGCAGGCGCGCCTGGGCAACATCAGTGGAAGTAGCGGCGTGCGCCAGACCCGAGGTGGTGGCAACGAACGACAACAGTATGCCCAGCGACAGACCGAACTTCTTCATCAGATTCCCTTGAGCAAACGGAAACGCATCACGGCCACAGCCGCGGTGTATCGGTGAGATCAGGCTTTCCCACAAAGCATGACCAGCAATCCACTGATCGAAAACGACGCAAACTCTCGCCCCCAAGCAAAAGTAAAATCAAACCATTCATTAAAACTTGGCGTGGTGCTCTGGGTGATTCTGACAGTTTCCTGGTCACCCAGAAACGCCGACTCGGTGGCTATGGGTGGACTCGAACCACCGACCTCGGCATTATGAGTGCCACGCTCTAACCGGCTGAGCTACATAGCCACGTAAGGGGGCGGGATTGTTGTGAATGGGGCGCGAGTTGTCAAGCTAAACCGGTTCCGGGTCGAGTGGTTCAGGGCAGTAATTTACCCGGATTGAGGATCTGATCGGGGTCAAACGCGGCTTTGATGGCGTGCATCATGGCCAGGGTCGGTGGGTCAATCGCCTGGTGCATGAAAGCGCGTTTGGCCAGGCCAATACCGTGTTCGCCAGAGAGCGTGCCGCCGAGTTCCAGTACGCGGCTGAACAAGGCGTCCAAAGCGCGGGGTGCCATCAATGCTTGATCGGCATTGGCCGG
>Ga0210033_1003920_pt1 | contig 11705 bp, 8 predicted proteins | sample CryGeymeta201501_FD_185465 | JGI IMG/M metagenome (GOLD analysis project Ga0210033, IMG submission 185465) | Groundwater microbial communities from Crystal Geyser aquifers in Utah, USA - Crystal Geyser metaG 2015-01 (SPAdes) (version 2) | ecosystem: Environmental > Aquatic > Deep subsurface >... | reverse complement strand
TCCATCGCCAACAACGCCGAGATCGATGTCATCTGGGACCAGTGGCAGGCGAAGCTGGAGCCGCTGCGCGAGAAATTGAACGCGGCACTCAAGAAGACTTGGCAAGAATGGGAGATTCCGCGCGAGGCCGACAAGGCATGGCCGGAGGCTACGAAGAAGCTGCACGCCGACTGGTGGCAGGCACGCATCGCCCGGCAGCAAGAGATCGACAAATCCATCGCCGCCAAGGCCGAGTTTGAATACCTCTACGACAAGCCCTACGACAACAAGAAGTGCGTCCGCGTCGCCGGCCCGTTCACCGTGGAGAGCCTCAGCCCCCATCGCATGCTGGGCGTGGATGAAAACGACGAACTGATCGACACCGCCGCCGAACCTGGTGAGGCGTATTCGGCCAAGCAGTCCTTCCCCCAGATGATCCTGGAAAACCTCAAGACCGCCGGGGTGCAGCAGGCGCACAAAGAGGACCGCATCACCTTCACCGCGCTCACCCCGTGGCCGGGCGAAGGCTCAGTCTGTGCCGAAGGGCGTTATCTGGAAGGCACGACCGAAAAGCGAGCCGGCATCTTCATCGGCCCGGAGTTTGGCACCGTGCAGCGCAGCGACCTGGTGGAAGCCGCCCGCGAGTGCGGCGATGCCGGCTTCGATGTGCTGATCGCCTGCGCCTTCAACTACGAGGCGCACGCTACCGAATTCAGCAAGCTCGGCCGCATCCCCGTGCTCAAGGCGCGCATGAACGCCGACCTGCACATGGCCGAAGACCTGAAAAACACCGGCAAGGGCAACCTGTTCGTCATCTTCGGCGAGCCGGACATCACCCTCATCAACGAGAAAGACGGCAAGCTGCGCGTGAAGGTGAACGGCGTGGACGTCTTCAAACCCCAGACTGGCGAAGTGATCAGCCACGGCGCCGACGGCATCGCCTGCTGGTTCATCGACACCGACTACAACGAAGAAAGTTTCTTCGTCCGCCACGCCTACTTCCTCGGCGCCAACGACCCGTATTCCGCGCTGAAGACCACGCTCAAAGCCGAAATCAACGCCGAAGCCTGGGCGACTCTGAACAGCGACACGTCACGAGCGTTTGAGAAGCCAAAGAACGGCCGCATCGCGGTGAAGGTCATCAATCACCTCGGCGATGAGGTGATGAAGGTTTTCAAGGTGCAATGATGCGTGTACGAATTGCAGTCGAAAGGAAAAACGTATGGCTTTGATCGAAGGATTCCGGGTACAGAATTACCGCGCTTTGCGGGATGTGACGCTGGGCAAGCTGTCAACCGAGCAGCGCGGCGAGCCGTTGACGCCTTTTACCGTGGTCATTGGTAAAAACGGGGTGGGTAAAAGCACGCTATTCGATGCGTTTGGTTTCGTCGCGGATTGTTTGTCGACAGATGTGGAAACCGCCTGCGACGCCAAACAGCGCGGCGGTTTCGAGCGCATGCGAACGCTTGGCGTCGACGCGCCCATGCAGTTCGAGATTTATTACCGTGAAGCGCCGGGCGAGCGCCCCATCACCTATGAGTTGTCCATTGGACTAGATGAAGGCGGGCGGCCTTTCGTTGAATCGGAGGTATTGAAACAGCGGCGCAAAGGTCAAAAGCATGGAAGACCTTACCCATTCCTGCGCCTGCATCATGGCAAGGGCACGGTCTGGGCCGGCGAGGAAGCCGTCGAAGGGGTAGAAGAAGATCGCGTACAGGAAGACGTCGAATTGACCGATTTGCGGCAACTCGGCATCGCCACCCTCGGCACGCTAAAGGAACATCCGCGCATCAAGCGGTTTCGCGATTTTCTGAAGGGCTGGTATCTCTCGTACTTTTATCCGGACGCAGCGCGCACGATTCCCTCTGCTGGGGGACAGCGACACCTCAATATCCACGGCGACAACATCGGCAATGTCGTGCAGTACATGGAGCGCGAACACAAGGAACGCTTCCAGTTTATCCTTGACCGGATTGCCAGCAAAATCCCCGGTATCAAAAGCATCAAGACACTTGTCACGGAGGACAAGCGTGTCCTGCTGCAATTCAACGACGGGGCATTCGACGACCCATTCTATGCCGGGCAGATGTCGGATGGCACGTTGAAAATCTTCGCCTACCTGCTGTTGATGGAAGACCCCGATCCACCTCCATTCATCTGTATCGAAGAGCCCGAAAATGGCCTTTACCACCGGCTTCTGGACTCGCTTGCCACGGAATTGCGCAGCCACGCGACCGGCAAGAAAAATGCGCCGCAGATTTTCGTCACCACGCATCAACCGTATTTCGTCGATGCGCTAGCTCCGACGGAAGTATGGATTCTGGAGAAAGGCGCAGACGGCTATTCGACGGTTCGACGCGTTTCCGAGTTGGAATTGGTGCGCAATCTCGTCGATGAAGGGCTTCCGTTGGGTGGTCTCTGGTACAGCGACTATCTGGACGCGAGGTAGACCATGCACATTGAAGTGCTGGTGGAAGACAGCTCTGGAGCCAAGCTGATTGAAATCCTGTTGCCCGCCGTGATCGGGGCATATGCAGAACCGCATACCTGGCGCATACATCTCTACAAAGGCATTGGCCGGTTGCCGACTGGCTTGACCGCCGGGGGCGATCCGTCGAAGCGAGCGCTCCTCAATCAACTCCCGAAATTGCTGGCAGGCTATGGCAAGACACCTGGCATTGATGCCGTCGTAGCGGTGCTGGACAACGACGACCGCGATTGCAAAACCTTTTTGCGTGAGCTGAAAGCGCTGCTGCCACATTGCCGACCGGCTCCCAATACGCTATTTCGCCTTGCCATTGAGGAAATGGAAGCCTGGTTACTCGGTGACCGACAAGCGATCCTCGCGGCGTACCCGCGCGCCAAGACCGCTATCCTGAACCGATACGAACAAGACAGTGTGTGTGGCACCTGGGAGATGCTCGCAGATGCGGTGTATCCCGGCGGCGCTGCGGTCGTCCGCTCCGCAGGCTGGCCATTGCCAGGACAGATCAAACACCAGTGGGTCGAAGAAATCGCACCATATATGAATATCGAGCACAACGCGTCGCCAAGTTTCTGCAAGTTTCGCAACGGCCTCAAACGCCTTGTTGCTTGATAACACAGCAAGCCATGAACTTCCTCATTGCCGACACCTTCACCGATAGCCTCGCTCGCCTGACAGGCGATGAGCAGAAGGCAGTCAAGACGACAGCATTCGACCTGCAACTGAACCCGGCTAACCAGGGAATGAGTTTCCACAAACTGGACAAGGCGAAAGACCCGCGTTTCTGGTCAGTCCGGGTCAGCAGCGACATCCGACTCATCGTACACAAGAACGACGCGAGCCTGCTGCTGTGCTACGTGGATCACCACGACAAGGCGTATGACTGGGCGGAACGCCGCAAGCTGGAAACTCACCCAAAAACGGGCGCGGCACAACTGGTCGAGATACGCGAGACCGTCAAGGAAATTGTGGTCCCGGTGTATGTGCAGGCGGAACTAATGCTGGCGCCAGAGTCTGCGTCCACTTTGAAACCGCTGTTCACCGGCAGGTCGGATGATGAATTGCTCGGCTACGGTGTCCCCGCTGAATGGCTGAACGATGTCAAAAACGCAACCGAGGATACGCTGCTGATCCTGTGCGACCACCTGCCTGCCGAGGCGGGAGAGGCATTGCTGGAATTGGCGACGGGCTGCAAGCCCCGCGTTCCACAGCCCGTGGTACCAACCGAGAACCCCTTCGATCATCCCGATGCGCAACGCCGTTTCCGCACGATGTCGAATGTAGAGGAGTTGCAGCGCGCCCTGGATTACCCGTGGGAAAAGTGGACGGTCTTCCTGCACCCCGAACAGCGCCAGTGGGTAGATCGCGATTACGGCGGGCCGGCGCGCGTTTCCGGTTCGGCCGGCACTGGCAAGACCATCGTCGCACTGCATCGGGCGGCACACTTGGCGCGAACGCATGAAAACACCCGCGTGCTGCTGACCACCTTTTCGGACACCTTGGCGAGTGCCCTGCACACCAAACTGACGCGCCTGCTCGGCAACGAACCACGTCTGGCCGAACGCATCGACGTGTATTCGCTGGAGGCCATCGGCCTGCGGCTTTACAAGGCGCACGTCGATTCAACCGGCGGCGCGGCAACGATTGCGCGCCGCGAAACGATCAGGGAGTTGATCGATCAGGCGGCCCGTGCGACGAGCGGTCACAAATATGGCCTGCACTTTTTGCTTACCGAATGGGAACAGGTAGTAGATGCCTGGCAGTTGGATACCTGGGAAGGGTATCGCGACGTGGCACGCCTCGGGCGCAAGACGCGACTCCCTGAGGCACAGCGTGGCGTGTTGTGGACCATATTCGAGCAAGTTCGTGCCGAATTGAAATCGCGCAAGCTGATCACCCAAGCCGGGCTATTCACGTTGCTGGCGTCAGCCATCGCGGCCAGCGGCAAGGTAGTATTCGACTTCGCGGTGGTAGATGAGGCACAGGACATCAGTGTCGCGCATCTTCGTTTTCTTGCGACGCTGGGGAGCGGACGCCCGAATGCGCTGTTCTTTGCCGGCGATCTCGGGCAGCGTATTTTCCAGCAACCCTTTTCATGGAAAGCACTGGGCGTCGACATTCGCGGGCGATCTCGCACGCTGCGGATCAACTACCGCACGTCGCATCAAATCCGCGCCCAGGCGGATCGATTGCTGGGGCCGACGGTCACCGACATTGACGGCATCACCGAGAACCGCAGTGATACGGTTTCGATCTTCAATGGCCCACCGCCGGAAATCCGCGTCCTCAGCGATGAGGCCGAGGAGACTGCGTCCGTCGCTGGCTGGATCAAGGGCCGCGTAGAGGGCGGCGTACTGCCGCATGAATTTGGTGTGTTCGTCCGCTCGCCTGCGCAACTGGAGCGCGCTCAAGCCGCCGTCGAGGCAGCAGGCATCCCTTTCAAAATTCTCGATGAGCACGTCGAAACCGCCAGCGGCTTCGTCTCGATCAGCACCATGCACCTGGCCAAGGGGTTGGAGTTCCGCGCCGTGGTGGTGATGGCCTGCGACGACGAAGTCATACCTTTGCAGAAACGTATTGAGACGGTGGGCGACGATGCCGACTTGCAGGAGGTGTATGACACCGAGCGGCACCTGCTTTACGTTGCCTGTACGCGGGCAAGAGATCACTTGCTGGTGACAAGCGTTAGTCCGGCGTCCGAGTTTCTTGATGACTTGAAACTGTGACCGTCTCGCGACTGTTGTATTGGCGAGCATCGCGACGCTTCTCGTCGCTCCCACAAACGCACAAACCCACATCCGTCGAGTCGTCCACCAAAACTCTCTCCGCCAGACACTACAAAGCCGACTTGCGTCGGCTTTGTAGTGTCTGGCGGAGAGAGTGGGATTCGAACCCACGGAGGGGATGAACCCTCGCCGGTTTTCAAGACCGGTGCCTTAAACCGCTCGGCCATCTCTCCGAATGTTGGGGTGATGCGGGGCCACACTGCGGGGGCGTAGTCTATTGGCATCGACGGTAAATCGAAACACTTTTTGAGCTGCTATCGAGGTCAATCGCCTGCTTGCAGCCAACGTGCAGCCATGCGGCGCAGGGAAACGTCCGTGCCTGCATCACCGGCAATTTCAACGATTTCACGCCAGGCCAGCGCGTGCGATTCCGCACTCACTGCAAAAACTTCGCTGCCGAGGGCCCGCACGACGAAGCGCACGTCGTAATGCCAGTGACCGGCCTCCGCGCCGCGTGGTGGAATCCAGTGCCGGTCCAGGTCAAAGATGTTGGGTGTGATGTGGAGATCGGTCAAGCCGGATTCCTCTTCGGCTTCGCGCAGCGCCACCGCCACGATGTCGGGATCCCCATCGGCGTGACCACCGGGTTGCAACCAGCGATCCAGTTTGCGGTGGTGGGTCAGCAACACACGTTGGTGATCGCCGCTGACCAACCAGGCCGATCCGGTGACATGGCCAATCGCCAGGCTGCGTTCGAAGCAGTCGCCATGCTCGCGCACGAAGGCGACGAAGTCCGCCGTCAGTTCGGTGTCGGCTGCGGAAGCCACCGAAAACGCCGACAGCAATCGCAACAAGGCAGTGCGCGGATCGTCCGCACCGAGATCGAGCGAGCATGGGTCGATGGCTGGCATTGGGGTTCCGGTTGCGGTTGCGGTTGCGGTCGCGGCGCTTGCCGCACCCGGCGGCGTCGCGTATCTTAGCCGGGCTTTGCGTTCCGGCGTGGCACCCCAACCGATTCGGTGTGCTGTGCAACGTCTGGCTTGGCAAACCCATTCTGATCGCGAGCTTTGCGACAAGGCCGCGCCCGAACCCAACCTCCACCGGGGATATCACTGATGATCTTTGATCGCGTCAAAACGCTGGACCAAATCATGGCCACAGCAGAAAAGAAAAGCCTGAAACGACAACTGGGTCCGATCCAGCTCACCTTGCTTGGCGTCGGCGCGATCATCGGCACCGGTATTTTTGTGCTCACCGCCGAAGCCGGTCAAAAGGCCGGGCCTGCCATGTTGATTTCCTTTGTCATCGCCGCCGTGGTCTGTGCGCTGGCGGCACTCGCCTACTCCGAACTCGCGGCGATGATTCCGGTATCGGGTTCCGCTTACACCTACACCTACGGCGTACTCGGTGAGCTTTTGGCGTGGACGGTGGGTTGGGCGCTGGTGCTGGAATATGCCGTGGCCGCCGGCGCCGTCGCCGTCGGCTGGTCTGGCTACATGAATGGTCTATTGAAGAGTGGCGGCTTTCCGCTACCAGAGTTTTTGCGTACCGGTCCCTACGATGGCGGCACTTTCAATCTGCTGGCCTGTGGCATTTCCCTGGTGGTCACCGCGCTGTTGGTGATCGGCACTTCGAAAAGCGCAAAGGTTAACGCGGTGCTGGTATCGATCAAGGTGTTGGCATTGATCGCCTTTATTTATCTGGCGATGCCGGTCGTTCACGACGAGAACTTCAAGCCCTTCCTGCCCACCGGCTGGGGCAGTCCGCTCGGCGGTATCGGTGTACTCGGCGCCGCCGCGTCGATCTTCTTTGCTTTCGTCGGCTTCGACGCCGTCTCCACCGCTGCTGAAGAAACCAGGAACCCCAATCGCAACGTTCCGATTGGTCTGATCGGATCGCTGGCGGTGTGCACGGTGTTCTACCTGCTGGTGGGCTATGCCGCGGTTGGCTCGGTCGGTTCGCAACCGATGCTGGGGGCAGACGGCTTGGCGCTGGCGCCGGGCTCCGACGCGCTGGCCACCGCCTGCGCCGGCAAGGATTATCTGGTGTGCAGCAAGGAACCGCTGGCGCATGTATTGCGCCTGCTTGGCTTCGAGAAGATGGGCAACATGATCGGCCTGGCGGCCGCGCTCGCCCTGCCTTCGGTGATCCTGATGATGCTGTTCGGCCAGACTCGCATTTTCTTTGTCATGTCGCGCGACGGACTGTTGCCCGGTTTCCTTTCCAAAGTGCATCCGACCTTCAACACACCGCACGTCGCCACCATGATCACCGGCGTTGCCGTGTCCTTGTTTGCCGCCATGTTCCCGGTCGGCATCCTGGCCGACATTTCCAACTCGGGAACCCTGTTTGCCTTCGTCATGGTGGCGCTGGGGGTGCTGATCCTGCGTCGCACACAACCGGATCGGCGACGCCCTTTCCGCACGCCGATGGCCTGGCTGGTCTGCCCGCTGGCGATCCTCGGCTGCTTGCTGTTGTTCCTTAACCTGTCGATCTACACCTTGTCGCTGTTTGTCGCCTGGGCCGCGATCGGTCTGGTGGTTTACTTCAGTTACGGCCGTCACCACAGCTATCTTGTCAACGGCAACGAGCCCGATTGAGGTTGGACACCCGATTCCGGCGCCACCGTGGGGCCGGAATCGCCATGCCTTCACCTTCCAGAAAATCGTCTTCAGAAAACCGTGGTCTGGACGCGACGATTTCGGTATGATGCCCGGCTTGTGCAATGCCGGTGTGGCGGAATGGTAGACGCGGCGGACTCAAAATCCGTTGGTGGCGACACTGTGTGGGTTCGAGTCCCTCCACCGGTACCAAGTACCAAAAAGCCCGCAATGCGGGCTTTTTTTTGCCATAACCGCAGGCGTTGCCCGCAGTGCGCAGAGGCTCACACCACGCGACAGAAAGCCGCTTTCAGGTAGCGCGATTCCGCTACGTGGGCGAGCCAAGGATGGTCGCCGCCGGCACCGCTGACTTGCAGTATCTGCACCGTGCGATTGGCATAAAAGGCCGCGCGCCGGATCATGTCGAGAAACTGTTCCTCGCTGACCAGGCCAGTGCAGGAACAGCTCAGCAGCACGCCACCGGGGCGAACCACCGACAGCGCCAACTTGTTCATGTCCAGATATTTTTTCAGCGCCGGAATGATCTGTTCGCGGTCGCGCGTCATTTTGGCGGGATCGAGGATCACCACATCGAACTGGTCGCCGCGATTACCGGCATCGCGCAACCAGGGAAAAATATCCGACTGCACGAACTTGATCCGCGCTTTGTTGAGTTGCGCGTTCTGCTTTGCCACTTCGATCACGGCTTCATCCATGTCGATGCCGATCACTTCATTGGCACCGCCGAGCGCCTTGGCGTAGACGCCGAACCCGCCGGTGTTGCAGCACAGATCAAGGACGCTCTTGCCGACGCAAAACTCCGCCAGACGCTTGCGGTTGTCGCGCTGATCGACAAAGAAACCGGTCTTGTGGCCCTGCCCCGGTTCGACCCGAAAGCGCAGGCCGTGCTCGGTAATGATGCCGGGCTCGGGCGGTGGCGGCGGATGGCAGTCGAAACTCTCCTGCTTGGCGACGTGGTCTTCGGCAAACCAGTAGTACAGACTCTCCGGAAACTGTTCCAGCAACAACTCGCGAATGAGTTCGCGCAGTCGAAACATGCCCGCCGAAAAAAACTCGACCACCAGCGTGTTGGCGAATCGATCAACCACCAGTCCGGATAGCCCATCACCTTCGGCATGCACCAGCCGATAGGCATCGGTGACGCGATCGAGCTGCAACAAATCGCGGCGCAGGGTGATCGCGGTGGCGATCTTGTGGCGGAAATAATCGGCATCGACGGCTTCGTCCGGGTCCTCGGTCAACACCCTGAGGGCGATGCGCGAATGGCCGTTGTAAAAACCGCGACCCACCCAGGTGCCATCGCGGTCGATAATGTCAACGATGCTGCCGGGCTTGGGCTTGGGTTCCGGTTTCTCCACCATTTTCTGGTAGATCCACGGGTGATTGGAGCGGCGTTCGATCTTCAGGCGAACCTGGGCGGGCAACTCGGCGCGGGCCGGATAAGCAGAGGGTTTGTTCATTCGACGATGTTAGCCGATCCCTGCCACCCGATTTTTGCCACGCCGATGGCGCGCTCGCAGCGGTGCTTCGATGCCGCGCCCGGATCGTCCATAATGCGGCGATGCAAACCACCTTTCTTTGGCACGACTACGAGACCTTTGGCGTTGACCCACGGCGTGATTTTCCGGCGCAGTTCGCGGCGCTGCGCAGCGACGCCGCGTTCCAGCCCATCGGTGAACCGCTGGTGCTCTACTGCCGACCGCCGGCCGACTTGCTGCCGAGCCCGGAAGCCTGCCTGATTACCGGCATCACGCCGCAACTTGCGGCGCGCGACGGCGTGCCCGAGCCCGAGTTTTTTGCCCGCATTCACGAACAGATGGCCGAACCCGGCACCTGCACGCTGGGTTACAACTCCATCCGCTTCGATGACGAAGTCACCCGCCATGGCCTCTGGCGCAATTTTTTTGATCCCTACGGTCGCGAGTGGCGCAACGGCTGCTCGCGCTGGGACCTGATCGATGTCGCGCGGATGTTTTATGCGCTGCGGCCACAAGGCGTGGCATGGCCGACCCGCGCTGACGGTGCTGCCAGTTTCAAACTCAGCGACCTGAGCGCCGCCAATCACATTGCCCACAGCCATGCCCACGATGCCTTGGCCGATGTCGAGGCGACCTTGGCACTGGCGCGTTTGCTGCGGTCTGCGCAGCCACGTTTGTTCGACTATTTGTTTGCCCTGCGCGAAAAACGCAAGGCCGCCGCGCTGCTCGATTGGGCCGGCCAAACGCCGGTACTGCACGCCTCCACGCGCTTTAGCGCCGAACGCGGCGGTCTCGCCATGGTGCTGCCGCTGGCACCACACCCGACCCAGCCCAATGGTGTGATCGTGCTCGATCTGGATGCCGATCCGCAGCCGCTGTTGGAGCTGTCGATTGCCGATATTCGCGACCGCGTGTTTGTCGCCAACAAAGATTTGCCGGAAGGCGTCGCCCGCATTCCGCTGAAGACCGTGCACACCAACAAGTGCCCGGCGTTGGCGCCGCTGGCCACGCTCGCCGGCGTCGATACCGCACGCATTCGGCTGAATGTCGAGCGCTGCCAGCGCCACCTGGAGCAAGTGCGCAGCCGGGCCGAGCTGCCCGGCAAAGTCCGCCAGGTGTTTGCCGAAGTCGCGGCCTATCCGGCGCAAGCCGCCGAGCAAGATCTTTACGCTGGCCTGCCCGGCAACGCCGATCTCGCCCTCGCCGCCAAAGTGCGCGGCGCCCGGCCCGATCAATTGCTGGCGTTTGAAGCACAATTCGTCGATCCGCGTTATCGCGAACTGCTGTTCCGCTATCGCGCACGCCACCATGCCGATACGTTGACCGGCGAGGAACAATCGCGCTGGCGGCAATGGCGCCGGCGCCGCCTGATCGATGACCCGGACCTACCCGAGCGCGGCCTGATCGCGGTGCTCGAACGGCTGGCGGCACTGCGCTCGGCCTGCGCCAGCGATGGCCACGCCTTGACCACGCTGGATCAGGTAGAAGCCTGGTGCCGCGCCGCGATGGCCGATCTGCAATGAAGCCAATCTATTTCACCGCCGCCAGTTTCGATTTCCTGCGCGAGCTTGCGCGCCACAATCATCGCGACTGGTTCAGCGCGCATCAGCAAGATTACGAGCAAACCTTGCGCATGCCCTTTCAGCGCCTGATCGCCGACCTCGCCGAACCGCTCTGCACCATCAGCCAACACTTGGTCGCCGATCCACGCAAGGTCGGTGGTTCACTGTTTCGCCAACACCGCGATACCCGTTTCAGCAAGGACAAATCGATCTACAAAACCTGGATTGGCGCACGCTTTTTCCACCAACGCGGCAAACAGGTGGAAGCGCCCAGCTTTTATCTGCACATTGCCCCGGGCGACTGCTTCTTCGGCGGCGGCCTCTGGCATCCACAACCCGATACGCTGAAAAAACTGCGCAACTTTCTCGACGAAAATCCGAACACCTGGCGCCAAGCCACGATGCAAGCCGGCTTTCGCGAGCGCTATGCGTTCTGGGGGGAATCGCTCAGCCGTGCGCCTCGCGGCGTCGATCCGGCGCATCCGCTGATCGAAGATCTGAAACGCAAAAGTCTCGCCTGCGGCGTTCCCCTCAGCGCCAGCGAAGTCCTTGGCCATCGCCTGCCAGAGATTGTGCTCGGCCATATGCGCGCCATCGCACCGATGCTGGACTACCTCTGCGCTGCGCTCGATTTGGATTTCTGATCGAACTGTGATCGCGCTGTGGTCGAACTGCGACCGGCAAACCGCCGACCGCAGAAACAACAAAACCCGCAAGCGCGGGCGTTGTTGTTGCTGGTGCCGGAAATAGGAGTCGAACCTACGACCTACGCATTACGAATGCGCCGCTCTACCAACTGAGCTATTCCGGCGAGCCCGGCATTCTAGGTGAGGCCTCGCGGTGACGCAACCAGC
>Ga0210033_1003906_pt1 | contig 11736 bp, 11 predicted proteins | sample CryGeymeta201501_FD_185465 | JGI IMG/M metagenome (GOLD analysis project Ga0210033, IMG submission 185465) | Groundwater microbial communities from Crystal Geyser aquifers in Utah, USA - Crystal Geyser metaG 2015-01 (SPAdes) (version 2) | ecosystem: Environmental > Aquatic > Deep subsurface >... | reverse complement strand
ACGCTCTAATTTGTCCGGACTTGAACATCAAAGATTATGCGCGCGATGTATTTGGCAAATCTGACGCTGTTCTGGTACCTTATGGCATTGGTCTGCCGGAAACAACTATTGACGAGTTAGTTAAACAACTTAGGACTAAGTATCATCTGAACGGAAAACGGGTCATTCTGTCTCTCGGGCATGTGCACGCAATTCGGAACCGGCAAGACCTCATTAAAGCTCTACCTGGCGTTCTTGAGGTATTTCCGAACACCGTGTTGCTGATAGTAGGAAGTGTAGCAGATGATTCACCTGCTGCGCTATCCCGAGAGCTGGGGGTTCATGAATCTGTTATCCTCACCGGTCATGTCCCGCACTCGGAGGTGTCCGCCTATCTCGCATTGGCAAATCTTGAAGCTCATTGGCTGACCCAGGATGTACCACAAAAAACATCTCTGGGAATCGCTTCGTTGGAAGCCATGGGGGCAGGCAAGGTCGTATTGGCTGCTGCCAATGAGGATACCTACGGTCCGGGAGTGTTAAAAAACGGCAGGAACATTGTTCTTGTTGAGCCTGGCAACCCGCGCCAACTGGCACGAACGATAATTGAGCTGCTGAGCGATGAAGAGAGATGCAGGGTTATTGGCAACGAGGCGTACCGGACGATTAAAGAACATTTTTCCTGGGACAGCGTTTGCGACAGGACACTCGATTTGTACAGGGAGGTTCTACGAAAACGGGTACAGTAGTAACCTCTCAGCCTGCGAAATGCCGTTTTTCCGGTAAAGATACCGGCAACTTTCCGTATGAACATCTCCGCCTGTTTGTCCTGGTCATTATCTTGGGTTTTGTCCTGCGATTGTTTGCCTACCAGTATACCTATACTATCAACAATGATGGGACTATCTATATTCATCAGGCAAGGGCTATCTATTATGGCCTCTTGTCTGCCGTTAATTCCTGTACCGTTGGTTATCTGTCGCCTTATCCCATCTTAATTGCCGCCACATACCCTATCCTGGGGGATTGGGTCGCCTCAGCAAAGGTAGTCTCTATTTTTTTCGGTACCATTACTTTAATTCCCCTCTATCTTTTGGCGAAACGCTTTCTTGATGCGAAGATCAGCATCCTGGTCACGTTGATTTTCGCCCTTACCCCCGTCTTTGTTACGGTAAGTGTTTGGGGGGTCAGGGATCCCCTCTACTGGTTTTTTTCGGTCCTGGGTTTCTACTTTTTTACCGGTCAAATTGGTAAGGGAAACTCCTGGGGCCTTTTCCTCAGCAGCGTTTTCTTTATCCTGACGACCTGGACCAGGATCGAGACTATCCTCTATTTGTTTGTATCCTGTTTATGTCTCATTACGGCAAAGGATGAACAGAAATTTAAAAGACTTACCTTCTTCCTCATCCCACCCCTTTTGCTGTCTCTCCTTCTTCTTGGTCAGATGATTGTCAATCCCTCCGGGATCAACTGGCATCGTTTAAATGACATCCCTTCCCGATTACTGACTTCCCTAACTCAGTACCAGGAGGTAAGATTGCATCTTGAGGAGTTAATAATTCACCCGCCCTCTGGTATCCCCTCGGGATTTTTCGACAATGCACGTACCCTCGTCTGGTTTATTGCCTTAGGAACAATCATGAACAATACCGTGGAAGCCTTTTTCTATCCCTTCTTCCTGATATTTATCATCGGTCTGATAGGGAGAGTAACATGGAAGAGGGTAAGGGAGGAGCAAAGTGTTCGTTATTTTGCTATCCTCGTTGCCTCTGCCGTGGTCGTGTCGTATGTATATGTCTTTGCCTACTGGGAGATAGAAAGTCGCTATCTTGTCCTTTTAGTCCTCCCCTCTTTCATCTTTATAGGGTTTGGCCTGGAGAAGATAACCCACTTTCTGAAGTCAAGATTCCGTTTTAAAAAGCATGTGGCGCTGTCTCTGGTCGTATTGGCAATCATGGTATTTGTCCTACCCAAGGATTTAAAGTCGAGGGAGGCGGATAAACTCGTCTTCAAAGAGATAGGGGAGACGATTGCCCTAAGGGAGGGAAACAGCAGGGAGATAGAGGTGTTAGTATTAGGGGATTCCAGAAGGTGGATCTCTTTTTATGCCAATCTGAGTTTTAAAGGCGCCCCCTGCCCCGACAAATACAAGGATTACGAGGAGATTGTAGGGAATAGTTACGAACAGTTTGTGGAGAATCTGAAGGCAAGGGGTATAAGATATGTCGTATGGGAGGAGAAACGGTGGCCCCGGCAGGGTTTTGATTTTACTGAGTTCCACAAGGGTAAAGATTTTATAAGATTAGGAGCCTGGAGCCACCGGGATACGGGGAGGATCATCCTTTTCAGGTTCTTGGGGTCTTGCGAAGGAGAGGTTTAAAATCGTATAGAGACCTTTGAAAAACTGCCTTTTCGGTCATTCCGGGCTTGACCCGGAATCCAGGAACTATTTGAAAATACTGGATTCCCCGTATCAAGTACGGGGCAGGCTCTGCTTTCGCAGGAATGACAAGGCGATGTTGCTATGGAATTATTCAAAGGTCTCGTATAGTCTTAATGCCAGATATGCACAAAATAGCAGTTATTATTCCCAAATACGGCCTGGTGGGCGGGGCGGAACGATTTGTCCAGGAATTGACCGAACGTATCGCCCGCAATCCCCGCTACGATATCCACGTCTTTGCCAACCGGTGGCGGGTAAACTCTGAACGGGTTACCTTTCATAAGGTCCCCCTGATCACTTTTCCCAGATTTCTAACTACTATCAGCTTTGCCTTTTTTGCCGGAAGAGAAATGGCAAAGATGAAGTTTGACCTGATCCATGCCCATGACAGGGTATTCCATGCCGATATCTTTACGATGCACTGCACTCCCCATCGTATGTGGGTCCGTGATGTTCGCAAGAAGGCCATGAGCCTCTTTGACTATGGCACAAGCTGGGTTGAAAGAAAACTGATAAGTAGCAGCAGGTGCACCATGTTCCTGCCCGTCTCAAACATGACAAGGGAGATGTTTCTTGAGGAATACCGTCTCGATCCTTATCAGATTCAGGTTATCCATCCAGGTGTTGACATAGAGAAGTTTGCTGCCTTTGATAGGCAGCTCTGCCGCTATGAAATAAGGGAACATTTCGGGATTGATCCTATGGATACGGTCATTCTATTTGTCTCCATGAATTTCGAGATCAAGGGTCTGGAGAGGCTTATGGGAGCGCTGGCCAGGCTAAAGACAGCAAACCGGTCGGACAAAGTTAAGTTACTGGTGGTCGGCAAGGGTGATGGGAAAAAATATACCCGCCTTGCAAAGGAGATGGGGATAGGAGAAGATATCATATTTGCCGGCCTCATCGAGAAGGAGAAGCTTGCACAAATCTACCTTGCCTCCGATATTTACACCATGCTCTCAAAGTTCGATACTTTTGGCATGGCTGTACTGGAGGCGATGGCTGCATCTCTACCTGTTATCGTCAGCTCTAAGGTGGGGGCTAAAGACCTGGTCAGACATGGTGACAATGGTTTCATTGTGGAGGAGGAAATGGGCGCCGACGAGATTGCCGGTCTGATCAGTTTGTTGCTGGATGGAAAATTAAGAATCAGGATGGGGCAGGAAGCCTATCAGACGGCCCTTGCCAACACCTGGGAGGTGGTGGCAAAAAATGTGGAGATGGTCTATGAACACCTTCTGTCTTCCTCTTCTCCTCTTTCGGGAAGAAGAGGAACTTAATTTACCATGGATCTCTCCATTGAAAAATTGTCCCTTCTGTGCTAGGAGATAACCCCAAAATTAGCGAGGTTGGCAAATCACTATGAATCTGGGAAAAATGCTGGAAGAGAGTTGCAGGCAATACGCAGAAAATGTGGCTATCATACACGACAACATTAGTTTAACCTATAACGAATTGAACTGGGCGGTAAATGCCCTCGGAAACTGGCTAAGAAGCTTAGGGCTTAAAAAAGGGGATAAGGTTGCCCTGTTGCTCTCCAATTGTCCTGAGTTTATCATCTCCTACTTTGCCGTCCAGAAGATCGGCGCCGTTGCCGTTACCCTCAACATCATGTCCACGGCTTATGAACTAAGATACCTGCTTGGCAACAGTGAGGCAAAGGTATTGATTACCGAAGCCTCGCTAACGAAGCGATTTGAGGAGATAAGCGGGGATGTCCCCCTCTGCCGGCGCCTGCTTGTTACCAACGGTCTGGATACCACTTCGCCTTTCGGAGACATTATTGAAGAAGGCCCCTTTACGCTTGACATGCCGGAAATTGCCGGGGATGACCATGCCGTTATGATCTATACCGCAGGCCTTACCGGCAGACCACTCGGCGCTATCCTCACCCACAGGAACCTCCTCGGCCAGTCTAACATTATTCGGGACCTATGTGGTGGCACGGAAAAGGACCGGGCACTTTCCGTGATACCGTTTTTTCACTCCTTCGGCGCCGTAGCCAACATGCTGGGCACTGTCCGTATCGGGGCCGGCATGGTATTAATGGATCGGTTCAGCGTAGATAATATCTTCAGCGCCATCGAAAGGGATAAGGTGACCTATATCGCCTCTGTCCCGCAGGTGTTCCTCGGCATGTTGCTCCAGGAAGAGGGTAAGCGTTACGACCTGAGTTCCCTGAGGCTTTGCATCACCGGGGGCGCCGCCATGCCGGCGGAATTTATTCCCCCCTTTGAGAAAAGATTTGGTGTCAAAGTCTTAGAGGGTTACGGCCTCACCGAGGCATCACCGGTCTGTACATTCAGCAGACCTGATATGGCACAGAAACCGGGTTCTATTGGCGTCGTCATCCCCGGCGTTGAGGCGAAGATCGTGGATGATTACGGTAAAAAGGTGCCGGCAGGTGAAAGCGGGGAGCTGATTATCAAGGGTGAAAATATGATGAAGGGTTACTACAGGGACGAAGAGGCAACGGCCATGGTCATCAGGGATGGGTGGCTTTACACGAGTGATCTGGCCAAGATAGACGAGGACGGATATATCTTTCTCACCGGCCGCAAAAAGCGGATGATTATCACCTGGGGGTTTAATGTCTATCCCCGGGAAGTCGAGATCGTTCTTGAGATGCACCCCGCTGTTAAATCCTCCCGTGTGGTTGGTATGTCTGATCTGATGAGGGGGGAGGTTGTAAAGGCCCTTATCGTAAAAAATAAGGGGGCAGACACCGATAAGAAATCAATCATCCGGCATTGCAGGAAATACCTCTCACTTTACAAGGTTCCTCGCAAGGTTGAGTTTGTGGAGAATCTTAATTAAAATCCCCCCTCTCTCCCCTTTGGAAAAGGGGGGCTGGGGGGGGGATTTTCAGAAGAAAGGAGAAAAGGACAGATGGAATACAAAAACATTCTTTTTACCGTTGAGGACGGGGTTGCCACACTAACCTTCAACAGACCAAAGGCCTTAAATGCGATGAATTCTGAAACGATGGCCGAGCTTCAAAGCGCCGTGACACACTGTAAAAACGATGAGGGTATCAAGGTTCTGATCCTGACCGGCGCCGGTGAAAAGGCATTTGTGGCCGGCGCAGATATCGCACAGATGCAGGAGATGAAACCGCATCAAGCCCTTGCCTTTATGGAGATGGGCCAGGAAACGCTGCGACTCTTAGAAACGATGCCCAAGCCCTCTATTGCGGCGGTAAATGGCTACGCCCTCGGCGGGGGTACGGAAATCTCTCTTGCCTGCGATATTAGATTCGCCTCGGAAAAGGCGGTCTTCGGCCAGCCGGAGATCCTCATAGGCATAATCCCGGGCTGGGGAGGCACCCAGAGGTTGCCCCGCATCGTCGGCATGGGGAGGGCAAAGGAACTGATCATGGGTGGTGAGCAGATTGATGCGAGAAGGGCCTATGAAATCGGTCTTGTCAACAGAATCTATCCGGCCGATCAACTCCTTGCAGAAACCAGAAAATTCGCCCTGAAACTGACAGGTCTGCCCGGTTTCGCCCTCAAGATGGCCAAACACAGCACCAATTTCGGTTACGACCTTGCCCTCGATAATGCCACCAGACTGGAAGCAGAGTGCTGCGCACAGTGCTTCAGTACCGATGACCAGAAGGAAGGAATGGATGCCTTCCTTAAAAAGAGAAAACCCCTTTTTACCGGCCGCTAATCATGTTACTCAGGAGTAGTTACTATGGAGGATCACATGAATCCGGAACTGATTGACACGCTGATAGTAAAAAACGAGACAAAGATCGTTTTCTTGATTATGGACGGCCTCGGCGGCCTGCCCACGGAAAAGAGCGAGCAGACAGAGCTGGAAGCGGCAAGGACCCCTCACCTCGACGCCCTGGTCAGGAAGTCCGTCTGCGGGCTTCTCAATCCGATCGGCTACGGGATCACACCGGGAAGCGGCCCGGCCCACTTTGCCCTCTTCGGGTATGACCCCATCAGAAACAATGTGGGGCGCGGCCTCCTGTCGGCGGCAGGGATTGATTTTCCCATGACGGAAAGGGACCTCTTCATGCGGGTCAACTTTGCCACCATTGACCTTGACCATCAGGGCAGGATCGCAGACAGACGGGCGGGCCGCATAGATAATGAAACTAACCGGAGGCTCTGCCGGAAACTCCATGAACGGGTCCGTCTTACCTCCGGGATGGAGGTCTTCTTTGAGACAGAGAAGGAACACCGGGCATTGTTCGTCCTCCGGGGGGATAACCTCCGGGAAGAAATCGAGGAAACGGATCCCCAGCAGACCGGCGTCCCCCCCTTCCCTCCCCGACCCCTGATACCGGAGGCGGAAAACACCGCCGTCGCTATCGAGGAACTGGTAGAAAAGGCAAAAGAGGTCCTTGCTGACGAGGAAAAGGCGAATATGGTTCTTCTACGGGGCTATGCCAGGTACCGCCGTTTTCCCGGTATCGGTGAGAGGTTCGGCCTCAATCCTCTTGCCATTGCCAACTACCCCATGTACAGGGGGATCGCCCGGCTTCTCGGGATGACGGTCAATACCTCAACAAACACTATCGAAGATGAATTTGACGCCCTCTGTCAAAACTATAACAAATTTGATTTCTTTTTCGTGCACATCAAGGATACCGATTCGCGGGGTGAAGACGGAAATTTTGCGGAAAAGGTAAGGATGATCGAGAAGGTAGATTCGCTGATCCCCAGGATCACCGACCTGCATCCCGATGTCCTGGTGGTTACGGGAGACCATTCCACGCCGGCAGCCCTGGCCTCTCATAGCTGGCATCCCTTGCCGGTACTGCTTTCATCCGACACCTGCCGGCCGGACAGAGTGGAACAATTTGGTGAAAGGGATTGCATCCACGGTGGCCTGGGCCGGATGCCGACGGTTTACCTGATGGGTCTTGCCCTCGCCCATGCGAGAAGGTTAACAAAGTTCGGAGCCTGAAACAAAAAGGACTATGGTCAAGTCACCAGTTCCTTATTAGGGCGGAGATACTTTTTATCTCTTCCAGGTTCTTCAGTTCCCTTTTTATCTGCGCCCTTTTCTCTTCGTCGCATACACCTGAAGTGAGGGCATCGAATTTGTGGTCCGTCTCTCCCTCGGTCAGGGGATTATGGGAAAAACCTTTGCACGTGGATGTAATTTCATAGTCTTTGCCGTTTTTCAGACGGACTTTCAGGGGAGATTTAAACATCCCTTCTTCCATAAAGGTTTTATCCAGTTCCCTGTCCCTTTCTATCTTCACCTTTTCTGTCAGCTTGAGCATCCCTGGATATACCAATTTCTTATTTGGAGACCTTTGAAAAACTGCCAATAGTGTCATTTCGACCGAAGGGAGAAATCTTGAACAGATTAAAACCATTAAGATTTCTCGTCGCTATTGCTCCTCGAAATGACAAAATTCAAAGGTCTCATTTGAGTAAAGGCTATGCGAACAGTTTTATCGATATACAACAAAGGGCAAACCTTACATAAAATTGAAGATATTACTCTGCTCACGGTTGTATCTATCGGCAGGTATAGATATAACAACATTCAATTGTCCGATTCAAAGGTTTCAAGATTCCATGCGGCGCTCTTTTATGAAGACGAAGAAAAGTATTTTTTTCAGGATCTCGGCAGTCAGAATGGTTTATTAATAAATGGGGAAAAGAGAGATTACGGACTTGTAATTGTGGGGGACAAAATCGAGATCGGAGATTTCACCTTAATCCTTCAAAAACAAGCCAAGAAAGCAAAATCAAAAGAACATAAAATTGCTATCTCTGAAGATAGTGCCGAGAATGCCGCTACAACCGCTTTCTCTCCCGTTGCTTTTCAAGAACATCTGATTGACCGTAAACTTGACCCTGAAGGGCTCTTCGTTTTGTACCGGATAACCCACTTGGCCAACCTGTCTTCCGATTTTGAAGAATTGTTGCAGTTGATTGCTGAGGAACTTTATAAAGCCTTTAAGCCCGACAGAGTATTGATTGTGGCCTTAGAAAACAACGGTGAAAGACTCAATTGCCTGGCAAAGGCACAGAGGGAGGATGTCGAAGTAAGGATCAGCCGGACAATGCTCAATTATCTTCGCGAAAATAAGCAAATTCTGGTAACCGAGGACGCTCTGGCCGACGAAAAATTCAAGGTCCGTGGAAAAACTGCAAAAAGTGTTCTTGAACTGAAAATGAAAGCGGCCGTTTGTATCCCTTTGAAATGGGATGGGGAGATTAGAGGCATTTTGTATATGGATAGCTTTAAAGCCAGAAAATTATTCGAGGATAAAGACTTGCAGCTTTTGGTCTTGATAGGTGAGGAGTTATCCATGTTGATTGAGCGCAATATTCTCTATAAAACGATCAAAGACGCAAAAGCCGTTCTTGAGAATTTGCTTGCTGCGAGAGACGTTGTGATCGGAAATTCACCGGCCATAAAGGATATCCTGATCAAGGCCGGCAGAATAGCAAAGACGGATATTACTATATTAATAACAGGCGAAACCGGAACTGGCAAGGGTAATCTTGCCAAGCTTCTACATAGAAACTCTAAACGTAAAGACAAGCCTTTTGTTGAAATAAACTGCTCGGCCATTCCTGATAATCTCCTTGAATCGGAATTATTTGGCCATAAGAAAGGATCATTTACACATGCTACAGAAGACAGAATCGGGAAACTTGTTTACGCCAATGGTGGAACCGTCTTTCTTGACGAAATAGGCGACCTGAGCCTTATGCATCAGGCAAAACTCCTTAAGGTTATTGAAGACAAAATCGTCACACCTGTCGGTGCGAATACTTCAGTCCCCGTGGATGTCAGGATAATCGCCGCTACCAATAAGGATATTGAAAAAGAGATACGTGATAGCAAGTTCAGGCAGGATCTTTATGCCCGTTTCACGATTCCTATACATCTTCCACCGCTAAGAGACCGAAAAGAAGACATACCATTACTTGCAGGCTATTTTCTTAAGATCTTGCGGCCTCAACATAACCCAGCAATTAAGAAACTGTCCAACAAAAGTGTGGACTTGTTGCAGAATTATGATTGGCCGAACAATATAAGAGAGTCACATACCTCCGGCAAAGCCGGAGGCTTGAATTTATGAACCGCTCAAAGCGGATTAAATGTGGAACCACCTAAAGGTGGCTACTCCTCAAACATATTGAGCTGGTCAAGACGTCGATCTTCCTGCTCCTGTTGTTTGATGTATTCCCGAATGGTTGCTTCATCCCTTCCAACAGTGGAAACATGATAACCTCTGGCCCAAAAGTGTTGCCCAGTAAAATTTTTTCGGTGACCCGTAAAATTTCTTGCTATATGAATAGCACTCTTCCCTTTGATAAAGCCTACCACCTGAGATACCGCATACTTGGGTGGTATCGAGATCAGAATATGTACGTGATCGGGCCGCAGATGGCCCTCCAAAATTTGACTCTCTTTCTGGGCTGCGAGGTCCTTGAATGTTGACCCAAGATACTTACGCAACTGGTCATATAGTGTCTTCTTCCGATACTTCGGTATCCATACCACATGATACTTGCATTCCCATGATGTATGGCTTAAACTTTGTGCGTCGTTCAATTGAAACCTCCTTCCCCGTAAACTTTGAGCGGTTCACGGATAGGAGGTTTTCTTTATATTCCCGGAATTGTCAAACTTCGGGAGTCCCCCGGCAGAGCCGGGGGTTTACCGATTTTAATTACATTCCTCCATAATAAGGGCTTTGATAGAAGCTTCTGAACGTCAATCTATACTGTCACCTGATCTTTTTCACTTAGAGGCAAGAAGAAATGAATTCAAACGCATGGAAGAGATCGAGAAAGAATATATCATCAAGGTGCTGAGACATACGAATTGCAATAAGGAAAAGGCGGCCAAAATTCTCGGCATCGCCAAGCAAACGCTCTATAACAAGTGGGATGAGTATCAATTGGGGATGATTTTTGATGACTAATATTCGTCTAAGAATTAGACGAAATTTTGGAATTAAAAAAACTCCAGTTTGGAAGCTCTGGAATTATTCTTTAAAATATCATAAGGTTGTATGGCGCGAGAGAATTGGCATGATAATTGAGGTTAAATTTATGAAGCATATATGAATCTGGGTTTTGGGCGACATTATCATCAACTATAAATGGAGTTGAAAGATGAAAAAGAAAAAGGTATCCCTCAGGTGGATAAGCATGATCTCCTTTTTTATACTTGCACATAGAGTATATGGCCAAAACAATTCTTCATTAAATATCCTCGACGTCCGAGCTACGAGAAACAATAATGCTGAGATGATTATCTCGGCACTGGATGAGCAAGGCAATCCTATAAAGGGGATTAGTAAAGACAATCTGAAGCTTACCATCGAAGGGAAAGAAATTAAAGAATTCTCACTCGAACCTGTTTCCAGTGCAAAGAATCCCATTTCTGTTATTTTGGCAATAGACATAAGTGGCAGCATGCACGGGCTTCCCATAAGGGAGGCGAAGAAGGCGGCATCTGTTTTTTTGGATCAGATTGACAAGGAAGATTTTATTGCCCTGATTACATTCGGAAGCAACGTGAAATCATTGAGTGATTTTACTATAGAGAAATACAAAGTAAGGGAAAAGATAGAAAGTCTTATAGCTAATGAACAGTTGACCTGGCTTTATCAGGCTACAGGTGATTGTCTTGATAAAGCTTCAAAGTCGCCGACATCAAGAGTTGCCGTTATATTGCTTACCGATGGAAAAGACGAAGGCAGCCCCAAAAAAGAAGACGATATCCTGAAAAGACTTCAGGGAACACGTGTGCCTATATATGCTCTCGGTTTCGGGCCGAAAGCTCAGATTGATTATCTGAAAACTCTGGCTAATATGAGCGGCGGGTATTTCTTATACACACCCAAGGCAGAGGAACTTACAAGACTTTACTCTATGGTTTTGGATCAGCTTAAAAACCAGTATCTAATAAAATTTATCTTCCCTAATCCTCCAGGCGATTATGCCTGTATTTTATCTTTTAATTATAAAGGAAGCGAAATATCTGCCAGAAGGAGTTTTTTGTTCGCGATAACTGGTGACACAAGTCCACCTAGCAGAAAATGGTTTAAGAATCCTTTAAATCTCATCCTTATTGGGCTTGCCGTCATAATTATAGGAGGCATTGGATATCTCTTTAAAAGAATAAGAGCCGCAGGGTCCTCAAAAGCTGAAATTAGCGTGATGGCCAATAAAAAGATTCATCCGCTTAGCCCTACAACGTTACTTACTGCTCTTTGAGAAGCTTTCGCATCCGTTTTCGCCTGTGTGATAAATAGGCGCGATGGTTCCGCTCTTGTATCCAAATTATCTGTCCAATAAGCATTGCAAGCGTGTGGC
>Ga0210033_1003903_pt1 | contig 11742 bp, 7 predicted proteins | sample CryGeymeta201501_FD_185465 | JGI IMG/M metagenome (GOLD analysis project Ga0210033, IMG submission 185465) | Groundwater microbial communities from Crystal Geyser aquifers in Utah, USA - Crystal Geyser metaG 2015-01 (SPAdes) (version 2) | ecosystem: Environmental > Aquatic > Deep subsurface >... | reverse complement strand
CTTCAGACCCTTTTTACCAAGATTACTTATCTCTAAATCTACCGCTTTCCTTTTTTCTACTCTCTTACAGAATTCCTGAAAACTAATATTGTAATTTTTCTTTTTTAGAAGATATTCTACCGTTACCGGCATTTGACTTATGGTTTTTTAAGTATAATATACTAATAGGGCTTCACGAAATTAGTTATTTAAAGAATTCCCCTCAGAGGGTCGAAGGGTGAGGGGGGGCTTAAAGAGAGATTATAAAGTGAAAAGAAGGAATATTGAAAGAAGCAGAATCCTTAGAAGACATCAAACCGATGCAGAAAATAAACTTTGGGCAATCTTACGAAATAGGCAATTAACCGGAGGTAAATCCTCAGTGAACACCGTGTCAAAAGGTAGTCGTAACCTTTAGGTTCACTTGTTGGCTTGTGTAGTGCGACCCTTTCAGGGTCGCTAATATTAGCGAGGCTAAAGCCTCGCACTACGTTTAAATGAACGGTGTTTGGTGAATATTTACAACCGGAGTAAAATTCAGGAGACAGTTTTCAATAAGCAACTATATTCTGGATTTTTATTCTCCGAAATATAAACTTGGTATAGAGGCGGATGGTGGACAACATTGTCAGGAAAAAAAGAATAAATTAGCCACGAATACACACGAATAAGAACTATAGATATTTTAGTTAATTCTTAAATAATTGTTTTCTTGGTGTTCATTCGTGTTAATTCGTGGATGAAAGTTAAAAAGAAAATTCCTATGGTATCAAGAAACAGCAAAACAAAAAGATGTAATAAGGACAAGCGCACTATTACTGTTAGGAGTAAAAATAAAGACCCCCTCACCTCATTCCTCTCCCCTTTGGGTAGAGGAAGAAAAAAGAAAAAAATGCCCTCCTCCCCCTTAAAAACAGGGGTAAAAAGGAGAAAAATTAGAGATGAGCATTCAGAAACATAGACAGGATAAGGGTTCCGGGACAGGAGGGCAAATCAAAAAGATAGGTCTTCGGAAACGCAATAGTAACGCGGGTTTCAGAGTTTCGTGAAGGGCACTATACTAACTGAAGGAGGGGATAACATGAAAACTTTAATTAATCAGGAGAAAGACGAAATGAAGGAATTATTAAAAGGAGCTATGATTAATGCTTTTGAGGAAAGGCAAGATATGTTTTACGGATTGTTTGTAGAAGCAATAGAGGATATGGCATTAGCCAAGGTAATAAAAGAGAGCGAAAAAACAAAATCAGTGAGCAGAAATGACATTTTTAAAATACTGAAAAGTTAAAAGTGTAAACAGAATTTAAAAAAAGTTTTAGCAGAGATTTAAAGAAAATTAAAGATGGAAAATTATTAAAAAGAATATTAAATTTTATAAAAGAGATTGAAAAAATTAATAATTTTTTAGAGATAAAATCTCTGAAAAAACTGAAAGGAGGCAGAAATTATTATCGAGTAAGAATTGGAGACTATAGAATAGGCATCATACTTAAAGAGAGAACTGTAATTTTTGTAAGAGTATTGCACAGAAGAGAACTCTACCGGTATTTCCCGCAATATCATTAGTTACTTTTTTCGACAATTCTTTTTTTATTAAGTAAAAAGAGTTGGAGTGGTTGACGAGAGAAAAAGGGCAAGTTTTATTTTCGACTCTTCTCCAAATGAATCAGCAAAATAGATAAATCGGATTGGCGGAGACCATCAATTCTGGATGCCTGGCCAAAAGAGAAGGGCTTTATCCGGGTAAGTTTCTCCCTGGCCTCGGTAGAAAGGCCGTAGAGGGTTGAATAGTCGAAGTTTGGGGGAATCCTTTTCTTTTCTGCTTTTTTGAATCTTTTGATGCTCTGGAGTTCTCTTTTAATATAACCTTCATACTTTAATTGTATCTCTACCTGACGGCGGGTATCTTCGTTTAAGTTTTTATTTATTATATAATTTTTTTTATGTTTCAATTTATCTAGCTCTTCCGTAATTTTTCTTCTCTTCTCCTGTAGTTTTTCAAATTGTTCTTCATTGATTAATCCAAACTTATATCCGTATTCCATTAACCTTAAATCGGCGTTATCCTGCCGCAAAAGGAGCCGGTATTCTGCCCGGGAGGTAAACATCCGGTAAGGCTCGCTAATGTCTTTGGTAATAAGGTCATCAATAAGAACTCCGATATAGGCGGAAGCTCGGTCTAAAATAAAAGGAGATTTTCCTTTTATTTTTAAAGTGGCATTAATTCCTGCCATAATTCCCTGAGCTCCTGCTTCCTCATAACCGCTGGTGCCATTAATCTGGCCGGCAAGATAAAGATTTTCGATTAATTTTGTCTCCAGGGTTGCTTTAATCTGATGGGGAAAAATAAAATCATATTCAATGGCATAACCCGGCCTCATCATCTTAACATTTTGAAGACCGGTTATAGCCGAGAGGGCTTCCAGTTGAACGTCTACCGGGATACTGGTGGCAAAACCGTTGAGGTAAATTTCCTCAGTGTTTATTCCTTCCGGTTCTAAGAAAATTTGGTGTCTCTCCTTTTGGGGGAAATTGACGATCTTTACCTCGATGGAAGGGCAATATCTTGGTCCAATCCCTTTGATTTGGCCGGTGTAAAGAGGAGCCCGCTTCAAGTTTTTACGGATGATTTTGTGGCACTTCTCATTAGTATAGGTAATATAACAGGGGATTTGTGGCTGCCTGATTCTCTCGGTAGAAAAGGAAAAGGGGGTCGGCTTTTTATCCCCGTTTTGAATCTCTGTTTTGGAGAAATCAATGGAGTTTCTGTTGATTCTGGGCGGGGTACCGGTTTTTAATCTTCCGATTGCAAAGCCTAATTTCTTCAGATTATCGGAGAGTTTTTCTGCCGGAAACTCTCCGGCTCTTCCCGCGGCTATCTTTAGTTCGCCGATATGGATGAGGCCTTTGAGGAACGTTCCGGTAGTAAGAATAATTGCTTTTCCGTAGTAGAGAGTTTGATGGTGAGTAATTACTCCGATTACTTTTTTTTCTTTTACCAGAATTTCTTCTACCAGTTCCTGTTTGAGGTCGAGATTTTCTTCTTTCTCTAAGGTGTGCTTTAAACCGAATTGGTAACTCTTTTTGTCTGCCTGTGCTCTCGGTCCCCAGACCGCGGGACCTTTTTTGGTATTAAGCATGCGGAACTGAATTCCGGTTTTATCAATATTTTTTCCCATCTCCCCGCCGAGAGCATCAATCTCTTTGACCAGTTGTCCTTTAGCGCAGCCCCCAATTGCCGGATTACAGGACATCTGGGCGATAGTGTCTAAATTAATAGTTAGAAGAAGTGTGCGAAGCCCCATTTTAGCCGTGGCTAATGCGGCTTCACATCCGGCATGGCCTGCTCCAACAACAATTACATCATATTTTTGCGGATAGATATAAAGCATAATATTTGGATGCAGAACGACAACAGATTAAACGGACTATCACGAAAGCACGATAGTATAAAGAAGACACGAAGAACAAAGCCTGATAAATCAGGCAACTACAGATTCTATTGTAGTTGCTCAATTTATTGAGCTAAAATTTTCAGTTATTTCGTGCTTTCAAGTTTTCGTGTCTTCGTGGTAAATATTATATTTTCTCTGTGAAACTCTGTGTCTTTGTGCCTCGGTGGTATAGTTTCTGGAATTGGTTTTAGAAGACTAACTGGAAGACGGTTTTGGCAATGAGGGCTACCGCAATGGAGAACATCCCGATTAGCCCCATTCCGCAGGCATATCCAGCCAACAAAATAGGGGTATATCTTCGCCAGTTCTCCTTTCCGAGTTTTTTGGCAAAGTAGAATCGGCCTAAAAGAGCGCCAAGAAACATCGGAATGGCTTGATGAGGGAAGATGGCAATCCCGCCGACAATTCCATAAAATATGGCAACCGGGGCATGGGTGAGAAGCAAAAGAGCATAAAGAGCAATGCCGGTTATGCTTCCTCCGACTATGTACTTGAATTTTAAAGCCTCCAGCATCCAGGCCGCTCCCCCTTCAACGGTTGAGGTTGCCCATAAGCATTGAAAAGTGGCTGACATTGGCCAGAGTTTCTGAACATAAGGATAGGTGGAGGAGGGAATCGGTCCCATTCTCCAGATGATTGACCAGAAAAGAAAACTACAAAAAAGCATCACCGCCAGCGCCATAAATTCTGCCTTATACCAACTGGTGAATCTGGTTTTGGTTAATTCCAATTGCTTAAATTCTTGCGTTGCTCCTCCATGATCAAAGTAAGGAACCGGAGCAAACCAGATATCCGCCCCTTTATAGCCACTTAGAATAAACGTTCCTTCCCTAACCATAGGGAAGGAAACGCCGGTTGCTACCCCGGTGATGCCAAACATTCGTGCCGAGATATAAGAAAGAAATGGGGTTAGAATGAATCCGAAAAGGACGAAGAGAAAAAGCGGAAAATTGGGAACCAGAATATGGCAGATGATAATATAGATAGATGTGGAGACGAACCAGACAAGCAAAGCAAGCCAGATGGGAAGATCACCTCTGCCTGCGGGGAGTTTTTGCCTTCTTTCTGTCTTTTCTTTTTTATTTCTTCTTGCGGTTATTAGTTTCCAGATACCGATTAATCCCACTACCACTCCGGTGCCAATCGTAATACTAAGCCAGAAATCCATCGTGTTAGCAATGTTAGCCGGAATCACACTCATCCCCGACTGCCAGGTATGGAAAATATTGGTATGGCGATACAGGATGGGAGAGAGAATAACTTTTCCTCCTATCGCCCCAATGAAGATTCCCGCTACTACCCAGAAAGGAAGGACAAAACCGGCAAAGAGAAAAGTTAAATCAGTAAAAAAACCGAGCATTGCTGTAGGGAGGAAGGCGCCAATAGCCGCGGTAAAATCGACCCAGGGGATAGGGATAAGCATTAAAGGCTTAGTTGCAATTAGACCGGTAATGGTAGGGATGACGATATAAATGCTTCCAAAAACTACCCCGATCATTGCGGCAATAGAAAAAACCTTCCAGCGCCAGGTTTCCTTCTTGGCGCTGGTTTCGGCTAAAGCAGTTGCCCCTTCAGCCGCCACCGGGGCCATAGGGAATTCCAGCTTTTCTACATCACTGGTAATTCTAAAAAGGACGTAACCTAAACCAAAACGGTTTAAGAGAAAAAGGATGCTATGAACAACAAGCAAAATAATCGGGATAAGCCAGTCGCGGTCAAGAAATGTTCTCTTGATGAGAGCTTCTGAACCGGCCGGAGGGACAACCCAGGAAGGCATAAGTTTATCCAACCCAAAGGCTTTGGCGTAGGTGGATTGGACAAGATACTGGTTCCAGATCAGCGCATTAAAGGCTCCTCCGTGAAGTCCCACCATACCCCAGGTAATCAAGGAACCGGCTAAAATATAGATGATATAAGTTTCCTGACGAGAAAGCTTTACAAAGGAGCGCTTGGCAATCTCAACAAAGAGAATTAAAGTGACCCATTGGGCGGCTCCGCCGATACCAGCACCGGTAATCAGTCCAAGATAGATAGAACCAGGAAGCATAATAAAGCCGATAAAAAGAGCTGCGAATACCGTCTTAAGATTAAAACCACTCTTAAATTGCTCTGCCTGATAATCAACCTCAGGACTAAACTCTTTATTCATTTTCTATTTTTAACCACGAATTACACGAATTTCTCTAATTAAAATGCATAGGAATTTCCTTTGTAAGTACTTGTAGGGGCGACAGTTGCTGTGAGCAATTTCCGGGAAGTGAATCTACTCGCATATTCCTACTAAAGTGAGCAGATGGCATAGTAGCGGAATTTATGACGCCCGCTTTTCGGGTCGGATGAATCCGACCCCTACAGGTTCGCACCGAAGGTGCGCTAATTTCAAACTGACACGAAGTGTCATTGCGAGGAGCAGTAGCGACATGGCAATCTCTCGCTTCTTTGAAAAGAGAGATTCTTCGCCTTTGGCTCAGAATGACATAAATTCGCACAATTCGATAAATTCGTGGTTATCATATTATCTTTTCTCCTTCTTTTTTATATTCTGCTTTTATTTTTGGGCTAACCGTCCTCCAGACTAAAAATTGTTTTCTAATGATATCCAGAAATCTTCGGTTTAACCTTGTCCAGGCGGTAGTTTCTCCGCTTAACCTCTTCAGGGAAAGCCTGATCGTATAGAATTGGTACTTTCCCATCGGGAGGGTAGATAATTTTAACTGCTGGCTGACTCCAAGATCAAATGGCGCCAGCCACATTGTTGTCTCTACAAAATAGGCTTTTCCTTCCGGTGCAGTAAAGGTTGAAAGTTTGGCGTCTTTAGTATAAAAAGTTCCGATTGATTCTTCTCCGTAAGAAAGAAAATATTCTTTTAAGAAAGTGCAAAGACCCAGAACTTCAATCTCGCTTACGGTAAAAGGAAAATCAAACTCCCAGTTATCTCCTTTTGCTTTTGGCAAAACCCATTTTCGTGTAACATCAGGAACCGCCATTTGAGAAGCTTTTCTTGCGGGATAGACTGTAGAGAGAAGAACCACCGCAATGACAATGATGGTGGCTATTACTGCCGAGAGGGAAGAGTAGTTTAAGGTTAAGCCGGCAAGGAGATGCTTGGCGATTAGAATCTTGGTTACCACCTGACCTAAAAGGTAGCCGGCTACCGCCCCCAAAACCGCATAGACGCAGGATTCTGCCATAAAGAGAGCGCCAATATGAACCGGAGCCAGACCCACCGAACTATAGGTTCCAATCTCCTTAATTCTCTCATAAACCGCCCCCAGCATGGTATTAAGGACAATTAAAGCGGCAATTAAGATCGGGATGAAAAGATTGGCAATTCCTGAGAATGAAGTCATCCCGAGGGATGAGTAAATCGAAGTTTTTCCTTTTATCCCGGCAAAGAGGGTAATAGCTAACCGGGAAACAAAATCCTCAATTAATTTTTTGGTATCTGTTCCGGGATGAAATTTCACGGTGATTGAGGCAATGGTGCCATTATTCTCCATCACAAATTTATAAGGAACCAAAAGAACATTTCCGGTTTCCAGGTGGACAAAAGACTCAATTTTGCCTTTTCCCGCTACTTTTGCTCTCTTTTCCTGTTTCATCTTCTCTAAGGACTTTGCTGCCATAGAGGAGAAATTAACCGGGGTTATTCGTTCATCATCCAAATCTCTTAATTTCTCCATTCCCTGGCTATCAATAATACCGATAATTTTCAATTTTTGACCAAAAAACTCCAGGTCATTCTTAGGCGAAACCAGGGCAATCTCATTGTCATTGCGAGGCGAAGCCGTGGCAATCTCATTGTCATTGCGAGGCGAAGCCGTGGCAATCTCATCTTCTTTTATCGCCAGAAGTTTTGCCATACTATCGGGAAGGATACAACAGTCTTCCTCCCCCGCTCTAAACCATCTTCCGGCTAAAAGGCAGTCATTTAAATGGGTAATCTCACTTTCCTGAGGCGTCAAACCAAGAAGCCCATACGCATAGGTTGATCGTTCCTTATTTTTTACTTTGATAAACGTAGTTTGGCCCAATTTTTTGCTGATGTACCAGGCTCGCGGGCAAACAATCCCTTCATCCTTAAATTCAGTAAATACATAGTCGTAGGCTGGCTCCTCTAAAGGAGACCAGGTTCGGTCTCTGACCAATGCCCCTTCGTAAAGAGGCGTATTGGAACGGGGGATTTGATTGAAGCGAAGATAGGTTTTAATAGAGGTAAAGGAAAGGACGGTAAAGGTCAAAAGAATTAGGGTTATGGAGGTAAGAAAAGTGCGCAATTTTCTCCGCTTCATATTGGCGACTCCCAGGGTAAAAGCAGCTCCGGTAGCCGTAATCCTACCTACGTCCGTTTCGTAAACCTTGGCCCTTTCCTTCTTGCTCTTGTCCATCAATTCTTCAAATTTAGAAGTGATAATTGAGAGTACTATAATGGATAAGGCTAAAGCAATAAAGGCAAGCAGAATCACCTCCGGCGCATTAGTGAGTTTAAAGCCGGGATGAACAAAACGCATTACAAAATAGACTAAGAGAAAGATACCAAAGACTCCCATGATTTGCTTCTTAACATCTACGAAACCAAAGATTAGCCTTTCGCTGAAGTAGGCAAAGGGCAAGAGCAAAAGGAAGTAAAAAATTAATCCTTTAATCACATCATTAGCGGTTCCTTTGACATCCGGGTAAGCGCGGGATTCAATTCCGCTGGCAGCTCGAGAGTACTTAATAAAATTTTCCCAATCCTTTTCTTCCCTTGCTCTACTTGCTTTTTTTAGATAGGCATTTGCATTTTTGTGTAATTCCATTAGACGTTCATTGGCTATTCCGAACCTTTTAAAGTTTTCCATACGGAACGCGTTGAGATGGATTGCATCGGATGCGGCTTGAAAAGGCGGATTAATGATACTACCCGGTTCTTTAACCAGGAATCCTTCTCCTTCGGATTTTTCCTTGGAAAATGAGGAGGGAGAGTTCAGGAAAAGAAGCCTTTTTCCCAGGGGACCGGCTTCACCAATAACTTTGATATAGGTATCCGGTTGAGAGAAAACAACGCCAACCGGTTCCACGTATGAAGTCCATTCCCAAGGTTTTCCTCCAATGATAGAATAACCGTAACTATCCGGGACGGAGTTAGCCTTGTTAAAAATGTCAATCTTATCTAACTGGGTAAGATATTGAGGGTCAATAAGACCATAAATATTGGTGGCGATGCAAGGGAAAAGCACAATCATCCATTCCTGATATCTCCAGGACCTCTTTACATTCATCGGATATTGCTCGTCACCATTAACGCCTCTATCAGGAGCGAGAATAATTTCCCCGGAAACCGGGTCTAAAAGATAGGCTTCTAAAACGGCTCCCCATCTCGTCATCTGAGAGACTTCAAATTCTCCTTTTTCATCGGTTAAGGCAAAGTTTTCTCCGCGCACGCCAAGATAGGTCTTTTGAACCACATCTCCGGCAATGCTCGAAATCCTGGGAACCGCAATCGCTCCCTTTACCGGTTCATTGGGGACAAAACTTTTTCTGGGATCAAAGGTTACTATTTTCCCATACAGGGTCTGCAAATTATCCTTCAGAACCATTTCCGAAGCAGGAAACAATTTCGGGTCATTTAGAGCATTTTGCAGGAGACAGGTGATAATTTTTACTTGATGAGTAAGATGGGAAAGGTTAAGAGAAGAAAACCTATCTGAGGGTGTATCGACAAGGATTCTGTTATCGTTGATAGTAACAAAAGAAAGAGCTGGGGTACCAGTTGAAAGAACGAGTGCTCCATCCGTTTTTATTGGCTCAGGCATAAAGGAAGACCAGTCTATCCCCTTTTTTGGACTGATGCCATCAATTAAACATTCTTCCGAGAGTCCCAAATCTTTCTGAATTTCAGCGCCATAGTCATCAAATTTCTTGCCAAAGGGAGCAAAATAGCGCTGATAGTAAAATTCTTCGCTATTGTGCCAGATTGCTAATTCTTTGTTCCTGCTGGAAAGGTCTAAACCGATAAAGAGTTTTATCTTAATGGGTTCGGTAACCTTTTCCTGGAATGGTTCAATATTTCTGCAATGGCTCTGGAGAAAAGCGTCGATTCCTCTTCTTCCCATGAAATGAGCTGAGGTTGCCAGGAAAAGAACTGTTCTTTTGGGGGGATTTTCTCCAAAGAACCTGGCCAGCTCCAAAAGAGTAGCAATTCCACAAGCATTTTCCGCTCCGGGAGCCAAAGAAGGAACTGCTGAAATACTATCATAGTAACTTTCTAAGACAATAATTTCCTTCTTTAATTCCCGGTCAGTTCCCTCTACCCAACCTAAAATATTGGTAGCCGGAGCCTTCTGCCACTCCATTTTTGCATGCAGTTTTACCTTGATAGCATAGGAATTTTCTTTCCCCCTCTCCTCAATCCTCCCCCTCGAGGGGGGAGGAAGTAGGTGAGGGTGAGAATTTAGCTTTTTTATGAGTTCTTCGGCATCTGCCTTCTCTGTCCAGAACCGGGGAAGGTTAAGGGGAATCTTTAAGAATTTTCTCTCGGCCTGGTTTCTATTAGCAAAAGAAGGTTCAATAAAGATGATTGCTTTTGCTCCCAGGCTACCTAATTGAACCCAATTACTTCCGGAGTTAAAATCAAGCAAAATAATATTGCCTTCAATGTCTTTCCCTTTCAATTCCGATAAATGACCACTTCCTCCATAAACAAGATTTCCTTCTATTCCTTCTTCAGGAAGAGTTGAAGTGCGCACTAAATTTGGCCAGAGGGAGTAGAGCTTGATTTTTTTATTCTGGCCAGCAATTTGTAGGCTTGCCCCCTGGTCAACCGGAACGGTTACCGGAAATTGTTCTTCTTTTATTCCGGAAAGGCCGACTTCTTTAAAAATTTTCAGGATATAGGAAGTAGCAAGAGCATTTCCGGGATAACCAGGCATTCTTGATTTTAAGGAGGAAAGATACTTAATCGAGCTGGCAATCCTCTCCTCTGAAATGAAATTTCCAGTTCTCTCATTTTTAGAAATAGCAAAAAGAAGATTTGAAGAAAAGAATAAAATAAAAACAGATAAAGAGACAATATTCACCACGAAGACACGAAGACACGAAGAATTACGAAGAAACTTTTTTAATAATATTATCTTTGTGAATCTCTGTGGTTTCTGTGGCTTTGTGGTAAAGCAGTTATCTGTATTTGTCTGTGGTTTCATTTATCCTTTATTTTTGACCAGGTGTGGACAGAACTCGGATTAATGTTAATTTCCTTGATGTATTCGGCTTTTGCCTGAGTTTTCTTGCCGATTCTTTCATAGACTATTCCCTTAAGATAATGAACGTTCGGATAGTAAGGATTAAGCGTTTCCACATAATCCAGATTTTTTAAAACCATTTTATTATTTCCCGATTGGAGAAAAGAGAGAGCTAAGTTATAAGAAAGATTAGCATCTTTCGGATTAATTTTTAAGCCTTTTTGAAAACTCTGGATGCTATTTTCGTAATCATTCCTGGCTAAATAAGCAATACCAATCTTATTATAAACCTTCTCTGGAGAGGGGGCAAATGGTAAAGATTTTTGCCAGCAATTAATTGCCTCGGAAGTCTTTTTCTCCCGAAACAATTGATTGCCCGCCTCTTCATACTTTTTGAAATTAAGAGAAGAGGGGGTATGGGACTTTTGATAATAAAGGGTAATTATTCCCAATCCGAAGACAATGATACTAAAAAAAATTCTCTTTGCACAATCCGTCATTTCCTTAGCACTTTATTTAATCTCTTCCATTTTCTGATTAAAATTACTATTAGGACAAGAAGAAAAAAGCAACTGACGAACTTGTAAATCTTCCCTGGTAGACCTAAAATGAGTGGCCAGAGAGAAAAGATTGCCAGAAAGATAATAATTGTTTCTACAATTTCACTTGCCTTCACCTTTTTTATTATATCTTGATTTTTAATTAAATGCAAACCTTTCCGTAAAAATAAAACTGCTATCTAACCACGAATTTATCGAATTTCACGAATTAAAAGAACAATATTTTAAAGTCCTTAATTAGAATAATTCGCGTAATTCGTGGTTAGAGTATTTTGTAGTTTTTCGTTATTTTTGTCGTTAAAGTATTATGAAAGTATCTCACTACCGAGCAACAACAGAAGAAAATAGCAACCACGAATTTATCGAATTTCACGAATTAAAAGAACAATATTTTAAAGTCCTTAATTAGAATAATTCGCGTAATTCGTGGTTAGAGTATTTTGTAGTTTTTCGTTATTTTTGTCGTTAAAGTATTATGAAAGTATCTCACTACCGAGCAACAACAGAAGAAAATAGCAACCACGAATT
>Ga0210033_1003900_pt1 | contig 11748 bp, 13 predicted proteins | sample CryGeymeta201501_FD_185465 | JGI IMG/M metagenome (GOLD analysis project Ga0210033, IMG submission 185465) | Groundwater microbial communities from Crystal Geyser aquifers in Utah, USA - Crystal Geyser metaG 2015-01 (SPAdes) (version 2) | ecosystem: Environmental > Aquatic > Deep subsurface >... | reverse complement strand
CACTATTTCCATACTGAATTTCTGTTCCACTTTTTTTCTTGCTGCTTTACCAAATTGTTTTTGCAATTCGGTATCTTCCAGCAAGGTAACTATTTTATTAGCGTAGGTTATATGGTCAGTAGGGTTAACTAAATATCCTTCCACGCCATCTTCAATCATTTCATTTGCCCAGCCAATATTAGATGCCACAATGGGTTTTTGCAGGGCCATCGCTTCCAGCCAGGACACCGGCAAGGCTTCCGCAAAGGTAGGGAATACGCACAAGGTTGCCTGTTCAATGTGTTTTATGATTTCCTCATAAGGCACGCCACCCAGGTAAGTGACATTTGCCAAAGCTTCAGGACTAAACAATTCTTGCATCATCGCCCAGGTGGAGGCATTTCCTGAAATAATGTCAGGAGCATCACGTCCCACCAACATGAGTTGGACGGTAGGATGCTGTTCAATGACTTTATTGAAGATGAAGGGGAGCTCGAGGAGGCCTTTTTTTCTTATTAAAGTACCGAAATAGAATATTCTATTGGGATTTAGATTCTTTTCGAAAGGTTGCTTCGTGCCCCCCAATGACGCCTTTTCTATTGAGCCTCTGCTAAACAAACGCAAATCAACGGCATTGGGGATGATGGTGAAATTTTTGTTTAAGCCGAAGAGCTGGTTGGTGAGGTTGGCGGTAAACCGGCTGACGGAAATGTGTCCGTTGGCGTTTTGCAAGGCTCTTTTTTCGTGAAATTTATTGACCCATTTTACCGACCGCCGGTCCAAATGACAAAAATAGGTGTCGGAGCCGTTCAATCGGATGACTATGGGGCATTTTTTTGGTTTGATAAAAGAGGTGATGCCTGTCCAGTCGGGCGCTTCCACCAAATCGATTTCCTGATTGGCATACAATGCATTGATAATGCGCTCCAGTTTTTTACGGGTCAGCCACCAGGACAATCCTTTTAATTTCACATTTTTAATTTGCTGTACCAAAATCCCGTTGTCTTCAAAAATCGCATCTCCTTTTTGTCCGTACACCAAAACCCTGACGGCACATCCCTGCGCCAACAAGCCGACCGCCAAATTTTTGATGCTGCTGCCTATACCGCCTGTGTTGCCGGTTTTGGCATGGGGGTATTCGGGGGTTAAAAAAGCTATTTTCATAATTGTATTTGAATATGTTCCTCTACCATTTTAGCTAAACTAAAATCATTTTTAATTTGCGGACTAAAGTCTTTATCGATTTTAAATTTCCTTGCTCCGCAATCCCGATAACCATCGGGACTCCCGACTTTGAGGATGTGATAAAAGGTCTCTGACCTTTGCTTTACCAATGATAAATATTAGTAATCGCAGCTTTTTTTAAAACATCAATTACTGGATTACCAACTTTTGTAATTTCTATTATTCCTATATCATTTACAAAATTCAAAATATATAGGTAAACGAAGCAAACAGTCGGCATAGCTATCGCATTATAATTTCGAAATGCTTTGTATATTTTTTTTGATAAAAAGCATCGACTCTTTTGTAACAGCAGCATTATTAGCGTGATGTATCCAGTTAGCAACGGCATTCTGAACTTCTTCTATCACTTCATTTGCCTTTTTAAATTTAAAATGATTTGCTAAGGCCATTAAATCTGATTTTGTTGGATTTTTACTTTCTCCAGAAATCATCATACTATGAAAACCGTGAGATGAGTTAGAAAATACGATATCATAAGCAGGTGCTAATTGCCATTTTCCTTGAGCATCCATCAAATAAGAAATGTTTTTGCTGTGATCGTCTCTATTATGGGCAAAGACATTGAAAGCAGCCAATCTAAGGATTTTTTCGTGGGCAATTACATCTTTCTCTAATTGAAAACTTGCTTCCATTAAATGACCATAGTCCATCGTGCTCCATCTAAAATCATCATTTAATAAACCGGCAGCTGAATGTAAATGCAATCGGGTATTTAAAGTTCTGTCGAATCTTTTGGTTCCAAAAAATAATTTTCCCGAAATACTTTTAAACAACCTACAAGGATTCATAACAATTCCGGCTTCTAAAGCCATTGTATGATAAGCATATTCTATTTGAGCAATATCTGTTCTGTCATTTGAAGAAGGAAACTTTATAAGCCAATGTTCGTACCCTTTGGGAAGAATTTCAAGGCCATAGATCAAATGTTCTGTTTCGGGATTATAGCCAACTACTATTTTTGGTCGCGCACCACCGGAAGAACCTCCCATTTCATAAAGCTCTTCTAATATCAAAGAACTATCTCCGTTTAAAACTACCTTCATTTCTTTGAAAATAGCATCTAATTCTAATTGTAATTTTTCTTGAATTACCGATTCAATTTCAGGTCGATAACTTAATGCGCCCATACCTTTTGAGCCCACATAAGATAAGCGGTGCAGTGGAGTTACTGTTTGAATTAACACGCCTTTTTTAGCCAACGCTCTATCTAACAGCATACGACCCCAACCATCGGGCAAGGAATCTGAGAAAACACCAAACAAACCGTCGAAAGGATTGGGAAGAGCCGTATAAATAGTGTTTTTTAAAGGCAAATGAAAAGGTGAAATTTCGAGTCCTAAAGCAATAAAATCAAGATCATATTTAAAATAGATTGTTTTATTGTCTTGCACCAACTCACCGACTTTAATTTCCCTATCTCCAAAATTAATAGAAACAATTATTTTTTGAATGGATTGCCTCACTTTCGAGTTGTTTTGCTAAATAATTTTTCTATTTTCCCTAAATCAGCGTCTATTAAAAAAACGGAATTAAAATCGGCTAATCGATTAAAAAAGTACGCTAACTTCAATAAGGATTCTAACGAAATTTGCCCTGTGGTTTCAAAACGTTTGATACTTCCAAATGACACACCCGATTTTTTTGCCAACTCCAGTTGCGAAATACCGTGTTTTTTTCGAAGTAGTTGGTGTTTACTTACCAACTCATTCATAACCGATGTGGGCGTTTTTATGATACTAAATTGTGACATAAATAGCTACTATACTATACAAATATAGGTAAAAATAAGAATTATAGATAATATATTATACATAATTATTATATTGGTACTTTGTGCTTGTTAAGCTGAGCATTAGAACCTTTAGCCAACAATCCGACCGCTAAATTTTTGATGCTGCTGCCTATACCGCCTGTGTTGCCGGTTTTGGCATGGGGGTATTCGGGAGTTAGGAAGGCAATTTTCATTTTAGAAATTAAATTAAATTTTATTTATCAAACCAACCAACCCATAAATAGCAAAAGAAACTAAAACTAAATAATTTAACTGAATCAATTTAACCGGTAATCGTTTATCTTTCTCTAAATCATAGTAATATACAATTGTCATTATAAATACAGGGGTTAACCATCGTAATTCTACATAAGAAATAATTATTAATGAAAAAATCAGCAACATAGCTAAAGTAGCCATTGGTACAAAATGCTTTATTATTACTCTTCTAGTTTTATATGCTTGATATGCTAAATAAAATAAGGTAATAAGTAACATAAGTCCAAGTTGTCTTGACCCATAAAAAATGCTAGACACAAAATCTTTAAAGAATTCTTTAATCGTTAATGAATAATCCTGCGTTAATCCTTTTAAAACTCCATCAGGAAGTGAATCTTTACCGTGTAATTTTATATATTGTTGCGTTTGTTCCCATGAAGGATGCTGTCCATTTTTTAATTTTCCATTATTTACCATTATTTGCGCTAAATATTGACGCTGTGACCAAGTTACATGCATGGATTCCGGAGGTGATTTTTTATCATAAGATAAGTTGCCATTCTCCATTATTGAAGGCAAATTAAACACGAAAAAGAAAATAAACACAAAAATAGGAATCCAAATATGTTTGTTAAATTTAATATTCGATTTATATAAAATATAACATCCAAAGAAAATTATGGGCAGAAAAACTAGAAAGAGTTGTCTAGTAAAAAAAACAACTACCAACGCTGTTAGCAGACAATTAATGCTTGTAGGTTTGTTGTTGGAAAGTCTATATATACCATTCAAAAAAATGACCAATGTTACAATAAACAAAACATCATTAATTCCTGTATAAAAAAAACCAATGGTACTAATATAGAATAGAAAATAACTATAAAATATCAAGTTCTTTTTTTCTTCAATTTTATAAAAATAAAACAACAACGAGATCAAAAGAATTATATTAACTAATCTGAGTGCAATAAAACCCTCTAGAAAAAAGGATAAAGGATAAACCAGTAACATATAGGGAATAGATATATTTTGTTTAATAGCAACCAACCAACCCTTCTGATGTATTAAGGCCAAATCTGCCATAAACAATCCCTCATCACCGCCTCCGGCGGGTTTATTTAGAAAGTAATAGGCTGCTATAATACTATACAATACAGTGAAACTGATAAACATAATTTTTAGATACCTCATTAATTTATTCTGCATATTTCACTAATTTATCTACAACTTGAGAAACATCCAATTCATAATACATAGGCAAACGCACCAATCTGGCGGTAAACTTATCGCTGTTTATTAATGCTCTTCCATCATGTTTTTTCATATAATATGGACTTGAATGCAGGCTGATGTAATGAAAAACTGCTAAAATATCATGTTTTTTTAAATGCTTAATAATTGCCGTTCGTTGCTCCAGCGAGTCACAAACCAAATAAAACATATGGGCGCTATTGGTTGCATCTTTGGGTATTGTCATTAATTTTATATGATGCTTTTTAGCCCAATCTTTTAGATTTGCAAAATAATAGTTCCAATGTTCCAAACGCTTTTTTTGAATTTTTTCTAGATTTTCAATTTGTGCCCAAAGAAAAGCAGCAGTTATTTCAGAAGGCAAAAAAGAAGACCCGGTATCCACCCAGCCGTATTTATGGACTTCGCCCCTAAAAAATTCGGCACGGTTGGTTCCTTTTTCCCAAATAATCTCGGCCCTTTTACTGAATCTATCATCATTAATGGTTAGCATTCCACCTTCCCCAGCAATGATGTTTTTAGTTTCGTGAAATGAAAAAGCTGCCAAATGCCCTATGGAACCCAATGATTTTCCTTTATAATAGGCATCAATTGCCTGTGCTGCATCTTCAATCACAATCAAATTATATTGTGTTGCCAATTGCATAATCTTGTCCATATCGCAGGCGATTCCCGCGTAATGTACCGGCACTATCGCCTTGGTTTTTGGCGTAATCAAGGCTTCCATTTTACAGGCATCTATGTTGGGGTTGTCTTCATATGAATCGGCAAACACAATTTTAGCACCTTGCCTAACAAAAGCCAATGCGGTTGAAACAAAGGTAAAACTTGGAATGATTACTTCGTCACCAGGTTGAATATTGGCCAAGATGGCGCACATTTCCAACGCATCGGTGCAGGAGGTGGTTAACAATACCTTTTTGAAACCATATTTTTGTTCAAAAAAGGTTTGGCATTTTTGAGTAAACACGCCATTACCGGAAATTTTACCCGACTTTACGGCTTCCTCAATGTATTGCGTTTCTTTGCCTGTTAAATAAGGTTTGTTGAAGGGAATCATAGTTTTGCTATGGGTTTTGAGTTAGCCACTTATAAGCGGGAATTAGTTTAATGGTCCATTTGTTAACTTCTTTTATTTCCTCTTTATCCCAAGTAATTAGCAATAGGTCATCACATTTTAATTCAATAGCAGCTTCCAGCAAGGCATCCACCTCTCTTTTGATGGTTTTAAGATGATTTATGTCGTAACATACTTGTATCAACTGCTCCACCTTATGTCCTTTACGAACCAAAAAATCAATTTCACGGTCATTGCGTGTGCGATAATAAAATAAATCCAATTCGGGTTTGTAACTGCGCCGAAGAAGCTCTACAAACACAAGGTTTTCGAGTAATCGTCCATAATTAGGTGACAATTCAAACGAACGTGCATTAACAAATCCATTGTCAATTATATAAATTTTTTGAGCTGATTTTTGTTGTTTCTTAATTTTGTTATTGTAGCGTGTTATATGCTGAAACAAATAAGGTTCTTCAAGATAACCAATATATTTTTGAACTGTGGCAACACTATTAAAATCCAATTCTTTTTTTACTTGATTAAAAGAAAACAAATTTGTAAAATTTGACAATAAGAAGTTGGACAAATCATAGAGCTGTTGTGCTTGTCGTATGCGAAACCGCTTTAGAATGTCTTTGAGTAAAATAGAGTCAAAGAGCGACGATAGATAATTCTTTAAAATTCTTGGATTTAATACCGTTTCGGGAAATCCACCATTGTATAAATACGTATGAAGCAATCCTTGCAGTTTACCTGTTTCGATGGGTGTTGCATTTTGGTTAATTGGCAATGCTAGCTCATTAAAACGAATTGTTTCAGAAAAACTAAAAGGCAGCACTGTAATTAAAATATATCTTCCGGTAAGTGTTGAAGCCATCTCGTGAGAAAGCAATTTGGAATTTGATCCGGTAATAACAAGATTTATACCACGACGATACAATTTATTAATCCACAATTCCCAATTTGGGAGATTTTGTATTTCATCTAATAAAAGATAGGTAAAGCCCTTATAAACATCATTTAACCCTTGCATTACAGCATCTTCATCAAAATGTTTCAATAGCAAATCGTCATCAAAGTTGAGATACGCAAAATTCATATTTTTAAGCATCTGCACCGCTATAACCGATTTTCCTGCTCTACGAGGTCCTGTTATAAGTTTAATTAGCGTGGTATTCAAATAATCAGCTATGACTGCCTCTTCAATACGATGAATATATTTCTGTTGTAACAAACCATCTCGCTCCTCTTGTTGCTGAAAAAGTATATTTCTAATCATTTTAGCACATTGTATTGAACAAAAATAGCCTTTTTTATTCAATACAAAATATTTATTGAATAAATAACCTGATGTTTAAAAAAAAATTACACAATTAGGTATAATAACCATTGCCCGAAATCTTGCTTCATTTACGGCATCTTCAAAATAAATTAATTCTTTGCTGTTAGGTTAAGGTTTGTTGAAGCCTATTATTATCAAAACTATATTTTTTTAATTGTTATATTCATTTTAGTGTTAACCGACATCAGAAATACCCCTGAGATTACTAAACATATTGATATTAATTTTTGAAAAGAAACTACCTCATTCAAAAAAATAATGGCATAAAACGTAACAAAAATATAATTTAAACTTGTTATTGAATAAGCATTTGACAGGGGAATTTTTTTAATACCCAATAACCATAAAATTGCCGACAAAATATAGATTATGATTGACAACCAAAATAAAGGATTGATAATCAGTATAGTTAAAATATTAACTATATTAGCAGGGCTAATATCTATATTTTGAATACTTTTTGAAACTTTATCAAATAAAATTTGACTAAAAAAATTTGATACGACACAAAGAACTAGAAAGCAATAAAATCTTTTCATTTGCAATTAAATTATTGATATTATCAATCCTAATGTAATTGAAATGCTTCCTATTAATTTAATAAAATTTATTTGCTCTTTAAAAAATAAAAGATCAACAAAAAGCATTAAAACATAAGAAACGCTCGTAAACATAAAAGCCGTAAGTAAAGATAATTTTGAAATCGAGAAAATCCAAATTAAGATATTTATAAAACTTAAACTATAAGCTAATAATATTCTAACATTTGATAACATAAAACTTAAATAATTTTTAAAATTTGCATTCGATTTTTTAAGTGATTCTCTTTTAATAATTATTTGAGATACTATGGTAAGTATAATAAATAAGCTTATAAAAATCATATTAATAGGAATAAGTTTATTTGTTATTAACCAGTTATTTATTGGTCAATATTAATTGTTTTTTCTATTATAAATCTTGGTTTTGAACGTACTTCTTCAAGTAACTTTGACACAAATTGAAGAATAGCTCCAAAAAAGAAAAAATTTATTGAAGCAAAAAAGGTGATTATAACCATAATTGATAGCCAACCGCTTAAATATTGCTTACCTAATAAATAACTGACTAAAAGCGCAATTACAAAAGCAAAAGATAATATAGACATTAATGCAGCAAAGAAAGAAAGTCTAATCCACAAACTATTTATATTAGTAAAAAGCATGTTAAAAAGAAGGGTATATTTCTTTAAAAAACTATATGATGAATGTCCTTTATATAATTTCTCAACTTTAATTGTAGATTGTTTTAAACCAATATAACTAGAGAGTTCTCCAAGAAAAAAATCCTTTTGTGGAAATTTCTTTAAATTCCGAACAAATTTAACTGACATAATCCGAATGGTGCACGGATTGATACTTAAATCTAAACCTGTTAAAAATTTTAAAGCCTTCCAAAAAACACTTCCTAAAATTCTATCTTTGTTTCTTTTGGTTTGAACGCCATAAATTAAATCGTCATTTGTATCTAGTATTTTAGCATAAAATGTTAGTAATAATTCTGGTTGCTCTTCTAAATCAATATCAATTAAAAAGCTAAATTCTCCCTTTGCTTTTTCGAGACCACATACCATAGCTACATGGTGTCCAAAATTTCTAGTAAATTTTATTAATTTAATATTTTTTTTACTTTTTGATAGATTTTCAACAATTTCTACACTATTATCGGTCGAACCATCATCAACTAAAATAATTTCAGCCTCTACCTTAAGTTTTTCAACTACATTTTCAATTCTTCTGACAAATTCAGTTATATATTCACTTGAATTATATAAAGTAGTAATGACACTTAATTTTACCATTGTTTTAATAATTCAATATTATGAAATATGACCAAATCTATACAAATCTAATAATTCAGGAGGGATGCCCCAATCAAATGCTCCTACTTTATCATGAAGCCTCTCTAAATCTTCACGATGCATTTGTTTAATTTTATCATTTAATTTATCGTGAGAGGGCACATACCCATGTTGATTAGATGCGCTCATCAAATGCTTAACGGCTGTTTCAATAGCTTTCTCCCTTGTATAATTTTTAATAAGGTTCCTTTCAGGTTTAAAATAGTCATATTTAGAATCAATAGTTTCACCATCTAATAATTTTTGTAAAAGTTCGGAAAGTAACGGAGAAAGGTGAAAACCGTCTCTTTTTGTTCCCGTACAAACAACAAAATTATTTATAGATGTTTTTCCAAAAACAGGATATGTATCAGCACAAACTGGTCTATAACCAATATTTACTGCGGTAATCTCAGCTTTATAAAAGTTAGTATTAATCTGTTCCATTGCTCCCTTTAATAAGTTTTGAACGGAACCAACTCTAGCGCCCTCTGATTCAAAAGGGGTTACAAAATTGCTAGCTCCAATTAATATTTCATTATAAGGAACCTTAGGACTTTTGTAAAAAGGGACGGTATATAAACCACAGGCCAATCCTCTATTTGGCGTACGAATAACCTTTTTATGAGGATATTCGGGCGATTTAATTTGAATAGAAACGCCAATTCCATTAAATATTCGCGGAATATTGATTGATAAATTACTCTTAGAAATTAAATTACTTGCCGCCGCACCCACTGCTAATAAAAACCGATCAGCTTCAATTTCTTTATCATCAATCAAAGTAACCGAAGAAATGTTTTTAGCAATTTCATTAATTTTTTTAGCCTCATTATCAACTATTTCAATACATGAAAAACCTTTTAAGGATGCTAAAATTGAATCTAATGTCAATTTCGGATTTAACCAACCTTCATTGTGAATAAATATGGCACGATTAGCTCTATGCTTTGCTTGAGGGTGGTAATTTGGTATTTCTTTAGGATCAACCTCTGTATAAGGTTCGTAAAAATCATTTAGAGCTTTTACAATTGCATTATAATTTGCATCGTCAAGCTCATCAGCAGAACAATTATTTATTAAATAGGTTCCCAATTCAAAGCAAGCACCCTTTGAACCCATGCAAGTTTCACATTCAGGAAGCATACAGTTATGACTCATAGCAACTTCAAGATGGTCTAAAATAAATTTATTCCACATTTTGCTTGCATCATAACTCATTTCAAATCGTGTATTATCGATATCAGATTTGAAACTATCTTCTTCTATTTCACAAAATGAATTTAACATCGCTCCCGCTGCCATTGTTGCCGAATTAGGTCGTGAGCTTTTGCCAATTATAATAATTTTATCGCCATATTTAGCTTTTAAAGCAAGTCGGAGCGCTGTGGTTAACGCAATTATTCCATTTCCTATAATTACCGTTTTCATGGTTGATTATTCTTTAATAATATAACACAAACCTGGATAAAATTTAGATCTGTGCAATGTATGTTTATAATTATTTAATATTTCATTTACATATACCTGTCCTTCAGCTTGTATCACCTCTCCATCTCTAGATAATTGCCAAAAAGCAACAACTCCTTTAGGAACTAGCTTTTCATATATTAATTTAAAGGATTCTGATGTTGGTTTAATAGAATTTACATCAAAAAAAGCCAATGCTACAAATTCATTTTTATTATCACTAAAAAATTTTGGAATCGTAACTAAACAATCTCCCTTTATAACTTTATGTTTACCATAATTATGCCCTAAAACATTGCTTTGTTCGTGTAATTCGAGTAGTTTAGATAATAGCTCATCATAATTTTCTCCAGTAGAATAGGCGCCATCTTTATGTAAACTTGTTGCCTTATCTTTTTCAGAAAAACCCTTGTATCCAACAAAAGTATCAAAGGCTATTATTCTTCTGTTTAAATGTAAGGGTTCAAAGATGGCTCTCAAATTCTCACAAATAACAGCAGTTTGACCCCTCCAAGTTCCAACATCTATTATAGAACCCGGAATATCAACTATTCTCTCATAAACTTCTCGAGTACCAAATATTCTCGCTAATAACGATCCCCTTAAAAACAAACCTAAAGATCGTTCCTTTTCTTCATCTGTAGAAGGATAATTATTCATTATTTTAAAAATTTCTTTACGGGCATTTAAAGCCAATTTATCTGATAAGGTTATTACCGATGATTCGTGTGTTTTCATTGTTATTATTTTTTTACTATAATTGAAAATTCATAGAGTGGATAATCGTGGACCAAAGTTACATACTTTGAAAAATTAGTTTTACAATAATCAAAGAAAAATAAGGGATCGGCATAATATAAATAGTCTTTCATAAATGCTTTGTCAGAATATTTTGTCAAAATATTAAACGAAAAACTATTAGTGGTAAGCTCATTTATTTGATTAAGAGTGTTGATAATATAATTTTTCCAGTTTTGCTCATCAAATTCAAGTTTCACATTAAAAATTCCATTTGCAATACAATAATCGTATGTTTTATCTCTAATTTTATTGATATCTGTTGTAAAGCAAAGGTTCGTATCATGATAATTTTTACTTGCTGATGTTATCATCTCTTCAGATATATCATAACCAAAATAACTATAATTTGTAAAACTATTGAGCTTTAGAAAGTCAATTAAAGCACCGTACCCACAACCAAAATCGAGAATTGTTTTGGAAACATCCTTTTCAATATTTTTAGTTAATTGATTAAATCTCATATAATGAGATTCTTGTGAATTCCAATCAACACCAACTGAGGTTGCACCATTTTCTATTATTTTTGAAGAATAGTATTTATTCACTTCATTTAAAATGCCCTTATCCATCATTCATTCTTTTGAAATAAAATTACTCGCATTTGTTCCCTCATTAAAAATTAAGTCTAAAATACTAACACCATGTTCAAATTTACCATAAAGTTGCGTATATTCTGGGTAATTTGAATAATCATAATAATGCACCTTAATTCCTTCATTTTCAAACAA
>Ga0210033_1003889_pt1 | contig 11776 bp, 8 predicted proteins | sample CryGeymeta201501_FD_185465 | JGI IMG/M metagenome (GOLD analysis project Ga0210033, IMG submission 185465) | Groundwater microbial communities from Crystal Geyser aquifers in Utah, USA - Crystal Geyser metaG 2015-01 (SPAdes) (version 2) | ecosystem: Environmental > Aquatic > Deep subsurface >... | reverse complement strand
AATACACCGAAGCTATTGCACAAGTTCGACGCCTCTGCGTGCACAGCAGTGTGTTGGGTGCTCACCACACGCCCACGGGTGAAGTTCTGCGAACTTCCACTTCGGTGTATTCCTAACCTTCGCGAGCATAGTAGATGACCGGCGGCGGGTCCAAGAAGAGCCGGGACACACCGTGCAGAGCCTCCGCGACCGTCACGCCGATCTCCCCAATCGTGCCTGGCGAAGCTCATCGTCTTCGCGTCGTGACCGCGACACCCACTGCTGCGCGTCCTCGCCGCACAGGGGGGGCGCCGCCAAGCCTCGGATCTCTCGCCATCTCCGGCGTGGCGGCTTCGAGAGAAGGCCGCGGCGTGCTCGTTCCACCAGACAGGCGACGAGACTCAACTGCTCGTCCAGCGCCAGCCGATCGGCTCGTTCGACGACCTCTGCCAGCATTGGGCTTGCCATGGCATTTCACCTCTGCCGCCTATTCTACGGGCGTACCGCGTCTGGCGTTAAGCGGCCCGCTCTCGGCGCCATTCCAACATTGTCACCGCCAACCCCCTCTACGTGGCTTCCGCACTTCTCCGCAACTCCCGGGCATGGGAGTAGAACTCCGCCAGGCACATCTTCCGGAGGAACACGACTCCCCGCGTCGCGCGGATCAGCGGGCTGGGATGCTCGTTGAAGAACCGCCGACCCAGGCAGGTCTTCAGCATCTGGTACTGCTCGACCTGGATCTGCTGCGCCAGGCTGGAGAAGGGGCCGTCGAACTCGTGGCTGGGGAATGAAGCCGCCTTCTGGGAGACGAAGGCGTTGAGGAACGAGTTCTGCAAGATGGCGAGCATGTTCAGCGACACGGGCACGTACACGTTCGCTTCCGACGGATGGAACCGGTACCAGACGTTGCGGTAGCCGTACACCTGGATGTCCGACCGGCCGCTTTCCTGCTCGTACTGCCGCAACGCTCCGGCGATGGTCTGCATCACCTTGTAGTGCGTGTCGGGGCCGCTTGCTTCCGGGTCGAGGGCGACGGTGAGGACGTCGGGCTTGACTTCGCGCAGCAGCCGCAGGACCGGCGCCACGTCGCGCTCCACCGTCGGCTCTTCGGTGAAGATCTCTCCTTTGTAGAAGCCCAGCCGCAGGTGGCGGACGGAGCAACTGTCCAGCCCGAAGTAGCCCCACAGGCAGTCGGCTTCCCACTCGCGGATCATGCCCTTGAGCTGCTGGATGTATGGAAGGTCGCGCCGGCCCGGGTACTGCGTGCGGAAGTAGCTGACCAGCTCGTCGAGGCGGTGCACGAGGTTGTCGAGGTCCTCTTCCTCGAAGATCTCCATGAGGAGGCGCAACAGCCGCCGCGCCTCGGCTTCGTCCTTCAGGATCGGCCGGTCGGCGGCAACACCGTCGAGGTACTGCCACACATCGCGGTTTCGGCCGGTGCGGTTCTTCGGGTCGAAGTAGCCTTCGCGGAGCAGCGCGTCGAAGGCGCGGCGTTTCAGGAACTGCTGCAGCTTCTCCAGCAGCGACAGGGCGTAGCTGTTGGTGACGGCGTTGAAGCCGGACGTCATGTACGCAAACGTGTGCCGATTGCTGGCGTCGCGGACGGCGCGCACGGCAAAGGGCAGGTAGCCCAGCATGATGTCGTCGTGATGGGGCGCCGTGTGCAGGAACGTCGTGTTGGCCAGCGACGACGACCCGGCTTCGAGCCGCGCTAACAGGTCGCGCTCAACGCCTGTTGCCAACTCGGCCGCCGGCGAGCCGCACCGTTCCAGCAACGCCCGCCCGAAGCGGTCCGCGCTGAAATCCCCCGCCGACAGCTCGCCGACGCGCTTGCGCGCCGAGAGGGCGAGGTCTACCACCAGCCGCTCCGCCACTTCGCCCGAGACCGACTCCAGCCGCGTCAACTGCGCGTACTGCCGCTCAACCAGGAGCTTCGCCGCCCCGGCGGTCAGGTAGAACCGCGCGTTGGGCAGCTTGTGCAGCGCCGTCCCCGGGTAGCGCACATGCGGCTCCTCCTGGACGGCGTCGCGGACGACCTTCGCCTCCCCCGCCGGCAGCGAACAGATGACTTTGCACAGAGGCTGCCACGAGACGCTACCGCTGATCCGCCACCGTCGCCTTCACACGCACCACGCGGTCCTCGCAAGCCACCCACACCGCTCCCTCGTTGGTGGCGCGGACTGCGCGGATGGTTGCGGGGACGTTTTTCAGCGGCACGGTCATCCAGCGGTGGCCGTCGAACGCCAGCAGCCCGGCCTCCCACCGGCCGACCCACAGCCGGCCCGTGCTGTCGAGGTCCAGGCCACGGATCAGCGGGCCGGAGTCGCTGGGGTCGCGGAAGTGCATCCGCAGGTAGACCCACTCCCGCCGCCACCGCTCGGAGGGTTCCCACCACTTCGGGCCGGGCAGCCACCAGGCGTCGCGGAACGACTCCCGGATCTTCGGGTCGGGTTGGAGGAATGCCTTCGCGCTGAACTGCTGCGTGCCGTACCAGAGGCGGCCCTCCTTGTCGTGCCAGAGGTTGAGCGCTGCTGCTTCGCCGTCGCGAGCGGCTGTTGCGACGGGGCGGTATGGGATGAACAGCGGGTGCTTCACCAACCTGCATGAGCCGCCGCCGGGGACGCCGTCGTTCGGGTCGCAGCTTCGGGCGGCGGGGTACAGGACGGCGGCTGTGGGCAAGGTGCACATGGAGATCCATGCGTATGACGCCGACTACACGTCGGCCGACCATGCGGCGTTCATGGACTCCCTGGGCTGGGACGAGACGACGGAACTCTCGGGCAACGGGATGCTGCGCACGGGGATCAAGTGCGCCTACAGTGAATGGCTCAAGCGCGCGGGCAGGTTCGCCGACGTGGTTCGGTTCTACGACCACTGGGGCTACTTCATGGATCCACAGCCGGGCGCGCCCGACTTCTCGGCGCAGGTGTGGCCGCTCCCTGAGGCGCTGCACGAGACGAGCTTCGTCGGGCAGCAGGCGGTCGAGTGGCTGACGCGCTACGACGCTCCCCTCCCCTACTTCCTCCACGTCGGCTTCGCGGGGCCGCACTCACCCATCGAGCCCCTCCCGCGGCTCCGGGACCGCTACCGCGACGCGCCGGAGACGCCGCCGTGGAACAACGCAGACCCGACCGACTGGCTCCCCGACGGCCGCCGCGGCTACCGGGCGATGATCACCGAGATCGACGAGTGGGTCGGCCGCATCCGCGACGCTGTGGAGGCGCGCGGCGAGCTGGGCAACACGGTCTTCGTCTACACGGCCGACCATGGCGAGATGGCGGGCGACCACGGCGCCTTCCAGAAGACGTGCTTCTACGAGGGCGCCATGCGCGTCCCGCTGCTGGCCGCCGGCCCCGGCATCGCAGCCGGTCAGGAAAGCGACGCGTTGGTGGAGCTGATCGACCTGGGGAAGACGCTCTGCGAGCTGTGTGGCGTCGCCCCGCACGCCCTCGACCAAGGCCGCAGCCTCGTGCCGGTCCTATCCGGCGAGACGGTCCAACACCGCGACACCGTCTACGCAGCGATGGGTTGCGACCGGATGCTCTTCGACGGCGAGTGGAAGCTGATGTGGGGTGACCCGCGCAGCGACACCCGCAAGCTCGGCCGGCTCCACCTCGACAAGCCCGTCAACATCGCGCCCAGCCCCCCGCGACTGTACAACCTCCGCGAGGACCCGCACGAGACCCGCGACCTGGCCGACGACCCAGCCCACCGCGACATACTCGCTCGGATGCTCCAGAAGCTGCTGGCGCGGATCAACGAGAACACGCAGGCGCAGCCGAACAGGAGCCGCGGGGAGTACCGGCCGGTGCAGGGGTAACTGCGGCGGCACTCACTGCCCGCAGATCACCACGTCCGCACGCCGCGACTCCGGCGTGACTATGAGGCGGGTCAGCTTGCCGCCCTTCACTTCGCCTTCGACCGTCGTCCGGTACGGCGCGTGCAGCTTGAACTTCGCGTCCCACTCAGCAGGCCACGCGGGAAGGAGGTAGAGGGTGCGGCCGTCGGTCTGGAGGAGCATGGCCTGCAGCGCTTTCATCAGGATGCCGCCGTGGTCCTGGTCGGGGACCCAGTCGTAGTTGGGTCCCCAGAAGGCGGGGAAGCGGGAGTTGGCGTCCTTGCGTCGGCCGCGCCCGACGACGTTCTCCCGCGCCTCCTCCGCGAGGCCGAGGTACGCCATGAACACGTCGTCCTGCCGCCAGCCGAAGTTGCCTCTGTCGGTGCGGTGCTTCAGAGCCTGAATTCCCAGGTCGACGTTGGGCTTGTCGAAGGAGCAGAGGCGGAAGGGGAACACCGCGTACAGCTCCGGGTTCTCGATGTTGCTCTTGTGGGCGAACTGCGTCGCCGCGGCCAGCATCTGCACGTCGTCGGCTTCGCAGGTGGGCAACTCGGGCAGCTTGGCCTGCAGGGCGCGCCAGGCGGTGCGTTGCGCGTCGGTGGTCAGCGTCGCCGGCAAGGCGAGCAACCGGTCCGTCACCGCGCGGAGACCGGCCAACTCGGGCATCGGGTTCGTGCAGTCCCACCACGTCTCCAGGGCTTGCGCCGGGTGCATGACCAGCTTGCCGTCGTCGCCGGTCTGGTAGTGCTGGTCGAAGAACGTGAGGATCTCACCGGCGAAGGGGAGCACCCGGTCGCGCAGGAAGGCTTCGTCCTGCGTGTGCTCGTAGTAGTCGAGCAGCATGAAGGCAAGCTCCGGGCCCGACACCCACTCCCACTTGTGCCAGCCGCTGGCTTGCAGCTTGTCTTCGCGTTGGTCGCAGGGCTGCCAGCCGTACGTCTCGCTGAACATGTCGCCCCAGAAGTAAATGCATTCGGGGAGGTACGCGCCACCGTGGCCGAGGTAGTGCTTCGTGCGGTACTTGCACAGCGGCAGCAAGTCCTCCGCGTACATGCGGAACAGCGGCTGCATCAGGTCGTAGTCGCCGGAGGCGCACATGTTCAGGTACGGCAACCGCGTGTTCTGCCACCAGTAGCCGGGACCCCAGCGGCGGTAGTCGCCGTCTCCCGGCGCGCCGGGGAACGGCACGGTGAAGATCGACCCGTTGAACTTGATCGGGTACCGACCGCGGCCGGCGCACGCGTTGAGAAACCGCTGCAGGGCATACCCGCGGCTCACCGCCAAGCCTTCGTCCGTCGTGTCAACGGTCTCCTTCGAGACCACCTCGCCGTTGACCAACAGCTTCACTGCGCCGTTGACCGGATCGACAACGGCAGCCACGTGCGTCCACTCACCCGCTGGCAGGGCGTCCTCCTTGGAGAGCTTGGTGTCCCCCACGATCAGGCGGAGGCTGTTGCCGGGGTACGTGTCCAGCAGGAAGCCGTCGCTGCCGCCGGGCGTGATGCGGTCGATGAGCCGGCCCCCGCCGGAGGGAAGCTGCTCCGGCTTCACCCACGCCTCCAAGCACATGCCGTCGGGGAAGGTCCACTCCGCAGACTCGGCCAGCGAGGCGCCCGGCTGCGGCACGTCGCTGTAGAGGACGCCTTCCTGTTGGTCGTACGCCTTCCCCCGGTCGGCGCGCGCCAGCTCGCGGAGGGCATCGTCCGACGGGGCAACGCGACAGACGCTGACCCGACCCAGTTCGCCGCGGAAGGCGTTCCCGCCGCTCTGGTCGATGCCGACGCGAACCGGGTGCGTGCTCGCGGGGATCATGCCCGCCGGCGCCGCCGGTTGGTTCAGCGACACCTGGAGCCAACTGCGGTCCCAGAACGCCTTCCACCAATCAGCGTGCGCGCGGGTGCGTTCGGCGAAGGGGCGCTTCTCGGCGGCGGCGATGATGCCGTCGAGGCTGCGGAGCCACGCTTCCGGCGTCGTCGGGTGCTGGGTCAGCACGTAGAGGCTGAACCGGTGCGCCTTGCCTGCGGGCGACTGCAGGTGCTCGTCGTCGAGGCGCTTCCCGCGGTCCGCCAGCACGACGGCCCCGAAGGTGCGGTGCAGCAGCGGGTCTTCTCGTTGGAAGCCGGCCACGCCCTGGACCTCCGCAGTGAGCGCCGGCCCAACAGACTTGACGTTGTGATGGTACCAGCCAACGCGGCCGGGCAAGTCCTTCAGGATCGTGTCCGGCTCGACAATCGTCGGCTCGTGTTGCCCGTTTGGCTTCGAGCGGTCGACAAGCACGTCGCTGGTCTCCAGGCTCGGCAGCTCGTAGCGCTCCGTGCGCCACAACTCAAAGGACGCCGTGACGGTCACGTCCTTCGCGCTCTCCACAGTCACGTGCACGGCAGGATCGACGGCGTCCACCCAGAGTGCGAGGCGGACCTCACCGGTCGGCGGCTGCGACACGACTCGCAGCGTCGCCGTCGGCAGGTCCAGCTCCTGGCGGAATGCGCAGCCAGGAGTCACCAATGGCGGCTCGCAGCGCACCCGCACTTTGCCGACTTTGAGCAGGCGGCCGTTGTCGCCCCATGAGTCGGTCTTCGACACGTAGAACACGAGGTCGCCGTTCTCCTCGACCCAGGCATTGAGGCCACTGTCGCCGTTCCCGAGCGGCATCGACCCGCCGGCGTCCTTGCTGGGTGAGGTCCAGACGACGTTGTACTCCTGCACGCTGCCCGCCGCCGCCACCGAGGCGACCGACGCCAACGCGCCGAACAGGCAGGCAACACTGCGACCGGTATCAGCTCCCATTGCTCTCTCCTCCAGAGGTAGCACGACGCGCCAAGCAGAGGGACTCCCTCGGCTTGGCGCCTCAGGCTATGTCCTGTTTGGCGGCTCTCCATTCTACGCAGCCTCGTCACCCGTGGCAACAAACCTGCATCACCCCACGTACGGGCTACGTGCCCGACTGCAGGAGCAATGGACCCATGGGAAAGAGCCTGTACGAGAAAGTCTTCGAGCGCCACGCCGTCCAACAACTGCCTTCCGGGCAGTACCAGCTCCTCATGGGCCTGCACCTGATCCACGAAGTGACCTCCCCGCAGGCGTTCGCCATGCTGCGCGAGCGCGGGCTGGGCGTGCAGTACCCGCAGCGTACGTTCGCGACGGTGGACCACATCATCCCGACCCACGACCAGCGCCGCCCGCTGGCAGATGAGCTGGCCGAGGAGATGCTCGACCACCTGGAGCACAACTGCGCCGAACACGGGATCACCTTCTTCGGCCCCGACTCCGGCGAGCAGGGAATCGTCCACATCATCGGCCCCGAGAAGGGCCTGACCCAGCCCGGCATGACCGTCTGCTGCGGCGACTCGCACACCGCCACCCACGGCGCCTTCGGCGCGCTGGCCTTCGGCATCGGCACCTCGCAGGTGGCAGACGTGCTGGCGACGCAGACCCTCGCCATGGACAAGCTGAAGGTCCGGCGGATCGAGGTCAACGGCACGCTGAGCCCCGGCGTCTACGCGAAGGACGTGATCCTGCACCTCATCGGCAAGCTCGGCGTCAAAGGCGGCGTCGGTTACGCCTACGAGTACGGCGGCAACGTCTTCGACGGCTTCTCCATGGAGGAGCGGCTGACGGTGTGCAACATGTCCATCGAGGGCGGCGCCCGATGCGGCTACGTCAATCCCGATCAGACGACCTACGACTTCCTGAAGGGCCGCGACTACGCACCCAAAGACGGCGCGTGGGACCAGGCAGTTGCCTACTGGGAGTCGGTCAAGTCCGACCCGGACGCCGCGTACGACGACGTGGTTCAGATCAACGCCGAAGACATCGAACCTGTCGTGACGTGGGGCATCAACCCCGGGCAGTCCACCTCCGTCGGTGGAGTCATCCCCGCTCCCGACGACTTCCCGGCAGACGACCAGGGCTCTGTCAAGGAAGCGCTCGAACACATGAGCTTCGCGCCCGGCACGCCAATCAAGGGCACGAAGATCGACGTAGCGTTCATCGGCTCCTGCACCAACGGCAACCTGTCGGACTTCGCGGAGGTCGCCAAGCTGCTGGAAGGCCGCAACCTCAAAGTGGCCGCTCATGTCCGCACGCTTGTCGTCCCCGGCTCCCAGCGCGTGCACCAACAGATGAAAGAGCGCGGCTACGACAAGCTCTTCGAGCAGGCCGGCTTCGACGTGCGCCTGGCAGGCTGCTCCATGTGCTTGGCGATGAACCCCGACAAACTGCAAGGTCGCGAGATCAGCGCCTCCACCTCCAACCGCAACTTCAAAGGCCGCCAGGGATCGCCCACCGGCCGCACGCTGCTGATGTCGCCGGCAATGGTTGCCGCGGCAGCCATCGCCGGCAAAGTGGTGGATGCGCGCGAGTTGTTTGACCTTAAGTAGCTCAAGGCCAACAGGGGCGCACCATAGGACCTATGGGAGTCATAGGACCTATGCGTCCTATAGGTCCCATAGGTCCCATTCCTCCCATGCTTTCTCCTCCCAAGGACCCCGCCATGAACCCCAAACGAGTGAAGATCACCGGCACTGCCATCGCCGTTCGCGGCAATGACATCGACACCGATCGCATCATCCCGGCGCGCTACCTCCGCTGCGTCACCTTCGACGGTCTGGGCGAGCACGCCTTCGAGGATGACCGGGCGCAACTGAAGGAGGCCGGGCAGTTGCACTCCTTCGACGACCCCACGTTCGCGGGCGCTGAGCTCCTCTTCGTCAACAAGAACTTCGGCTGCGGCTCCTCCCGCGAGCACGCGCCGCAGTCCATGATGCGCTGGGGGAACGGCCTCAAGGCCCTCGTCGGCGAGTCCTTCGCCGAGATCTTCTACGGCAACTGCAAAGCCCTGGGCATCCCCGCGGTCCGCGTCAGCGCCGACGCCATCCTCAAGCTGATGGCCGCCAACGAATCCGCGCCCGACACCCAGTTCACCCTCGACCTGGAGTCGCGGACAATCTCCTTCGGCGGCGAGCAACTGCCCGTGGAGCTGCCCGACAGCATCCGAAAGCAGATGCTGGAGGGCGCCTGGGACACGATGGCTGAACTGCTCGGCGGGAAAGGCGCTGCCGCCCAAACGGCGACGAAGCTGCCCTACTGGAACCACTGGGCGACGGCGTAGCACGGTCCGCAGGCCGGGCCGCCGAGCGCGGACCGCTATCTCCGCCGCCACACGCGCCACAGAGCCCGCGCCTGATTTCCGACCTCGTCGGTCCCAGTCGCTGTGAGGCGGTTCTCCCCCATCACCAATGGCACCGCGGGGAACGTCGTCTGCCCGGTCGGGCCAACCACAGCCTCCGCCTGAGCGACCCCGTTCACCTGCACCACGATCTTCGCTCCCGGCTCTGACCGTACCGTCACGTCAACAGTGGGTGCGGCCACGTCGCCGCCGGGCGCTGGAGCTTCCGCCTCGACCGGCGGCGGCGTGAGGTCCACGACGACCTGGCGCGTTTGCTGCTGAACGGCTCCCACCCCTGGATCGCAGCGGACAACCAGCGCGTTGACTCCCTCGGTTAGCGCCACTGCGGCAACCTCATCCTTCCCGTCCGCATCAACGTGCGCCTGGGCCCCAACCTCGCCGTTCACTGCAACAACAACGGCGGCGCCCGGCTCCCCTGTTCCGCTGACTCTCGCCTCCGGCGTGGCGAGAAGGGCTTGGTCTACGGGTTGGGCCCCCGCCAGCGGACGCGGAGCCGGCTTCGGTGGCGGCTCCGTCACGGTGACGCGCAACACAGTGTCGCCGACGTTCCCCAACGCATCCGCCAGCCGGAGGGTCAGTGCGTTCGGCCCCACCGTCAGCCCGGGTATGCGGCTCTCATACAGGCCGCTCTGAGGCACAACCGCCTCCGCATCGGCCTTCAACTCGCCGCCTGACTGGCCGTTGACCTCGACCCGGACTGTCGTACCGGGCTCCGTGCGCCCGCCGACGCGATACGTTCGCGAGGCTACCAACTCGGGCGTCGCCGGTTCAGCCGCAGCCATGCCGCACAGCCAGACAAGACCTGCTGGTCCCAGGAGCAGAGGGCAGATTCGCAGTCGTTGCTTCATAGCGTCTCGCAGCCTCAACCCAGTCACTTGACGCGCACCGTGAACTTCACCGACCCCTTAGCCCCCGAGGGGAGGGAGTCGCTCGCCCCCCCGCCGGCAAGGCTTAGCACCCACTTCACGTTCGTCGCAGCGACATAGCCGGCGCCACCGTCCGCGATCCACGTCGTCCCCCAGTTCAGCGAGTAGAACGCCGAGATCGTCACGTTGGTGGGCGGCGCGTTCGCCGCTGCAGCAGAACCCAGCCTGTACTCGGTCTTCTCCGGAATCGCATCCATAATCACTGCGTCCCGCAGCGTGTCGGTCCCGAGGTTCTGGAAGGTGGTCGTATACGTGATCTCCCCGCCCGGATTGATGGCGAAGGTCCCGCCGTTGTCCTTGCTCAGCACCAGGTCACTGTTGGCGACAACGGTCACGTCCGTGACGGTGTCCGGCGTGAGCGCCGGGTAGCCTGCCCCGACGTTGGCGTCGTTGGACACCGTGATGTTGAGCACGTCGGTGAGGTTGGGCGGAGTGTTGACAGGGATGAACATCCGCACGCGCAGTTGCCGCTGGTCGGTCCCGGAGCCGGGCGTCCCGTCGTCCGCCGTGAGTTTCCCCGCCCCGGTGCCCAGGCGGAACTGCCCGTCCCGAGGGCCGCCGGTCTGAATGGGGAGGGCGGTGAGGGTAGCTTCGTTGACACCGTCCCAGACGTAGAGTGTGTAGCTCCAGTCGTTCCTCGGGTTCTGCCCTTGGACGGTGAAGTAGAGATCCGACTCGAGGAGGTCGTAGTCGGCGTAGCTCTGCAGGACATGGTCATACCAGAGCGCGGACCCAGGTCGGCCGATGCCGCTGCGGTTCGGCGTCAGGTCCAGGCGGGCCGTGGACTTCACAGTGACCGAGTCTGTCACCGTTTGCGGTGGCTCCCCCGGCCGGTTGGTGGACTGGGCCGAGAACGTGACGTTCCGCGTGGCTGCACTGGCGCCCGCAGGTGCGCAAACACGAGCCAGCAGGTGCTTCTCCGGGTCCACAGGATATGGCTTGACAACGCCGGTATTGGTGAGCGGCGTCAGTTCGTTGTTGTCCAGGGCACCCTCGTTGTCGGCATCAACGTACAGCGCGACCGTCCACCGCCCCTGCTCCTCTGCCGGCAAGCCGGCAATGGCGTACGTGAGGACATGGGTGTCGCTCTGTCCGCCGGTGTTCACAAGGTCGAGGGGAAAGACGACGCACTCTCCCGGGTTGACGGCCTTGTTGACCAGCACGGGGTTGACCGTCCCATTGTCGGCGGCGCCGTTGTTGTTCTGGTTCCCGAAGACGAAGCTGACCTTGGTGACACCCATGATGCGATCGGTCGTGGTGTCTGCCTTGCTTGGGTCCAGGCAGGCCAAAGAAGCTTGCTGGCGCAGCTCTCTTGCGGGCGTGGGTGGGCAGCCAATGATGGACGGACCTCGAGCCGACCCAGCATGCCCGCGCGCCGTTGCGCGGCTGTTGAGCGCATGTTGCGTGCATACAGAGCTTGCGCGCCACTGCCCCCCGGTACCACCGTTTCCACGAGCCGATCGTGGGCGTCTGTGCGCCTCCCCCACCCTAATGTCAGACTGCCCAGTCCTACTGCAGCGGCACCGCGCCAACCTCCTGGCACCCGCGGGGCTTCGACTCACTCGGGCGCCCCTCCGATCGCTCAGCCCGCGGAGAACACCACGCCTCGGATCCCGTGAGGACCCACACAAAAAAACACCGCGTACCAGAAGCTGGTGACGCGGCGCAATGTCCCGAACTGGGCGAACGCTCAGGTGGACGACTTCATGTTGCTGTTCACGGTCACGAACAGGTTGCGGATTTTCCGACCGAGGACGGTCAGGATCGCGATCACAACGAGGGCGATCAGGGATACCAGCAGCCCGTACTCCACGAGGGTCTGCCCCTCTTCCTCCACAAACAGGC
>Ga0210033_1003884_pt1 | contig 11789 bp, 5 predicted proteins | sample CryGeymeta201501_FD_185465 | JGI IMG/M metagenome (GOLD analysis project Ga0210033, IMG submission 185465) | Groundwater microbial communities from Crystal Geyser aquifers in Utah, USA - Crystal Geyser metaG 2015-01 (SPAdes) (version 2) | ecosystem: Environmental > Aquatic > Deep subsurface >... | reverse complement strand
TACTCCTCTCGAAGCTCACCCGCTGCACTTCGGGCCGCCACAAGTGCTGGCGCTTGCCATGGGGGCACAGCTCCCGCTGACTGGGATCAAGCAGATGAACTGAAGCCCCGCGTCCGGAGCGCTCGTGAACTGGTGCTCTTCGCCGCCCGGGATATAGACAACCTCTCCGGGCGCCAGCGGCTCGCAGTTCCCCGCGCACGTTAAGGTTCCTCTTCCTGCAAGCACGAACACCTCGTGCTCCCACGGGTGCGCATGGAGCGGAGTGAAGCCGCCCGGCGCGACGGCGAAGACGCGCAGGTGGAAGTTCGGCGCATTGGAGTCGGGTCCGATGACCCAGCGAACGGAGACGCCTTGCGCTCCCTCCTGTTCGACGGTCTGGCTCTCGACCTGCTCGAAATGGGTGTGTAGCATCTGTTCGTGCTCCCTCAGGCTGCAGTTTCGGTTGGTAACAGTATGACGGAAAAGGCGCCCCGAATGCACACAGCCCGCGCGTCGGAATCGACGCGCGGGCTGCGGAGAACTTACAATTGTGGGCGACAACTGAATCAGGCGTCCGCCACGTTCTGGGCGACCAGGTCGCCGATCTCGGAGGTGGACAGCCCGATCTTCCCGACCGACATGGACTTGATCTTGCCGCTCTCGAGCGCAGCGACGACGGCGTTCTCCACGATATCGGCAGCTCGCTGCTCGCCGAGGACGCTCAGCATCATCTGCGCGGCGCAGATGGCAGCCAGCGGGTTGATGACGTTCATCCCGGTGTACTTGGGCGCGGAGCCGCCGATGGGCTCGAACATGGAGACGCCCTCCGGGTTGATGTTGCCGCCGGCGGCGACGCCCATGCCGCCCTGAATCATGGCGCCGAGATCGGTGATGATGTCGCCGAACATGTTCCCGGTGACGATGACGTCGTACCACTCGGGGCTCTTGACGAACCACATGCAGCAGGCGTCGACGTGGTTGTACTGGCGCTTGATCTCGGGGTAGTCGGCCTCGCCGATCTCATGGAAGGCCCGCTCCCACAGGTCGTACACATAGGTGAGCACGTTGGTCTTCCCCACCAGCGTGAGCTGACCGGTGATCCCCTTGTCGACGTCCTCTTGCTTCAGTCCCTTCCAGGGCCGCGGAGAACGGTTGTTCTTGGCGTACTCAAAGGCGTATCGCAGCGCCCGCTCCACGCCCATGCGGGTGTACATGGATGACTGCACGGCAACCTCGTCTTTGGTGCCTTTGTGCGCGAAGCCCCCCATGCCGCAGTACAGGTCTTCGGTGTTCTCCCGAACCGCGACGAAGTCGATGTGCTCCGGCCCCTTGCCTCGGAGGGGAGTCTCCACGTTGGGGTAGAGCTTCACCGGCCGGAGGTTGATGTACTGGTCCAGAGCAAACCGCAGTGCGAGCAGGATGCCCTTCTCCAGCACACCGGGCTTGACGTCGGGGTGACCGATGGCGCCCAGATAGATGGAGTCGAACTGCTTCATGTCTTCGACAGCGGAGTCCGGCAGCACCTCGCCGGTTGCCAGGTAGCGGTCGCCACCAAAGTCGAAATGGGTGAAGTCAAACTTGAGGCCCGTCTTGGCTGAGACCGCCTCCAGTACCTTGAGTCCCTCGCGAACAACCTCAGGCCCGGTCCCGTCGCCGGGGAGCACTGCGATCTTGTACATTTGGTCCTCCTTGATTGACCGCACTGACCGAGGCGGCAAACACCCTTCGTACCAGTGCCTTGCACGGCTGACTCCAGTGGGTCGGTCCCCACATACCGGATTCGGCCCGTTGCGCTTCACAGACAGCCAGGCACCGGGGCGACCTCGGCGGTCGCGGGGAGGTGCACCCCGAATTTGCAAAGCTATTGCCCTCCCCGCTGCAGTGGAGGTATTCATGCCTGCCTGGGGACGCACGGGCTTGTTCGGGAGTGAGGCGCCGGGAGTACCCAACGAGTTGGGGCGTCCTGACCCGTATGCACAGGAATCACTCATGTTCGTGCTTCGCCTGAACACCCCGTCAGGTGGAAACGCAAGCCCATCCGATCAAACCCCTGGGGTCTGACCGCGACGGTGACGGGGCGAGTGAGACGTCAGCGTCGCCGGGGCAGCCACCGTGGCACACGCTCCCTCACCGTCTCGGCCCGGATTGACGGTGCATTTCCGAAGGAGGAGAGCCGCCTTCTCACCGAGTGACGAGCACGCGCGTCCCGAGCGGCTCCAAGTGGAGTCGGATCTCTTGGGTGGGAGCCTCTGCTCCCTCTTGCGTTCGGTCTGCGCGGTACAGGATGGCCGACTTCGGCGTGCGGAGCAGCCGCACGGTTGCGTCTTGGTCCACTCGTGTCGTGTTCACGAGCACCGTTCCCACCGATTCGTCCGCCCCCTCAAAGCTGCCCGCCGCAACCGCCGGCAGGGCGATTGCGGCCTTGACTACCTTCGGACCGCCTGGCTTCAGGGGTTCGCCGTTCGCGTCCTGGCGGTAGAACCATGCCTCCACCGAGGCGCACTGCACGTCAGGCGGCCGGCGAGTGGTGCCGAGAACGAGGTACTCGGGGAAGCGCGCGTACGGCTGGCAGTATGAAAAGAATGCCGGAGCAATCTCTTCCTGCCACTTGTTGCTTGGCTGCAGCGGCACGTCGTTGAGGAACGGGCCGGGGACCAGCCCGCGCGTGAGGTTGTTGGCCAGCACGCACCGGCGCAGTTCCGGACTCGGCCGCGTACCGAGCTGCCCTTGTCCCTGCACGCACGCGGCGCCGATGGCCGTCACGTACTCGTGATACAGGTAGGAGAACAGACCCACCCCACGCGCGCCGACGGCACCGTGGTCCACCTCCCCGAATTGCCGGCTCCAGTAGGTCGCCATGTAGGGGATCGCCAACTCGCTCACGTTCTCCATGAACAGACCCAGTTCCGGCTGGAGCGGCTTCCCCTCCTTCAGGATATCCGCGCATAGGTCCCGGAAGTCGGTCCACATCCAGCTACCGTAGCCCGGCGGGTGACCGTGCGTCGCGCTGTAGCACGGCGCGCTCTGACCGCCGCCGATCTCCTGATCGAAGCTGATGAGCGGCACGCCAAGCTTCGCCACGTCGAGGAATACGCGCAACATGGTCTCCCGCGCCACCTTACTGCCGTGGCAGAGCGAGGCGGACAGCCCACGCCAGTCACCGAAGGCCCCGGCCCGGTTGTAGTCGTCCACCAGCCAGGGCTTGCCATCGGCGTCGTGGATGACCCTGTCGCGCAGCCGCTCGAACTGCGCCGAGTCGTCGAACGCGGGGCCATTGCCGGTCTGCTGGCGCTTCGTCACCCACCAGTACCCTGAGGTCAAGAACGCCGTTCGATCGCCTTGCGCCCGCAGTGCGGCGTTGGCTTGCTCCCAGGCCTCGTTGCTCGGGACAGCAGGCAGGTAGTTGATGCCGGCCCAGGTCCCGCGGTTCTCCCACCCGTACGGCACGAACACCACGTGCGCAAGCCCGGTCTGTTTGCGGTACGCCGTGGTCAGTTCCGGCAACCGCTCCAAGTTTGCCCCGACCGAACGCTCCCGCCCTTGCGGGTTGTTGATCGACCCGATGACGATCCCGGCCCCTTCCTTGAGGAACTGCGGAACGTCGTCCCGTTCTGTCAGCTTCTTCGCGCACCATGGTTGTTGCGTTGCCCACGCTTTGTACAGGTCCGCGGCGTCCCGCCAGTCCCCGTGGAACGTGCCAAGCACGACGTCGTAGGGCAGGCTGACTTCGGGCTGGGGCACTTCCGGCAGCAGGTGTGACAGGCTCATCTCCGCGGACCTGCCTGCTGAGGTCTGCAGGTTCCAGCGCTTGCAGTTGCCACCGGCGTCGTAGGCGGCCTGATACAGCCCCGCCGTCCTGTCATACAGAGCCGTGAACTGCGTGAACGCGGCTCCCGGATACACCGCGCTGCGCGACTGCGTCCGCGATCCCGGCGCTTCGAGAACGGAACCATCCGCCCACGGAAGGATCAGTCGATCGTCCTCGGCGTCGGCTCCCAAGGCACCCGGGTGCGCCATTTGCGGGAAGTCGATCTGGCTGACGGCCCAGTCGGATTCGTTCGTGAGTTGCAGGCGGAGCCGTACCATGCCGGTTGTGTCGGCAGACGCCGACACGCGGACGCCAAGCGGCAAGGAGCCGAGGGCTGAGAACCGCCAAGTGAGCGATCTGCCCCCCGTTCTCTCAGGGGTCACGCGCGCGAACTCTGCGGCAGTCACCGGGGTCGTCTCTCCAGCCGCCGGCTTGGTCAGCACGAGGCGGAACAGCGGCCGCAATGTGTCCGCGGCGACAAACTCCTGACCCGACGGTCGATCGACAAGGTGCGCAATCTCGCCTGTCTGTCGGTCGAATGACACGGCCATCTGCGTGGTCGCGAGGCCGATCTCGTCGCGCAATTCGAAGATGCCGGTTCCGTCGGGCAACCGGACGAGGTCAAGCGGTTGCCGCGGCGTCACGCGAACGTGTAACGCTGCCAGGTCGGCCTCGGCAAGGGGCTGGAAGGTGACGTCATCAAACAGCACCGTCGCCTTTGACGGCGTCCGCGGCGAAGTCCACACGCCCAGCGCAAACGCCCCGCGCGCTTGGTCGCTGCACTGCCCGGCGATCTGCCAGGCAGGCTCGCGCGCGCCCTCGCCCCAGACCTTGGCGAACAGGTGGTCGCCGAAGCAAAGGAGCTTCGCGCGCAGCCACTTCGCCGCGCTGAACGGCGTTGGCAGCGCCGCTTTGCCGAGGCTCACACTCGGGCGGTCCTGCCCGAAGTAGCAGAAAGCACGCGCTTCTCGATCCTGGAGGCATAGTGCCCGGAACTGGCCCTGCAAGCGTCCGTAGACGTACACCGCCGGCGGGTCACCTTCGTAGGAGACTACCCGGATCCGGACCGACGCCAGGAAGTCGGGCGTCGCTTGACTCTCCTTGAGGACCAATTGCGTGTGGTGCGGCTTGTCCGTGTGGATTCGGTAAAGCCTGTTAGCGGGGTTCTCAGGATCAGGGACTACCCCACAGTCACCAGCAGGCTGCTGCCATCCCTGGAGATCGCCGTCGAAGGACCACGAGCGTTCGGGGGCGGCGAGTAACGGCGTTACTGCCGCAAGCGCCAAGATGAACAGTCCGATGAGCATTGTCGATCCCTCCCTCGTGTGTTCGGACTGTCGGCCGGCACGGGACTGGTCGCCGCCGAGCGCAGCCGGCCGAAGCCATTGTGCACGAGGCCGGGCTTTGCTGTCGAGGCGGTCGCCTCCATTTGATAACGAGGGTACAATCCCGTGTTCCGGTTCGGTGCCGTTACGAGACCGGAGCACGCCGACCGTTGGGTGCGCCGAACCAGGTCAGGTTGTCAGTCCGGGGGATGCATGACCAGCCCTCCGCGGTGGCCGCGATCAGCGCGACGAGTTGGCGGTCTTGGCCGCTCGGCCACTCTGGTCTGCTGCCACTCTGTAGCCGACCACAAACAGACGCCTTAGGGAGACAGTGAATGTCCTTCGTCATCCGCAACGAGAAGCCCGACGACTGGCCGCAGATTCTGGAAGTAATGTGCGCAGCGTTCGGGAACACGCCCGAGCGATGGGCAGCGATGTACCCCGAGCTTTACGGTGCCGACAAGGGCAAATCGCGACCGCATTTAGTCGCTGAAGAAGACGGGAAGCTGCTTGGGTCCCTCGGAATCTACCCGGACGTGATCCGCGTCGGGAAGGCGCGCCTGCGGAACGGCGGGCTCGGCGCCGTGGCTACGGTCCCGGAAGCGCGGGGTCAGGGGATCATGACTGAGTTGCTGGCCGAGACGAACCGGCAGATGCTGGCGGAGGGATACGACGTGTCGCTGTTGGGCGGAGATCGGCTGCGCTACTCCCGCTACGGCTGGGAACGCACCGGGTCTGTCCGTCAGCTCTCCGTGTCCGCCAAGTACCTCCGGGCCGGTGGGGTGAAAGCTTGGCCGGTGCGGCGGTGTCGGGCAGCCGACCGCGACCAAGTCCGCAAGGTGTACGGCCGCTACCCATTCGGCAGCCTGCGCTCGGCGCGGGTGTTCTTCAGCCGACTCGAGCGCTCCGGTGCTGAGCTCTACTGCGTTGGGCAGGGGAGGAGCTTCCTCTACGCCGCGGTCCAGCCCGGCGATCACCCGGCGATCAACGAGATCCTCGGCGCGGCAGCCTCTGCGCCGGGCTTCGTCGGCGGCCTCCTTAAGAGCCTGAAGGCCGACTCGGTCTCGGTTCGCCTGCCGGACTTCGCCGACCCGCTCCGCGAAGCACTGCTTCCCTTCGCGACGACCCACAGCCAAAGCCCGCTCCGGCAGCTCCAACTCGTCAACCTGCCCTCCGTGCTCGAGAAGACCCGCGACCTGCTCGAAGAGGAGCTGGCGGAACTCCGTTGGCGCGAGTGCCTGTGCGTGGGCATCCCCGAGAGAAAGCAGTACGTCACGCTCATCCGTAAGACCACCGGCGGGCTGATGGTGGAGCCGGTGCGCACCACCCCCTGTCTCGACCTGGACTGGCGCGCGGCGGCGAGGTTGGTGTTTGGTGGACTCCCCGGCGAGTTCGACGCAGTGTGCCAGGGACCGTTCAAGGTGCTACGCGAGCTGTTCCCGCTCAAGTGGTTCTTCTTCCCGGCCGACAACGTGTAGGGGCCTCGCCTCTCGCGCTTACGGCCACGGGAACAGCGGCGCGGTCGTCCCGAATGCCATCGAGACCAGCGTCCAGAACACGGCCATGCAGAACTCGCCGAAGATCAGCCCGAGGAAGAAAGGGCGGGCTCTGCGCAGCATCGACATGCCGCCATAGCGGGCCAGCGGCCACTTGACGGCCCAGGCGAGGAAGATGGGGAACCAGAAGACCATGCAGGTCCACGAGCGGCTGAGGGCGAGGCCGAGCGGATGCAGGGGCCACCAGAAGAGGTGTAGGCGAGCCAGCGCCAGCCCCCAGGTCAGCAGTCCCCCCACGAGAAAAGACGTCAGGGCGGCAGGCGGCTGTTTCGCGCCCTGAACAAGCGCGGTGCCGTACTCGCGGAAGAACTGGACGTTGTTGCCCCAGTAGACATACGAGTACATCTGCACGGCGCCGCGATGGTAGGGCAGCCACAGGTGGACCACCGCCGACGAGAGCAACGCCACGACTGTGGCCAGACCGAACACTGCGAGCAGGTTGCGTCGGCGGACGCCCGTGCCGTCCGCCAGCCGCTGACCGTCGAGGAAGCCGGTAAGGACAAGCCCCCGCAGGTCACGGGTGAACAGGGCGTCGACAAAGGCCAGCGCCGTGAGGTTGCCGGCCCCCAACGTTTCGGTGGGTCGCCACATCACGAAGAGGTCGTTGGGGCGGAACGACCCCTCGGTCATGGGCAGACCACCCTCCGTGGTGCTCCGAGCCATGACCAGGCACTCGACAAACACGTACACGAGTAGCGTAAAGGCGGCCAGCCCGACGCTCATGCCCAACGCGCGGAACCACGCCACCGCCGCAACGAGGCAAACCGCCAGCCCGATCACCGCCAAGCGGTATGGCATCAACTCGGCCTGGTCCTGTGCGCCGTCACGTCCCAGTGCGCGGAGGCCGACTTGCCGCAGATGCGTGCGCCCGGCCCAGACCCAGTAGCAAACCAGCAACACGTACGCGCCGGCGGTCTCGTAGGTGGTCGCAGAGAGGGGATCCGGGTGACCAAAGGCGTTCAGCGTGATCTGCTGCATGAGGGAGAACAGGAAGAGTGACCACAAGCTGAACAGCAGGTCCGTGGGGAGCAGGTAGAACAGCCCCGTCGCAGCCGGCGAGAGGAACAGAACAAAGTACCCGCAGGCGTTCCACGGCCTCTGCACGAAGAACGGATTCAGCGGGGTCTGCAGCTTCAGCGCCGGCACCACCGGCCAGATCTCGTGCAGACCGTTGAGACCGAACACGAAAACCGATACGCCAACGCCGGTCCACATCAGCTTGCTGCGCCAGAACGACTCCCCGCCGCGCGACTGGATCATCTCCAGGGGCAGGGCGACCAACGGGAAGGTCAGCTTTTCGTGGTGCGACCACTGCCGGTACAGAATGGTCGCCAAGCAGAGGAAAGCGCCGAAGACGATGAGGTACAGCGCCATCCAGCCCGCCAACGGCAACACCCATGCCGCCCAGGGAATGGGCTCGCCGGCAGGCAGACCCTCATAGAAGTACCGCGCGACGGGAGCTTCGTCCGACGTGTGGCGCCATGGAACCGCCCACGGTCGAATGTGGGGGAAGAACAAGGTGCTCCACTGATTGGCGTCGTTCTCGTAGTAGCGGACGCCGACCATGGTCGCGATGAGTCGCTCCATCACGCCGCGGGAGGCGACCATGGAAGCGATGAGCATCATGCAGTGGGCGACGGCAATCTCGGCCGGCTTGAGGATCCAGGAGGGTTTGACCCGACCTACGACCTTGTTGACCAGGATCAGCACGAACAGGAGCGCCACCACCACCGGCGGTAACTGCAGAAACCCGATCATGATTCTGCCGGTCACCAGTTCGGCGTAGGACACGATGACGACCACCGCAAGTTGGGCGAACAGACCGATGGTGATGGCGCGAAGGGTCACCTGGAGTTCCTTGCGGGCAGCGACTCGAGCCCGAGGGAATGATATTGCATGGCCGTTCAGCCGGCAAGCCGCCCCACCTTGACGCACCACTCCGCGGTGGGAACAATCCCCCTCCCGCCGTCGTCTAACCGCGCAATGCCGGAGGGCGTTTGGGCAATCAGTCCCCGAGAGGTGACCATCGTGCGTCTGTTGAGAACCGCCGTTCTGCTGTTGCTCCTTATGCAAGTTGTGCTCCGGGCGGAGGGACAGCCGGAGGCCATCCAACAAGCCGAAGAAGCCCTTCGCGCCCGGGACTATGCCCGGGCGCAGACGCTTCTGGCGCCGGTGACCGGCGCCGAGGGGGCGAGCGACTACGCGCTGTTCCTGTTGGGCAATGCGCACTACTACGCGAAGCAGTACCCCCAGTCGGCGCAGGTCTACGACCGGCTGTTGAAGGACTTCGCCGACTCGCCGTGGCGGAAGAAGGCGCTGTTCAAGAAGGCCGACGCCCTGGCGCAGCAGAAGCAGTTCGGTCAGGCGGCCGACCTGCTGCAGCCTGAAGTCGAGCATCTGGTGTCGGACGCGCGGAAGGAAGAGGTTGCGGCGTCGTACCTCAAGTATGCGGAGGGGTACTTCAGGCCGGCCGACAAGGACAAGCAGCCGGACTACGAGAAGGCGCGCAGCCTCTTCGAGAAAGCCCTCGAGCTGGGCTTGACCCCGGAGAAGACCGCGCAAACCAAGTTGAGCGTGGCGCGGTGCTGGTATGAGGCGGGGGAGTTCGGCAATGCAGCACAGGGGCTGCAGGCGCTCCTCAAGGAGCACCCCGACGCCAAGGTGCTGCCCGACGCGAAGTACTACCTGGGGAGGGCGTATCTGCGCAGCGGCAACATGCGGCAGGCGCGCAACACGCTCCGCGACTTCCAGGAAGACTACCCTCAGAGCACGCTCCTGCCCGACGTGCTCTTCGCGCTCTCCCAGACGTATCACGTTCCCGCTCCGCAGGATGACCGCGAGCTGGACCTGGGCGTCAAGGCACTGCGCGAGTTCGTCCAGCGGTACGGCAAGCACCAGCAGGCCATCGTCGCCGACTACCAGCTCGGGGTCTCCTACTTCAACCGCGGTCGCTACGAAGAGGCGGTCGCCGAACTCTCCGGCTTTGTGAAGCGCTGGGGGAAGTCGGGCAAAGACGAGCTTCCGCAAGCCGCCAACCTCGTCGGGGTGGCCCTGGCAGCGCAGAAGCGCTACCCGCAAGCCATCGATACCTGGAACGAGTTCCTGGTCAAGTTCACCAACCATCGGCTGTGGAACCAGGTGCAGCGGCAGATCCTCGACACCGAGTACCTGATTGGCGACGAAGCCTACCGCGCGAAGAAGTACGCCGACGCCCTGAAAGCGTGGGACGCCTTCCGGGCGAAGTACCCGCTGGACGTGCGCAACCCGGACATCATGTTCATGCGCGGGATGATCCAGCACGACCAGAAGAAGTACCCGGAGGCCATCGCCGAATGGGCGAAGCTCACTTCCAAGTACCCGGAGACGGAGCCGGCGGCGCGGGCGTGGCTGCTGACGGGTGACGCCTACGAGACAAAGACGTTTGAGTTCGAGAAAGCCATCGAGGCCTACGGCAAGGTGGGCGAAGGGCAGTGGCAGGCGGAGGCGCAGCAACGGCTCGCAGCGCTAAAGCAGAAGAAGCTCGTCCTCTACACCGAGCGAACGCTGACCACGGCCGACGAGCCGAAACTCAAGGTGGTCACCCGCAATGTGGAGGCGCTGGAGCTACGGGGCTACCGGGTTGACATGGTCGACTACTTCAACCGACTGCACACGTTGGCCGGCGTCGAGAAGCTGGACTTGGCGCTCATCGAACCAGACCAGAAATGGACGCTCAAAGTACCGGAGTACGCCCAGTACAAGGAGGTCGAGACAGAGGCGCCCCTCCCCTTCAAGGAACCGGGTGTCTATGCGGTGACCTGCCAGGCGGACAAACTGGAAGCCACCACCGTGGTGATGGTGACAGACCTGAACGTCATCACCAAGGTCACCCGCAAGGACGCTCTGGTGTTCGCCGAGAACGTCCGCGAGAAGAAGCCGTTCGCCGGCGCGACGGTGGTGTTGAGCGACGGCGAGAAGGTACTGGCCACCGGGCAGACCAATGCCGACGGGATCTATCACGTGGCGCTCGACGTACCGCCGGCGCCTCGTCGGCCAGGGGAGGCAGGCGTCCCGACTGCGCCACAAGAGGCAGGCGAGACGCCTGCGCTACGGGACGTCAATAACCTGCGGGTGCTGGCATATTCCGGTTCGCACTACGCCTCGACGACCAGCGACCTGAGCAAGCTGAAGATCGTGCCCGGGCTCGAGCCGCGCGGGCTGCTCTACACGGATCGCCCGACGTACCGGCCCGGTCACACAGTGCGGCTGCGGGGGATCCTCCGCAAGGCGGAGGCCGGCGAGTACGTGTTCACAGAGGGCGAGGCGTTCGACCTGACTGTCACCAGCCCGGCCGGCGTTGTGGTCCACCAGGGACAGGTGAAGCTGAGCGCCTTCGGCACGTTCGCCGATCAGTTGGATCTCCCGGCCGACGCGGTGACGGGAGAGTACACAATCACCGTCAAGGATGTCGAGGACACCGCGCCTCCCAGTGTAGCCGCGGCCGCCAGGCCGCGGACCGACGCAGAGGCGCCCGTGACCACCGGCTCCGCGCCGGCGGCTACGGTCCCCGCCCTTGGCGGGCGCGGCTACGAGGGTGCGTCGCTCACCGTCACCGGAAAGTTCTCCGTGCTGGAGTACAAGCTGGAGCGCGTTCGGCTCGACTTGGAGCTGCCGAAGCGGACCTACCTGCGCGGAGAGGAGATCAAGGGGAAGGCGGTCGCGAAGTACTACTATGGTGAGCCGCTCGCCGGGCGCAAGGTGCGCTTCGGCTGGGACCAGGAGCCGGGGCAGGAGTATGAGACTGGGGCGGACGGCTCGTTCGAGTTCACGGTGACGACGCGGCGCTTCGATGAGGAGCAGACGGTGACGCTGTGGGCGCGGCTGGAAGAGGAGTCCATCACTGCACAGGAGCGGGTCTACATTGCGCCGGTGGCGATCCGGGCGTCGCTGACGACGGTGCGCGACGTCTTCCTGGTGAAAGAGCCGTTCGAGGTCGAGGTGAAGACCACTGACTTGGCGGCGAAGCCCGTTGCCGTGAAGATGCAGCTCCGGCTGCTGAAGCGCGAGAAGGACGAGACCGGTCGCGTAGGCGAGCGCGAAGTGCGGGCGCTGGGCGTGCAGACCGACCCAACCGGTTCCGGC
>Ga0210033_1003877_pt1 | contig 11803 bp, 16 predicted proteins | sample CryGeymeta201501_FD_185465 | JGI IMG/M metagenome (GOLD analysis project Ga0210033, IMG submission 185465) | Groundwater microbial communities from Crystal Geyser aquifers in Utah, USA - Crystal Geyser metaG 2015-01 (SPAdes) (version 2) | ecosystem: Environmental > Aquatic > Deep subsurface >... | reverse complement strand
ATAGAAATAAAGATGTATCGTTTCCTTACTCATTCTTTTGCAGAGCATGTAACTGTTCCCTAAGGGCTATAGTACCCTTCCTATTTTCTTCGTCTCTTCTTTATCCACCTTAAATGTCAGCAGATCGATAACAATCCTATAATCATCTTTTGCTTTGCCTGCCTTTCCTTTTAGCTCCCTCCATTAGTTCAAATTCATCCACCTCGGTTTCTTTGGTAACACAGGTAATTTTAAAACATTGTGTAACTACATGATTTATGGTAACATGCCAATCTAATTGAAAAGGAGGTTAGCCTGTTATGGACATTCGTGGGATTTTGAAGAAGATTGAAAAAACCAAAACCCCCAAAGTGGACAAAGTAGCCGTTGCCTACTCCGGAGGATTGGATTCTTCTCTTGCCATCGAATTGCTTAGAAGAAAATATAAGGTAAAAAAGATCCTTCCCATCACGATTGATATCGGGCAGGGGGATGAGGAGATCTTCGAAAGCCAGAGGAAAGCAAAGGTTCTCAAAATAAAACCTCTCTTTTTTGATCTTCGAAAGGAATTCACCGAGGTCTGGATTGCGCGGGCCATTCAGGCCAACTCGGATTATCTGGGTTACCCTGTCTCGACCTCCATGACAAGGCAGATCGTGGCGTGGAAGGTGGCAGAGGTTGCCAGGGCAGAGGGATGTGATGCCATCCTCGAGGGATCGAGCGGAAAAGGCAATGATCAATACCGGATGCACAATGTCTTCAAGATGTTTGCGCCCAAGCTGAAGATACTCGTCCCGGTACGAGATTTCGATTTAACCCGATTGGAGGAGGAGGCGCTATGTCGGGCATGGGATGTTCCAGTAACGGAGATAATTACCGGAGGGGATGATAAGACCATGTGGTGCCGATCGGTTGCCAGTGGTGCGATCGACCTGAACCAGCCACTTCCAGATGATATCTGGATGTGGTTATGGCCTATCGAAAAGACTCCTGACCAACCTTCTTTTATCACTCTGGAGTTCGAAAAAGGAATTCCTACCAAATTGAATGGGAAGCGGAGACCCCTTGGTGAGATCATCCCGGCACTCAATACCATCGGCGGTGTCCATTCCATAGGGAGGATCGATATCTTTGAAGATGGGATGATGGATCTGAAAAGCCGGGAGATCTATGAGGCGCCTGCTGCGACGATCATCCTTAAACTTCATCGAGACGTGGAACAATTCTGCCTCACCAAGGATGAGATTCAGTTTAAGAAAGGAATAGATCAGAAGTGGGCCCACCTGATCTACCATGGCATGGCTTACCATCCGTTGCGATATGATCTGGATGCTTTCATCGAGACATCTCAAAAAGTGGTCAACGGGAAATATAAGATCAAACTCTTTAAGGGGAACATTGAGATCGTCTATCGAGAATCGAAGACGAGCCTTTTCTCACCGGAGATCCGTTCCATTAAAGCCACTGGTTTTGATCAGAGACGCTGCGCTGATGCGGCTTTCATTCGCGGACTTCCCTTTGAAATATTAGCCAAAAGGAAAACAAGGTAGGAAAATGTAATGGTTGGGGGATGCAGCAGGGCTCTCTTGCATTTTTGTCATTCCTGCCCCGGTATCCATCGGGGTAAACTCCAGCAGGAATCCATGGCCTCTTTTGTAATACCAATGCCTGGATTCCCGTTTGCACGGGAATGACAGGATCGGGGTTATCCGATGAAAATTGATAAATTATGGGGTGGGCGGTTTGAAGAACTGCCCTCCAAAGAGATGGTCGATTTTCTTTCGGGAAGAGACGTCAAAGGGATTCCTCCTTGCGATGAGCAACTGATCCCTTATGATCTCTGGGGAAATCGAGCCCACGTCCTCATGCTCTGCCATCAGGACATCCTCTCAAAACGGGATGGGAAGAAGATCCTCAAGGGATTAAGGGAGATAGAAACGCTCCATCAAAAATGAAAGTTTGGATTGGATGCGTCAAAAGAGGATGTCCACTCCAACATCGAGAGTTATCTTATCGGGCGAGTAGGAATTGAATCCGGAGGGAAGGTCCATACTGGTAGAAGTCGGAACGACCAGATTGTCCTCGACATGCGTCTTTACCTTCGGGACCAGGTTTTGGATTTTGTCGAGGGATTAATCTTTCTGATGGGGGCGCTTCTCCAAAAGGCTGAGGAACACTGTTTGACGATCATGCCTGGTTATACCCATCACCAGCATGCTGTGGCCACTACCTTCGGTCATCTTCTCCTTTCTTTCACGGAAGCTCTTGAGCGAGATATTCAGAGATTTGCGCGCTGGTTTGATCTCTTTAATAAAAATCCTTTGGGGGCCGCTGCTGGCTACGGCACAACTTTCAATCTAGATCGGCAACTAACTTCAAAACTCCTCGGATTTGATGGTCCTACAGAGAATGTGACCGACCCCATTACACAACGATGGGAGCCTGAGGCAGAACTGGCCTATGATGTGGCCGTGATGATGGATCATCTCTCCACGATGGCCCAAACCCTGATCCTTTTGTCCACACGCGAATTTAATATGGTCCGGCTAAACGATCGACATTGCACCGGCAGTTCGATCATGCCGCAGAAACGAAACCCCTGTTCCTTAGAGGTGATCAAGGCAAAAACCTCTTTTGCCCACGGGATGGTGATTAGCCTCCTTTCCGTCGGGAAGGCTCTCTTCATGGGATATAATCGGGATACCCAGTGGACCAAGTATTGGATCATGGATCTGGTGAATGAATCGAAACCTGCCCTCTCTGTGATGGCAGAGGTCATCCGACTTCTTCAAATCAATAAGGCTCAAATGATTAAGCAGGTTCAGGAGGAATTTACCGGTGCCACTCCTTTGATGGAGTGGATGGTTCGTCAAGGTTCCCTCCCCTTACGGAAGGCAAAGATGGCGGTGGAGAGAGCGGTGAAATATTCAGAGAAAGAAGGGAAAGGGAAGGTTTCTTATCAGAGTTTAAAGAAAGCTCTTGCTGAGATGAAGGTTAATATTCCGATCACAAGGCAAGACGTGGAGGAAATGCAGAGACCGGAGAGAATATTGGCTCAGACTCCATCCATTGGGACACCCTCAGAGCAAGGGTTTAAGAAAGATATCGCATCGCTTCAAAAGAGGGTTCAAGCCGGCAGGGATTGGTTCATCCATAAGCGGAAGGGTATTGAAAAAGCAAAGGTGTTGGTTTCCAAAATGGAGAGACAGTTGGGGTGTTGAGTATCCATCAATGGAATATGGAAGGGTCACAGATAGAGAATTAGAGTCTATCAGGAAGATTGTGGGGTCAGAAAGGATCTCCATGGGTGAATCCATCCTTGAGCTCCATAGTAAAGATGAGTCTTTTCATCAGAGGCGAAAACCCGATGTTGTGGTTTGGCCACTCAGTGCAGCGGAAATCAGCCAGATTCTCAAATTGGCCAACGAGAAGCGGATTCCCGTTACTCCTTGGGGCGCTGGGACAAGTTTAGAAGGCAATCCCATCCCAGTAGAGGGAGGGATTGTTTTAGATCTTCAACAAATGAACCATATCTTGGAGTTAAGGACAGAGGACCTTCAGGTTCGTGTTGAAGCAGGGGTGATCTATAAGGAGTTAAATCAAACCCTCTCCCGTCATGGCCTCTTCTTTCCACCCGACCCCGGAGCCTCAGCGACCATTGGGGGAATGGTGGGTAATAATGCGAGTGGGATCAGGACGATTAAGTATGGAGCGACCAAGGATTTTATCCTCAGCATGGTGGTTATCCTCCCTTCTGGGGAAATCATCCATGTTGGAACGAATGCAATCAAAAGTTCATCTGGCTATGATCTTTGCCGTCTCTTTGTGGGTTCAGAAGGAACACTGTGTGTGGTGGCCGAGGTCACCCTTCGCCTGATCGGCCTTCCCGCAGAGTTCATGGCTGCTGTGGTGCAATTCAATCCCATTCGCGAAGCCACAGATACCGTCATCCAGATCATGCGGTCCGGACTGTCTCCGGCTGCTCTGGAATTCCTGGATGCTCCAACAGTTCAGGTTGTTAACCAGTTTAAGAAGCTCTCCTTGGAAGAAAGACCAACTCTTTTTATTGAGTTTCACGGTGTAAGCGCTGCGGGTTTAAAAGAAGAGTTGGAGATGGTTAAGGAGATTTGTGGTGAGAATCGATCTCTTCGGTTCGATTCAGGAATTGGGAGGGAAGAACGAAACCGTCTCTGGGAGGCGCGCTATGGAGTCCGTGAGTCCATCAAGGTAAACAATCCTGGTTTTTATCCTCTTGTGATCGATACGGCTGTTCCCATTTCAAAATATTCGGATATGGTGGAATGGGGTCAGAAGGTTGTTGGAAAGAAAGGATTAAAAGGATATGCCTTTGGCCATGCAGGAAGCGGGAATCTTCATATGGAGATTTTGGGGATTCCCGAAGAAAAGGCCCAATGGCAGAAGGTTCGAGAGGCAGAAGAGGAAATTGTCCATTTCGCACTGGAATGCGGTGGAACAGCGACCGGAGAGCATGGCATTGGGATTGGAAAGAAAAAGTTTATGAAGAAAGAACATGGGGCAAGCCTCACATTGATGAGACAGATCAAAGAACTTTTAGATCCCAATGGAATCATGAACCCGGGGAAAATCTTTGATTAGCATAGAGCATAGAGCAAGTCACCCCCTCCCCAACCCTCCCCCCTCTGAGGGGGAGGGAGAGGGTGGGGGGGCGCTATGCCCTTTGCAAGTACACAAAAGGAGGAGGGATTTATGGCAAAGTTCGAATCCATTATCAAATCTGAAATTGTACGTTTGGCAAAAAGGGAAGTAAGGAAAATCTCTGTTCCGTTAGGCCGTGATGTGAGGTCTTTGAAAAGCGCGGTCTCCCAACTTCGCAAAGCGGTTTTAACACTTCAACGAATCACAGCCAATCAGCAAAAAGAGATGGAAAAAAGGAGGATGCCATTGGAGGCAGCTCCGGAAGAGGTGAAGGTATCGCGATTCTCTCCCCGTTTGGTCCGAAGTCTTCGTGGACATTTAGGGATCACTCAGAAGGAATTGGCCATTCTTACCGATGTTAGCGTTGGGGCTGTGCATCTGTGGGAGAGTGGGCAGTTTAAGCCGGGTATGAAGAAGAAGGCCCTTATGGTGGCCCTTCGGAAGCTCGGCCGTCGTGAGGTAAGAAAGCTCCTCGAAGATAAAAAGAACCAGATGACGGAGAAGAAGCTTCCTTCACGCAGGAGGAAAGGCACGAAAAGGGTCCGGAGAAGGTAGCATCCCATCCTTTCATGATTCAATTAAATTCTTTACTCTTCACATTTCTTGCCGTCTTTTTGTTGCGGTCCGGGGCTCAGGTCTATCTCAACTGGCTGAATATTTCCTACCTCCGTCAGCGTGGGACAACCGTTCCAGAAATTTTTCGGGATGCAGTCGATCCCGAGAAACTCGAAAGAATTTCTGCTTATACCGTGGACTCTGATCATTTTAACATCGTTGCCGCTCTGGCAAACCAGGGACTTTTCCTGGCCATTCTACTGTCAGGATTTTTACCATGGCTGGTAAGGACCATCAACCTATGGAAATATGGATCGATTGTGAGTGGCTTGATTTTCTTTGCTGTTCTTTCGATATTTGCCAACCTGCTTCGCATCCCCTTCAGCCTCTATGAAACATTTGTGATCGAAGAGCGTTATGGATTTAATGTGATGAACTTCAAGATGTGGGTTTCGGACCTATTGAAAGGCATCGTCATTATAGCCATTTTAGGAGGTCTGCTTCTCGGCCTCCTTCTGGCCTTGGTGATTCATGGAGGAGAGCCCTGGTGGGTATGGGCATGGATGGTGGTGGGGGGGGTTGAATTACTTCTGCTATGGCTATTTCCCGTGGTCATTTTTCCCCTGTTCAACAAATTTGATCCGATAGAAAATGAGGGATTGGAAGGCAGTATCAGGGCATTGATGGAGAAAGTCGGGATCCGAGCTAAAGGAATCTTCAAGATGGATGCGAGCAAGCGAAGCAAGCACACGAATGCTTTTTTCGTCGGCCTCGGCAGGACGAAACGAATTGTCCTTTTCGATACCCTGTTGGCTTCTCATACCGAAGAGGAGATTCTCGCTGTCCTGGCTCATGAGGCAGGACATTGGAAGAAGAAGCATGTCCTACGGATGCTCATCCTTTTAGAAATTTTATCTTTTGTCTCTTTTTATGCTGTGGCTAAATTCTTGAATTGGCCGTTGCTTTACCAAACGTTTGGCTTTCAAGAAGCCATTGTTTACGTCGGATTATTTCTCATTGGAACCTTCATCAGCCTGCTTGGCTATTTTGCCCAGCCATTGGAGTCGGGAGTCTCTCGGAAATTCGAACGCGAAGCTGATGAGTTTGCATTGGGGCTTATGAAGACGGCAGAACCCATGTGCTGCGCATTGAAGCGGCTGGCCGCTGATAACTTGGCCAATCTGACCCCTCATCCTCTTTATGCATGGTTCTACTACTCTCATCCTCCATTGGTCGAGCGAATTGCAAGACTAAAAAGGGATTAGAAAAGTACGAATAGGGGATAGATGTCATTCCCGTGAAAACGGGAATCCAGACTCCCTCCCTGCGGAAGCAGGGGACCGTTAAGAGGTGGATTCCTGTTTTCACAGAAAAAATAGATTCCTGCTTCCCTGCCTATCGCAGGCAGGGAAGGAATGACAAAAAGGACATCTAATAAATAGGAGAAAAAGATGGATCTCAAGATTTTTGAGAAGATGGATACTCCGGAACTTAAAAATTATATCCAATTCCTACTATGGCATTACCGGGTCATGGATTCCTTCTGGTATCTTTATATCACAGAAAAATTTGGTCAACCGGTTGCAGATGAACTGAATGAGATGGTCTGGGGCCGTATCCCTGGAATGGGGGCTAAGGACCTTGTTCAGCGATTTAAGATTAAGGGACAGGGGCTTTCGAGTTTTCTCAAAGCCCTGCAATACTGGCCATGGACGATCATCGTCGGTTACCAGGTTGAAGAGAAAGAGGATGAAGTGATCATCACTATACCGAACTGCATTACTCAGGAGGCAAGGTTAAAGCGTGGTTTGGAGGAGTATCCCTGTAGAGAAATGCACCGGGCGGAATTCGAGAGTTTTGCACGGGAGGTCGATCCCCGAATCAAAGTAGAGTGTCTTTTCGCTCCACCCGATCCCCATCCCAAGGATATGTTTTGCAAGTGGAGATTTACTGTAAAAAAATAGGGAGGCTACCCTATCGAGGAGTAGGATTAGATTGTACTTGAATCAGCGCATCCTATTTTCGGTCTCCCTTGACACCCTTCTTGACCCACATTATAATCTGGACAGACTAGACAGGAGGACAACCATGGCACGCGTGTGGCAGATTCAGGAAGCGAAGAATAAGCTAAGCCAAGTCTTAGACGAAGCCATTAAGCACGGTCCGCAGATCATCACCAAGCGCGGTGTCGAAACCGTCATTGTGCTTTCCTATGCTGAATATCGCAAGGTGATGCTGAACAAGAAAAAGCTCTCCAACTTCTTCCGTGAGTCCCCATTGGCTGGGGTCGACCTTGATCTTAGACGTGACAAGAGTGGCCTGAGAGCTAATATCGTCCTATGAATTACTTGCTTGACACCAATGTCATTTCTGAACTCATTTCGAAGCGATCGAACAAGAAAGTTGTAGAATGGCTCGATCGTCTCGACTCAAACACAATCTACCTGAGTGTCATCACGATTGGCGAGATACGGAAAGGTATCGAGAAGCTCCCGTCTTCGAAACGAAAAGAAAGGATCAAAGAATGGCTCGAAGGCGATTTGTTGCTCCGATTCCAGGGAAGAATTCTTGAAATCACGACAGAAGTGATGTTGATTTGGGGAGAACTCACCGGACGCTTGAAAAAAGAAGGACGACCGATAACAGCGATTGACTCACTGATCGCTGCGATTGCACTTCAGGGAAATTATCGCCTTGTCACTCGAAATGAACATGATTTTCAGTATACGGGCGTGACGATTATAAATCCATGGAAAGAATCGTAAAATAAAATTGTGATTTTTCTATCCTCCACCCTCAATTTGTGAAGTTGTTTTGGAACCAACGACCCCTCCTTTTTTTCTATATCAATCAAGAAAATACCCTTCTTTTTCAAAAGAAGTAATAGATCGGTGTATTCATTTTTGGATATGGGGCGCGTCCGGAAATAGTGATAAAAAATTGTTGCTGGCAGAGTTCTATGATCTCGAATTGGAATATCGTCAGACAACGCCTTTGGCACATAGAAATACGTTTTTCCAGATGATGGAGGTGCCTCACCAACAAGCAAGTTTTTTATAATATCCGGTCTGTATTTCTCCGATTCTTGAAAATAGTTGATCGGCATATTCTTATTTATTTTGGACATAACGATAAAATTGAGGGGTGCGAAAAAGCGTCAGCGTATTTCGCATCCCTCTCCAATGCTTAGGCGATTTCAAATCTATGGCCTCTTTAAAATGGTTGCTGTCCCTAATTTGGGCATTATTCAGAATGGCGCTTATCCAGTGGTTGTACATCTTCATCAAAGTACTGATGGAAACACCGGGGCAACTGATGATAATCGATCCCCTTTATGGCATCGGAGAAGTCTCTGGCGTTATATGTGTTCCAAAACAGAATTACCTCATTTTTTGGACCATGGCCCCTAACTTGATCAATAAGAGCTGCCATCGCTTTACCAGTATAAGTGCCGTCCAGCCGGATTCCTTCGGATTTTGCCAAAAGATTTAGCGCCGCCATTCCTTGCTCTGTAAAACGCGCATATTGTCCTCCAAAGAAATCATGTCTGATATCAACCTGGTCATCGGTTATTTCCACGCATGGGAAAGAGGAATCCGACGAAAGAATCAAGGCCAGTGTTTTTTCAAAAAGCTTAACAAATTTTTCTTTATTTGCATATTTCACGTCAGCGACACGCACAGAAACGACACGAGTCTTGAGCCCGGCAGCTTTAAGACCGATCGTTAGACCTATTGCAGTTCCCATGGTGCCTAAAGTGACAAAAATCTTATCAGGCTCAGGCACTAATCCGCTTGCAACTTGCTCTTTCAGTTCAAAACCGGCATTTACATATCCAATTGTACCTAATGGAGATGATCCACCGGGACCTATTATGTAAGGAAATTTGCCCTGTTTCAGTTTTTTCCGAAGGAGCATAATGGTCGTTGGGATATAGGCTGCCATTTCATTTTTAAAATGATGAATCTCAGCACCGCAAACATGGCTCAATAGTAGATTACGACGAACATACTGGGCATTTGGCTGGGCCAACAGTATGGATGTGCTCTTCAGGCCAAGTTTCTGCGCATAGACCGCTGTAGCGAGGGCGTGGTTTGATCCCGCAAAGCCAAAAGTAAGGACCTCTTTCGCTCCCTTACGAAGGGCATCGCCTAGAAGGAACTCCAACTTGCGTATTTTATTTCCACCATATATCAGACCGCTTAATCCATCATGCTTTAAGTACAAATAATCAGTCCCAATTTCCTTTCCTAAATGTCTCAGATGCTTTATAGGCGTTGGGAACTCCCCCAATTGGACATAAGGAATTCTCTCCTTCAATAAGGGATATTGTTCAAATATATGTATCATGGGTTACTCATCCTACAATATTTTTCGTAAGATATGCTGCCTAACGACTGGACTCAGCGGGGGCTGTAAGCCGTCCCTGCCTGACGGCAGGCAGGCGCTGGAGTGATTTGTTAGGCAGTCTTTTGAGTTATCAATTCTTTGTCAAATTCAAGTGTATAAGATAGTATCGTTTTTAAATCTATCTTTTTTGAGGCATCCAGAATTTCTATTCCGACTATTTTGTCTTCAGAGGTTGTATCTAAATTAACACCTTCTGAAATTTCTATAACTCCTTCAGGAGCTTCATCGCTCAACTTTAAATATAAGGCATCTACTTCATCATCATAATATACTTTCATCCTTTTCTTCCTTTCTTCAGAGGATAGTTTGTTTTTACAGTTATTTTATCATATGCAACGGCAACCACGATTTTCAATGGATACTTAAATCCTTCAAGGTATTCTATGATTTCATGATCCCCATGGGGTAACTCCTTTCCTTCGAGAACTTTCAAAATTGTAGCCTCCGAAATTTGATATAATTTCGCTCTTCTTTTTTGCATGAGGTGAAAATATTATTTCCACTAATTAATACCTATTCTAATATATTTTTTATGCCTAACGATAAAGCTCACCGGGAGCCGGGTTTATTGGCGATCCGGTTCAGCGCTTTGTTCGGCCTGTTGATTTTTGTGCAAGGTCTATCAGAGAGCGCAGGACTTCGTTGACAGCCTCCTCTGTGGGAAACACTTTGGCCACGTCGGGACTGAGAAGTACAAGGTTGCTGCCTTTCCGGTAGGACTCAAAATACTTGCCACGGATTCCCTGACCTAAATCTTCCCGCCTATACTCGGGACGGAGTTCATCGGATACTTTAGCCTTCTTCATAGATTCTTCTCTCCTTGCGGTCCATGAGACGCGCGTTTATAATTCTCGTTCGGTCTCCACGTTCAGTGTGGGAGACAACGATTAGCCGTTTCTGGAGTGACAGCCCAAAGGTGATATATCGGTTTTCGCTCATAGAATGATCTGGATCGTCAAATGTAATTGCTAAAGGATCACCGAAGATTGTCGCTGCTTCCTGAAACGTGACTCCGTGTTTCTTAACGTTTGCGGTCGCCTTCTTGGGGTCCCATTCAAATTTCATATTGCCTTTTCTAAATATTATATCAGAATTGCATATCTATCGCAGTTATTATTATGGCCGAATCGGGATAGGGAGGTGCCTCACGGCACCCCTCCTCCCACACCACCGTACATACGGATCACGTATACGGCGGTTCGGTAAAGTAAGTCAAGAAAACAATCGTTGACCGGAAGTCCTTTTCCGGTGTGCCAGTCAGGTTTCATCCCTTGCCCTCTCGGGTAGCAGTGTTCTGCTTTGACGGATGCAGTACCCGACTTGTCACCTCCGGGGGCCTTCCCCTCTACCGTTCGGGCCTTCGTCTCACCTTTGGCAAGACTACTATTCCCTCTGCTGACTTCTCCCATGCAATCAAGGTTGATCGCTCAACCCTTAGCCAGTTTCAGTCGCACGCGACTTCCCAAGGCACAGAGGAGATCTCCCGGGGTAAGACACAAGACTTTCCATGCATAAGCGCCAGATTTATAAAGCACCCCCTGCGGATGGAGAACTTCGCTGTCACGTGCCAGCTCATTCCGGGTGTACCACACCTCGTATCTGGTTCCTATTCGTCGCCCCGCATGTTTGGATTGGGCTTCCTCCAGACCCCATCTCACGATGACGCCCTTGCCCTTCTCCTTGCCTTCGGCTCCGCTAATACCTGGCGCGAGGACTTTCACCTCGCAAGCTCCGTGCCATGCCCGGCACACACGTCTAAAGTCAGCGGTGGCTGTAAGCCATCCGCTGGATTTTATTGTTAGGCCAAATTTACCTTAATTTGTCAAATGTCAAGGGTGACCCTAAATTATCTATTATCATCTGACTCTCTCAAGATAACGCGAGTCAACCATATACAATTCGCCTAACGAGGTGCGATGCCCCCTCAAGGAAATCCCCCGAAGGTCGATCTCGTGGTTTGCAAATGGGCCTTCAAGAATGTGCCCACGGACCATGACAAAGCTCCCAGCAATGTTATGCTCCAAAGTAAATCGCTCAAAACGTATGAGCGTGCTTTTTGGGACAAGCACGTAATATTTGGAAAACTTCTCCCACCGCCCCCCTGGTTGAAGATCATCAACACTGATTAACGTTGGCGCCTCGAAAGTCAGCAAAACCAAGCGCTGAAAGACGAAAAAGACAG
>Ga0210033_1003876_pt1 | contig 11807 bp, 6 predicted proteins | sample CryGeymeta201501_FD_185465 | JGI IMG/M metagenome (GOLD analysis project Ga0210033, IMG submission 185465) | Groundwater microbial communities from Crystal Geyser aquifers in Utah, USA - Crystal Geyser metaG 2015-01 (SPAdes) (version 2) | ecosystem: Environmental > Aquatic > Deep subsurface >... | reverse complement strand
AGGGGGGGTAGAACAGGTTTTTTGCTTATACAGCAACATCTTACTTGCCTGGCTCCCCCTCTCCCCTCATAGGGGAGAGGGGGCTGGGGGGTGAGGGCCTCCCCCTCTCCCGTCATACGGGAGAGGGGGCTGGGGGGTGAGGGCCGACTTGACCTCGCCCCCCGCAAAACGCATTCTGATGGAGCCGCCTCGGCGCATCCGCTGCGCCCTGCCCCGGCGTGACCCTTCCGACGCCCGACCTGAGAGACGCTCCATGAGGCTTCACCATCTCCTGATCCCTGCTGCGCTGTTCGCGCTGGCCGCGTGCGCTGGCGCCCAGACCACCGACAGCGGCGAGCCGGGCCGCGACCGCATCTTGCGGGGGGCGGACCGGTATCCGAACGAGGGGCTGATCATCGTCAAGGCGGACCTGAACCGGGACAACATCCCGGATGTGTACACGGTGTATCGGGAGGTGGCCGACGAGTCGGACCCGAAGGCGCCGCCGACGCGGAAGATCGTGCGGAAGGAGGTCGACGTGAACTTTGACGGTTCGATCGACATCTGGCGGCACTACAGCGAGGCGGAGAAGCTGCAGCGGGAGGAGTTTGACTACAACTTCGATGGGCGGGTCGACGCGGTGAACACGTACGATCTGGGGAGCCTGGTGAAGAAGGAGATGGACGTGGAGTTCGACCAGGCGCCGGACGTCTTCAAGTTCTACAAGGAAGGCGAGCTGGTTCGGATCGAGCGGGACACGGACAACAACGGTGAGATTGACTATTGGGAGTTTTACGAGCGCGGCGTGCTCGACCGGATCGGCACCGACACCACCGGGGACGGCAAGGCCGACACGTGGCAGAACCGCTGAGGCCAGTGCCGCGGCGAGTGGCGCGCCGCCCGGTGCGCGAGACGCACCGCGCGCGGCAGCGCCGCTGAGTTTGGGGCGGCTCGCAACCTCGCTCCCCTGCCCTACTCCTCCATACCCAACAGCTTGAAGAATGCGGGCCGGCCCTCGGTGGCGCGGACGCTGACCTCGTAGCGCTCGCGCTGGCCGCGGGTCGGCGTGATCGAGACGGGGAGGCGGTGGCGGCCTCGGATGACGTCGAGTCGGACCGGTGCGTCGAGCCAGACCTCTCGGAGGCGCGGCTCGCCGAGGAGGCGATCGCCGCGGTGGAGGCCGGCGCGGGCGGCGGGTCCGTCGGGGTCGACCTCGACGACGAAGGTGCCGTTGGCGTCGACGCCGAGGCGGAGGCCGTAGTAGGGGGCGGGGCGGACGCCGCGGAGGAGATCGAGGTCGAGGCGGGCGAGGCCGTCCACGAGGGGGAGGCCGTCGACGCCTTCGACGTAGCGGGCGAAGAACAGGGGGGCGTCGAGGGTGCCCTGGGCGATGGGGGTGACCGCGGCGAGGAGGTCGGCGTTGGTGTAGGCGCGCCCGCGCATGGCGACGTCGGTGAGGAGGGAGGCGATCCAGCGCTCGACGGGGGTGCGGCCGTCGAGGGTGGGCGCGGTGGCGTCAAGGACGAGGCCGAGGAGGGCGCCCTTGTCGTAGGGGAGGCGGCGCGCCTGGACGTCGGTCCAGAAGCGGCGCTCGACCTGGCACATGGGGAGGGTGAGGGAGAGGGGGTTGCCGTAGTAGGCCTCAACCAGCTCGGACATGCGGGCGCGGAACCAGGCATCGTCGGCGAGCTGGGCGCGGACCATGGTGAGGGCCGCGATGTAGGTGGTGACGCCCTCTTTGAACCAGAGGGTCTCGAACTCGGCGGCGCGCTCGTGCACGAGGAGGTGGCCGTTGACGACGTGGAAGGCCTCGTGGGCGATCAGCTCGGCCAGCTCGACCTCGGAGCTGTCGCGGCCAGCGTGGACGACGAAGCCGCCGCGGCGGCCGCCGCCCTCGAGCACGGAGGCGCCGGCGACGCCGAGGAAGGTCACGGTCAGGCGCTCGGTGCCGCCGGGCCACTGCCAGTCGTCGGGGAGGAAGACGCGCTGGGCCTCGAGGACGCGCTCGAGGACGCGGACGAGCTCGTCGTCGGTCACGGGGAGCTCGCCGCGGAAGACCGCCTGGAGGGTGCGGCCGTCGAGCAGCCGGACGCTCTGGTAGCGGAGGGCGCCGGCGACGATCACGGAGTCGTAGAGGTGACCGGCGTCGTGGGCGACGTAGCGCCAGACGCGGCGGGCGGCGTCGGCGCGGGCCGGCGGCGGCGGCACGTCGAGGTCGACGGGCGTCCAGTTCGTCGCGAGCTGCCAGTCGTCAGGCACGATGAGCTCGACGCCGATGCCTGGAGGCTGGGTCGTGAGCACGGTGGCCATGGGCAGCGCCAGCACGGCGGGTCCGTGCAGCAGCATGGTGTTGGCGCCGAGCTGGGGCAGGCGGCGAGAGGCCAGTTCGGAGGTGTCCCGCGGGACAACGACCCGGTAGCTGACCTGGAGGTGCTGGCAGCCACCGTGCTCGACGATGACGCGGCCCTCGGGCTGCATCTCGATGGGCACGGAGTCGGAGACGCAGACGGCGCGCAGGTCGCGCACGTGCTGGAGCAGCGCAGTCTGGCCGGCCCAGCGGGATGGGAGCTGGAGTTCCAGCGGCGACGCGGGCGACTCGAAGGCGTAGTCGAAGAAGACCTGTTGTTGCGCGGGATCGGCCTCGATCCGGACGTGAACGCCGAGGGTGTCCCAGAGGGGCGAGGTGATGGGGACGGGCTCGGTGCCGGGCTCCGGGGCGGCGAGCCGGGGGGCGGGAGGCGGCTCGGGGCCGGAGCGGCGCGCGGTGGACGCAGCGCAGCCCCCCAGGCCAATCGCCAGGACCAGGGCCCAACGGGCCGCTGCAGTGTTCGCTCTCGACGTCTGTCGCGCCATCCACACGCTCACGGGGCTTGAATCGTCGGCGTAGTCGGGCCGACTGCTCATCGTATCCCGTGTGGGCGATGACGCAAGAATGGAGGGGGGAGAGAGCGGCGGTCGCAACGTCCTCCGCGGCGGCGGCGGTCGAGCTTGAGGGGATCGCCGTTGGGGCGCGGCTCACTGGGGGATGTTGAGGATCGACTTGGTCTTCCCGGCCTGAATGGTGATCGAGTAGGTCTTGTTCAGGCCCTGCTCGGCGTTCTTCAGGGTGACCTTGTGGGGGCCGGCGGGCAGCTCGTAGTTCAGGAGCGGCGTGTAGCGACCGGTGTCGCGGCCATCGATGATGACCTGCGCGGCGGGCTTGGAGGAGACGTTCAGGATGCCGGGGCCCTGGGGAGGCGGAGGGGTCTTGACGACCACGACCGGGTCCTCACCGCCACCGCCGTTGTTGCCGCCACCGCCGTTGTTGCCTCCGCCGTTGTCGTTGCCGCCACCACCGTTGTTGGCGACGTTGCCGTTGTCCCTGGCCGCATCGCGCGCCTTGAGGCGGTCCTCCCAGCGCTTGCGACGCTCCTCCTCCTTGCGAGCGAGCGCCGCAGCGTCCTCGCCGCCGCCGGCCGGCTCAGGGGCGGCCTCGGGCTCGAGCTTGGGCAGGAGGGTCTTACTGGGCTCAAACCCGGGCTCGAAGACCTTGGTGACGGTGACAAAGCCGCGCTTCTCGATCTCGACCTCGTAGACCTTGCGGGAGTCGAGGCCCTTGAGCTCGGTCTCGCCCTTGTTGGTCTTGATCTTCCGGCGCTCGGAGGCCTCGGCGGTGTCTTTCTGGTAGATGGTGATCTGGGCGTCGGCCGGGTCGGGCTTGACGGCGAGTGCCACGGCGGAGGGGCGGAGCTTGACGTCCAGCTCCTCGGTCTTGCCCTCGGACAGATCGACGGTGCGCTTCTCCTCGATGAAGCCGTCCCTGGAGAAGACGACGTCGTACTTGCCGGGGAGGAGATCGCGGCGGGAGAACGGGGCGGCGTCCTCCACCTTCTCGCCGTTGATGGCGACGGTGGCGTCGGTCGGCTCGACCTTGACGCTGATGGCGGCCTTGCCCACCTCGGGGGCCTTCTTCATCTCGAAGCGGACGGTGTACTGCTGGCCGGCCTCGACGGAGAGGAGGTCCTCGGTGTTGGTGTAGCCGTCGGCCTTGACGACGAACTTGCGGGAGCCGGGGCTGACGCCGGAGAGCTCGATCTGGGGGGAGGTCGGGCCGGTGTACTTGACCTTGTCGTCGACGAGGATCTCGACGGTGTCGACGTTGGCGATCTGGAAGGTGACCGTGCCGCCGGTCGGGCCGGAGAGGCCCGGAACGAGGAACCAGGCCGCGACCGCGCCGGCGACGACGAGCAGGCCGATGGCGAGGACCGCCCAGAGGGCACCGCCGCCGCCAGAGCGCTCGCGGCGCTGGGCCGGGGCGATCGTCGCGAGCGGCGATCCCATGGTGGCGGCCTGCACGGGCTCGGGGCCTCCGAAGAGGCTGGGCTCGTTGGCGAGGGGGGGCGGCTGCGGCATCGCGGGGGGCATGGAGTTGGGCTGGTGGGCCCGCATCATGCCGCTGTCACGCGGGGCTGGCGGAGGGGGCGCGGGGGCCGCCTCCTGGATCTGGGGCGTGAAGGCGCCGCCGACCGACCAGCGGTCGAACTCCATGGTCGGGTCGTCGACCTCGTCGTCGTCCATGCCGAGGCCGAGGTCGTTGACGTTCGGCAGGCCCGGCATGATGCCGCCCACCGGCACGGCGACCTCGCCGGTCTTGTAGACGATGTCGGCCTCGGGGGTGCGGACGAACTTCTCGCCGCCGTAGCTCGCGCGTCGGCCGTGGCCGTACTCGGCCGCCGGGCTGATCTCGTGGAACGCGGGCGGCGGGGACGACATCTGTCCGTTGGCGCGGCCGTAGACGCGGGTGTCGAGGTCCTCGGCTTCCCAGGCGTTGTTGTTCTTGGCCTGGGTGAGGGAGTTGACGTTGATGGTGCGGTAGTAGTCGAGCTTCTTGCGCTCGAGCTCGATCTCGTTGGCGAAGGTCTTCTTCATCGCCAGGCCGACATCTTTGCTGCCGAAGAACGAGCCCTGGTTGCGCAAGAAGCGCTCGAGGGCGTCGTAGAACTCCATCCCGGACTGGAACCGGTCGTCGGGGCTCTTGGCGAGGGACTTCAGGACGAGGTCCTCGAGCTCGCGGGGGATGTGGGGGTTGTAGAGGGTCGGGGGCGACATCTCGACCTTGCGGATCTTCTCCAGCGTGTCGAAGTCGCTCTCGCCGAGGAACAGGCGCTCGTGGGTGAGCAACTCGTAGAGCACGATGCCGAGGCTGAACAGGTCGGCGCGGTGGTCGATGTGGAGACCGCGCACCTGCTCGGGGCTCATGTAGCTGAACTTGCCCTTGAGGATGCCGACCTGGGTCTGGCTGCTCTTGCCCTGGGCCTTGGCGATGCCGAAGTCGATGATCTTCACATCGCCTTCGTAGCTGATCAGGACGTTGTGGGGCGAGATGTCCCGGTGAACGATGTTCAGGTCCTGCCCCGACGCATCCTTCTTGCTATGGGCGTAGTGGAGCGCCTCGCCGACCTTCATCACCACATGGCAGGCCAGGAAGATGTCCGGCTTGGAGGCGTCCCGGACGAAGCGGTCCCAGACGGTGCGCAGATCGCGGCCGCTGATGTACTCCAGGGCGATGAAGTAGGAGCCGTCGACCTTACCGAGGTCGAAGATCTGGGCGATGTTGGGGTGATTGAGCTGGCCGGCGATCTTCGCCTCATCGATGAACATCGAGATGAAGGTCTCGTCCTCGGCGATGGAGTTGAGGATCTTCTTGACGGCCAGCAGCCGCTCGAACCCCTCCACACCAAACGCCTTGGCCTTGTAGACCTCGGCCATACCGCCGACGCTGATCTTCTCCAGCAAGCAGTACTTGCCGAAGGGGACCGGCTTGGGGAGAACTCCGGTGTCCATCAACCTTCTACGGGCGTAACGTCAAGGCCGCGCCTACCCCAGGAACGCTCAGGTGGCGAGGGTCGCGCGTGCCAGGACAGCCAATCTGACGAGCGGCCTCCACGCGGGGGTGGGCCGTGTGGAGCGTGCCATGTCGACCCTGCTGCAACACCGATGGGCGGCGTCAAAAGTCCACACCTTGCTCGCGAAGACCTTACGGGGGGTGACCCTCTTTGTCAACGGGCCGCAGGGGCCGTCCCCAATCCTCACCGCCCGGTCAGCGCCGCGGCCGGGTCGAGGTTGGCCCCACCGTCCATCGCCACGAGGACGAGGCGTTGAGGTCACGCCTCACGGCTCGCCCACAGGCTCGCACGGACCTCGCGGCGAGAATCGCCCGTCCGGGCACGTGACCTGGTTCCATCGCACGTCCTCCATGCGCGCCCCCTCGAGCTTCGCGCCCGTGAGGTCGGTGTGGCTGAAGAGGGAGTAGCTCAGGTCGGCGTTGCGCAGGTCCGTCCCCCGCAGGCTGCAACCGGCGACGATGGCGTTCTTGATCTTCCAGCCCGCGAGATCTTCGCCGTCCAGCATCATCAGCGACACACCGCCGCCAGACATCGACCGGCGCTCCCTCAGGCGCGTTGGGAGCCCGCCGCGGCGGGCCTCGATCGGACCAAGTTCGCCAGCCACCAGGCCGTTGCGCATCAGGAAGTGATCCACGTAATCGCCGTTCACGATGGCCGCGTTGTGGTTCAAGGGGTGCTGCGAGCCAAGGTGTTCATCGATCACCCGACCCCCGTCGACCCACAGCAGCCTGGGCGTGCTCGAGCCGCCGACGCCGGTGACATCCGCCACAATTGTCTTATCCTTCAGGCCATTGGCGCAGATTCGTTCTCCCACGACGGCGTCCAGCGACGCGCTCACCGAACATGCGTCCGAACGCACATACACGATAGCAGGCCCTTCCTTGCTGGCTTCCATCGCCGCGTCGAGCCCCGGGACGGCTCGCAAGCTGCAGGGCCCCAGCACGATCTCGGCGCGTTCTGGGGCTGTGGGGCCGTGGGGGGGAGTCGGGGCTGGGTCGGGCGGTTGGCGGCGCGAGGATGTCTCATCGTGGGAGGAACACGCGGTGAGGAGGATCACGGCGATGGCGGCATGGCCACGCGCGCCGCCCCGTCCCCGCCCGCTCATCGCCCCGTCAACGCCGCGGCGGGGTCCAGATTGGCGGCCCTCAGCGCCGGCACGAAGGCGCCGAGCAGGCAGAAGACGATGGCGCCGGTCAGGCCGTGCAGCGGTCACAGATCTTCGCCGGGGCGGTGCGGGTGGTCTTGTTGCAGAAGTCGCACCGGTCGTCGCCCACACGGCCTTTGGCGCACGCCGGGCAGATCCAGGCGATCTCTGTACGGATCGTCTTGTTACAAAAATCGCACCAGTCATCTCCGACACGACCGGTAGCGCAACCCTCACAGATCCTCGCCATGCCAACCGAAGAACTGAATTTTTTACAAAAACTGCAATGCTTTGGACCCATCGCTGCCCCCTATAAGTTACCGTTTCATGTCATGAGCGACAAGACATGTATCGCTTATTTAGTGATTTTTAAGCGACATATCATCGCACGCCCGTCTCGGACGAACGACCGAACCAGAGGTAGAGCGCGGCGCCAACCACCAGTACGAGCCCAGCCCCAGCCCACTTCCAGATCGGCACAACGCCGAGGTCGTCGGCGATCCCGAAGACGACTTGAAGCATGCCCAACACACTGACCAGAGCCAGGAGCCTCTCGAGTTGTTTCCCTTGCTCCCCATGCTGAAGTTCGGCCAATCGATCCACTTGCGCCTCAAGCTGAGCCATGCGCTCTCCAAGCTTCAGCCGTGAGGCCACTTGTTCGTAGAGCGCCTGCTCGAAGGGGTCACTGCTGACCCCATCCTGGGAAAACCGCCCCTGGAATGCCAGAAAATCCCGTTGCAGCGACGTCGCAGCGTGGACACGCCCCAGGGCTGGGTCGATGCATTTGCCGATTCTCTCGTTGAAGGAGCGAATCGCCTCATCAAGAAAGAGGGAGTAAAGAAGCACGTGTTCGTCTGCGGAGAACTGCTCCGCGGGAGCCTCGGCGGGTAACCTTGAGAAACCAGCCACGAGCGTCTGGCCATCAAGCCAGACCTGTCGTTGCCGCACGGTGACGCGCGCTTGTTCGTCGCTGGCGTCAGCGAGCATCGACGACACTGCTCGGTCGACCTTGTGCGGCGGTGAGTTGCCAACGCCCAGCTCGAAACGCGCATACACGCGCTGCGACGGACCACGGCTATCTCGCCGCTTCCGTGCCCAATCCGTGAGGTCTTCAAGCGTGGCCCGCTCAGACGGCCGCTGCGTGAGACTGAGCGCAGACACCCGCAAGCCGCCATCGATGGGCAGGACCCACTCGGTGACCTGGCTGTCGAACCCAGCGGGAAGACCCTCCTGGCGGGACGGGCGGACGGGCTGGCTCCACGGTTCGCACAACGCTGACAGGCGCCCCCCCGGCTCCCGCTTCAAGTAACCGCCAGCTCCTGGCGAGGTGGTGGCGAGTCCATCCTCCTCGATCTCAAGCACGACGATCACAGCGCCGGTGACGTCCGTCTGCCAGAATCGACTGCAAGCGAGCTGCTTGACCGTGGCGTAGGGCAGCAACGAGCCGGAGTTGGGTGCATCGATGATTCCGTACTCATCGCCCCGCCCATCGTACCAGGGATCGGCGTTGGTGCAGGACCCATCCGCCCAACGCGGCGTCTTGGCGCGCTTGTCTCCACCCGGCAGCGTCGCCCGGTGTTCGCACTCGGCACGCTCCAGGGCGTAGCCCAACCCTCGTAAAGTCGGGGCGGCGCCGGTCCCCCTGTCACGCCACGTCGGATCGATGGACGCGATGACTCGAGGCTGTACCGCTTCGTCCGGCGAGGCGACGGGTGGGTCTGTCGCGACCGGACACACGAGGTACACGATCCCCTCAGCTCTCGCCCAGTACTTGTTGAAGCGAGACGTCGAGCGCCGCTCAAGGATCAGCGCTTCCACCTCCACGGAGGCGTCATTGCCCTCGTCGGTAGGCAGCATGACACGTTGAGTGGCCGTCCCCTCGCGATCCTTCGCCCACCGCAGACGGTCCTCGTTCAGTTCGTCGACGATGGACTTCCAGCGCGGGTCGTTCAGCCACAGCTCCGTTCCAGGTGGCCCCGGATGCAGGTCCGCACCTGTTCGCGCTGGCCCCTGCTTCAAAGCGGCACGAGCGGTCCGCACGTCGGCCAGGAACGCAACGAACAGGTCGAGGCCAGCCTTCAAGCAACCCTCGGCATCTCTCCCGTACTGGTGCTGGAGGATGAGGTAGCCGAGGTGAACCGCGTGTGCGCGCGCCTCAGAGACCCTCCCATCCTTGTCAGCCAGGAGATAGCGTCCCTGATCGACCTCGCTCGCGTACTCAACGATGGCGCGACAGTCCGACGGCAGCTCACCATCCTCGATCAGCCGCTGCGCCAGATAGGTGGACACGAGGCTGTCAAAATCGGGTGAATCGTGGGTTACAATCACCGGCGAAAACGTGCTGGCCGCAAGGTTCTGACCGTCGTCGCGACGCAGCAGCCACGGGTCGACGAGATGCCCGTAGACGAACTCGGGGTAGCGCTCGATCAGCTCACAGGTGCTGCCTGCCGTCAGGCCCCCCTGGTGCTGGTCGAGCACCCCTGGAACAAGCGCTCCCCCGACGTCGAGGAACAGGGCGTCGCGCGTCGCCTGGTGGCTCGAGCCCTGAGGCACGAACGCGTGCCGCCACGCTACGGACAAACCAAGGTCTCGCGTTCCAACTCGGATCGTCGCCATGATTGCTCTCCACTCGTTGCTTGATCACCGCGCTCAGCCCAGTGCGAGTCGGGCGGAGAACTCGATGCAGTTGATGACGACGGCGGTCGAGCCGCGCTACGTGGGGAAGCCCTCGAATGGCTCGGGGTCGGCGGTTGCCTCGGAGGCATCCCGTGGTGCGGGCGCACCTTCCACGGGCAGCTCCCAGCTCGTCGCCTCCTCGCCTGTGCTGCTGACCTCAAGCCCCACGGATTCAAGCAGCGCTTTGGCGTATTTCAGCGCCGAGTCTCTGCCAACGTTGCACTCGACCCATACATCCGCATCGTACTCCAGGGGATTGGTGAAGGCTTTCTCCGAGGGGTGGATCGGTTTGCTGGCGATGAAGTAGCGCTTGCTGCCTGACTGGTAGGGCACCGCATCGGCCAACAGGTTCTCGTCACGCAGCACGTCAAGCAGCGCCTTGACGAATTCCTTTACGTCTGGCCCCGTGATCAGCGCTCCGTTCGCCAACCGGACTGCGAGCACAGCCTGGACTCGCTGAGGCTCAAACGACACAGAGGTCATCCCCACTTCCTTGCAAATGCGTCCTGCATGCTGAAGTGCATCCTGCCACGACAGATTGGCCTCGGCGAAGACGCCACCAAACTCGACAACTCGAGTGAACGGCCTCTCGTCGCGATGAATGGGCGCCTCAGCGAGAAAGTACCGCACACGCCCCATGGAGACTGGCAGCTTGACCTGGTCGATGAGGCGTTGCTCCCCGACAGGCCCAACCCGCTTTGTCGAGAGTACCTGGAGAAGCCGCATCAGGAAGTCTGGAACGGTCTTTCCACGCACTGGCACTGGCGGACTCCCGTCGGGAAAAGTGACGTCCAAGCCCGGCGTGTCGCCTTCGGCTTCGTCACAACTTTCGTCGTCTCCTCCCAGGGAGTCTCCGTTTGCCGCGTCTCCCTGCCCAGGCCGGCAGGACGAAACGTCGACTTCCCCCTCGTCGCCAGGGGTGGCAGCGATCCACCGATCCAAAAATGCCTGGAAGTGGTATTCAGCCACGTTTCGCGGCCAGTTCGCTTCAAAGAACAGGTTGCGGCCCACAAACTGCGCCTCTATCGGATAGGCGAATTCCGATCCATTCGCGTGTTTTGGGTGAAATCCCACGAAATATCGCGTACGACCGGCCCTATACGGAACCACTGCATCCATTCGTTCCAGTAACAACGCCAGCAATTGCGGAGTCTCAGCGATATGCTTAGCAACACGGCGAATCAGCAGCGTCAATCGATGAGCCGTAATCGATGTTCCATCGAGGTTAACAGTGAGACTGTCTCCAGACGCCACCAGAAGTTCGTCTTCTCCTATACTCTCGGCTGGTCCTCCAGAAGAAGAAATCCTCGCCTTATCCTCAAGTTGTTCACATCGAAGCTGTTGTCCTGGATGACTCAAACTGGCGAACAACTGGTTGATGATTTTAAGCAGTGACCAAACAACATCCGACACCTGCTCTTCTTGATCAATAGACGCTTCCAATTCACCAAGAATTTGCAAAAATCCGGCATCATATATAGAGATTTCCGAATTTTGAACTTGAAAAACGGTGGCCGCTGCGTCGACTGTTCCTGCACCAATGATCGCGATCTGTTTTCGATCTAGCAACCGCTTGAGCGCAGCGACCACGACTGGATCATGAGGAAGGCCCACTTCCTTGGCCAGACTTTCGCCATGAACGACGCCTTTATCATTTAGCACAGCCAGCAAATGTTCAGTCAACACATCGAGAAGATCACTTGCTGCTTGACAGCACTCCAGCGTCAGTGCGGAGCCTTGCTCTGACGCGCAGAGCCACAGGCGTAGTCCACTTCGTAACTGCTCAGACACCAACGAAGTGGGTCCAGTGGCCATGGAGGTCCCCTCTAGACGCTCAAACGCGGCAAACCAGCGCGCATTCACCTCTTTATTGATTTCCATAATTTCTATGGAAACAAGATTCGACTCATTCATGATAGTGTTCAACAGAGCGCGCTCGGTCGCATCAATCTGACCATCGCCGATGCCAGTTTCATCGCCCACCAGGCAGCGCACGTAGGCATCACGATACATCTCCCTCATCTTCTCTCGGCTGTCACGGCCACGCGGGAACGGTTGGACTGGCATGAGCCATTGGAGGCGCAGGGGAGACTCCGCGTGGCGCACGATAACCATCGCTGACA
>Ga0210033_1003873_pt1 | contig 11812 bp, 9 predicted proteins | sample CryGeymeta201501_FD_185465 | JGI IMG/M metagenome (GOLD analysis project Ga0210033, IMG submission 185465) | Groundwater microbial communities from Crystal Geyser aquifers in Utah, USA - Crystal Geyser metaG 2015-01 (SPAdes) (version 2) | ecosystem: Environmental > Aquatic > Deep subsurface >... | reverse complement strand
GAATATGGCACTGGAGCAGACAAGATTTATGGAAAACCTGAATTTCAATTTAATTAAGGTTTCCCTTAAAGCCTTCGATGTGCCTACCACTGTTCAGGCCTATCAAATGATTGCCGATAAGATACCGTACCCCTTACATTTGGGTATCACTGAGGCTGGACTTCCTCGAGCTGGAGCGATACGGAGCGCTATTGGACTCGGGATACTTCTTTATCAAGGAATTGGCGATACCATTCGTGTTTCCCTGAGCGCTCATCCCTGCGAAGAAGTATTTGTTGCCTATGAAATTCTGAAGACGCTAGGGCTGCGACAGAGAGGAGCAACATTAGTAAGCTGCCCTTCCTGTGGTCGAGCTGAAGTTGACATTGTTGCCTTGGCTGAAGCCGTAGACAAACATCTTCAAAAGATAACCAACCCTATTAAGGTTGCAGTTATGGGTTGCGTAGTCAATGGACCTGGCGAAGCCACAGATGCCGATGTGGGCATTGCCTGCGGCAAGGGTAAAGGCGCTATATTTAGGAAGGGAAAGGTAGTAAGCACAGTAAAGGAGGAAAATTTCCTGGAAGCCTTAAAGACAGAAATAGATTCCCTCTCTCTTGATTGGAGGGGGCTAGCGCGATGGTGATATAAAAATGCGTTTATCTAAGCTTTTTGGCGGAGAGTCAGGGTAAATTAGGGATGGCACAAATCCCTAATTACGATAGGGCGATTACAGATCCAGTAAAGCTGAAGGATTATGTATTATGCGATACCCATCCTATTGGGCGATTCAAAGCAGCGCTATTTCAGCAAATGGGTTACGGACAGGAAAATTGGGAACAGTTTACAGAGGACATCCGTACACAACATCTTAGCCTTGATGCAAAGCTGGGCGAGAAGACAAAATACGGGCAAAAGTATATAATAGTAGGTGATATAAAGGGACCCAATGGTAAGGTAAAGAGGTTGAAGTCTATATGGATTATTCTAGTGGGAGAAGATTTTCCACGATTCATAACAATTTATCCGGAAGAGGAATATGAGACATAAGTTATTAGATTGCGTGGTGTTGCTGAAAGACCTTCCCGAATCTGGTTTTCGTGCTGGAGATTTAGGAGCGATAGTAGCAATATACGAGCCTGATGGGTTAGAAGTAGAGTTTATAAAAGCATCAGGGGAAACCCAGGCAGTGCTCACGCTTACAAAAGCAGACGTCAGACCGATTAAGGCAGACGATATCATAAGTGTCAGACCTTTGAGTCTGAGAGCATAATCAGCACGGCATGATTTTGAGCGAATTTGATTACAGATTTTCCAGCGGACTGTGTGAAAACTCCCTTCATTATCCAAGTTATCCTGATATGATTCTACATGATGGAGGGATAAAACAGTGATACCGCATCCTACCCCAGTTCTACCAGAAGGTGATTTCTTGGCTCTATTACAATGGCAGTAATTGATGGCTGGGAAGTAAAATGCGTTTCTCTAAGCTTTTTGGCAAGACTCTAAGGCAAACGCCATCGGAAGCCGAGGGCACAAGCCATCAGCTATTGCTCCGGGCCGGCATGATTGCTCAGGAAGCTGCTGGCATTTATTCCTTTTTGCCCCTGGGCTGGCGAGTATTGAGAAAAATAGAGAACATAATTAGAGAGGAAATGGACAGAGTTGGTGGGCAGGAACTATCTTTGCCAGTACTGCAACCTATCGAACTATGGCTTAAATCGGGGCGATATGCTTCTTTTGGCAAATCTCTGTTTACTTTGACTGACCGTAAGGAGCATGTATTAGCTCTGGGACCTACTCATGAAGAAGTCATTACTGAGCTTGTTCATAAATATGTGCAAAGCTACCGTGACCTTCCCTTGCTTCTTTACCAGATACAGACCAAGCTTCGTGATGAGCCCCGACCCCGTGGTGGATTATTAAGGGTTCGTGAGTTTATTATGAAAGACCTTTATAGCTTTGATGTGGATGAGGCTGGACTGGATGAAAGTTATCAAAAAATGATACAGGCTTACAAAAACATCTATGCTCGCCTTGAATTACCCGTTATGATGGTAGAGGCCGACAGCGGTGCTATTGGAGGTAAGGAATCGCATGAGTTTATGGTAATCACCGAAAGTGGCGAGGATGAGATAGTTTACTGCTCTAACTGTGGCTATGCTGCCAACATTGAGAAAGCTCAAAGTGCCAAGACCTTCGTTCCGAGCCGAAGCCCTGAGCAAAGCGAAGGGGAAGCGCTGAATCTGGAAGCGAAGGATTTGCTGCCTGTGAAGGAAGTAGCCACGCCAGGAGCACAGACCATAGAAGAAGTAGCTAATTTCCTGGGTATATCCCCTTGTCAAACTCTTAAGGCGATTTTTTATTCTGCTGATGCTGAATTTATCTTTATCGTTATTCGCGGTGACCTGGAAGTAAATGAAACGAAGTTAAAGAATGTACTGAAGCGTAATGAGCTTCGTCTGGCTAGTGAAAACGAGGTAAGAGAAAAAGGACTTGTAGCTGGCTTTGCTTCACCGATTGGTGTGACTCTTGCCCTTAAAATCGTTGCTGATAATTCCATAACTATAGGCTCTAATTTCGTCGCTGGAGCCAATAAGCCCGGATATCACCTCAAGAATGTAAATTATCCCAGAGACTTCCAGGTTGCTCTTCTGACAGATATTGCTCTTGCGAAGTCAGGCGATAACTGTCCCAAATGTACCGGTAAGTTGTCTTCAACTCATGGTATTGAAGCAGGGCATGTGTTCAAATTAGGCACTTTCTTGAGCGAGAAGTTTGGTGCCTTTTTCTTGGATGGCAATGGTACACCTAAACCTATCGTCATGGGCTGTTATGGTATTGGTCTGGGGCGTCTCCTGGCAGCTATAGTGGAGCAAAGTCATGATAATAAAGGTATTATCTGGCCATTGTCTGTCGCGCCTTATCAAGTCTATCTTTGCCCTTTACACTTGGATAACCCCGAGGTTTCCTCTGCAGCGGAAAAGGTTTATCAGGAATTGCAAAAGAGGGGCATAGAAGTTCTCTTTGATGATCGTAATGACTCCCCCGGAGTTAAATTCAATGATGCCGACCTCCTAGGAATACCCTTACGACTAACTTTAAGTCCACGCACTTTGCAGAGTCGGAGCATGGAAGCAAAGTGGCGCACAAAGAAAGAAGCACAGCTCTTGCCTTTAGGGGATGCAACTATTGAAATTAGCAGGCTGCTAAACACGCTCCAGATAAAGGGCTAATCTGCGGTCCATCTATGATATAATATACAAAGAGAAGTAATGGCACAGAACGAGAGCCACAATACAACGAGCGCCGAATATACCGCCGAGGATATCCAGATTCTGGACGAAATCAAGGCTGTACGCCTCCGCCCGGGAATGTATATTGGCAGCACAGATAAGCAAGGATTACATCAACTGCTCTACGAGATAGTTTATAACAGCATAGACGAAGCCATGGCTGGTTTCTGCAGCCGAATCGAAATAATAATCCGTAATGACAACAGCGTCATTGTAATTGATAACGGACGGGGCATTCCTACAGAAACTATCCAGGAACAAAACATTACAGCTCTTGAGGCAGTGATGACCCGCTTGCATGCTGGAGCTAAATTTGGGGGGCATGTTTATAGCATATCCAGCGGCTTACATGGTGTTGGTGCCTCAGTGGTTAATGCACTATCTTTATGGCTTAAGGCCGAAGTAAAACGAGAGGGAAAACTTTACCGCCAAGAGTACCGACAAGGCGTTCCCCAGGGTGGTGTAGAAATTGTCGGTGAGGCATCAGATACTGGCACCTTGGTCACTTTCTTAGCCGATAAGGAAATCTTTAAGGAAATTGACTATGACTTCGATACAGTATGCCAACGGCTAAGAGAACTGGCTTACTTGAATAAAGAAGTAGAGATAACTTTCAAAGATGAGAGGAGCGATCAAGAAAAGACTTTCTATTTTGAAGGAGGCATAGCGAGTTTTGTTAGCCGCCTGAATAAGAATAAGACAATTATCCACCCCGAGCCAATTTACCTCTCAGCTATGCTAAATAGCACTATAGTGGAAGCAGCTCTGCAATATAATGACGGTTTTGCCGAACTTACCTTGTCCTTCGCTAACTGTGTTAACACTAGAGATGGGGGCAGTCATCTCACTGGATTCCGAACAGCATTAACTCGAGTTCTCAATGATTACGCCCGCAATAATAAGTTTATTAAAGATACCGAGTCTAGTTTGACAGGTGAAGATGTCCGCCAAGGGCTGGTAGCCATTATTAGTGTCAGATTACCCCAGCCTCAATTTGAGGGACAGACGAAAGTAAAACTAGGGAATCCAGAGGTAAAAGGCGAGGTTGAATCCGTGGTGACAAATGGCTTGTCGCTTTATTTCGAACAACATCCTGAGGATGCTAGGGCAATCATAGAGAAATGTCTCCTAACCGCCAAAGCCAGAGAGGCAGCGCGCAAGGCTCGTGAGCTAGTCTTTAAGAAGTCTAGTCTGGAGGGCTCAGCATTACCAGGGAAATTAGCCGATTGTTCTGAAAGGGAGCCATCCTTATGTGAACTCTTCATCGTCGAAGGTAACTCCGCAGGCGGTTCTGCCAAGCAGGGACGAGACCGCCGTTTTCAAGCTATTCTCCCCTTGAGGGGGAAGATACTTAACGTGGAGAAAGCTGCCAAAGACAAAATTATTGAACATGAAGAGATCAGGGCTGTTATCACAGCATTAAGAACAAATAGCAATGAATACTTCGACCTTTCCAAGCTCCGCTACCACAAAACAATAATCATGACCGATGCCGATGTTGATGGTTCCCATATTCGTACCTTACTTCTCACCTTCTTTTTCCGCCACATGACAGAGCTAATTGAGCGAGGGCATCTCTTCATTGCTCAGCCACCACTCTACCGTATCCAGTGTGGTAAACAACAATTCTGGATTTATTCCGAGGAGGAAAAAGAAAGAAAGATTAAGGAGCTAGGAGAAAATAAAGTAGAAATTCAGAGATATAAAGGACTGGGTGAGATGAACCCGGAGCAACTATGGCAGACAACTATGAATCCGGCCACCAGAACCTTATTCCAGGTGAGAATAAAGGACGCTATAGCTGCAGATCAAGTTTTCCACATGCTGATGGGAGACGAAGTTCCACCCCGCAAAGCATTTATCCAGACCCATGCCCAAAACGTGAGAAATCTGGATATTTAGTTTTCGAAAATATGCCTGAACCTTGAGTTACAATCCAAACAATGTTGGGCGATGATTATAGTCTTCCGCATAATTTCGTATAAAATCCCTCTCCCTTGAAGGGAGAGGGTAGGGTGAGGGTGAAACCTTTCCGCCTCTGTTTGTTTCTGACGAAGCTCACGAGTGAAAGCTATTTGCTCTCGGTTTTTCTTCATCTTTACAGGATTCCTCTTCCCTTTAACTCCCTCCCGCTAGGGGGAGGAGAATTATAAGGAATTCTGCGGTTAACTATAATTCTCCCCACATCCCATGATTATGAACCTTGATTAGTCTAGCTGGTGCTATTTTATTGGTCAATGGCTTTTCACTTCGAGCAAATACCCTGATGTAGTTGTCAGTTAACCCGGAATATATGTTACTGCCAGGGCTCGTTTCTTTCTCCCATAAGACCCACATCTCTTGTCCCAAAAATTGCTGCCAAAAACTATGCCGGCAACTTTGTGCTAGCTCTAACATCTGCTGAGTGTGCTCTCTCTTTTTTTGCTCTTTTGCTTGGTCAGGCATTCTGGCTGCCAGAGTCGCCGGGCGCGGTGAGAAGGGGAAGACATGAATATTGGCAAAACCAGCTTTCCGGCAGAAATGGTAACTTTGCTCAAATTCCTTGTCGCTTTCCCCGGGGAAACCAACCATAATATCTGTGGTGATAGCTACTTCGGGCACTGCCTCTTTAATTGAACTTATTGCCTTTACATAATCATCCAGGGAGTAGCGCCGCTTCATTCTTTGCAGTACAGTCTCGCTGCCACTTTGTAAGGCTAAATGAAAGTGGCGACAGAGCCTAGTTCCTTCGCTGGTACTCAGGATGGCATCTTGCCACAACGCAATAAGTCCGGGTGAAATCTCTTGAGGCTGCAAAGAAGAAAGGCGTAGCCTTTCAATACCTGTCTCACTAAGAATGCGTCTTATTAAGTCTGAAAGAGCTATGCCATCATTCCTGTAGTAACCGACCTTGGTTCCGGTTAAAACAACTTCCTTATAGCCGAGAGCCACCTTGTTTTTAATTTCCTCTATTATTCGGGTGGCGGGTAAAGAATACTCGTGAGGTCTTACCTGGGGCACGATGCAATAGCTGCATGGTGTCTGGCAGCCGTCTTGAATTTTTACCAGGCTACGAACCCTGGTGATGCCATCGGAGAAGATGGTGGATGGATTTCGTGCCATAGGAAAGGAAGATATTTGTAATGCCAAATCTTTTATTATCTCAGGCAAGCGTTCCTTTTCCTCGTTACCCAAGACAAGGTCAGCGAGGCTTACTAGCTCTTGAGGAGCTCTTTGAGCATAGCAGCCGGTAACAATAATGAAGGCGTAGGGATTTCTTTTCCTTACCAGCCTGAGCCAGTGGCGTGATTTACGGTCGGCAATATGAGTAACTGTGCAGGTATTAGCAATATAAACATCTGCGGTAGCATTGGAAGCTATTAGTTGGTACCCAGCCTGCCTAATCTGGCTTACCAAGGATTCTGTTTCTGCCTGATTAAGCTTGCATCCTAAGGTATAGAATGCTATCCTCATTCTCCTTCACCTTGTTGCCATTTGCTTTATCTTTCACTCTCCTTTAAATGATGCCTCTCGTTTCTCTAGGAAAGATTTAACTCCTTCTCGTTGATCCTCAGTACGAAAGCAAAAAGTCTGTATCATACCTTCAAGATCTAAATGCTCTGCCATTCCGCGGTATAAAGAATGCTTAAGGGCACGTTTAGTTACTTTAAGCGCCAAAGGCGGACCGGCTGCTAGCTTTTCTGCTAATTCGTGCGCAGCCGGCATTAGCTTATCAGGAGGAAATACTTGGTTTACTAAACCTATTCGCTCCGCAAGGGAGGCTTCTATGATATCTCCCGTGAGGAGTAATTGTGCTGCCCAGCCGGCTCCCACTAGCCTGGGAAGAAGCCAAGTAGCCCCCAGATCAGCTCCACTTATCCCCCTTTTTACAAAAACCACTCCTAATCTTGTTTCAGTGGAAGCTAATCTAATATCGCAGCCCATAGCCAAGCAACAACCCCCTCCGACGGCAACCCCATTTATAGCAGCGATGGTAGGTTTTTCTAAGTTTATTAAATCCCAAATTAATAAATCACCAAATCTAACAAACTGCTCGATCTCATTTGTTTTCATCTTTTCTATCTTTGCTAATTCTTTTACATCCCCGCCGGCGCAGAAAGCACGTCCTGCTCCGGTAAACAAGATAGCGCGAATTTCTCTATCAGCCTCTAATTCTTTAATGACCTGCCTCAATTCTTCAGCCATGGTGCTATTTAGGGCATTAAGTTTAGTTGGACGATTAAGAGTAACAGAAGCTACTCCCTTTTGTCGCTCTATTAATAATGTTTCGTAATCCATGATACCCTCCTCTCTTATGTTACAAATTGTAAATTCAGACTTTTATCCCTACCTCAAATCCTTCCTCAACGGCTTCTTTTATTCGACGGGGTTTAACACAATCCCCAATAACCTCTAACTGCTTCACCTTTCCTTCTAGTCTCCTTTTAATTTCGTTGTTTGCCTTCATGCCTACTGCTAAGATAACTGTATCACCTTCAAAGAATTCGAGGTTCCCATTACGGCGCACCCTTACGCCCTTTTCGTTTATCTCCATGACCTCCGCTTTGGTTTCTGTTCTTATAGATGCCTCCTTTAGCCTGCGAAGAACTACCCACCTAGTAGTGGGACCTATGTCATTTCCCATTCGGCCTAACATCTCTAAGATCACTACTTTTTTCGCCCTTTGGGCGAGGAATTCGGCAGTCTCACAACCGACCATGCCTCCACCAACTATGATAACCCTCTCGCCAACTTCTTTAGCCCCAGAAAGAACTTCTAATGCGGTGACCACATTCTTGCCTTCTATTCCAGGAATGCTCGGAATGATAGGGCTTGCCCCCGTGGCGATGACAACAACATCCGGTTTTTCTTCTATTACCTCTTCAGTAGATCCTTTCTTTCTTAAACTGATCTTCACTCCACTATTCTCAAGCATTTTTACAAGATAGCGGTTGAGTCTCTCTATTTCTTCCTTATAAGGGGGAAGAGATGCAAAGAGAAGTTGCCCTCCAAGTTTTCCTTCCTTTTCCCAAAGGATAACCTCATGTCCTCTCTGAGCGGCAATCGTTGCTGCCTGCATCCCGCCAGGTCCCCCACCTAGAATAAGCACCTTCTTCGGCTCAGACGTTAGCTTAACGAAGTAATCGCCTTCTTTTCCTACCAGCGGATTTACGGTGCAAGCTAAAGGTTTTTCCATAAAGATATTATCAAGGCAACGACAACAGGCGAGGCAGGGACGAATCTCCTCCACTCTCCCCTCTTGAGCTTTCTTAGGGAATTCAGGATCGGCAATAAGAGCCCGCGCCATACCTATAAGATCAGCCTTCCCTTGAGCTATTATCTCTTCTGCTAAGAAAGGCTCATTTATTCGGTAAGCAGCGATGACAGGTATATTTACAGCTTTCTTAATCTCTTCGGCTATGTATATGAAGGCACCTCTGGGAACTGAATTTTGTACCAGAGGAACCCGACTCTCATGCCATCCCGCCTGTACATCAAGGCATTTTATTCCTTCTCTTTCTAAGATTTTTGCTATTTCTTTGGTCTCTTTGAGTGAAAGCCCTCCTTCCATAAACTCCTCCCCGGAGATTCGGCATAAAAGAGTGTAATCCTCTCCAGCCCTCTTTTTCGCTTCCTTGATAACTTCAAGCAGCATCCGCATCCGATTTTCCAGATTCCCTCCATATTGGTCTGCCCTCTTGTTGGTACAAGGAGATAAAAATTGATTCAAGAGGAAGCCCATCCCGGCATGAAACTCAACACCGTCAAAGCCAGCTTCTCTTGCTCGGCACGCTGCTTCTCCAAATTCCTCTACAATTAGGTGAATTTCTTCTACTTTTAAGGGACGTGGCCCAGGCAATCCGGGGCGCTTTAAGACCTGTGATGGTGCGACAAACTCAGGTTGAGCTTTTTCCTCCCTTGCCCATTTATCTTGACCAATGAGCTGAGCAACGACCTTTGTTCCTTGCTTGTGAACCTTTTGGACTAGCTCATGAAAAGAGGGTATGGCTTCATCCTCTTTAATTTGTGGTAAAAGATATGGCTCTCCATAAGAAGGAGAACAGGAGGTAATGACGAGTCCTACACCACCTTTCGCCCTCTCAACAATAAAGTCTCTATACTGAGGAGTCATTTTTCCCTCTTTCACATAGCCTGTCCCTATTGCTAGCATCACTAGCCGGTTCTTTAGCTCTATTTTTCCTACCTTAATTGGCTCAAAAAGCTTTCTAAACTCAGGCATGTTCGTCCTCCCTTTTCTCATACTTCATCACTAGCACTCTCTTAATTATTTTTGACGAAAGAAGCAAAACTTGTCTTCGGCTTGCTTAGTAAGGCACCGGTTGTGATGGACACTTCTTTACTTTGCCGGCTAAGGACATAAGCTCTGTTTGCACATCCCCAGCGGTTTCAGTAGCCTTCAAAGCCTCTCTAAGAATGACCTCAGTGTTACCACCTTTGATAGGGCTGCCACACACTCTCAGGATTTTGATTTCCATTTTGGTAGTCCTCCCTCATTGTGTTTTGTTTAAGATTTAGGGTTTAGCTTTAATAATTATGAGGCATAGGATTTTGGCATTCCCAGCACATGTTCTCCAATGTAACCCAGTGCCATCTGCTGGGTAATGGGAGCAAGCCTGATCAGATTTATCTCCCTCCACCATCTTTCAACATCGTATTCTCGGGCATAACCGTAGCCGCCAAAGGTCTGCATTGCCCAATAGACAGCTTTGATGGCACTTTCCACTGCTAACACCTTTGCCGGATTTGCTACGTTACCTACTTCAGCGGAGCTTGCTCCATTATCGTATAGTGTGGCAGCTTTGAAGTTCAGCAACTTTGCCGCTTCAAGTCCAGCATAAGCCTCGGCGAGATTAAATTGCAATGCCTGATAGCTTCCAATCGGTACATCGCCGAAAACTTTCCTCTCCTTGGAATACTCTATGGCCTTGCTTATTGCCACTCTGCCAATACCTATACCCGCTGCGGCAAAAGACATCCTCTCGGTATTCAGAGTATCAAGTAGTGAATACCACCCTCCGTCCAGCGGTGGCATAAGGGCACCTTCTGGCAGTCTCAGGTCATTGATGCCAATATCACAGGCATGGGAGTAGTTTATGCCGTGCTTTGGTATAGGGGTTACTACAATGGCTGGATTAGGCAAATCGGCAAGAAAAAGACTTATGCCAAAGGTTTTCCTGGGAGCATTTTCCTTTGGCGTTGTTCTAGCTACAATCATCATCCCTTTGGCTCTATCAGCCCCACTGATCCAGGTTTTATTACCCGTTATTATCCACCCACTGTCTATTTTTGTGGCTCTTGTTGCTGTATTCAGGGTGTTTGTGCCGGCATCTGGTTCGGTGAGTCCCATGCAAAACTCAATCTCTCCCTTAGCAATTCCTGGCAAATATTTCTTCTTGTGCTCTTCGTTTCCATGTCGGACTATGCTCATGCCGCCAAAAATTTCGGTTATGATGAGATACCATGCGCCACCCATTCCACACCCATTCGCCGCTAACTCTTCCATGGCTATGAGCAACTCGAGCATCCCCTTTCCCACTCCACCATACTTCTCAGGGATTATCATGCCAGTAAAACCAGCTTTACTTATAGCCCTGTAGAACTCTTCGCCAAATTCTTCCTTGAGGTCTTTTCCCCTCCAGTACGCCGGGGGAAAGCCTCTGGCTATTTCCCTTGCCGCGGAGGCAATCATTTGTTGCTCTTCGGTGAAGCTAAAATCCATATAACCTTAAATTCTAATTTCCAAACTCTAAATTCTAACAATCTCAAAATTCAAAATCCAAAGGCTCAAAACAGTTCGGAATTTTGGATTTCGGTCATTTAAATTTGTTGCCGATTTAGTGCTTAGAATTTCGTATTCCTTCATGCTCCTCTTTGGAGTTATCTCGTCGCTTGTTCCTTCTTCTCTCTGGCCAGAAATCGAGCTAATCTATCTAGTTTGAACACTGTGTTAAACTCTATATTCTTGCTGATCCACAATTTCTTCAGTATTACGGAATCGGTGATGGCGCCATTGTATTTGAGTCCATCCAATAGGGTTCTAGGGTCTTCGCAAGCCATGACAAAATCGGGAGATGCTATCTTCTTCTCCTCAATTCTGAAATCGCCATCGTCGATGAACATGGCGAACTCACCAGCTTTGGTCTTTACCGCTATATCTCGCTTCCAGCCTTCAATAGCCTTGCGGGCACGTTTGGATTTGCTCATCTCGCCAGCCAAAGCCTGCATCTCTTTAAGACTCTGTTTGTAAATAGCTATATCATCAGCAGTAGCCTTTGGGAATTCGGGTTCCTTCGGTGCTGCCCAGTTAAGCTCCGATTCTTGTAGCCCTTTCTTAGCTATTTGCTCTGGAGTAAGTTCCGCGGTAGGCACGCAAAAAATATCCGTTATCTCCCCGATACGCCTATCTCTGAAAATCACTTTTACCTCGGTGCCCTTCTGAATTAAACCCGGCACCAATATGCCCGTCGTAGTGTAGAGCATAGCGCTCAAGGCTGTATTGGCACCATTCAGTATCACTCGACCTCTGCCGAAGGGAG
>Ga0210033_1003866_pt1 | contig 11826 bp, 9 predicted proteins | sample CryGeymeta201501_FD_185465 | JGI IMG/M metagenome (GOLD analysis project Ga0210033, IMG submission 185465) | Groundwater microbial communities from Crystal Geyser aquifers in Utah, USA - Crystal Geyser metaG 2015-01 (SPAdes) (version 2) | ecosystem: Environmental > Aquatic > Deep subsurface >... | reverse complement strand
TGGCTTTCTGGATTCCTTTCGTGTCCAGGTGAACTCCGCCCCATTTGATGGCTGCTTTAGTTTTAATGTTTGGCTTGTTGGTGATGTTCCTCTGTGTATTCCTTCCGGCGTGCTGACTTTCATCAGTATCGTTTTGATCATAACTGCGCTTTTTGCAGCGCGCTCTATTATTTTCGGGGGCTGATATGGAAGATGCTTTGCAATGGATTTCTGAATTTCTGGATTCTATTGTTCAGTGGTTATTCGATCTTGTAAAAACTGTTTTTCTCGTCCTTTGGGATATGCTCGTTGATCTGTTTTGTTTCATTGTCGAAACGGTGCTCGATGCTGTAGTCCTTCTTCTCGCGCAGATTCCGATTCCTGTCAGTTGGAGCCTTCAAAGTCTTTTCGATGTGCTTCCGGCATCTGTTCTTTCCATGCTTTCTGCCATTGGTTTTACTCAAGCTCTTGGTATTGTGCTGGTGGCTTTGGGCATTCGCTTTCTTCTGCAACTGATTCCGTTCATTCGGTTGGGGTCGTAATGATCAATCTTCTTCTAGGTCAGCCTGGCGGTGGTAAAAGTTATGAGGCTGTAGCGTTTCATATTCTTCCTGCGCTCGCTCAAGGTCGCAAAGTTATTACTAATATGCCTCTTGATCTCGAGCATATTTGTTCTATAGATACTTCTTATCGTGCGTTGATTTCCTTGCGGCAAAATGACGTTGAGATTCAAAAGGAAGTAAGTCGTTGGAACTTGTTTCATCGTTCCTTCGATACTCACACTGTTAATCAGGTCGCAAGGCCCTTTGCGACGATGTTGGACTATGCTGACCCTTGGCGGCATCCTGAGACAGGGGCGGGGCCTCTTTACGTGATTGATGAATGTCATAAAGCTTTGCCGCGTGGAAAGACCGATCAGCTCGTTGAAGAATGGTTCGCTGAGCACCGCCATGAGTTTGCTGATGTTCTTCTAATTACTCAAAGCTATGGCAAAATTTCTGCTGCTATTGTCGATCTTGTCCAGGTTTGTTATAGGGTTAAAAAGGCAACTGCGTTTGGCACCAATAAGAGCTACATTCGCAAAGTTCTTGATGGTGTTCGGGGTGAGGTTGTAAATGAATCAATCCGTACTTATAACCCGACATTTTTTCGCTTTTACAAGTCTCACACTCGGAGTGATTCCGCAGGTAAAGAACTTGCCGCAAGTGATATTAAGCCTATTTGGATGCGCTGGCCTTTTTTGGGTGCTGCTGTATGTCTGGTTCTTGTCCTGGGCATTTTGATGTTCAGTAATGTCAAGGTAAATCCGATTAGTAATGCTCAATCTGCTGTTGCTTCTGGCCCTCGTACTGTTTCCGGTGTTTCGCTTGAGCCTTACACGCCTTCTTCTGCATCTGCTTCCGTTCGAGCTCAGGCTTCCCCAACATCTGCTCCTGTTCGAGCTCCGGCTTCTCCTGCTGTTGTCCATGAGCCTGCGCCGTCTTCTCACCCATTTTCAAATCTTAGGCTGCATATTGTTGGTTATGTTCAGTCTGGTGATCGTGATCGTTATAGCTTTAGTGCTTCGCAAAATGGTATGCATCAGTTCTATGTTAATTCCGATGAACTTAAAGAATCGGGATACTCGGTCAAGCGCCTTTCGGATTGTTCTGCCTCAATTTCTTTCGAGAAGATTCGTTTTTATGTTACCTGTGATTCTCCGGTTCAAGGTTTTACCGGCACTGCACAAGTCGTTGGCCTCTAGTGTTTGCCCATATCCAAAACATGAATGGGAATGCTCTCTCTTTTGTTTCTGCTGCTTTCTTGGGTTTTTTTATAGTCCATCCGGCTTTGCATTCAGCAATAAATGAACGCAAAAAATCTACAGTGTCTTGGTTGAAAAATTCGAAGGCTGTTTGTAGTGCCTTGAAGGTTTCGCCGTTCATGTATTTTCTTGAAAGTTTCATTTCCTCGCGCTCCTTGGGTCTGCCCGTTGGTGACAGCGCTTCGGACTGTTTTATCGTCCGAAGGGCTATCGCCAACGGGCATGGCCAACTTGCTTTACGTAGTAGAACGATAGTCAAGCCTTTTTTGGTCGAGTGGTGCGGCCAGCGCGCAGGAAATAGTTTCATCATTTCCGAGCACTGCCACGGTCGGCCAAAAAACCCGCAGGGCTTGGGCTTTACTTTCGTTCTACGTAGTGGATTGAGCGCCCTCTTTCATCGTAGTGACGCGCCGCCGCACGCGAGCAGCCGCAGCGTAGCGAGGAAGGCGTAGCGTGCGCGCGTAGCGCGCCGCTTAACTTGTAATACGGACACATAAGCAAATAGAAGGCGCAAATCGCCTGGTTGCAGCGGTTTGGAAGGTTTGGGTATTAAGTGGTATTGCAGTTAGAAGGGCAAAAAGATGCTCCAGCTGGACGCTAATCCTCTGGGGCTGTTCAGCAAGTCATTTAGGGGAGCATTGCCGAATGAGCGCACCTATTCGCCGTAAGTGGGATGTAGTCAACGACTGCCCATGCACAAAAAAGCCAAACCTCGCAGAAGAGGCACGCCGTCGCCTACAGGCAGAAGCCGCACCGATACCGTATTACTGGGCGAAAGTTGTACATTTATCGCGTGGTCAAACTGAAGTAAGCGTCACTCCTGCAAATCGTGATGCGATCATCAAATTGCGCATGGGTTTTAATCCTTTACTTGATTGTCCGCGCAAGCGTCGTACAGTTGAGGAACAGGCGGAACGTGATGCGGAAAATCGCGCACGGTCTTCGAAGCGCGCAAGGCAATCCGTTCGGTATTTGGTCAAGTCGATATTTGCAGATCACATGCTGACTTTTGCCTATCGGGAAAACGTCCAGGATCGTGCACAGGTTGCCTCTGATTGGAAAGAGGCCGTTCGCCTTTTTCGTGTTCGGTATCCTGACTGGCAGTATTTGGCGGTTCTGGAGAAGCAGGATCGGGGCGCGTATCATATCCATGTTGCTGTTACTGGTAGGCAAGATATACGCTGGTTGCTGCGCTGCTGGCTGCTTGCCATAGGTCAACCCCCTTCTGATGTGTCTGCGTGGCTTGTAGGGGGTGCAAAACTCGGTGAGAAGTCTATGGGCGCGGTCAACGTGCAAGGGCCTGTGCGTAGGTGGGGCGGTACTGCAAAAAAATGGAAGCGTAATAAGCTCGCCGGATATTTGACGAAGTACATAGGGAAAGAGTTTGATGAGGGTGACAAAAGTGCAAAAAAGTATTGGCACAGTCGCAACATTATTAGACCGCGTATAGAAAGGTTCTGGCTGCGTGCTGATACCTTTGCGGGGGCAGTATCAGAAGCGCATGATTTGATTTATTACACGGGCGCAACAGACATGAACATGTGGGCTGACCAGGCGGCGCGCGTTATTTGGATTACTGGCGAAACAGATCGAAAATTAATAGGCAAGGTTACGTCGGGGGTTGCGTTTTTGTTGGACTAACAATGTGGTTGACAAGACTCCAGGAATGGACTTAAAGTGTGCTCACTCCATTTCCGGAGCTAACTTTAGGGGCGCATCATGGTTGAGCAAGTCGGAAGAAATCTCTATCGAGTTTCAATCCCGTTTGAATATAAGTTTTTTTCTACTCGTGTTCTTGCTGATGCATTCCTTCAATCATGGGAGCGCAAAAAATGAAAGCACGTATTCAGGTTTTATCCGTCAACGAACGCAAGGGCAACAAAAACGGCAAGGATTGGAAAATGCACGTTTGCCAGTGCATCGCATATCCGCTTGACCCTGATACTGGTGCCGAAGTCATCCGCGTAGGCGAGTTGATTCTTCCGAAAGGCCACCTGGTTATACCGCCCGGCGATTACGATGGTGAGTTCGGGATTGTTGTCGGCTATGATAAGCAGATAGGGGGGCAACTTGTGCGTTTGATTCCTCGCAACAAATCTACGGCTTCTTACGCTTCACCCGAAAAAACCGGACAGGTCAAACCTGCCTAAAGGTTTCCCGCCCTGCGTGTTCAGGGCGTTTTTATGAGCGGTCGTGTAAGTCGTGGCGCTCCATGCTTCGACTGCTCTTATAAACGCAAGGGAAAAAAAAATGAACGAAAAATTAGCCTTTGCTCTGCTCTGCATCCTGTTCTGTCTGCCATCGGTTAGTTTTGCCGGATGGCTTCACGATAACACTTGTTATGCGACTGAACAGGAAGCCGTCGACGCTCACTTTTCTTCTTGGGTTCCGGGCATTCGGGCCAAAACATTGGCCGTACATGTGTATCACGATGCCTTTAATGTGGCTGGTGTTTGGCATTTGAATGAATATGAAATAATTGACGGTGTCGCGGCAATGTCCCTCGTTCATTCAATCCCGTTTCCTGTTCCTACTTTTGCAACGTGTATCGAAAATTCCTTCGTTACTGCTGCTGGAATTCAAAAAAGTTTTGAATTCGGTTTTTACGTTGTCGCTGCATTGGCCTCTTTCGGACTTGTGATCGGTTTCGCTCTTTTGGCTATTAAAAAGTTGTAGGCGTTTTGCCGCAAGGGTGGCAACTGCCCCTCAGTTGTATATTTAGAAAGGATTCCAAAATGGATCTAATTCTCGGAGCAGTTGACTTCACTGGCGTGGCTATTTGGGTCGGTGCGGCTGGTATTGCCATCATCGGCATCGCTATGGCCTTCAAGGGTGTCGATCTTGGCAAGCGCGGCGTCCGCAAGGCTTAAGCCATGATGTTTGGGGAGGTTTTAACCCTTGTTTATACATTGTTCGCTGTTCTTGGCGGCCTCTCCGCTTTCCTGGTTTTTCTTTTCATTCAAAAGGCCTTCCAATGAATCCACCAGTTGGCCTTTTACTTATTCTTGGCTTGACGTTCTGGGTGCATGAGTCATTTGCGGCTGTTGACCAGGTACCGCCTCTCACTCCTGAGCAATGGGATAGCGGTGTTGGTTCTTCTTCAAGTTCTCCTTCTGGTGCTGCAATTCTTAATTGCTTGTCAACTGGTGGGATTAATTGCAAACTTTATGCTCAATCTGTAATTAATCCACGTTACTCTAACGCTTCAACTTCTTATCAATGTAAGATTGAACTCAATGGTTTTGAGTCTTTTTGCTTTTTTATTTCTAAGCTTTCATCTGCAACTTGTCCAGTTGTTACCGACGCACTAGGCCCTTACACTTACAATACAAGTACTGCGCTTTGTGAGCGTGTCCTTCCTGATCCGGTCTGTATTGCTGATCAAACAATTCAATCAGGTTTCTACAATGTCGGAACCGTCGATACTGCTGTCCTCCCTACATTTGCTTGTAATGATGGTTGTCTGGCTATGGCAAGCGGGATCTCATCTGTTACTCGTCGCGGTTTGATTGGTGGTGTTTACTATTATTATGCTGGTCCTGCTGATTTCTATACTACTGGTGAGACCTGTACGGCTGGCCCTTCTGTTCCTCACTCTACTGCCGCTGTCGATTTAAAAGGTACTTGCGCACCTGGGCAAAGTTTTGCCACGATGAACGGGCGCACAATTTGTATAGATTCAAATACTGGCCAGACTGTAAGTCCTCATTCCGCTTCTGCCGTCGCTGCTGCTGAAACAATGAATCAAGGTGATTTGCAAGAAGCTATAGATGCTGCTTCTGCCGTTGCTGCTGCAAATGGTCTTGATTTTGGCACTGCTGCTGCTGTTGCTGCTGGCACTGCTGCTGCAAATCAATTACCTCCTGATGCCCTTCTGGAAAAATCTTTTTGCGAAAAAAACCCTGGTGATCCCACCTGCAAGAAGCCGTCCTCGTTTGGCGCGCCTTCCGGTGTTCGTCCTGATGTTACCCAGTCGTGGTATGTAAAAAAATATCCTGACGGGGTAGGCGGTGTAATGATTGCATCTTTCAATGATATGAAGGCAACTCCTCTTTATGGCTTTCTGGATTCCTTTCGTGTCCAGGTGAACTCCGCCCCATTTGATGGCTGCTTTAGTTTTAATGTTTGGCTTGTTGGTGATGTTCCTCTGTGTATTCCTTCCGGCGTGCTGACTTTCATCAGAATCGTTTTGATCATAACTGCGCTTTTCGCTGCGCGCTCTATCATTTTCGGGGGCTGATATGGAAGATGCTTTGCAATGGATTTCGGAATTCCTGGATTCTATCGTTCAGTGGTTTTTCGACCTTGTAAAAACTGTTTTTCTTGTCCTTTGGGATATGCTCGTTGATCTGTTTTGTTTCATTGTCGAGATGGTGCTTGATGTTGTGGTTTTGCTTCTTGCTCAAATTCCGATTCCTGTCAGCTGGAGTCTTCAAAGTCTTTTCGATGTGCTTCCGGCATCTGTCCTTTCCATGCTTTCTGCCATTGGTTTTACTCAAGCTCTTGGTATTGTCCTGGTGGCTTTGGGTATTCGCTTCCTTTTGCAATTGATCCCGTTCATTCGGTTGGGGTCGTAATGATTAATCTTCTTCTAGGTCAGCCTGGCGGAGGTAAAAGTTATGAGGCTGTAGCGTTTCATATTCTCCCTGCGCTCGCTCAAGGTCGCAAAGTTATTACTAATATGCCTCTTGATCTCGAGCATATTTGTTCTATAGAACCTTCTTATCGTGCGTTGATTTCCTTGCGTCAAAATGACGTTGAGATTCAAAAGAACGTAAGTCGTTGGAACTTGTTTCATCGATCCTTTGATACCCACACTGTCCAGCAGGTCGCAAGGCCTTTTGCGACGATGTTGGATTATGCGGACCCATGGCGCCATCCCGAAACGGGGGCGGGTCCTCTATATGTCATCGATGAGTGTCATAAAGCTTTGCCGCGTGCAAAGACCGATCAGCTCGTTGAAGAATGGTTCGCCGAACACCGACATGAGTTTGCCGATGTGCTTCTAATTACTCAAAGCTATGGCAAGATATCTGCTGCTATTGTTGACCTCGTCCAGGTCTGTTATAAGGTCAAAAAGGCAACTGCGTTTGGCACGAATAAGAGTTATATTCGTAAAGTGCTTGATGGTGTTCGGGGTGAGGTTGTAAATGAATCGATCCGTACTTATAACCCGATATTTTTTCGCTTTTACAAGTCTCACACTCGGAGTGATTCCCCAGGTAAAGAACTTGCCGCTAGTGATATTAAGCCTATTTGGTTGCGCTGGCCTTTTTTAGGTGCTGCTGCATGTCTGGTTCTTTTCTTGGGCATTTTGATGTTCAGTAATGTCAAGGTAAATCCGATTAGTAATGCTCAATCTGCTGTAGCTTCTGGCCCTCGTACTGTTTCCGGTGTTACGCTTGAGCCTTACACGCCTTCTTCTGCATCTGCTTCCGTTCGAGCCCAGGCTTCTCCCACATCTGCTCCAGTTCGAGCTCCGGCCTCTCCAGCTGTTGTCCACGAGCCTGCGCCGTCTTCTCACCCGTTTTCAAATCTTAGGCTGCATATTGTTGGTTATGTTCAGTCTGGTGATCGTGATCGTTATAGCTTTAGTGCTTCGCAAAGTGGTATGCATCAGTTCTATGTTAATTCCGATGAACTTAAAGAATCCGGTTACACAGTTAAGCGTCTTTCGGATTGTTCTGCTTTAATTTCTTTCGAGAAGATTCGTTTTTATGCTTCCTGTGATTCTCCGGTTCAAGGTTTTACCGGCACTGCACAAGTTGTTGGTCTCTAGTGTTTGCCCATATCCAAAACATGAATGGGAATGCTCTCTGTTTTGTTTCTGCTGTTTCCCTGGGTTTTTTTATAGTCCATCCGGCTCTGCATTCAGCAATAAATGAACGCAAAAAATCTACAGTGTCCTGGTTGAAAAATTCGAAGGTTGTTTGTAGTGCCTTGAAGGTTTCGCCGTTCATGTATTTTCTTGAAAGATTCATTTCCTCGCGCTCCCTGGGTTTGCCCGTTGGTGACAGCGCTTCGGACTGTTTTATCGTCCGAAGGGGTGCCGCCATTGGGCATGGCCCACTTGCTTTACGTAGTAGAACGATAGTCAAGCCTTTTTTGGTCGAGTGGTGCGGCCAGCGCGCAGGAAATAGTTTCATCATTTCCGAGCACTGCCACGGTCGGCCAAAAAACCCGCAGGGCTTGGGCTTTACTTTCGTTCTACGTAGTGGATTGAGCGCCCTCTTTCATCGTAGTGACGCGCCGCCGCACGCGAGCAGCCGCAGCGTAGCGAGGAAGGCGTAGCGTGCGCGCGTAGCGCGCCGCTTAACTTGTAATACGGACACATAAGCAAATAGAAGGCGCAAATCGCCTGGTTGCAGCGGTTTGGAAGGTTTGGGTATTAAGTGGTATTGCAGTTAGAAGGGCAAAAAGATGCTCCAGCTGGACGCTAATCCTCTGGGGCTGTTCAGCAAGTCATTTAGGGGAGCATTGCCGAATGAGCGCACCTATTCGCCGTAAGTGGGATGTAGTCAACGACTGCCCATGCACAAAAAAGCCAAACCTCGCAGAAGAGGCACGCCGTCGCCTACAGGCAGAAGCCGCACCGATACCGTATTACTGGGCGAAAGTTGTACATTTATCGCGTGGTCAAACTGAAGTAAGCGTCACTCCTGCAAATCGTGATGCGATCATCAAATTGCGCATGGGTTTTAATCCTTTACTTGATTGTCCGCGCAAGCGTCGTACAGTTGAGGAACAGGCGGAACGTGATGCGGAAAATCGCGCACGGTCTTCGAAGCGCGCAAGGCAATCCGTTCGGTATTTGGTCAAGTCGATATTTGCAGATCACATGCTGACTTTTGCCTATCGGGAAAACGTCCAGGATCGTGCACAGGTTGCCTCTGATTGGAAAGAGGCCGTTCGCCTTTTTCGTGTTCGGTATCCTGACTGGCAGTATTTGGCGGTTCTGGAGAAGCAGGATCGGGGCGCGTATCATATCCATGTTGCTGTTACTGGTAGGCAAGATATACGCTGGTTGCTGCGCTGCTGGCTGCTTGCCATAGGTCAACCCCCTTCTGATGTGTCTGCGTGGCTTGTAGGGGGTGCAAAACTCGGTGAGAAGTCTATGGGCGCGGTCAACGTGCAAGGGCCTGTGCGTAGGTGGGGCGGTACTGCAAAAAAATGGAAGCGTAATAAGCTCGCCGGATATTTGACGAAGTACATAGGGAAAGAGTTTGATGAGGGTGACAAAAGTGCAAAAAAGTATTGGCACAGTCGCAACATTATTAGACCGCGTATAGAAAGGTTCTGGCTGCGTGCTGATACCTTTGCGGGGGCAGTATCAGAAGCGCATGATTTGATTTATTACACGGGCGCAACAGACATGAACATGTGGGCTGACCAGGCGGCGCGCGTTATTTGGATTACTGGCGAAACAGATCGAAAATTAATAGGCAAGGTTACGTCGGGGGTTGCGTTTTTGTTGGACTAACAATGTGGTTGACAAGACTCCAGGAATGGACTTAAAGTGTGCTCACTCCATTTCCGGAGCTAACTTTAGGGGCGCATCATGGTTGAGCAAGTCGGAAGAAATCTCTATCGAGTTTCAATCCCGTTTGAATATAAGTTTTTTTCTACTCGTGTTCTTGCTGATGCATTCCTTCAATCATGGGAGCGCAAAAAATGAAAGCACGTATTCAGGTTTTATCCGTCAACGAACGCAAGGGCAACAAAAACGGCAAGGATTGGAAAATGCACGTTTGCCAGTGCATCGCATATCCGCTTGACCCTGATACTGGTGCCGAAGTCATCCGCGTAGGCGAGTTGATTCTTCCGAAAGGCCACCTGGTTATACCGCCCGGCGATTACGATGGTGAGTTCGGGATTGTTGTCGGCTATGATAAGCAGATAGGGGGGCAACTTGTGCGTTTGATTCCTCGCAACAAATCTACGGCTTCTTACGCTTCACCCGAAAAAACCGGACAGGTCAAACCTGCCTAAAGGTTTCCCGCCCTGCGTGTTCAGGGCGTTTTTATGAGCGGTCGTGTAAGTCGTGGCGCTCCATGCTTCGACTGCTCTTATAAACGCAAGGGAAAAAAAAATGAACGAAAAATTAGCCTTTGCTCTGCTCTGCATCCTGTTCTGTCTGCCATCGGTTAGTTTTGCCGGATGGCTTCACGATAACACTTGTTATGCGACTGAACAGGAAGCCGTCGACGCTCACTTTTCTTCTTGGGTTCCGGGCATTCGGGCCAAAACATTGGCCGTACATGTGTATCACGATGCCTTTAATGTGGCTGGTGTTTGGCATTTGAATGAATATGAAATAATTGACGGTGTCGCGGCAATGTCCCTCGTTCATTCAATCCCGTTTCCTGTTCCTACTTTTGCAACGTGTATCGAAAATTCCTTCGTTACTGCTGCTGGAATTCAAAAAAGTTTTGAATTCGGTTTTTACGTTGTCGCTGCATTGGCCTCTTTCGGACTTGTGATCGGTTTCGCTCTTTTGGCTATTAAAAAGTTGTAGGCGTTTTGCCGCAAGGGTGGCAACTGCTCCTCAGTTGTATATTCAGAAAGGAATCCAAAATGGATGCAATTCTTGCAGCAGTTGACTTCACTGGCGTGGCTATTTGGGTTGGTGTGGCTGGTATTGCCATCATCGGCATCGCAATGGCCTTCAAGGGTGTCGACCTTGGCAAGCGCGGCGTGCGCAAGGCTTAAGCCATGATGTCTGGGGAGGTTTTAACCCTTGTTTATACGTTGTTCGCTGTTCTTGGCGGCCTCTCCGCTTTCCTTGTTTTTCTTTTCATTCAAAAGGCCTTCCAATGAATCCAATTGTTGGCTTTTTTCTAATTTTTGCTTTGATGATCTGGGGGCATGATTCAATTGCAGCGGTCGAAGAAGTAACACCTCTAACGCAAGATGTTTTTGAGGTTGGCGCAACTGGCTATACTGGTAACACGCCTGCTAATGCTTACACTGTCCATTTAATTGCTAACAATCGTTCAGTTTCTGCTGGTTACTATGTCGGCATATCAGTAGAACAACCAAACTATTCCGTTCCACCTAATACTTATTGGGTTTGTCAAATTCGTTCATCCGATGGATTTGAGTCGTCTTGCACTTATGTCTATCGTCGTTCATCTGCCTCCTGTCCAGCAGTAACTGACGGACTAGGCCCTTACACTTACAACACAAATACCGCGCTTTGCCAGCGTGTCCTTACTGATCCGGTCTGTATCGCTGATCAAACAATTCAATCAGGTTTCTACAATGTCGGAACCGTCGATTCTGCCGTCCTCCCTACATTTGCTTGTAATGATGGTTGTTTGGCAATGGCAAGCGGGATTTCATCGGTTACTCGTCGCGGTTTGGTTGGTGGTGTTTACTATTATTATGCTGGCCCTGCTGATTACTATACTACTGGCGAGACATGTACGGCCGGCCCTTCTGTTCCTCAATCTACTGCCGCTGTCGATTCAAAAGGAACTTGCGCACCTGGACAAAGTTTTGCCACGATGAACGGGCGCACAATTTGTATAGATTCAAATACTGGCGAGACTGTAAGTCCTTATTCCGCTTCTGCCGTCGCTGCTGCTGAAACAATGAATCAAGGCGATTTGCAAGAAGCTATTGATGCTGCTTCTGCCGTTGCTGCTGCAAACGGTCTTGATTCTGGCACTGCTGCTGCTATTGCTGCTGGCACTGCTGCTGCAAATCAATTACCTCCTGATGCCCTTCTGGAAAAATCTTTTTGCGAAAAAAATCCTAGTGATCCCACCTGCAAGAAGCCGTCCTCGTTTGGCGCGCCATCCGGTGTTCGTCCTGATGTTACCCAGTCGTGGTATGTAAAAAAATATCCTGACGGGGTAGGCGGTGTAATGACTGCATCTTTCAATGATATGAAGGCAACTCCTCTTTATGGTTTTCTGGATTCCTTTCGTGTCCAGGTGAACTCCGCTCCATTTGATGGCTGCTTTAGTTTTAATGTTTGGCTTGTTGGTGATGTTCCTCTGTGTATTCCTTCCGGCGTGCTGACTTTCATCAGTATCGTT
>Ga0210033_1003848_pt1 | contig 11861 bp, 9 predicted proteins | sample CryGeymeta201501_FD_185465 | JGI IMG/M metagenome (GOLD analysis project Ga0210033, IMG submission 185465) | Groundwater microbial communities from Crystal Geyser aquifers in Utah, USA - Crystal Geyser metaG 2015-01 (SPAdes) (version 2) | ecosystem: Environmental > Aquatic > Deep subsurface >... | reverse complement strand
TCAGACAGAATCCCCGCGCGCGACGCGTCGCCATGAAATGACGCGTCGCGCGTCTGGGGGATTTCCCCGTTTCGATACGCGTCCGCGCGGCGATGAGGCCCGCACGGGGATGAAATCACCCGTGCTATTCGTACGATGCCCTTCGGGTTAGCGGAGCGAATGTAATTTCATTCGCCCTATTCGCGTTGAAAGCCGTTCACAACTCTTCCGCCCGCACCAGCCCATATCTCACCGCCATCAATGCGGCCTGCGTGCGGTCGCCGACTCCCAGCTTGGCGAGCAGGTCGCTGACGTAGCCCTTCACGGTCATCTCGGTCAGCGCCAGTTCCAGCGCGATCTCCTTGTTGCTCATGCCGCGCCCGAGCAATTTGAGCGCCTCACGTTCGCGTTCGGTCAGCGACTCGAACGGGTCTTCGGGCATGGGCGCGCGCGCCATCAGCTTGCGGGCGATGTCGGGATGCAGCTGCGGCCTGCCCTTGGCCGCGCCGCGGATGGCTTCCACCAGTTCATCCCCGCCCATCTCTTTCAACAGGAATCCGCTCGCGCCCGCGCGCAGCGCGGCGTAGATGTGCGCGTCGTCGCTGAAGGAGGTCAGGATCAAAACGGGCAGGCCGGGAAAATCAGGCCGAAGTTGCTGGAGGGTTTCCACGCCGTTTTGCGCGGGCATTTGCAGGTCGAGCAAAACCACATCGGGCTTGTGCTTCTCGACGAGCGCGGGAACGTCCGCGCCATCGGCGGCCTCGGCCACAACGCGCATGTCGCGCTCGGCGTCAATCGTCATCCGCAGTCCGCGGCGCACGATTTGATGGTCATCGGCAATCAGGATTTTGAGCATGGGTCACTTTTGATTATGTTGAAAAAAAAATTAAACACGAAGGTCACGAAGGCGACAAAGGTTTGGTCGGTTGTTGGGTGAGGAGTTTTCCACTGGTTTTGTTTGAGGATGGGCGGGTTGGATGGAAGGTGGCGTAAATGTTTTTCCTTCGTAGCCTTTGTGCTCTTTGTGTTTAAATCTCTTTCGGCAACGGCAAACTGAACGACAGGATTGTACCGCGCCCGATTTCAGAATCAATCTTGAACTCGCCGCCCAACGCCAGCACGCGTTCGCGCATCCCGCGCAGGCCGTAATGTCCCGCAGGCGCGGCGGTCACATCGAAGCCCGCGCCCTCGTCACGGACGATCACATGTAACCGCGCCTCACGTTTGACTTCGATCTGCGCCGCGCGGCTCCCGCTGTGCTTAACGATATTTTGCAGCGCCTCGCGGATCACCCACAGCGCCGCGTCCGCAATGCTGGATGGAATTTCCAACCCTGCGGGCGACTTGACTTCGACGACGAGCAGCGGCCCGCCTTCGGGTCCTGTTCGACGGGACAACGTCTCGCACTGACTTTGAACGGCCTCCGTTAAATTGACCGTTTCCTCCGCCGACGCGTTTCGCAGCTGGTCCAGCAGGAGGCGCATCTCCCGCAAAATGTCGCTGGCGAGACTCTCCAACTCGGCCAGTTGACCCTTGAACGATTCGGGCGCGGAGGCTTTTAGTCCGCGCGCCATCATGCCCAGGCCAAAGAGACTCTGCGTCACCGAGTCGTGCAGGTCCCTTGCGATCCTTTGGCGTTCCTCATACGTCGCCAGCGCCTGTTGACTATCCAATGCCTGCATTGTCTGTTCCTTGACGCGCGCCTCGAGGTTTTGGTTCAACTGGTACAGCGACTCGTACGCGTTGGCGTAGGCCAGCGCCAGCGCGGCCTGGCTTGCCAGCGCGTGCAGGCGGTTGCTCTCGTCTGTGTCGTAGATGGGACCCGCGCGGCGCGCTCCCAGCCAGTAGCCGCCGAAGTTGACACTGCCCGCAACCAGGCGCGTGCTCCAGGCGGGGACGAGGCGCGCGGGCGGCACGTCGGGTTCGGGGAAGAGTTTGAGCGCGGCCCACTCCGCGCCGATCTGCGCGGGGAAGTCCTCCGTCAGCAGGCGGACGATCTCCTCGCGGCGGTGGACGCGTGCCAGCGAGGCTTGCATTCCCTGTACCGCCGCGAGAAATTTCAGGCGGTCGGGGTAGAGCAACCGGTCGAGCCAGCGCTGAATGAAGCGGCGCGCCGGCTCGAACAGGATGGCGGCGACGATCAAACTGACGAGCGGCGCGAGCGGCCGCGAGGTCAGGGAAGAGGCGAAGAGTTCGGTCAGCGCGGTGGTGAGCGCCAGGTACAGGGTCAGGAGCGCGAGTGAGACCGCGCCGTAGGCCAGCGTCCGGCGCAGGAAGCGGTCAATCCCGAACAGGTCGTGGCGCAGGACGGCGTAGGCGAGTCCCATCGGCACGAAAATCTGAAAGAAAAGCAGGAGGTTGTAGGGGATGATGTCCAGCCCGAAGGCGATGCTCAATGGCCTGAGCCAGAGCGGGACCTCCGCCACCAGGATGCTGAACATGACGACGCGCGCCTGCTGGGCGAAGCGGAAATTCCCGGGCGAGGCGTCGCGGACGATGACCAGCAGGTTCCACAGGAACAGTCCCATGACGAAGGTGAACCACGCAAAGAGCAGGACGATGGACAGGATGCGTGTCCACGCGACGGAGGCGAGCAGGAAAAACGCCAGCAGGATGGCGGAGAACAGGTACGCCCCGAGGATGGTTTTGTCCGATGTGCGCGAGGCGCGCGGAAAACGCGCGCTCACGTGGACGGCCATCGGCAGGAGGATGGATGCGTTGATAACGCGCAGAAGCAGGAACGGTTCGAGAAGGGCATAAGTGGGCAGGCCGGGCTGTAGAGCGGGCAGGTCGCTGAATTCAAATGGGATGGCCAGGAAGAAGGCGAAGATCGCCGCGAAACAGGCGATGAGCGTGTGCTCCGCTTTCGGGCGCAGGATGGCGGGGAGCAGTCCCGTGATGAGCATCAGCGCGGCGATGCCCGCGGAAAACGGCGTGAGTTGACCGCGCGCGGAAACTTCGCTGCCGAGGGAAGCCCAGCCCAGCGCGAGCAGTTCCAGGAGCAGTACGCCGAGAAGAGGGAGGACGCGAAAAGTTGTAGTTTTCATCCGAGAATAGGGATGTGATCCTGATGATTACCCACAAACCAGGATCGCCCGCAGTTTAACTGCCGCCTGAGCTCATGGGTATAGTTCTCCAGAAAAGTTTTTTCCACCGACCTGACAGCGCCGTCACTGCGAAGCCTTCGGCGAAGCAGTCTCCTCGTCAAAGCGGGGATTGCTTCGGGAAGAACGCCCTCGCAATGACGGCCGCCAAGAGAATGAGGAAAGAATTTATCTGGAGAGGTATAATCACCGAAGATGATCCTGCTGTGAAAGTCGCCTGAATTTTTTGGTTCCTTGGGAGTTGCAGTGGCGCTTCGCGTGTACCCGATTACTTTATCTTGAGTTTCTTTCTCACGAACTCGCGCGCTTGACCAGCGTTTTCGAACGCCTCATACGCCATTTCCAAAGGAACGGTCAATCCGGGATAACGTATGATTACCCCATAATTTTCAAGCCTTCGCAAATTATCACGAATTTTCTCGAAACTCTCATCTACAGTCAGGCAAAGCCCCAGCAGCCGAACGAGATCATGATATCGAGGAAAACCGACATCATGCTCTACCAGAAAAGCCTTTACATATTTTTCGGCGCATTGCTGGCAATGAAAACAGGCGGTGTCAATTTCAGGGATTTCAATTTAATAGAGAAGCGCTTCCGCAGAACGAAAGTCTCCTTCTGCCTTGAAAACCCATTCTTTAGTGATCTCGCGCATAGAGTACTTTTCCCTTTTCTATAATTTCGCGCAGGAAAAAATCGCCCAACTTCTTGCGATTATTAATAACAGATCGTGACCGCGCAATAATATCCACGCTAAATGGCAGGGGAGGCAGGGAATCCGAAATTTCGATGATGGTTTTCATCTCTCCCTTGGGTGTGTCCATTACAACCAGTAAATCGAGGTCGCTCCAGGTATGAGGTTTGCCATACGCATGTGAACCAAAAAGAATAATTTCTTCGGGGTTGAATTTCTCGGCGATAATCCTGGCAAGCGCGCGAATTGTCCGCATAGGGATGCGGGCGCGCTGGGTTAACTGCGGAGTTTGTAACACCGTTTGCGTGGTCATATCTGGATTATACGTGAAAATCAAACGGGCGGGGTAGGGGGAATGGAAGGCAGAATCGGCGGAGGTGAGGGAGGTAAATTATTCTACGTACCCGTAAAGCCCCCCACCTCGGGAGACGTTGGACTCCGCGTGATTCCGCTGGAAACAAAAATCGCCTTTGACGGGCGATCTTGTGGGCGCAAAGGGACTCGAACCCCTGACCTTCTCGGTGTAAGCGAGACGCTCTAACCAACTGAGCTATGCGCCCGTGGGCGCTATTATACGTTCAAGGTTACAGGTTGGCAAGTTGGAGATTGGGGATTACACTTGTCCTGCAAACCTGTAACCTTCAACCTTCAACGGGAGGCGCCATGCGATTCGTTCGTTTTCAAACCGGGGAGGATGCTCCAAGATACGGCTGGTTGCACGAGGAAAAGATCGGCGAGATCGAGGGCGACCTGTTCGGCGCGTACAAACGGCTCAAGGCGGAAATTCCGCTTAAGGAGGTCCGCTTGTTGGCGCCGTCCGCGCCGAGCAAGATCGTCTGCGTGGGGCGCAATTATGTGGAACACGCCAAGGAACACGGGGCGGAAGTCCCAAAGATCCCACTGATCTTCCTCAAGCCGCCGTCCTCGGTCCTCGCTCCGGGGGGCGCCATCCTGCTTCCGCCGCAGTCCCAACAGGTGGAGCATGAAGCGGAGCTGGTGGCCGTCATCGGCAAACGCGGACGGAACGCCACTACCGAGTCGGCGCGGGACTATGTGCTGGGCTACACCATCGGGAATGACGTCACCGCCCGCGACCTGCAAAAGGCCGACGGCCAGTGGACGCGCGCCAAAGGCTTCGACACGTTCTGCCCATTCGGTCCCTGGGTGGACACCGACTTCGATCCCTCCGACGCGCTGATCACCTGCCGCGTCAACGGGCAGATGCGGCAACTGGCCTCCACGCGTGACATGATCTTCAACATCGGCGTGCTGATCGCGTACATCTCGTCGGTGATGACGCTGGAGCCGGGCGACTTGATCTTCACCGGCACCCCCGCCGGGGTGGGACCGTTGCAAGCAGGCGACAGCGTGGAAGTGGAAATTGACGGGCTGGGGCTGTTGAGCAACATTGTCCAGGCTGGAGGTTAAAAAAGCAAATCCATTTCGGCCATCGCGTGATATACTCTGCATACTGTCACAGGGGTTTGGCTGATTCTCGTTTGAGGTCATCGAACGCCTGCATTTTCAAAGCCTGCATGTCAGGCCTGCGAGGAGAAATATGGAATCGAAGTTGTACGTTGGGAACCTGCCCTACTCGGCGACTGAGGAAGAGCTCAGCGCGCTGTTTGGGCAGGCAGGCACTGTGACCTCGGTCGCGATCATCAAAGACCGCGAGACGGGCCGCTCGAAGGGATTTGCCTTCATCGAAATGAGTTCGTCGGACGAAGCGAATAAGGCCATCAACATGTTGACCGGCCACATGCTGGGCGGACGCGACCTGCGCGTCAGCATCGCCCGTCCGCGCGAAGAGGGCGGCGGCGGCGGCTACGGCAATCGCGGCGGCAACCGCGGCGGCGGCTACGGCAATCGCGGCGGCGGGGGGGGCGGTCGGCGCCGCGACTACTAGACCAGAAGAGACAAAAGCCAGGTTTCCGCCGAAGGCGAGAAACCTGGCTTTTGGGTCGTGACATTTGTCAGCCATTTGACAGTTGCGCGCGGACGCAAATGACGGTAATATTGGGGAGGCTATGATACGAATACTTCCTGCCTTTGACCTTCCCGGCATTCCATTGCCATGAGTCAGCAAGCCTGATGGGTAAACGCATACCTGTCAGGCTTTTTCTTTTCATAAATTCAGACGTCAGAATTATGAATTATGAAGGTTCGCGCCGTCATTGCGAGGAGGATGTTCTTCCCGACGAAGCGATCCCCGGTTCGATGAGATTGTTTCGCGAAGAACGCTCGCAACGATGAAATCTGTTTGGAACCGGCAAAGTGGCCATGCCGTATAATCAATTCAAAATTCTGAATTCAGAATTCAAAATTTATCACAAGGAGAGTGAATGCAAACACCCTGGGAATACCGCTATGCTCACCGCACGAAAAGCATGGGCAGTTCCGTCATCCGTGAACTGCTCAAGTTGACCGAGCAGCCGGATATTATTTCCTTCGCGGGGGGACTGCCCGCACCGGAAGTTTTTCCGGTGAAAGAGTTTCAGGCGGCTTGTAATGCTGTGCTGCAGCAGCACGGCGCGCAGGCGCTTCAATACAGCACCACGGAGGGCCACCGTCCGCTGCGTGAGATGATCGCCCGCCACAACGCGCGCTACAGCGTGGATGTGACTGCCGACAACATCCTCATTACCTCCGGCTCGCAGCAGGCGCTGGATTTCGTCGGGCGGCTGTTTGTCAACCGCGGCGATTACATCGTGGTCGAATCGCCCACCTACCTCGGCGCGTTGCAGGCCTGGAACGCGTACGGCGCGCAGTACATTTCCGTCCCGATGGATGAAAACGGCATGATCGTGGATGAACTGGAGGAGGCCTTGCGGAAAGGTCCCAAATTCATCTATGTCCTGCCCAATTTCCAGAACCCGAGCGGATCCACCCTCAGCCTCGAGCGCCGCGAAAAACTCATCGAACTGGCGGACAAGTACGGCGTCCCGATCATCGAGGACGACCCGTACGGCCAACTTCGCTACGAGGGCGAACATCTCCCGTCTGTCGTTTACCTGGACAGCAAGTTCCGCGGCCCCAACGGCGGACATTACAGCGGCAACGTCATCTACCTGAGCACGTTCTCGAAACTGCTCGCGCCGGGACTGCGCCTGGCCTGGGTCATCGCGCCGCCGGAAGTCATCCGTAAACTGGTGATGACAAAACAGGCCGCCGACCTGCATACCTCCTCGTTCAACCAGTACGTGGCATACGAGGTTGGCAAGGGCGGATTCCTGGATGAGCACGTCAAGGTCATCCGCGCCACCTACATGGAACGCCGCGACGTGATGCTCGAAATGATGGAGGAGATGTTCCCGCCCGAAGTGAGTTGGACTCATCCGCAGGGCGGCATGTTCCTGTGGGGCATCCTGCCCGAGTGCATGGACGCGGCCGATGCGCTCAAGATCGCCATCGAACGCAAGGTGGCCTTCGTGCCGGGCGCGGCCTTCCATGCCAACGGCGGCGGCGCCAACACGATGCGGATCAACTTCTCGTATTCCTCACCGGATACCATTCGCGAGGGTATTACCCGCCTCGGAACTGTGCTGAAGGAACTGGTTCACAAAAGCAACGGACACAGGTAGACAGGTACACAGGTAGACAGGTAGACAGACAGGTACGCAGAAGATGGACGGCCTCTTGCAATTGCAGGAGGCCGTTGTCTTTCATCTTTCATCTTTCATCTTTCATCCTTCATCTTTCATCCTTCATCTTTCATTTTTCATCCTTTCCCCTCAATCCTCCACATACGGCACATATTCCGCCCGCGCGATGCCCTGTTTGATGGCCGTCTCGGCCACCGCGCGCGCCACGGCGTGATGCACTTTTTTATCGAGCGGATTTGGCACCAGTTCGCCGCTTGGCGTCATCGAAGCGATTGTCTCGGCGGCCGCCACCAGCATCTCGTGCGTGATGCGCGGGGCGTGCGCGTCCACCGCGCCGCGGAAGATGCCGGGGAAACCCAGCACGTTGTTCACGGACTTGCCGTCCGCCGCGAAGGCCGCGCCGCGCGCCAATGCTACGGCGGGATCAATCTCCGCGTTGGGATTCGACAGCGCCAAAATGACCTGCCCTTTGCGGACCATCTCCGGCTGGATGAGTCCCGCCGCGCCGGTGGTGGCGATGACGATATCCGCCTGCGCCATAATTTCGGTCAGGCTGGACCCGCGTCCGCCCGCGGCTTCGAAGCGCGTCACCGCGTCTGACGAGAGGTCCGCACCGAGCACGGGATTGCCCGTCAGTCGCATCATCATTTTGCCGATGGCGTTGCCCGCCGCGCCCAGTCCGATCTGCCCGATGAGCGATTGGCCGAGGTCGCGCCCGGTCTCGCGCGCCGCCACCAGCAACGCCGCCGTGCAGACGACGGCCGTCCCGTGCTGGTCGTCGTGCAGGACGGGGATGTCGAGCGCGGCCTGGAGTTTTTCCTCGATCTCGAAACAACGCGGGGCGGAGATGTCCTCCAGTTGGATGGCGGCAAAGGTCGGCGAGATGGCTTTGACGGCTGCAATGATCTCTTCGGGATCTCTGGTGTTTAACAGGATCGGCACGCCCGAAAGCCCGACCAGCGTTTCCATCAACATGGCCTTGCCCTCCATGACCGGCATGCCCGCCAGCGGGCCGATGTCACCCAGGCCCAGCACGGCCGTCCCATCGGTGACGATGGCGACCATGTGGCTGATGCTGGTGTACGTCCACGCCATGGACGGGTCGGCCGCGATCTTGCGGCAGACCTGCGCCACGCCGGGCGTGTAGACGCGTTGCAGGGTGGCGAGCGAATCGATCGGATAGCGCGAACGGATGGCGATCTTGCCCTTCTGGTGCAGTTCGAGCACTTCGTCGCGCACTTGCAGGACTTTCGTCCCCGGGTTGGCGCGCATGGCTTCAACCATCTTTTCCACGTGCGCCTCGTCCTCCGCATAGACGGTGATATCGCGCACAACGTGTTGCGATGTCTCGGTCAGCATTTCGATGCCGCCCACATTGCCGTCCGCTTCCGAAATGGCGGTCAGCAGTTGGGCAAGCACGCCGCGCGCCTGCGAGTTGCGGACGCGCACGGTACGCATGAGTTTTCGTTCCCAGGCCATATTATTCTCCTTGTCAGAATATTTTAACGCGAAGCAAAAGATGAAGGATGAAAGATGAAAACGGATTTCAATCCCGAAGGGATGGAATGATTGTAACGGAGGAACATGCGAGGAACACAATCCCGAAGGCGATGTGTTGAGCCTGTCGAAACAGATGGCATGATGCCGCCAAAACCCATGACACCCCTTCGGGGTTGGAAACGCCATGCCCCTCGTTCTAGAATCAGGTCACCCCTTCGGGGTTGTGAATAATTGTTGCGACTGAACCACCCCAATATTATTTCAGTAAATCAGGCAACTGATCGAACGCGGTGATGACCGCGCATCCCGCCTCTGGGAAGAGTCCGATCGGGTCGTAGAGCACCGGCCAAAGTCCCGCGCGACGCGAGCCGACCACGTCGGCAAAGTAGTTGTCGCCCACGTACATCGTCTCGGGCGCGGACGTCCCCGCGCGGCGCAGGGCTTCATCGAAGATGCCGCGCTCGGGCTTGAACGAGTTGATTTCGCCGCCCGCCAGCGTAAAGGCAAAATGGCCGCGCAGTCCCATTTCTTCGAGTTGTTCCTGATAGGGTTTTTCGCGGTTGGAGACCACGCCGAGAAGGTAGCCCGCCTCCTGGAGCGCGGGGAGCAGGGTGCGCGCTTCCTCGGGAACGTGGACTTGCGGATGGTGATTTGCGCGCATGTGCGCGGAGAATTGCGGGGACAGGTCCGCGGCCTGCTGGGTCGAACAGCCCATGACGATCAGGCGGCGGCGTCCGAAGGCGACCCGGAATTTTTCCTCGTCCTCGAACAGGGCGCTGTCGGTCTTGATTTCGGGGGAGTTGGCAAAGTAGTAATGCTCCCAGCGGTTGGCGCGCAGGCGGTCTTCTTCGCTGATGGGGATGCCGAGCGAGAGGGCGTAATCGTTGAAAACCTCCCCGCCGTTGGGGAGGTGGTGACGGAGCGTGCCGTCGAGGTCGAAGAGGATGGCTTTGAGCATAAAGGATGAATTTTGAAGTATGAAGTATGAAGTATCAGTAGTTCACGAAAGTTCAAGAGGCAGTTGCGCGAAGCGTGCCGCTTGGTTTCCGCAGTGCAACTGCGGAAAGAACGGGTTTTCGTGAAGTACTGAGTATGAAGTCAGAATTCCGAATTCATACTTCTGAATTTACCCGCCGATTTCGTTCATGGCGCGGTTGAGGGGGATGAGGCCGTCGGCCAGGCCGTGGCCCCAGGGTTTTTCCCAGACGCCGTCGAGGATGATGGCGCGCAGGTCGTCGAGCGACGCGCCCGCGCGCAGGGGGGTGAGCAAGTCCACTTCCTTTTCGCGCAGGAGGCACAGGCGCAGGCGTCCGTCCGCGGTCAGGCGGGCGCGCGTGCAGGCCGGGCAGAACGGCGCGGTGACGGAGGAGATGAAACCCACGTCGCCTTTGGCGTTGGGCAGGCGGAAGAGGCGCGCCTCGCCGTCCAACTCGCCGCCGTTGACGGGTTGCAGGTCGCCGAGCGAGTCTTCGATGCGTTCCTGGATTTCGGCGGCGGTGACCACCTGTCCGGTTTGGATGTCGGTTGCGCCGGCGAAGGGCATCATTTCGATGAAGCGCATCTGCCAGGGACGGTCAACGGTCAGGCGGGCAAGATCCACCACGTCGTCTTCGTTGTAGCCGCGCACCACCACCGCGTTGAGTTTGACGGGCGCCAGCCCCGCGGACTCGGCGGCCAGGATGCCGTTCCAGACATCCTCCAGTTTGCCCCAGCGCGTCAGGCGGTGAAATTTTTCCGGGTCGAGGGTGTCTATCGAAACGTTGACGCGCTGGAGTCCCGCGTCCGCCAGCGGCTTTGCCAGTTTGGCCAGGAGCAGGCCGTTCGTCGTGAGCGAGACGGAGCGGATGCCCTGGGTGCGGGCGATGCCGCGCACGAGTTCCAGGATGTGGGCGCGCACGGTCGGCTCGCCGCCCGTCAGCCGGATCTTGTCGAAGCCGAGCGAGGCGAACAGGCGCGTGAGCAGGAAAACCTCGTCATCCTGCATGAGTTCCGCGCTGGGGCGGAAGGTCTGGTCTTCCGTCATGCAGTAGATGCAGCGCAGGTTGCAGTGATCGGTCAGGCTGATGCGCAGGTAATGGATGTTGCGTCCGAAACGGTCTATGGCCATGGGATGCGCATTATAACCAGTTTGGCAGGCAGGACAATTCAAAAATTACGCCCCGACCCCTCCCCGGCCCTCCCCAAAATCAAAGAACGGATTTTGGGGAGGGAGAAATTCACTCCCCCACATTGCCCTGTGGGTTCGTGTACTTCCGAATGGGGGAGGCCGGGAGGGTTTCAATTGACGAAGGCGCGCAGGCGTGCTATCATGCAGTCGAATTTATTCTTTTCATTATTCGGAGGCTATATGAGCGTTGAATTTATCTTGCGCATCGTTGGAATGTTGGTCTCTGCTTTCCTGGGGGGATACGCCGGACAAGAACTTGCTTTGCAGTACCAACGGGACGTGCTGGTTTATGTCGTCGGCCTCGGACTGGTCGGCGCGTTGGCGGGACTAGTCCTGACTCCGTACCTGACCGTCCGCCCGGCGCGCGCCTTGCGCTCCATGCTGGGACGCGTGCCCGCCGAGACGCTTTTCGCGGGACTGACCGGGCTGGTCGTTGGCCTGCTGACGGCCGCGTTGCTGGCCTTTCCGCTCTCCCTGTTGCCGGATCCACTGGGGAACATCCTGCCGTTTGTGGGCGTGTTGCTCTTCGCCTACTTCGGCGTTTCGCTCTTCGTCATGCGCCAGGGCGATATCATGGGACTGTTGAGCGCGTTCAGCGGACGCGGCGGCGAGGGCGGGTCCTCCTCCTCGTGGACGAATCTCAATCGCAACATCCTGCTCGATACCAGCGTCATCATTGACGGGCGCGTGGGCGACATCGCCAAAACCGGCTTCCTGCCCGGCACTTTGCTCATCCCGCGCTTTGTGCTGAACGAACTGCAATATGTGGCCGATTCGCCTGACGGCCTGCGCCGCGCCCGCGGCCGCCGCGGCATGGA
>Ga0210033_1003840_pt1 | contig 11871 bp, 11 predicted proteins | sample CryGeymeta201501_FD_185465 | JGI IMG/M metagenome (GOLD analysis project Ga0210033, IMG submission 185465) | Groundwater microbial communities from Crystal Geyser aquifers in Utah, USA - Crystal Geyser metaG 2015-01 (SPAdes) (version 2) | ecosystem: Environmental > Aquatic > Deep subsurface >... | reverse complement strand
CGCGATGAGGTTTACAACAAGGACTCAACCGACAAGGGCATGGCCGAGATCATCATCAGCAAGCAGCGCAATGGCCCGACTGGAACCATCAAATTGACGTTTCTCGGTCAGTACACCAAGTTTGAGAACCATACGGCGCAAACTTACACCGGCAGTTTCGGATGAGTCGACTGGCACTCGCCACCGTTCACCTGGGCGCGTTGCGCGCCAATCTCCAGCGCATCCGCGTGCTGGCGGCGGGCAGCAAAGTGATGGCGGTGGTCAAGGCCGATGGCTATGGCCACGGCCTGGAGCGCGTGGCGCGAGCATTGGCGGTAGCGGATGCCTATGGTGTGGCGTCGATCGCCGATGGGCAACGTCTGCGCGCTGCCGGGCATCGGCAACGGATCGTGGTGTTGTCCGGCATCGACGCCGCTGGCGATCTGCCAGAGGTGCGGCGTCTGCGTCTGGATGTGGTGGTGCATCATCGTGCGCAGATCGATCTGATCGCCGCCGATGCCGATCCGCGACCGCTGCGGGTGTGGTTGAAAATCGATACCGGGATGCATCGTTTGGGTTTGCCGGTGGCGCAGGTGGCAGCGGCGGTCGCGCGCTTGCGGGCGCTACCCAATGTCGATCCGGCGCTGATCTGGATGAGCCATTTCGCCAGTTCGGATGCCGCCGACCCGGGGCCGACTGAAACGCAGTTGGCGCTGTTTAACGCACTGCCATCGGTGCCGAACTACGAGCGCACAATCGCCAATTCCGCTGCCATTGTGGCGCAGCCGGCGAGCCGCCTGGATTGGGTACGTGCCGGCGGATTGCTGTATGGCATGGCCGTGGTCGATGGGCGGACCGGCAGCGATTTCGGCTTTCATCCGGCGATGAGTTTGAGCAGCAAATTGATTTCGATCCAGCGCGTCAGCCGCGGCCAAGCGGTGGGCTACGGTGGCACTTGGTGTTGTCCGGAAGACATGGACGTGGGCGTGGTGGCGATCGGCTACGGCGATGGCTATCCGCGCAGCATACCGAGCGGCACCCCGGTGTTGATCGCGGGTCGCCCAGCGCCGATCATCGGCCGCGTGTCGATGGACTTGCTGACGGTCGACCTGCGCCAGCACGCCGCTGCGGTGATCGGTGCGCCGGTGTTGCTGTGGGGTCCGGCATTGCCGGTCGAGAAGATCGCCGCGGCCGCTGGCAGTATCAGCTACGAGCTCGCCTGCGGTGTCACCCGTCGGGTGATGGTGGCCGAGGACGATCAACCGGTGGCTGCCGATCCAGAGTTTGCCAAACCAAAGTTTGCCAAACCAGTAGCCGCCAACTAACCCGCTGCCCATTCAAGGAACACCGATGGCCAAAGCCAAGACCGCCTATGTCTGCAGCGACTGCGGCGCCGAATACAGCAAGTGGGCCGGCCAATGTACCGAATGTGGCGCCTGGAATGTGCTCGCCGAAGTGCGCCTGGAAAAGCCCAACAGCGGCAGCTTTCAGGGCTATGCCGGCAAGGCCGGTGAAGCCGTGCCAGTGCTGGTGCTGGCCGCGGTGTCGGCAGCCGAGGAAGTGCGCCTGTCCACCCATAACGGCGAACTCGATCGGGTACTGGGTGGCGGTTTGGTCAAAGGCTCGGTGGTGCTGATCGGCGGCGAACCCGGCATCGGCAAATCCACTTTGCTGTTGCAGGTGTTGGCCAGTATCGCGGCCGAACATTCGGCCATTTATGTCACCGGTGAAGAAAGCCTGGGCCAAGTGGCGTCGCGCGCCCGCCGTTTGGGTTTGCCGACGGCAAATCTCGCCGCCATGGCCGATACCCGCATCGAGCGCATTGTGCAGTCGGCGCTGCAACGCCAGCCGGAAGTACTGGTCATCGATTCCATCCAGACCATGTACACCGATGCGCTGACCGCAGCGCCGGGCTCGGTCAGCCAGGTGCGGGATTGTGCGGCGCGACTAACGCGTTTTGCCAAAGACACCGGCACCTCGGTGTTTCTGGTTGGCCATGTCACCAAAGAGGGCGGTATTGCCGGGCCGCGCGTGCTCGAACACATGGTCGATGCCGTGCTCTATTTCGAGGGCGAATCCGGTAGTCGGTTCCGACTGCTGCGCGCGTTCAAAAACCGCTTCGGTGCGGTCAACGAACTGGGTGTGTTTGCGATGGGGGATCGCGGTCTGAAAGAAGTGCCCAATCCGTCGGCGATCTTTCTCAGCGGCAACGCTTCGCCGGCGGCGGGCAGCATCATCATGGTCACCCGCGAAGGCACGCGGCCGCTGCTGGTGGAAGTGCAGGCGTTGGTCGACCAGTCGCCGTTGGCCAATCCGCGTCGGGTCACCCTCGGCCTGGAACAAAATCGTTTGGCCATGTTGCTCGCGGTTTTGCACAAGCACGGCGGTATCGCCTTGTACGACCAGGACGTGTTCGTCAATATCGTCGGCGGCATTCGGGTGCAGGAAACCGCCGCCGATCTGCCGGTGCTGTTGGCGGTGCTGTCGAGCTTTCGCAATCGCGCGTTGGCCGAACATAGCGTTGCCTTTGGCGAGGTCGGTCTGGGCGGCGAAATTCGGCCGGTACCCAATGGCGAGGAACGCCTGCGCGAGGCCAGTCATCAAGGCTTGAAACGCATCATTCTGCCGAAAGCCAACGCGCCGAAACGCCCCCCCGCCGGGATCGAAGTGATCGCCGTCGAGCGCTTGTCGGAGGCCATCGATGCGGTGCGCGACGCTTGAAGCGCGCGACTTAGCCGAGTGCCGACAATTCCCGATTCAGCAGTTCTGGATCGGCGATATTCAATTCGATCAAGCGCTTCAGGTGGGTGAAGCTGTCGAAATCGATTTTGCTCCACTGCAAACCGATATGGCCGTCATTGGCATTGGCGGCGGTGGCATTCATGCTGATGCGGGTACCCCCGGGCAGACGCAGTTCCAGACGATAATTTTTTCCGGGTTTGCCATCCCAGCCCGCGGGGCGCAAGCAGAGCACACCTTTCAGTGAAATATCCAGGATTTGCGTATCCCACATGGCGTCGGCGGAATAGAGCTTGGCCTCGGCATCGAACGCAACGCGGGTAAAATGGCGACTCGGTGGCGGAGCTTCCATGTCGTTGCTACCAAGCGGGGCGAAGGCCAGACTCTAGCGGCTTTGCGCGCGCCGGGACAAGCGCCAATTTCAGACTGGTCGCTGCAAGATCAGTTCGAGCACGAACTTGCTGCCGAGATAGGCAAGTATCAATAGCACGATGCCGCCAAATACCAGGCGAATCGCCCGCCGTCCGCGCCAGCCAAACCGCCAGCGACCAATGAGCAGCGTGCCGAATACCGCCCAGGCAAAAATCGCCAACACGGTCTTGTGAACCAGATGTTGGGCGAACAGATCATGCACAAACATGATGCCGGTGAACAGCGCGAGACTGAGCAAGGCGAAGCCGACGCCAATCAACTGAAACAGCAGATTTTCGACTTGCGTGAGTGGCGGCGCGCCGCGTAGCCAAGGGCGCAGTTGCCGGGTGCGTAACGCCCGGTCTTGCACGCCGAGCATCACCGCCACCAAGGCGGCGACACAAAGTGTGGCAAAGGCGGTGAGCGCGAGGATCGCGTGCAGGCCAATGCGCCAATCGGTCAGCGCAGCGCCAGTACCAGTGGGCGCGCCCCACAGCGCCGATAACAGACAAGCACCGATGGCAATCGGCAACACCACCAGGCCCAAGCCTTCGATCTGCCGAAAACTGCCGACAATCAGCAGCGTGCTGACCATGCCGGCACTGACCCAGCTCAACGCCGCAAAAAAGTGCAGGTGCACGCCGTCGGCGGCGTGGGCATCGACATACAGACTGAGCAGGTGTGCCGCCAACGCGAGGCTGCCAGTCAACAGATATTGGCGACGGATTCGTTGGTCGAATTCCTGTCCGCGCCAAAGCGGCAGGGTGGCCCACAGGTAAAACACAATGGCGATGGCATAAGCAAATAGGCGCATAGGCGGCAAGTGTCGCACACCGCAGTGCAGGTCGCCTACCGTGGCTTGCCGCCAAAACTCGGCGGCTGGCGCGTGGTGCGGTCTCGTGCTGCTCGCCGTCGGCACAAGCATTGGCATTGACCCGTGCCCGGGGCCTGCATTAGGCTGCCATCCCGCTCCAGAATCAGGATGTCTGCCATGGGTTTGTCGATCAACATCGAGCTATCCGACAACGATCTCGAACATTTTCAGAGCGTGCTCAAGCGTGCCAACGAGGCGGCGGGCGCGGTGGACGCGCACCAGATCACCGATTCGGCGCGCAAACTTCTGGCCGATGCCGCTGCCGCCCAGGTGCCGGACTTCATCGCCGAACGACTGAACAAGCTCGAAAGCCTGATCAACATGGTCCACGACGAAGGCTGGGCGCTGCCGGAAGACGACAAGTCCAGAATCCTGACAGCATTGACTTAGGCGCCGCGCAGAAATAACTTACCCATCTTGCTGGTCCTTATCGCCCGCCTGCGTCGTTGCACAAAGCGTCACATAGTCCGACTATGCTCCACTTTGTGCGCCTTGCAGGCGAACGAAAGTCCTGCGCAATCTGCGCAAGTTATTTCTGCGCGACGCCTTACTTCGCCGATCCCGAGGACGTGATACCGGATTCGGTACCGGTGGTCGGCTATCTCGATGACGCCATCATGATCGAGCTGTGCGTACGCGAGCTGAAACACGAACTCGAAGCCTACGAAGATTTTTGCAATTACCGCAAAGAGCAGGCGGCGAAGCGCCATGAGGATGTCGCCGCGCTTGGCCGCGCCGACTGGATGGAAGATCGTCGCCTGGAGTTGCAAGACCGCATGCGTCGGCGCAGCGCCCGTGATGGCTATGTGCCGCGCGGCGGCGGCTTGTTCCGGTTTCGCTGAGCGGGCCTGCCTCAAAGTGCAAAAAAGCGGCCGCTGGCCGCTTTTTTGCACTCGCTTTGCCCCTGACCAGCTGGTTGTCGCGCAATGCCTGGCTGCGACCGGTTGGATGTCGATGGACGGTCGCGTGCGCCAGGCAAAACGGCCAATTACAAATCAGCGGCGATCCGCAGGAACCATTCGCCACCGGTAAAGCCAAACGGAGACGAAAGCGGTCGGGTGGCGCCTAGGAAGCTGAGCGTGCTGTTGGATTCGCGATCCGGCAAATTGTCAAAGACGTTGTTGGCGCCGAGCGTGATACGGAAGCGATCATCAAACATTGGGTAGGTGATCGCGACATCAAGCAACAGTTCCGAGCCAAACCGCGCCCGTTCGCCGAAAGTGGAATCCTCCCAGCCGCCATAGCGATTGGCACGCACCAGAAAATCCAGGCCGGTGTGGTGACGATAGTCGATGGTGAACACCGAGCGATGGTTGGGCAATTGATTCTCCAGATCGAAAATACGCTCACCGTCAATGGTGCCCGGATCGAAGCGATCTACGGTCTGATCGTTGTAGCTGTGGCGCAAATCGAACACCAGATCACCGCTCGTGCCCGCTGCGACACGCCAAGTGGCGACCGCATCGAGTCCTTCGACCGTGGCGTCGAACGCATTGCTGAAGAACGACACCGAGCCAAGCAGGGCGGCGTTGGGAACGCCCGCATCGATCAGTGCCTGCTGCTCGGGCGAGCCCGGCAGGATGGTGAAGTTGGAAAGGGCGACGCGATCATTGATGTCGATGTTGTAGTAATCGAGGGTGAAGCTAAATGCCTCGGTGGGCGTCAGCACCAAGCCTGCGGAGTAACTCTGGGAATGCTCCGGTTGCAAGGGCAACGCGCCCAGCGCGATCGCCGCCGGATGATTGACGGGAAAAGTACCCAGCGGAACCAGGGTGCCGCTGGCGTTGGCGGTAGTGGTCACATCCAGCGTGTTGATCTGTCCCGGTGTGGGTGCGCGGAAACCCGTGTTGGCCGTGGCGCGGATCGCCACCTTGGGCGAAAACGCGTAACGCAAGGAGAACTTCCAGTCAAACTGGCTGGAAAATTGCGCGGAATCCTCAAACCGGCCCGATAGACCGGCAGAAAGGTCTTCGACCAGTTCGGTCTCCAGGTCGAGGTAGGCGGCTGCGCTGCTGCGGCCAAAAGTGCCCGCTGACTCGGGGGAATCGCCCTGGAAACCATCGGAGCCGACGCCGAACAGGGCCGCGGTGGGGCCATTTTCAAACGAGGCTGGATCCCCCTCACTGATCGCGTAGATCTCGCGTCGCCACTCGCCGCCGAAGGCGATATTCAACGGCGTTGCGAATAATTGGTTATCGAGCGGATAAACGAAGTCGGCGTTGATGCCGCGTTCGCGCTGCTCGAGTTTGCCCGGGGTAAACTCGATCGGGCTGTTGCTGCCCAAGCTCGGATTGATTGAGTTGACCAGGCGGTAGATGACCTGGTTTTCGCCATAACGGCCGCTGAGGTCCCAGTGCAAACCGGAGTCAAGCTCACCGCGGGCACCGAGTACGGCCTCATAATCCTGGATGTCGGCGCCAAACGTGGGCGTGTAGCCACCCGGGAAACGGCTGAAGATCGGATTGAGTGCCACAAAGCCCGACGGGCTGCTGGGGTCAGCGGTGACAAAAGTACTCGGATTCAAACCGGCGGCCAGAATGCTGTCGATGATCGACTGCGCGACCGGATCGGGCAAACCATCGCCATCGGCATCGACTTGAAGCGTGCCGCGTGGGGTGACGCCGGGGACTCCGACCGGGTCACGATAAAAGAAACTGGATGCGAACTCCTCATCAGAGTAGCTGCCGAATGCGTAGATACGGCTGTTATCGGTGAGGGCGGTTTCGCCATTGAAAAAGGTCAGCAGACCTTTGCTGTCGGGTGAACCCCAGCGTTGGCCAAGTCCTTTGAATGGTACCTGGTCGATGCCTACCGCCTGTCCGACAGCGACCGCATCCGGGCGGGCGCTGCCGCGCGAGGTATGGTTGCCGTCGAAGTATTCAGCAGTGAGATTGAAAAAACCGTCATTGCCCAACGGCAATCCCAGGTTCAGCGAACTGTGGAAGCGGTCGCCATCCCCTTCATAAGTTGATCCGTACTGGCTGCTGATCGACACGCCTTCGGGATTATCGTTGAGGATGATATTGATGACCCCGGCGATGGCGTCCGAGCCGTACTGCGCCGAAGCGCCATCTCGCAAGACTTCGACGCCGCGGATGGCGGCTGAAGGAAACAGCGCAAAATCCACCGCCTGTGCGCCCTGATTGACGGTGCCGAACGGCTCCGCCTGGAGGTTGATCAGCGCCGAGCGATGGCGCCGCTTGCCGTTCACCAGTACCAGGGTTTCATCCGGCGGCAGGTTGCGCAAATTGGCCGGGCGGATAAACGCTGTGCCATCGGCGATCGGGAAACGTTGGCTGTTGAATGCGGGCGCGATGTTGCTCAGTTGGTCGGTAAAGTCGAACGAGGACTGTCGTTCCAGATCCACAGCATTGAACACGTCGATCGGAGACATGGATTCGGTGGGCGAGCGCCCCTTCACGCGGGTGCCGGTGACGATTACGCTGGGGAGTTCGGTGGCATCGGCGTTCGGCGCGGGAGTGGACTTGTCGGCCTGAACCTGGTCTGCGTTGGCGGCTGGATCCTCTGCGGTTGGCGCCAGCGATGTCGGCGCAGCATTATCCTGATCGCCCTCGGCAGCCGTAGTTGCGGCAAATGCGGGCAGACCCAATCCCGCACATAGCAGCGCGATCACCACCGACAAGGGACGTTGCACCAACTTGCGGGATTGTGTTTTGCGATTTTGGCTAATCATGGCAGTGCTCCTGATGGTGGCTGCTGGTGGAGAGGCGAACTAACGACGGCCTAACATTAGCACTTCGGTCGCGGCATGTGCCAGTCTTGTGCAAAGAGGTCTGAGCCCGGAACCGGGTTGGTGTTTTCATCGAGCTTTGAGCCTGAAGGAGGGGCTGGCGGAGGTAAGTCCAGCACCGACACTCTGGTGTTGTCCTGCGGTCAGTTCGGGATGTTTTGCGTTCGAAACCGGGTCTGCTGGGCTTAAAGCTGCTCTGGGCCATGGCTTGAACCCTCTGGCTGCTGGCCGAAGCAACACCGTATCCAGCCGTATCCAGAGAAGTATCCAGAAAAGTTGACCGGGACTACTGGCTCCCGCTATAGTCGCGCGCCTTTTTGGGCATAAAATAACTACAGAAGAGGATTCACGATGTACGCAGTGGTGGTTACTGGCGGTAAACAATATCGCGTGATGCAGGGCGAGATCCTGCGTGTTGAGTTGATCGATGCCGAACCTGGTACCGCAGTCACTTTTGATCAGGTGCTGTTGCTTGGCGATGGTGAATCGATCCAGGTTGGTCAGCCGACGGTGGTGGGTGCTTCGGTGAGGGCGACGATCAGAAGTCACGGTCGCGCTGACAAAATCCGGATCGTCAAGTTCCGGCGCCGCAAGCACCATCGCAAGCAGATGGGGCATCGTCAGCACTACACCGAAGTCGAAATTACCGGCATTGCCAAGGCCTGAAGGCCAGCACCTGAGCATTCCTGAAGGAGATTTTCCATGGCACATAAGAAGGCAGGCGGTTCTACCCGCAATGGCCGCGATTCCAATCCCAAGTTCCTCGGCGTCAAGATTTATGGCGGCGAGGCGATCAATGCTGGCAACATCATCGTGCGCCAGCGTGGTACCGAGTTCCATCCCGGCGTGAACGTCGGCATGGGCCGGGATCACACCTTGTTCGCGCTCAAGGATGGCACCGTCGAGTTCGCCGTCAAAGGTCCGAACGGCGGTCGCCGCACGGTAAACGTCAGCAACGCTTGACGCTTGCCGACCGCAGCAACGCGAAGCCCCGCCGCGCGCGGGGCTTTTCGTTTCTGCCTGAAAATGGAGAGGACAACGCATGAAATTCGTCGATGAAGCCGAGATCGAGATTGCTGCCGGCAAGGGTGGCAATGGCTCGGTCAGCTTCCGCCGCGAGAAGTTCATCGCCCAGGGTGGGCCCGATGGCGGCAATGGTGGCGACGGCGGCAGCGTCTACGTGCTCACCGATAGCAATATCAATACGCTGATCGATTTTCGCCACCAGCGGCACTTCAAGGCGCAGCGCGGCGAAAATGGAATGGGTCGCCAAATGACCGGTGCCAAGGGCGAGGATTGCGTGATCCGGGTGCCGGTCGGCACGGTGGTGATCAACATCGCCACCGACGAAGTGATTGGCGACTTGACCGTGCCTGGTGAGCGCCTTTTGGTGGCGCAGGGTGGCCACGGTGGTGCCGGTAACGTTAACTTCAAAACCTCAACCAATCGCGCACCCACCAAGGCGGTGCCGGGAACCGCAGGTGAAGAACGCGGCATTCGCCTGGAGCTGAAGTTGCTCGCCGATGTCGGCCTGCTCGGGTTTCCGAACGCGGGCAAATCCACCTTCATTCGGGCGGTATCCGCCGCCACGCCGAAAGTGGCGGACTATCCGTTCACCACCTTGTATCCCAACCTGGGCGTGGTCTCGGTGGGCCGGGAAAAGAGCTTTGTGATCGCCGATATTCCGGGCGTAATTGAGGGCGCAGCAGAGGGCGCTGGGCTGGGTATCCAGTTTCTTAAACATGTGTCGCGCACGAGCTTGTTGCTACATGTCGTTGATATTGCACCGCTTGATGCGGACATTGATCCAGTTTCTCAGGTCCGGATCATTGAGCGTGAGCTGAAGAAATTCGATCTGGCCTTGTCCAAACGTCCACGCTGGTTGCTGCTCAACAAGATCGACATGTTGCCGTTAGACGAGCGTGCCGCACGGGTCAAGGACATCGTGGCGCGGCTGCGCTGGGGGCGTAAGCCCTGGTTTGCCATTTCGGCCTATACCGGCGAGGGCACCGAGCTGGTGTGTCGCAAGGCGATGGCATTGCTGGATGCCGAAAAGCTGGAACACGCCGAGGATGGGGTGGCCTAGCACGAAACTTTTTGGTTGGCGCCGACAGCCGCCAATGCCGACAAAAAAAGCCGACTCGCGTCGGCTTTTTTGCGGAGCCAATCCAGCGCAAAACTTAACTGATGGCGCGGATCGCAGCCGTCAGGCGACTCTTGTGACGGGCGGCTTTGTTCTTGTGCAACAAGCCACGCGCGCTGAAACGATCCAGTAGCGGCTGGGCGACCACGAAGGCCGATTCGGCGCCGGTCTTGTCACCGGTTTCAATGGCCTTGATCACTTTCTTGACGGCCGAGCGCACCATGGAACGCTGGCTGTTGTTTTGCAGTCGGGCTTTTTCCGACGTGCGTGCGCGTTTTTTCGCGGACTTGATATTTGCCACAGGGAGGACTCCGGAATCGGGGGTGCTGAAAGAGTCGGGCATTATCTTTGGAAGCCGGCACCAAGTCAAATAGAATCAGGCCCGCGCCCGAATTGGCCCGCGCTCCGCCGCCCTTGCCGGTGGCGCTTGCGTCAGACTGCGCTGCTTTAAGCAAACCCGCGACCACGAGCCAACCGTGCGATGAAATTATTGCGATCCACCTTGGTGTTTAGTGCCTTTACCCTGCTGTCGCGCATCGCCGGGTTCGTGCGCGACACCTTGCAGGCGAACCTGTTTGGCGCGGGCGCGGCGGTGAGCGCGTTTGTGGTGGCCTACCGGATCCCGAATTATTTGCGTCGGATCTTTGCCGAGGGCTCGTTTGCGTCGGCATTCGTGCCGGTGCTGAGCGAGTTGCGACAGCAAGGCGATGAGGCGGCGTTACGCGATTTCATCGACCATGTGGCCGGCGCCTTGCTGGCGACCGTGGTGCTGGTAACTGGAATCGGCATGTTGCTGGCGCCATGGATCGCCCGCTTGTTTCTGGTGTTGGCGGGCAAGCACAGCAGTCAGGTTGATTTGGTCGCTGAGATGCTGCGGATCACCTTTCCATATTTGACGTTTATTTCGATGACCGCGTTGGCGGGGTCGGTGCTCAACAGTTTTCGGCAATTTGCCCTGCCGGCGTTTGCACCGGTGTTGCACAATGCGTCGGTGATCGTCGCGATGTTGCTGCTCGCGCGCTATTTCGACGTTCCGGAAAAAGCGCTGGCCTGGGGCGTATGCGTCGCCGGGCTGTTGCAGATGCTGCTGTTGTGGCCGGCCATGCGTCGCCTTGGGCTGCGGCCACGGTTGCGCCTTGATATTCATCACGCCGGGGTGCAGCGGGTGTTCCGGTTGATGTTGCCAACGATTTTTTCCTCCTCGGTGGCGCAGATCAATTTGCTGGTCGGCACCATGTTCGCCGCCATGCTGGTGGTGGAAGCACAGAGCTGGTTGTATTACTCGGATCGTTTGGTGGAGTTTCCACTCGGCATGTTTGGCGTCGCCATTGGCACGGTGATTCTGCCGCACCTGTCGGGGCGTTATGCCGACACCGACGCCCAGGGATTTTCGCAGACGCTGGATTGGGCCCTGCGGTTGACGACCGTGGTGGCGATTCCGGCGGCGTTGGGTCTGGCGCTGCTGGCGGAACCGCTGACCGCCACGTTGTTTGGGCATGGTCGGTTTCGTGCGGTGGACGCAGCGATGACGGCTTACGCGATCACCGCCATGAGTATCGGTGTGCCCGCTTTCATGCTCAGCAAGGTACTGTTGCCGGCTTTTTACGCCCGCCAGGACACGCGCACGCCGATGCGGGTGGCGGTCCAGACCGTGGTCGTCAATGTGTTGTTGACGATTGCCTTGGTGACCCCGCTGTGGTGGTGGCAGGTGACCGCAGCACACGCCGGCATCGCGGCGGCGACGGCGCTGGCCGGTGTGCTGAACAGTTGGTTGTTGTGGCGGCATCTGCGGCGACTCGGCATTTTCCGGCCGGCGCCCGGCTGGGGCAAATTGTTGCTGCGCATCGCTGCGGCCGCGCTGCTGATGATGGTGGCGGTATTGGCTTGGCGTGCCCAGGTCGGGCCGTGGATGGCGCTTGGCACGGTGCGCCGAATTGGCGATCTGTTGCTGGCCATTGCGATCGGCGCCTTCGC